>Ga0105100_10002324_pt1 | contig 11105 bp, 8 predicted proteins | sample PPLLak12cMay2015_2_FD_87033 | JGI IMG/M metagenome (GOLD analysis project Ga0105100, IMG submission 87033) | Freshwater sediment microbial communities from Prairie Pothole Lake near Jamestown, North Dakota, USA - PPLs Lake P8 Core (1) Depth... | ecosystem: Environmental > Aquatic > Freshwater >... | reverse complement strand
GTCTCTTCACACTTGCTATCTGAGGTGGAACAAATCTGCACCCACGTAACCATAATTAACCGAGGCACAATGCTTGTCTCCGATACGCTTCAGAACGTCTCAGGCATGCTTACGGGACCAGCGTTGATTCACGCCGAAGTAGCTAGGATGTCAGACGCGGTTTTCCAAGCGTTGAAGAACTTGCCTTTCGTGGCAAACGTGTGGCAAACGGGCAACGCATTGAGCATCCAGGTGGCAACTCATGAGGACGTGCGGATTCAAGTGTCTGAGACGATAACGAAGACTGGAGGAGTCATCGTGGGAATGAGCGTGAAGGGGTCAAATCTTGAAGACGTGTTCATGCAATTAGTCAGCAAGGACCAAGGAGGCAAAGCATAGTGAGCTTAAATACGCAGAATATTCCAAAGGCGCGTCCCAGCTGGTTCAGCCGTTTCTGGGCAGTTGTAAGATACGAAATGCTCTGGAACATCCGAAAGAAGAAATTCATAGGCATCGTTATCCTCGGATTCGTGCTCGCCTCCTTATCCTTGTTCTTGCCGCCAATCCTCGGCAGCGTGACCGGGCAAGCGTTAACCTCAAACCCTGACTATGTGATCACATACAGTATTCCTGCTTTCAGCCTCTTTCTTTTCGCGCTTGCAACAGCCATGAACAGCATATCAAGCGAGTTTGAAAGCGGCACAATAGTGCCTTTGCTGACGAAGCCAATTTCGAGAACGATGGTTTTCCTGGGCAAGCTATTTGCAGCCTTCATTATAATTCTGATAACCTACACGGTGTTTTTTGTGTATGTTGTCATCGGAGGTACTGCTGTCTACGGCACTCAGAACAGTCTTCAACTGGTACCGCTTGGACTACTGGGAAACATCATAACAACTTTCATCTGGATAGCAATAATTCTATCTGTGGGATCACTGTCGAAGAACACGCTAATCTCTGCCCTCACAGCCTTCGGCTTGTTCTTGGCTTTGCTCATGGCCGTTCCCATTGTTTCAACTTTTGCTGGTCCTTCCGTTGCCCTAAACTGTGTTCCTGGAAACGGCGCAAGCGGAGCATTCAGCACTCCACAGGGGACGGTAACAATTGGCGGTGGACCGGACAACCTCGGCGCGAACCTGATCAACTACGTTCTTTATCCTTCAGCGAACGTGAATTTCACCAAGACGAACATAGAACTGCGAGGCGCGGGGCAGCAGCCTGTGATAACTCAGATTCTGGCTTACATGGAACCCATTTCAGTGGTGGCTTTGAGAAGTCTTGGCGTCGCGTTGACGTACATTTTCGTGTTCCTGTTCATCGGGTGGTATGCCCTCAAACGAGCACAAATACTTGAGTAGGCTTGGCGAAAGAAGCTCAATTTTGGCAGATTTGCTTAGTCAAGGGATCTTGACTGGAAAAAGGGCATGTTTAGTCAAGAAACCTTTACAAAAACCCCTTTTAGCGTGAGACAGACTAATAATTATGATGTTGAAGTGAACAAGGCATCAGTAACACTAACGCTCATTCATGCGCTCCTTTTCTTAGCAATAGCTGGAACACAGTTCATCAATTCTGCTGCTGCTCAGACTTTTACAATTATAGCTATCAAAGCTGATGGAAGCATTGACCCACCAGCTGCCCCAATAACAAAAGCAGGAAACGTATACACTTTAACTAGTGATATAGAAGGCAGTATAACAGTTGAGAAATTTAATATTGTAATCGACGGCGCAGGGCACAGCCTTCAAGGAAACGGCACCGGAAGAGGTATACAAATCTTCAACCCTTACAACGCTACTGTCAGAAGCAGCTATGACGTGACGGTTAAGAACTTCAATTTGAAGTATTTTGAAGAAGGCATCGACGTGTTCGGTTATTGGGGTAACATAATCAGTGGAGTCATAATAACCCAAAACGTCGTGGCGGAAAATGATGTCGGCATCAGATTCTCGAGCTACGAACGTTACTCAAACAACACAATAATTGGAAACAGCATTACTAATAACAATCGGGGCGTGGTAATGGAAATGGGGCATCAGGGTGACGAAAGCGGAAACATCATAAGCCAAAATCAGATTGCAAACAACGATGTCGGAATGTGGTTCTTGTGGCTAGGAGACTATTACGGTCCGAAGCCTGACCCATTCCATATGAATAATCGCATTTACGGCAACAATTTCCTCAGCAACTCTCAGAATGTAATCAACGCCCATATCATATATGACCCCGACGGCGCAAACATTTGGGACAGCGAGTCACGGGGTAACTACTGGAGCGATTACAGTGGTGTCGACAACAACGGCGACGGAATTGGCGACACGTCATATGTTATCGACGAGAATAACAAAGACAGCTACCCTCTTATGGCGCCTTTTGAATCGTATCCTACTCCATCTCCAACGCCAGCTCCAACAACTACGCCTGCTCCAACACCAACTCCAACCTCTACTCCAACACCCACTCCTTCCCAGGGACCCACTCCGCAACCGGAGCCTTTCTCAGCAACGTTAGCTGTTGGTTCCGTATTCGCAGTTGTGGCTGTGGTTGGCTTGGGTTTACTGGTTCACCTCAAGAAACGCCAGAGGGATAGGTGCTCATGAAGAAAACGGCGTTATCACATGCACTCATTCTTCTACTCCTTTTCTCATCAGTAGCTGGAATCCGGTTCATCAATTCAGCGTCTGCCCAAGCGCATCCAACCGTCATATCAATAAAGCCTGATGGAAGCGTTGAAGGAACAGACAAGATACAAAGAGACGGAAACGTCTACACTCTCGTCGCAGACTTAAGCGGAGCCGTTGACGCCATGGGAATCTTCATCAAAATCGAGAAAGACGGCATTATTTTCGACGGTGACCACAAAGCAATACAGGGAACAGGAAGCGGGGTCGCAATCGCGGCCTATGGAAGAAAAGACTTGACAATAAAAAATTCAAGAATCATCAACTTTGGATTAGGAATCGAACTTCGAGCCACCGACTTTGAAAGCAACACAACCGCGTCAAACAATCAAATCATAGACAACTACATAGACACAAAATACTTTTCCATAGACCTCAACACAGACAACGGCACAGTCTCAGGCAACACACTAATCTCAAGAAACAGCAAATACGGGGTTCTGTTCGACTCAAACAACACGGTCTTTACCAATAACCAGTTCGTCAATAGCGGACTAATAGCGTACGAGCCTTGCGTCGAAAACGTTTTCTTCGGCAATACAATCAACGGGAAAACCCTGGTCTATCTCGAAGGTGAATCAAACCAGATCATAGATGGCGCTGCTCAAGTGTTTCTCACAGACTGCAGCAACATGCTAGTGAGAAACGTATACGCGAGCGCGGATTTGAGGGTGACGATAACGCTGTTTGGGACAAGCAATTCAAGGATAACAAACTGTAGAGGAAACGTTGTGCTGACAGACTCGCACAGCAACACCATCGTTAACAATCAACTTGCAGACATGGGTTCTAGGGTTTCGTCCAGACCTGCGGCAATCGAATTATCAACCTCACACAATAACACCATTAAGGGCAATTCGATACTGGCAACCGAAAGCTTGGGCCTCAGCCTCATCGGATCAGCCTACAACAATGTGCAGTCTAACCAAATCTCTTCAACTGGACAAGCCGGAGTCATGATCGAATCAACAGCAGAATCCAAGCCTGTATTCAACTACATACATGAAAACAGCATAAGCTGTACGGAAAATGGAATTTACCTTAGGACTGGCGCCAGAAACAATTTTGTCTACAAAAACTCGATCACGGATTGCAAAAACGCAGTCATGCTAAGCAGCGGGCACGAAAACATTTTCGTGGGAAACAACATTTCAAGGGCCACGCAATACGCTGTCTGCCTTGCTTTCTCAGATGATAACAGCTTCTACCATAACAACTTTGTACAAAATGCAATTCGGGCTTATGAGCAGCATGAAGTTTACCCTTTTCCGAACATTCCGTACTATTCTGAACGCAACGTGTGGGATAATGGCAAAGAGGGTAACTACTGGAGCGACTATACGGGTGTCGACAAGGACGGCGACGGCATAGGCGAAACGCCTCACCCTGTATACGAGAACTTCACTGATCGATACCCACTGACTACGCCCTTCGACATAAACAGCGTGACCATTGTCCCTGAAGCATGGAATCCCCCTGCTTCACCGGAGCCACCACCTACTCCAATCCATTCTGCTACTCCAGGACCAACTTTCTCTCCAGAACCCACACCGATAGCAAATCCTTTCCCAATTACTCCTGTCGCGATTGTTACTGTAGCGTCAGTAGCTATTGCTGGTCTGGGTCTGCTAGTTTACCATAAGAAGCGCGATTCCAAGACAGGAGACGAAGTGTGAGGAAAATCGAGGCAGTAGCCCTTGTTATCTTGTTCGCAACGTCGCTTCTCAATGTACTGGTTATTCCTGTTTCTTCTGCAACTGTAGATTTCTGGGCAACGAAAACGCCGATGCATGAAGCAAGAGGGGGCTTGGGTGTTGCCGTAGTGAACGGGAAAATCTACGCCATCGGTGGCTCCACTCGAGCAGGGTCTCCGGATCAATACACTGGCGGATTTGTGGGGACAAACGAAGAATACGATCCGGATACTGATAATTGGACTTTGAAGGCTTCGATGCCCACTCCGAGATCCAATTTTCGAGTAGAGGTCGTAAACAATAAGATCTACTGCATCGGTGGTTTAACGGACAACGGAGTACCGACACGCTCAGTTGAAGCTTACGATCCTTCGACCGACACTTGGAAGAGACTCTCGTCTTTTCCCACTCCAAGAGAATCCTTCACAACGGTGGTTTACAGTAAAAGAATCTATGTTATAGGCGGAATTGTTGGCCGGGACTTGGCTGCGGAGTCAAGGGGAACTTACAGTGGAATCACCGAGGTCTATGATCCAGTCTTGGACAGATGGCAAACCAAAGCGTCAATGCCTAGCGCCCGACACCCGGAGACCTGCGATGTGGTTGACGGGAAAATCTACGTGATAAGTGGCTCAACAACATATTACGAAAGCGTGTCGATCACCTCTGCCTATGATGAATCCACGAATTCATGGACAAACATGGCTTCTATGCCCTTTGTAAAACATGGCTCGTCAGCTGTCTTGAACGGCAAGATCTATTTCGTTGGTGGTTCGTCCGAGGGTGAGGATTACGTTTCTCGTCTTCAGATTTTCGACCCCGAGACCGACAGTTGGACCGAAGGGGCTCGTCCCTCTGACGCCGTGACTGTGCCTGACTTTGCAGTTGCCGTGAAAGGTGAGGTTTCTCCTAGGCGAATCTATGTTTTAGGAGGAGGCATTAACATCTATGATCCTCAAAATGACGCTTGGACATTTGGCGGAAAACTGCCAACCAGCCGGACTTACATTGGTTTCGCTGTTGTAGACGAGAGAATCTACGCCATCGGAGGCCAAACAATGATTTTTCCCAACGATTTATTTTCACCTCCATATCCCACCATAACGACTCACGCTACAAACGAAGTTTACACCCCTGCAAGCTACGGAACACCTGACCCCTATTACCTGTTAGAGATCACTCCGCCTGTCGTCGACGTTTTGTCGCCGATGAACCAAACATACTATGGTCCGAATGTCTCTTTGACTTTCTCATTAGATAAACAGGTCAAGTGGACAGGTTACAGCTTAGACGGCGACCAGAACGTCACTGTATTCGGCAACACGACAATTGCTTACATTAACAATGGGTTTCACAGCCTTACAGTCTACGCCGAAGACAGTTTTGGAAATCTTGGGGCTTCTGCAAAGATGACTTTTACGACGGCAGATCGTTTTCCAACAGAACTTGTCATCTCTTCCGTGATTGCGGCAGCTGCTGTTAGTTTGGGTTTGCTGTTTTATCTCAAGAAACGCCGCAAGCCAAAGAACGCATAAAAACTTCATTGGGACCAAAATCATAAAGAATACTTGAAAAACTGCAATAAGAGAAAAAAAGGAGATTTATGCGGGAGATGTCTCCATTTGCATGGGATGCAATTCCAACCCGTGTAGCACTTTAAATAAAAACTTCTATGACTACTGATAACTTATTCTAGAAAAACGGTTGCTGGTTTGTTAGTTAGCGGGAAGATTTTTTCTTAGATTTAGCTGGTTTGGTTGAGGTCTTCTTTTTTGTTTTTCTCTTTGTTTTTCTCTTTGTCGTTTCCATTTTGGGGTCTCTACTTTTGCAGGTTCTAGTTCAACTTCGATAACTTGGATTGCGCCTTCTGGGCATTGTGATTCGCATGTTCTGCAGATTATGCATTCCTCAACTCTTACGGGTACAGATTTGCCATCTTTAATTTCGTAGACATTGACTGGGCAATTGTTGACGCAGGTTTCACATCCGGTACATTTAGAGTCAACTATGATTTTGACCAATTTTGCCATCCCACAAGTTCCTAGTTGCACTTGTCATAAATGTTTTTTTGAGACACCGCGTTAATGCTGTCACAGGAGGGGGATTGGGCAATTGACATCCCGCCTGACAGGGGTTCAAATCTGTCTCTTGTTTTCTTCCGTTTGCTTCCTGAAAAGGTTTAGACTGAAATTGGGAAGTGCACGATAGCTCAGGCAAAACCTGAAATTCAAAGAGGAAAAAGAGGAGATTGTATGGGTAATATCTCCGCCTAACTGGTGGTTCAGATCTTCAGCTTACAAGCTGAAAGAATTGACAACCAAGTAGCCCTAGTTTCTTCTTTGTTCATCTATTTCATTTCTCAGAATTTCCTCAAGTTCTTTGGCTTGTTTTTCGTAGTTCATGGTGCTTCCGATTCGATTCTTAACTGAAAGACTGGTCATCAGCATGTCCAAAGACTGATTAATTTCGGCATTACCCTTCCTAAGATAGACCAACATAACTTTGCCTTTGACTCTTAACGACATTATTGGTTCTATGATACATTTTGAATTAATTTCGCCATTTACGTTTCTGTAAACTTCAAACGGAATAATTAGAAAGTAGTCTCTTCCCCTAGTTTCTTTTTCGCAAATACTTACGCGTTCTTCGATGTTTCGCTTGACTTCATCTGAATGGTAGAAGTTACATAGTTCTTGTGGTGAACTCAAACCAATACTGAGAACATCTTTTCTGTTGAGCTTTCTTGTTAAAACTTGCATTGGTTTAATTGCGTCACTCAGGTTTACTCGAAAGAAAGTCTTGAGCGTTTTTGTCTTTCCTGAATCGTTACTCCCAATCAAAAGCACTACTGTCTTCATGCCAATCGAATAACAGTTTCTCCATAAAACACATAAAGCTTTTTCAGAAACGCGAGAAACTCAGATCGTATGCTGACTGCGTTCCTGTGGCAGAACAATGTGTTCCTCGAATAGAACTATATAGGATCTTTACCAGTGTATTGGAGATGATGGCAGTGCGAAAGACAAAGTTTCTAAGCGTTATTATCTTGGGATTTCTTACTGCTTCATTGGTTGATTTTCAATCTGTCAGAGCACAATATGCTGATGATGGAAGACCTTTCCCTCTTGCTTCACCAATCAAGATAACTTCACCATCTAATAGCACGTATGATTCAGGGTTATTGATGCTCGATGTCAGTTTCAAGTTGATGCTTAATGTTGAAAAGACAAACATATCGGTGCTTTGCAGCCTGGATGGAAAGGAAAACACCACTGTCCTAGTGTCAGCAAAACTCTTTCCAGTAGAGACAACAATAACTTATGCAAATGGCTCAACACAAACTGGCATTTCATCACTATTCGCATATTACATCATCAATGCAAGTGTGGCTTTGCCAGAACTCCCTGAAGGTTTTCACAGCATACAGGTTTATGGAAGATACGAGCATGCTGGCGGCTCCAATTACAATGTGCACGATAGTAGCATGGTTCGCTTTACAATCAATAATGGTAAGGCTCCAGTCATATCAAATCTGAGTCTTGAGAACAAAACTTACAGTCAAGACAAACTGAACTTGAATTTCACGGTTGACGAGTCACCTTCATGGATGGGTTATTGCCTAGATGAACAGGCTAATGTCACTCTTGCTGGAAACCTTACGCTCATACAGCTGCCCTATGGCTCACACATAATGAATATCTACGCAAATGACACGGTTGGAAACATGGGTTCCTCTGCAACAATCAACTTCAGCATAGCAGAACCGTTCCCAACAACACTCGCCCTGTCATCCGCAGGCGTAGTGGCTATTGTCGGTTTGGCTCTTCTGGTTTACTTCAAGAAAACTCACAAGCTCAAGAGCGACTGAAACTTCTAATTAAACTAAATTCAATAATTTTCTTTTCTGTGAAACTGCAAATATGAAGCCAGTAAAAAATCTATTTAGAAAGAACCTTAATTTGAGTAGATTCGCTCAGTCAACAAACCTTGACTGGCAGAAGGGCGTGTTTAGTCAAGGAACCTTTACAAAAACCCCTTTTAGCATGGAATATGCTAGTTATGTTGATGCTGAAATGAAGAAAACGGTGTTGGCATATGCATTCATTTCCGTACTCTTTGTCTCAGCAATAGCTGGAGTGCATTTCATCAACGCAGCTTCTGCCCAGGCTCATCCAACCGTCATATCAATAAAGCCTGATGGAAGCATTGAAGGAACAGACAAGATACAAAGAGATGGAAATGTCTACACCCTTGTCGCAGACTTAAGCGGATCGCTTGACGCTATGGGAGTATTCATCGCAATCGAGAAAGACGGCGTCGTTTTCGATGGCGATCACAAAACATTACAGGGAACAGGAAGCGGCGTTGCAATAGTGGCCTATGGAAGAAGAGACGTGACGATAAAAAATACAAGAATCGTCAACTTCGGATTAGGCATTGAACTTCGCGCAACAGACTTTGAAAGCAACACAACCGCGTCAAACAATCAAATCCTAGACAACTACATAGACACAACATACTTTTCCCTAGACCTCAACACAAACCACGGCACAGTCTCGGGCAATACACTAATCTCAAGAAACAACAAATACGGGGTTTTGTTCGACTCAAACAACACGGTCTTTTCCAATAACCAGTTCGTCGATAGCGGACTAATAGCGTACAAGCCTTGTGTTGGAAACGTATTCTCCGGCAATACAATCAACGGGAAAACCCTCGTCTATCTCGAACGCGAATCAAACCAGATCATAGACGGCGCCGCTCAAGTGTTTCTAACAGACTGCAGCAACATGATAGTGAAAAATGTATACAATAGCGTGCATTTGAGGGTGACGATAACGCTGTTTGGGACAAGCAATACCTGGGTAACAGACTGCAGAGGAAGCGTTATTCTCAAAGACTCACACAGCAACACCATTGTTAACAATCAACTTGCAGACACGGGTTCTATGGTTTCGTCCAGACCTGCAGCGATCGAATTATCAGCCTCAGACAACAACACCATAAAGGGCAATTCGATACTGGCAACCGAAAGCTTGGGCATCAGCCTCATCGGATCATCCTACAACAACTTACAGAGCAACCAAATCTCTTCAACCGGACAAGCCGGAGTCATGATCGAATCAACAGCAGAATCCAAGCCTGTATTCAACTACATACATGAAAACAGCATAACCTGCACGGAAAATGGAATTTACCTGAGGACAGGCGCCAGTAACAATTTTGTCTACAAAAACTCCATCACGGACTGCAAAAATGCAGTCATGCTAAGCAGTGGGCACGAAAACACCTTCGTGGGAAACAACATTTCAAGGACCACGCAATACGCCGTCTGCCTTGCGTTCTCAGATGATAACAGCTTCTACCATAACAACTTTGTTGACAACGCAGTGCGTGCTCATGAGCAGCATGAAGTTTATCCTTTCCCGAATATTCCGTACTATTCTGAACGCAACGTGTGGGACAATGGCGAAGAAGGTAACTACTGGAGCGACTATATGGGCGTCGACGAGGACGGCGACGGTATCGGCGAAACACCTCACCCTGTATACGAGAACTTCACTGATCGATATCCACTGACTGCGCCCTTCGACATCAACAGCGTCACCATTATCCCTGCGACATGGAATCCCTCAGCTTCACCAAAACCATCACCTACTCCGATCCAGTCTTCTACTCCAGAGCCAACTTTTTCTCCCGAACCCACGATGAAACCGGAGCCTTTTCCAGCAACACTGGTGTTTGTGACATTGGTAGGAATTGCAATTATCGGTATGGGTCTGTTTGTTTATTTTAAGAAAAAACAGAGGCATAAAATCCAATGAAGAAAACAACCTCGGCATTTGTGGTTGCCTTGTTGCTGTTACCTTCGATAATGAAGGGAATACAACCTCTTGATGTGGCTGAAGCAAACTTTTATCCCCCACCCTCAATCGAAATCTTTTCCCCGTTCCCTCCATCTGTGGTTCATTCAAACGCCTCTGTACTCCTCCAAGTTCGCGTCAACGTTTCACCAAACGAGCCCGACATCAATATCATCCGTTACAGCCTAGATGGAAAAGCCAACATTACACTCGGCAATTTGACAAAAGAAGACAACATGTGGTACTGGACGACCACAGAAGGCGTCCTTGCACAGGGTAAAGCTTTCAGCACGGAAGCCCCCTTGGGCAACCTAGCCAATGGCAACCACACCCTCATTGTCTACGCGCATTACGCTGATGGCAAAGAAATGTCCAGAACAAGTGAGTTCACAGTAGACACGAGTTACAAGCCTCCGCTTTGGAATCCTCCAGAAATCGTGCTTCTCTCACCTCAAAACCAAACCTACAGGTCAACCAAAGTACCGCTGACCTTCGCCACAAACGAAACATTTCATTATGCCAATTACGTGCTAGACCCACTGGAAGGCAAGGGATCCCAGCCTATAACCGGAAATACAACGTTAACTGAGCTTTCAGACGGCATACATAAACTAATATTGACAGTCTATACTGACAGAGGAATGGCTCAGCAAACAACCTTCTTCACTGTAACTGAAAAAGCAGAGACTCAACAGCCTTTTCCCACTGCACTTGTTGCCGCTGCTTCATTGGTGGTTGCTGCAGTAATTGGCTTGGGTTTGCTAGTTTACCTCAAAAAACGCCATCGTTAAGCAGAATTGTTGAGTCAAGAAAGTTTTACAAAAACTCCTTTTAGACTAAGGCTGCCCGTTAAAGGATGGGAATGCCATGAAGAAAACTGCTTTAGC
>Ga0105100_10002322_pt1 | contig 11106 bp, 15 predicted proteins | sample PPLLak12cMay2015_2_FD_87033 | JGI IMG/M metagenome (GOLD analysis project Ga0105100, IMG submission 87033) | Freshwater sediment microbial communities from Prairie Pothole Lake near Jamestown, North Dakota, USA - PPLs Lake P8 Core (1) Depth... | ecosystem: Environmental > Aquatic > Freshwater >... | reverse complement strand
CTATTCAATTTGCGTTGGAATCAACATGGCAGGACATTCGAAATGGGCCAACATCCAGCACCGCAAGGGTCGCCAGGATGCCAAGCGCGGCAAGGTCTTCACCAAGCTTATCAAGGAAATCACCGTGGCGGCCAAGATGGGCGGCGGCGACCCCGCCATGAACCCGCGCCTGCGGCTGGCGATCGAGAAGGCCAAGGCCGAATCGATGCCGAAGGACAATATCGAAAGCGCGGTCAAGCGCGGCAGCGGCCAGCTCGAAGGCGTCAACTACGAGGAAGTGCGCTACGAAGGCTACGGCATCGGCGGCGTCGCGGTCATCGTGGATTGCCTCACCGACAACAAGACGCGCACCGTCGCCGACGTACGCCACGCCTTCGTCAAGCACGGCGGCAACATGGGCACCGACGGCTGCGTGGCGTTCCAGTTCAAGCACTGCGGGCAGATCATCCTGGAGCCGGGCGCCAGCGAGGACGCGGTGATGGAAGTCGCGCTCGATGCCGGCGCCGACGACATCATCCCCAACGAGGATGGTTCGATCGAGGTGCTGACGTCCCCTGACCCCAGGGCCTTCGAGACGGTGAAAGAGGCGCTGGAAAAAGCCGGATTCAAGCCGGCGGTTGCCGAGATCACCATGCGTCCCGAGGCCGAGACCGAACTCGCGGGCGACGACGCGGTGAAGATGCAGAAAATCCTCGACGCATTCGATTCGCTCGACGACGTGCAGGATGTCTACACCAACGCCGTGTTGCCGGAGTAAAATCCAGAGCCAAAACGAAGGAAGGGGGCACGCATGGATTACCACGGTCGTATCACTTCCGAGCCCGGCAAGCGCGGCGGCAAGCCCTGTATCCGTGGACTCAGAATCACGGTCTACGACGTGCTGGAAATGCTGGCGACAGGGCAGTCCAACGAGGCGATTCTTGCCGATTTCCCCGAACTTGAAGCGGCCGATATTCGCGCCTGCCTCGCCTTTGCAGCGGACCGTGAGCGCCAGCTTTTATCGGTACACGGATGAAACTGCTGCTGGACGAAAATCTGTCCAGACGCCTTGCGCCTTTCTTGCAGGAAGCCTATCCGGGATCGAGCCAGGTTGTGTTGCTGGGTCTGGAGCAGGCCAGTGATCTCGCGCTTTGGCAATACGCCGGTCAGCATGGCTATGTGCTGGTTACCCGCGATGCGGATTTTTATGATTTGAGTCTCACCAGAGGCGCACCGCCCGTCGTGTTGTGGCTACGTATCAATAACCCTGACAAATCCGAAGTGTTGCGCTTGTTGATAGACCGTCAGGACACCATTCACGAAGCGTTTGCAGCAGGCGCGACGTGTGTCGAGTTGTGGCCTTGAGTCGCATCCTTGGCATCGACCCAGGTCTGCGCCTCACCGGCTTCGGCGTGATCGAACAGACTGGCCAGAAGCTGGCCTACGTCGCCAGCGGCGTGATCAAAAGCGGCGAGGGCTCTTTGCCGCAGCGGCTGGGGGTATTGTTCGCCGGTCTGAATGAAGTCATCGCCACCTGGCAGCCCGATACCTGTGCGGTGGAAATCGTCTTCGTCAACGTCAATCCGCAGTCGACGCTGCTGCTCGGGCAGGCGCGCGGTGCCGCCATCTGTTCGGCGGTGTCGAATGAACTGCTCGTAGCGGAATACACGGCACTGCAAATCAAGCAGTCCGTGGTCGGTCATGGCAAGGCTGCCAAGGAACAGGTGCAGGAAATGGTCAAACGCTTGCTGAATCTGCCTGTCGCCCCCACTGCGGATGCAGCCGATGCGCTTGCCTGCGCCATCACCCACGCGCATGGCAGCCGGCTTGGGGCGCACTCCACCTCGGGGTATCGGGTCAAGGGCGGGCGGCTGGTATGAACGCCGCGCAGACGCCGATCGAACCTTCGCGCGAGCGCCTGGCTAATCCGTTCGCCCGCTATCTGCTGGCCACGCGCCCAGCCTTTCTGACCATCACACTGGCTGGCTGCCTGCTGGGTTTTGCCACGGCGGTTGACGGCGGCGCGGCGTTCGATTGGGTGCGTGCACTGGTCACGCTGGTGCTGGCGCTGCTGGCGCATGCGGGCATCAACGTGCTCAACGATTACTGCGATCACCTGAACGGTACCGATGCCCGCAACACGCAGCGCATCTTTCCATTCACCGGCGGCAGCCGCTTTATCCAGAACGGCGTGCTGACGCCGCGCCAGGTCCTGGTTTTCGCTGCTGCACTGTTCGTCGCCACCATCGCCGGCGGCCTGTGGCTGCTCAGCGTTGCGGGAGTGGGTCTGTTCTGGATCGGCCTGGCCGGGCTGGCCATCGGCTGGGCCTACTCGGCAGCGCCGCTGCAACTGAACAGCCGGGGCATTGGGGAGGTGTGCGTGGCAGCCGGATTCCTGCTTGTCGTCGCCGGCGCGGATTATGCGCAGCGCGGCGCGTTTGCGTCCTTGCCCTGGCTGGCAGGCGCGCCGTATGCGCTGCTGGTCGCCAACATTCTCTACATCAACCAGTTTCCTGATCGCGAAGCCGACCGTGCCAGTGGCAAGCTGCACTGGGTGGCGCGTCTGCAACCGGAGGCCGCCGCCTGGGGCTATGGCCTGATTCTGCTGCTGGCGGCCCTGGCACTGGCGGAAGGCATCCTGCTGGATCTGTTGCCGCTGGCGGCAGCGGGCGCGCTCGTCGCATGGATTCCCGCACTGCAGGCATGGCGGCAATTGCGACTTTTTGCAGCCATGCCCGAACGGCTCGCGCCTGCCATCAAGCAGACGCTGCTCGCCGCGCACGCGCTGCCCCTGCTGCTTGCAGCTGTCCTGCTGGTTTCCGGAGACTTCCAATGATCGGACGTATTTGCGGCACCCTTGCCGCCAAGCAGCCGCCGCAGGTGCTGGTGGACGTCAATGGCGTCGGCTACGAAATCGACGTGCCGATGAGCACCTTCTACAACCTGCCCGCGCTGGGCGAGAAAATCTGCTTGCTGACGCACTTGGCGATCCGCGAGGACGCGCACCTGTTGTATGGCTTCGGCAGCGAGGTCGAACGCACCGCGTTTCGCGAGTTGCTGAAAGTGTCGGGCATCGGCGCCAAGACCGCCTTGTCGGTGTTGTCGGGACTATCGGTCAACGACCTGTCGATGGCGATCGCCTCACAGGAAGTCGGGCGCATCGTCAAGGTTCCCGGGATCGGCAAGAAAACCGCCGAACGCCTGCTGCTCGAACTGAAAGGCAAACCGGTGTTCGCCGGCGCCATCGCCGCAGCACCCGGGACCGAACATGTTTCGGACGACGTGCGGCAAGCCCTGCTGGCGTTGGGATACAACGAGCGGGAAGCCGGGCTCGCCTTGCAGAAGCTGCCCGCCGACCTGCCCGTGTCCGAGGCGATCCGCCAAGCCTTGAAGCTGCTGTCCAAAGGGTAAGATATCTGCATGATCGAAACCGACCGCCTCATCGCCCCCGCCGCCGTCAGCCCTGTCGAGGAACAGATCGAGCGCGCGCTGCGGCCGCGCACGCTGGCGGAATACGTGGGTCAGGCCAAGGCGCGCGAGCAGCTCGAAATCTTCATTCGTGCCGCCCGCAATCGCAGCGAGGCGCTCGACCATGTATTGCTGTTCGGCCCCCCAGGACTGGGCAAGACGACGCTGGCGCACATTATCGCGCGCGAGATGGGCGTCAATCTGCGTCATACCTCGGGTCCGGTGCTGGAACGTGCGGGCGATCTCGCCGCCTTGCTGACCAATCTGGAACCGCACGACGTGCTGTTCATCGACGAAATCCACCGCCTGAGTCCGGTGGTGGAAGAGGTGCTCTACCCCGCACTGGAGGACTTCCAGATTGACATCATGATTGGCGAGGGGCCGTCCGCGCGCTCGGTCAAGCTCGATCTGCCGCCATTTACCCTGGTTGGTGCCACGACGCGCGCCGGCATGCTCACCAACCCGCTGCGCGACCGCTTCGGCATCGTCGCGCGGCTGGAGTTCTATTCGGCGGAAGAGCTCGGCTTCATCGTGCACCGCTCGGCCGGACTGTTGCAGATGAATCTGGACGCGGCCGGCGCGCTGGAAATCGCCCGCCGTTCCCGTGGCACCCCGCGCATTGCCAACCGGCTGTTGCGCCGGGTGCGCGATTACGCCGAGGTGAAGGCAGATGGGCAGGCGACCGGCGCAGTGGCCGACGCCGCCCTGGTGATGCTCGACGTCGACCGCGCCGGACTCGACGTGATGGACCGTAAGCTGCTATCCGCAGTCGTCGAGAAATTCATGGGTGGCCCGGTCGGGCTGGACAACCTTGCTGCCGCCATCGGTGAAGAGCGCGACACCATCGAGGATGTGCTCGAACCTTTTCTCATCCAGCAGGGCTACCTGCAGCGCACTCCGCGTGGCCGCATCGCCACGCCGCTGGCGTATCGACATCTCGGGTTCGCCCCGCCAGCGGGCGAATCCGGCCTGGATCTGTTCTGAACATGGCTTTTCACTGGCCGGTTCGCGTGTATTGGGAGGATACCGACGCCGGCGGCGTGGTGTATTACGCGAACTATCTCAGGTTCATGGAGCGTGCGCGCTCGGAATGGCTGCGCGCGTATGGCTTCGAGCAGGACGTTTTGCGCGACGCGTCCGGGGTGGTGTTCGTGGTGCGGCGGGTGGAAGTCGATTACCTGTCGCCTGCACGGTTCAACGACCAGATCGATGTGTCGGTCGAGCTGCAAGAGCTTGGGCGCGCCAGCCTCAGTGTTGAACAGACGCTCACCCGGGGGGCAACCCGGTTGGTCTCGGCACAGGTCACGCTTGCCTGTGTCGACGCAGTCCGATTCAAACCCGTTAAAATACCCCTGCCCATCCTCCAAGCGCTGACCCAATAAACGTGAATCCTGAACTCAATCAAGACCTTTCGCTGCTCCATCTCATCATCAACGCCTCGTTGCCCGTACAACTTGTGTTGGGGCTGCTCCTCATCGCGTCGATGATGTCGTGGTGGTACATCTTCCTGAAAATGTTTACCCTCAGGCGTGCCATGCGGGTCACCAACAGTTTCGAAAGCGAATTCTGGGGCGGTGGCGACATCAATACCATGTATCAGCGGGTGGCGGCCGAACGTGAAAGCGCGGGCGAAATGGAGCGCATCTTCGAGGCGGGTTTTCGTGAGTTCATGAAGCTGAGGCGCCAGGCAGGCCTGTCGAGCAACGTCATCATCGACGGTACCCGCCGCGCGATGCGTGCGACTTACCAGCGTGAACTCGATGGCCTCGAATCGCATCTGGCGTTCCTGGCCACCGTCGGGTCGGTGTCGCCCTACGTCGGGCTGTTCGGAACGGTGTGGGGGATCATGCTGGCGTTTCAGGGCCTGGCCACCGTGGCACAGGCCACACTGGCGCAAGTCGCCCCCGGCATTGCCGAAGCGCTGATCGCCACCGCCATGGGCCTGTTCGCTGCGATTCCCGCCGTGGTCGGCTACAACCGCTATACGCACGATATCGACCGTTTGGCCAACCGCATGGAAAGCTTCATGGAGGAGTTCTCGAACATCCTGCAGCGCCAGTCCATCAAGCCGGTGTAATTCGTGGCGCGTACCCGCAAACAAATCGCCCAGATCAACGTCGTGCCAATGATCGACGTGATGCTGGTGCTGCTTGTCATATTCATGGTGACGGCCCCTTTCATCAACCCCGGTCAGGTCGATTTGCCGAGCGTCAGCAAGACTGCGCAGACGCCCTCGCAACCGCTGGAAATCATCATCAAGGAATCGGGTGAATACGTGCTGCGCAACCGTGCCGCCGGCGGCACGGAGCAGCGGATATCAAAGTCGAAACTGGCCGCTGAAATCGTCGCGCTGCATCGTGCCCATCCGGACCAGCCCGTGGTCATCGCGGCGGACAAGAATGTCCGCTACGAAGAGGTGATGAACACCATGAGCTTGCTGCAGAACTCCCAGATTACCCGGATCGGATTGCTCGCCCGCCCGGCACCATGAGCCTGTCAGCCGACTCGCCTTTCGCCTCCCGTCCCGCGCCCAATATTGCGGCCGGCGCGTTGGCGCTGGGTGTGCATGCGCTGTTTGTGCTGCTGCTGGTGTTCGGCGTGTCATGGCAGACCCAGCACCCCGCGCCGGTGATGGTGGATTTGTGGAGCGCATTTCCCCAAATCGCGTCTCCCGAACCGGTCAAACCCGCCATGCCGCAGCCTGAACCGGTTCCCGAACGTCCGCCCGTGCCGAAACCCGTGAAGGTACCGGAACCGGTCAAAGAGGTTGTCAAAGCACCGGAGCCGGTCAAAGCCCCGGAACCGGCCAAGGTCGTGCCTGCACCCAAACCTCAACCCGTGGTCAAGGAGCCGCCGCCGGTGAAAGCGCCCGACATTGCGCTCGAAAGAAAGAAGGCAGAGGCAGAAAGCCTGAAAAAAATGAAAGCGCTGCAGGCGGCCGAGGAGAGGGAACTGGAGGAAGCCGCGCGCGCCGAGGCCGATACCATGAAAAAAGTGCGCGAGAAGCAACTGGCCGATCAGAAAAAGCGTGAATTGATGAGCCAGATGGCAGAAGAAGACTTGATGCAGCGCATGATGGAAGAGGAGGCCGCAACTGAAATGCGGCAGATGAAGCAGTCCCAGGCAGCCGTCAGACGGCAGTCCGAGCTGGCCAGTACCATTGGACAATACCGCGACATGATCAGCGCCAAGGTGCGCGGCAACACCCGGCTGCCCGACAGCCTCCAGGGCAATCCGGAAGTGCGCTGTCTGGTAAAACTGTTGCCAACCGGCGAGGTACAGAGCGTGCGCGTGACGCAGTCCAGCGGAAACACGGCCTATGACGAAGCTGTGGTGCGCGCCATCGAAAAATCCTCCCCGCTGCCGTTACCGGGCGAACGCGAGGCACGCGACGCTTTTGTCCCGGAACTTTCCTTCATCCATCACCCCAAAGAGTGATCCGGATACGCGGCCGCGGATGGCGCTTGGCGGCCGGCCCGGCGTGGAGGCTGTGCTAAACTTGCACGCCAAAGCATCATTCATTTACCGAGATTCCCGTCACCATGTTTCGTGCTGTTGTGCTGCTTCCCTTGTATTGCCTTGCCTTGTTGAGTGCGTCGTTTTCTGCGCGCGCCACGATGGAAATCCAGGTGTTCGGCGGTGCCGCCGACAAGATCGCGGTGGCGATGGTGCCGTTCCAGACTGCGCCGGGACAGCCCATGCCTGCACTGACCAAGATTGCAGGCGACGACCTCAATCGCAGCGGCCAGTTCAAGATGGTCGATGTCAGCGGCACCCAGCATCCAGTCGAACCTGCGCAGGTCAACTACAACGTCTGGCGTGGCAGGGGCGCGGAGGCCATCGTTATCGGACAGGTTGTGGCATTGCCCGGCGGGCGCTTCGATGTCCGGTTCCGTTTGCTGGATGTGGTCAAGCAGACGCAACTGGCAGGTTACAGTTACAACATTTCGCCCGCCCAGTGGCGCGCCACCGCTCACCAGATAGCCGACATCGTGTATGAGAAGCTCACCGGCACGCCGGGTGTGTTCAGCAGCCGCATTGCCTATGTGCAGAAACAGGGCAAGCGCTATGAACTGAAAGTGGCTGATGCCGATGGACAGAATCCCAGAACGGTGGTGCGATCCAGTGAGTCAGTGATATCACCGATGTTCTCGCCTGACGGTGACAGCCTGGTGTATGTCTCATTCGAGGACAAGAAGCCGGTGGTCTATGTGCAGTCGTTGCGGGACGGCAGCCGCCGCAAGGTTGCGGCGTTCAAGGGTTCCAATTCAGCGCCGGCATGGGCGCCCGATGGCAAACGCCTGGCCGTGGTGCTGACGCGTGACGAGGCATCGCAAATTTACCTGATCAACGCCGACGGCACGGGTCTCACCCGTTTGACCCGGGGCGGCAACCTCGATACCGAGCCCGTGTTCTCGCCTGATGGGCAGACGCTGTATTTTGCTTCTGACCGTGGCGGCAGCCCACAGATCTACCGCATGGCTGTCAGCGGTGGCGAACCCAAGCGAGTGACCTTCAGCGGGAGTTACAACGTCTCCCCGACGATCAGCCCCGATGGCAAATATCTGGCCTATATCGGCCGGGAAGACGGACGATTCCGTGTGGAACTGCTGGAACTGGCTTCCGGGCAGACCCGTGTGCTCACCGATACCGCGCGTGATGAGTCCCCCAGTTTTGCGCCAAATGGACAATCTGTTTTGTACGCCACGGTGCAGGATGGACGCGGCATTCTGGGGGCGGTCAGCCTGGATGGGAAAACCCGTGCGCGCCTCTCCGAATCGGGGGTTGACGCACGTGAGCCTTCCTGGGGGCCATGAGGCGGTGTGCCGGATTGGCAGTCACGCAAGTAGAATGCGGGAATGGAAATGTGTTGTGGACTTCCGACAGGCTGTTGCGCACCTCGCCCCCGCCACTGGCTACTGCGTCCGTATGCTTCCGGACTGTTGTGCGCCTATGACAATCACGGACTGAAGCATGTCTTTGTCTTGCAAGTGCGACCAAGGTTTAACCCTTTTTTTGGGAATATTTAGAGGAGAGAACGATGAATAAAATAATTTGGCCCATCCTGCTTGTGTTGGCCCTTTCCGGATGCAGCAGCACCAGTGATACGGAAGCCACGGTGGAGGATCGCACCGCCACCAAGCCTGTTACAACGGCGGATGCCACCTCAGGAAAAACAGACGGCAGCGGCAAGGCTGCCGGCAGTAGTGGCGCTCAAACGACCCCGCTCGATGGCGCAGGAGTGAAGGGCAGCTCGCTTGACGGCAAGCAGATTGGCGAAGGCAGCAACTATTCTGGCGATCCCCGTAAAGACCCGGCGAGCCCATTGGCTACCCGTGAAATCTTCTTTGATTACGACAGCTATGTCGTGAAGGAAGAGTATCGCCCCATGCTCGAGGCGCATGCGGCCTACCTGATGTCACACCGTGACGCACGCCTGATCCTGCAGGGCCACGCGGACCAGCGCGGCAGTCGTGAATACAACCTGGCACTGGCGCAAAAACGGGCCGAGGCGGTTCGCAAGGCGCTCGCCGTGATGGGGGTGAGCGATGGGCAAATGGAAGCTGTTAGTTTCGGTGAAGAAAAATTGCGCAACGAGGGGCTGACCGAGGATGCGCATGCCGAAAATCGCCGTGTTGATGTGGTGTATGCCGACGAGTAATTGGTCTTGAGGCAGCGTTTTGTCATGAAGCTGGTTCCGGCGTTGTTGCTGGCGCCGGCTTTTTTCATTCAGGCTCTGCCAGCATGGGGGCAAACCCCCGATATCGCCCGGCAGGTTCAGGCTTTGCAGCGGGCGACGGATTCACTGAATGAGCGCCTCGCCAAGCTCGAGGGTGTCATGCAGCAAAACCAGCAGTTGCTTGGCCTGCTGCAGGAGGTCGAGACGCTCAAGGCCGAAGTCGCCAGGATACGCGGCCAGGCCGAAGTGCAGGTGCACCAGCTGGACACTTTGGGAAAACGTCAAAACGACCTGTACGTCGATCTCGACCAGCGCATATCGGATCTGGCCAAGGCAGCATCCAAGCCCGCTCCGGTCGCCGAGACAACGCAGCCCCCTGAACCCCCCCCTGCGCCTGCTGCACCCGCGGAGAAGCCTGTTGCCGAGGCGGCCCAACCGTCCCCGGCCCCCGTTGCCGCCACGCCTCAACTCGACCCCCTGGTTGAATCGCGTACCTATGAAACCTCACTCAATCATTTCCGCGAAGCCAACTATGCCGGGGCGATCGCCGGATTCAAAGGTTTCCTGAAGGTCTATCCGGATAGCGCCTTGGCACCCAATGCGCAATACTGGATCGGCTATGCCTATTTCGCATTGAAGGACTATAAAACCGCTATGGCGCACCAGCAAAAACTGCTGGCGGCCTACCCTACCAGCGCCAAGGTGCCTGATGCCTTACTCAACATTGCTTCCAACCAGATCGCGCTGGATGACCTCGCAGGCGGGCGCAAGACACTGGAAGAACTGATAGACAAGCATCCCGGCACCAATGCAGCCAAACTTGCTGCTCGCCGGCTTGCAGCCCTCAAGTAAGCATCGTGTTCGGATCAGGCATGCTCCATCCGCCCGAGGCAGACCCCGCTTGTGCCCATGAGCACCCTGAAGGGTGTGAAGAAGGGGCAACGCCCTTGCACTCAGCAAACCGGGACTCCAAAGCCAATGAATCCCTGAAGGACTCCGATCCGCTACGTGCTGAAGCGCGTGCGGAATCGTATGCCCTAAAGGACTCCGATCCACTACGCACTGAAGTGCGTGTGGAGTCGTATGCGGCAACAACCACGCTCCACCCGCAAGGAGTAGGCCGGGACTGTCCTCGCGAGGAGGAGGCCGTCGCTGTAGAGCCGATGAATCGGCAACAGCCACGCTCTAAAGACGCTAAAGCGTCAACAGTCACGCTCCACCCGCAAGGGGTAGGCCGTGGTTGTAAAGCCGATGAATCGGCAACAACCACGCTCCGCCTGACGGAGGTGTTTCTTTCCTTGCAGGGCGAGACTCAGCGGGCCGGCTTGCCGACCGTGTTCATCCGCCTGACGGGATGCCCGTTGCGTTGCCGCTGGTGCGATACGACTTACAGTTTTCAGGGCGGTGAGACAGTCACCCTGACTTCGTTAATGGCCCGGGTGGCGGAATATGGCGTACCGACCGTGTGCGTGACCGGTGGTGAGCCGCTGGCGCAAAAAGGCTGTCTGCCGTTGCTTTCCGCTTTGTGCGATGCCGGTTATTCGGTCTCGCTTGAAACCAGTGGCGCCCTGGATGTCAGCATGGTGGATCCACGCGTCTCGCGCATTGTCGACATCAAACCGCCGGACTCTGGCGAGGAACCTCGCAATCGCTGGGAAAATCTTGCCCATCTCAACGCCCATGACGAGATCAAGTTCGTTCTGGCCAGTCGTTCCGACTACGAATGGGCGCGCGAAGTTGTCCGTGCCCAGGGCCTCGACCAGGTATGCCCCATCCTGTTTTCGCCAGTCCAGGGTGAGCTGCCGCCAGCGCAGTTGGCAGACTGGATCCTCGCCGACAGAATGCCGGTGAGGATGCAGGTGCAACTGCACAAGGTGTTATGGGGGAATGCGCCCGGCAAATGAAACCCGCGGTCATCCTGCTCTCCGGCGGCCTGGATTCCGCAACCGTACTCGCGATTGCGCGTGAATCGGGTTTCG
>Ga0105100_10002321_pt1 | contig 11108 bp, 9 predicted proteins | sample PPLLak12cMay2015_2_FD_87033 | JGI IMG/M metagenome (GOLD analysis project Ga0105100, IMG submission 87033) | Freshwater sediment microbial communities from Prairie Pothole Lake near Jamestown, North Dakota, USA - PPLs Lake P8 Core (1) Depth... | ecosystem: Environmental > Aquatic > Freshwater >... | reverse complement strand
TTGTGTATCGGATGAGTAAATCACTTCGAGGGGCGATGCCAGTCCGCTGCTGGCAATCCGCTGGAAAGCTTCGGCAATCCGCGCCTCTCCCGTAGTGAGTGAGATGCGGAAGTATCCCTCGCCATGAGCGCCGAATACCGTGCCGGGAGTCAGGCTGACCTGTGCTTGTTCCAGAACAGTGCTGCAAAAATCCAGCGAATCCCATCCCAGGGGGATCGCCGCCCAGACATACAAAGATCCGCGCGGTGTTTCTGCTGCCAGGCCAAGCCGTTGCAATCCTTCAAGCACGACATCTCTGCGGCGGGAATAAACGCGATTGCGCTCGGTGAGCCAGCCCTGGTCGCCGCTCATCGCAGCAGTGGCAGCCTCCAGAATGGGCAGGAAATGACCACTATCGGCATTGGTTTTGATCTTGTGGAGATTGCGCAAGGCTTGTGCATTTCCCAGTGCAGCTCCCACCCGCCAGCCCGCCATATTGTGTGACTTCGAGAGGGTGTTAAATTCAATGGAGACTTCTACTGCCTGCGGAATCTGGAGCAGGCTTGGAGCGGTATAGCCATCGAAAGTCACCTGGCTATACGCGGCATCGTGGCAGAGCAATATTTCATAGCGGCGAGCAAATTCTGCTGCCTGGGCGAAAAAAACCAGTGGAGCCACCGCTGCGGTCGGGTTGTTGGGATAGTTGAGCCATAAGATCTTGGCCCGGGAGGCGATCTCCGGCGGGATCTCATCCAGCCTGGGCAAATAACTGTTTCCGGGCAGCAGTGGCAGGTAGTAGGGCTCGCCGCCTGCCAGTAAAGCCCCCTGGGTGTAAGTGAGGTAGCCTGGGTCGGGGATCAAGACGACATCACCCGCCTCGACCAGAGCCAGGGTAATGTGAAAGATGCCCTCCTTGGAGCCCAGCAAAGGAATGATCTCATTCTCTGGATCAAGGTCGATATCGTAAAGCCGCTGGTACATGCCAGCCCATGCCTGGCGCAGGCTGGGCGGGCCTTTGTGCGCCTGGTAACCGTGATGGCCTGGCTGAGACGCTGAACGAGATAGCTCCTGGACGATATGCCCTGCAGGAGGCAGATCAGGCGAGCCGATATCCAGGCGGATCACATCGCTGCTGCCTGCTTGCAAAGCGGCGATTTTTTCATCCAAAGCAGCAAAGAATTGGGTGGTTGACCGATCTATACGGGCGGCAGTTTTTTTCATCAGGCTCCTGAATTGTTCGTTTGAATCTGCTTGGCAATGGCGGTGTAGATTGCCTGCCTGGACGGCTGGTAGCCGGTCCAACGTTCAAAAGATAAAGCTGCCTGTTCGACCAGCATGCCCAGCCCGTTCACCGATGGGATACCCTGAGAGCGCGCCGTTTCTAGCAGGATGGTCTCAGCGGGATTATATACCAGATCGTAGAGCATGGCGCGGGAGGGGAAGGAGATAGCTGGAGGCCAGGGGGTAGTGGCTGTCTCAGGTGCCATGCCGAGCGGGGTGGCGTTGACAATCAAGACTTCGCCCTGGACGTGCCTTGCCGCTTGGGAAAGATACCTTGACAGGCTGTCCTGGCTCAAAACGATCGCCTGCAGCATGCCCGCCGGATGTTGGCTGGCTACCGCGCCTGGTGGTAGTTGAGCGCTTGCACTTTGCAAACTGTTGATCAAGTCTTGCGCCTGGGATAACCGTCGCGCTGCAACGGTCAATTCCCAGCCTGTCTGGAGCAGAGCATAGACCACCGCCCGGGCTGAGCCGCCTGCACCCAGGACGATTGCCCGGCTGAAGCCGATCACCCCCGGTAAGCGGCTTTGCAGGTCTGAGTAAAAGCCCGGCGCATCGGTGTTATCGCCGATTAACCGGCTTTCAACAGCATACAGGGTATTCACCGCGCCGATGGCACTGGCTGTTGGGGTGAGGTCGTCCAGGTAAGGAATGATTGTCTGCTTGTAAGGAATGGTGATGTTAAGACCTCGCAATTCCCCGCTGCGCACCTTTTCAGTTAGCTCCTCCAATCCTTTGTCGGCTGCCTGGAATGGTGGGATTGGGTAAAGGCGATAATCTCCCTGCAGCCCGCACGCAGATAGGCTGGCGTGATGAATGAAGGGCGACAGGCTATGACCCAGCGGGTAGCCAACCAATCCCAAGTTATAGAAAAATGGCAAGTCTTTTTCCATGATGGTATATGACGCTCATTCCAGCGGTTTGAGCTGTCCGCCGAGGTCGGCTACGGTTTGCTCAAAAGCAGGAAATGATTCGGTTATGATACCGGCACCCAGGACTGTTACAGGTTGCTGGCAAGCCAACCCGGCTACCGCCAGCGCCATTGCCAAGCGGTGGTCGCCGTGAGAGGCTACTTGCTCACCCCCAGCCAGGCGCTTGCCCTGGATGATAAACCCGTCCGCTGTTTCGGCTACATTTGCCCCGAGGGATACCAGCTCTGTGCACAATGCAGCAATCCGGTCTGACTCTTTGTAGCGCAGCTCGCCCGCCTGGCTCACCCGGGTTTCACCCTCGGCAAAAGCTGCCGCAATTGCAAAGGCGGGGAATTCATCGATCATCCGCACAACCAGAGGACCGGTAACCTGGGTGCCGCGTAGATTTGAGTGGCGCACAACCAGGCTGCCGACCGGCTCGCCGCTGCTTTCACCCGTTACCGACACCTGGATATCCGCGCCCATCTCCAACAAAGCATCCAGCAGACCTGTGCGGGTTGGGTTCAGACCCACTTGTTGTAGGGAGACCTCCGAGCCCGGGGTGATCAGGGCGGCAACCACCAGGAAGGCTGCGGCTGAGAAATCGCCCGGAAGTTCCAGGTCGAGCGCCGGCAGGAGCAGCTGGCGGGGCGGGAACAGCTGGGTGAGATACTGATCCGTATCCAATTCTGGCAGGCTGAGGCGCTCGCTTTTCACCCGCACGCCCAGGCTGCGCAGTATGCGCTCGGTGTGGTCCCGGGATGGACCTGGTTCACGCAGGGTGGTCTGACCACCGGCCGCCAAAGCCGCCAACAGCAGGCAGGATTTCACCTGGGCGCTGGCAACCGGCAGAGAATAATCCAGCGGGCGTAAAGGGAGGCTGGATTTTTGTAATACCAGGGGAGCGTGCCCGTCGGTGCTGGAGATGCTCACCCCCATCTGCTGGAGCGGCTCGACGATGCGCTTCATCGGCCGTTGCTGCAGACCGGGCGAACCATCCAGAACGGCGGATACTTGAGTAGCTGCCAGGGCGCCGGTTAACAGGCGCAGGGTGGTTGCGGAGTTACCGCAATCGATCGGCGCCTCAGGGGATTTGAGGCTGGAGGCTCCCTGGCTCCAGATCGTCAGGTGGTTGCCCTCCAATTCCCAGGCGACGCCCAGTGAAGTGAGGGCGCTCAACATGGCTTGTGTCACTCCCGCCACCAGGAAGTTCGCGATCCGGCTCTCGCCCTGGGCAAGGACTGCCAGCAACGCAGCGCGGTGGGAGAGGGATTTATCACCTGGCAGGTGTACCTCACCCAGCAGGGGAGCGCCTGGTGTGACCTGTAAATTCATAGGTTGCCTCCACCGGTCAGGTAGTCTCTAGCAGCAATACCGCGATGCATTTTGTCGAATAGAATGGCTTCATCTTCTTGCTGCAAGGCGGCCTGTATTTGTTCCAATTCTCCTCGGAACAGAGCCAGGGCAGCCAGCACATTCTCCCGATTGGTGTGAAGGATATCTGCCATCATCCTCGCCGAGCTGGATGCCAGGCGGGAAGTGCTGCGGAATCCCGGGCCAACCAGCGGCTTGACATCCGGTTGAGTGGCGAGAGTCAGGGCAACCGCCAGCAGGTAGGGCATATGGCTGGTGGCTGCTGCCCAGCGGTCGTGGGTGGCTGCATCCAGCCAGACTGGTCTGGCGCCAATTGCCTCGACCACCTGGACTGCCAGAGAGCGAGCTTGGGGTGTTGTTTGATTTAAGGGAGTCAGCGCAAATGCAGCGCCCTGGAAAAGACCGGTCTCTGCATTGGCCAAACCGGCAGTCTCTTTGCCGCACATCGGGTGACCCCCGATGGGATCAAAACGCGAGGGCAGCTCTTCGAAAGCCCGGCAAACTTCTACCTTTGTGGATGCCAGGTCCAGGATAACTGCTGTACCGGGGTGTACCGAAGGCAGTTGGCGGATCAGATCCAGGGTCGCGCGGACAGGCGCCGCCAGCACAACCAGATCCGCCTGTGGCAGGATTGCAGCCAGGTCTGGCGAGGCGAAATCCACGATCTGTCGAGTAGATGCCAGGGCCAGCGTGGTTGGATCGGGGTCATAAGCCAGCAACCTGCGGCAGTGCCCGCTCAAAGCCAGCGCCAGCGAGCCGCCCATCAAACCCAGTCCCAGGATCGCCACCCGGGTTTCAGCTAACGAAAGGTGCGAGCTCATGGGAGGGCAGCTTGGGATAGCTGCGGCAAGGCGGGTGCTACGGAGCGTCCGACTGCCTCAGCGATGGCGCGCACCTGGGTGACCAGTTCGGCAAAGCGCTCTGGCTTTAGCGACTGGCCGCCATCGGATAATGCCTCGGCTGGATTCGGGTGGACTTCTATGATCAAGCCATCCGCTCCGGCAGCAACGCCTGCCCGGGCGATGGCGGTGACAAATTCCCAATTGCCGATGCTGTGGCTGGGATCCAGGATGACCGGCAGGTGGGTGAGCGACTTGAGCACCGGGATGGCGTTGATATCGGTGGTGTTGCGGGTTGCGGTCTCGAAGGTGCGGATGCCCCGCTCGCACAGAATTACCCGCTGGTTACCATGCGAAAGAATATACTCCGCAGACATGAGCAGCTCCTCCATGGTTGCTGACATGCCACGCTTGAGCAGAACCGGGTGCTGGCTGGAGCCAATGGCGTGCAGCAGCGAGTAATTTTGCATATTGCGCGCTCCCACCTGCATCACGTCTGCGACCTCGAGAACCAGGGGCAACTGTTCCTGCGACATCACTTCGGTGACGATTGGCAACCCGGTAGCCTGGCGAGCTTCGGCCAACAGTGCCAGCCCGTCCTCGCCCATGCCCTGGAAGGAATATGGCGAAGTGCGCGGCTTGAAAGCTCCGCCACGCAAGGCGTGTGCGCCGGCTTCGCGCACTGCATGGGCGGTTTCAATGATCTGTTGGCGGCTTTCCACAGAGCACGGACCGGCAATTATTACAATCTTGTCACCACCAATCTTCATCCCGTCGATGGGGAAGACCGAGTCGAGCGGGCTGAACTCGCGCGAGGCCAGCTTGAATGGGCGCGAGATTGGCACGATCCGGTCCACGCCGGATAGGTACATGAACTGGTCTTTATCCACCGGTCGCCCGTCGCCGATGGCGCCGATGACGGTGCGTTCAATACCGCGTGATAGGTGGGCGCGCAAACCGTTGGCTTGCACGGTACGGACGACATCTTCAATCTGTTGGTCGGTTGCATTGCTGCGCATAATGATCATCATGAGATTTTCCTCCTTGTGGTGGTTGGCAGATTCTTGATAATTGAGGGAACAATTAATCGCCCACGGTCAAGTCCGGGCGCAAGGTGGCGGCGGCTCCCAGGTAGACGTGGCGGACGGCGGAGGCGGGCAGGTCGGTGTTCCAGTGCAGCAAGACGCGAATGCAATGCCGCAGGCTGCCCGGCACCGGGATCTCCTGGGCGCACATCAAAGGGACCTGGTCCCAGCCAAGGTCGCGGGCGCTCCTGGCAGGGTAGGCTGCAATCAGGTCGTCTGTCACCGTGAAGAACACGCTGGCAATATCCGTTGGTTGCAAGCCAGGATTAGCGCTGAGGATAGCCAGCAGCAAGTCCTGGGTAGCCTGATGAATAGTCTCGGGCAGGTTCGCCTCAGCAACAGTTGCACCGCGAATTCCACGGACGGGCATAGCAACTCCTTCCTAACAAAAAATGCGAGGCCGTTAGCCTCGCATTTTGGGTTGATAAAGCTATTCCTTATACCCGCTTAAGCCTCGCTAACGGCAACCGTTGCCTGGCAGCCGTAATAATAATAGCGGGTAAAGTAGAATGAAATGCAGGAATTAGTCATTTTAAGTTCACTTAATTGGTCGGATTTTACCGCCGGGTTATCGATATGTCAAGGAAGGAATAAAAGTTGTCAGCACTTCATGAGATAATTATCAGCATGGTTCAGCTCCGTCCAGCAAGCGAAATGGATGCCCCAGGCATTCGTACCCTGGTACACCAGGCGCAGCTCAACCCACTCGACCTGGATTGGCCGCGCTTTATCGTTGCAGTGAGCCCGGATGGCGAGCTTGTTGGCTGTGGTCAGGTCAAGACACACCGCGACGGCAGCCGCGAGCTGGCCTCGATTGTGGTGGCACCGGCATTCCGTAACCAGGGCATAGCCCGGGCGATCATCGAGCACCTGTCGGGAAGTCATCCTGGCATGCTGTACCTGACCTGCCGTACCAGCCTGGGATCATTCTATGAAAAACTAGGGTATCAAATTATCCAGAAAGAGGAGATGCCGCTATATTTCCGGCGGATCAGCCACCTGTTTCGTTTAATGAATAAGGCGCATTTAGTTGGTGATGGATTGCTGGTCATGCGCAGGGAGCAGGAATCAAACATTTGCGGGTTGGCTGAGTAAGATTCTGGGAGGACTAGCAGATGATGGAACTGAACGATACGGATCGTATTCGTTACCAACGGCAAATATCGGTGCCGGGCTGGGGCGAGGAGGGTCAGGCTCGGATCAAGGCTGCCAGGGTTTTCATCGCAGGGGCGGGCGGGCTGGGCAGCCCGGTGGCTTTTTACCTGGCGGCAGCAGGGGTGGGTGAGATCACGATTTGTGACTCGGATCGGGTTGAGCTCACGAACCTGAACCGCCAGCTGCTCCACAGCGATGAACGGATTGGCGAGCTCAAGGCTGAGTCGGCTGCTAAAACTCTGCGTCGCTTGAATCCTGGTATCCAGGTTGTCCCCAACTCTGAGCATCTGGAGGGAACTAATGCCAGACGTATCATCGGCAAGCCGGATATCCTCCTCGACTGCCTGGACAACTACGCTACGCGCTATGTGCTCAATGCGTACAGCATCGAGCATGGCATCCCGCTGGTGCATGGAGCGATCTGGGGGTGGGTCGGGCAGGTGACTTTCCTCTCGCCGCCGGTGACGCCGTGCTTGAAGTGCATCGTACCAACGCCGCCTCCTGGTGGCATTTTCCCGGCAGTAGGGGTTACACCGGGCGTGATCGGTACATTGCAAGCGATGGAAGCGCTAAAATTCCTGACCGGTATCGGCACAAATCTAATGGGGACAATGTTGTTTTTTGATGGCGAGGAGATGACCTTTAACCCGCTCCAGGTCAGGCGCGGGGTATCCTGCCCGGCTTGTGGTCATTTGCCGGTGTGAGGTGTGGTGCGACCGGTGCGGTCAGGTTACAGGGATAAGCTCGGGAGCAGGCTCTGCTTCTGGTGCCACGCCTACTGGTCTGCGAACAGGTGCGCCCGGCTTGTCGGGTACCCTGCTCATTGCATATTCTGCCAGGGCGGTGATCGTCAGGCTGGGGTTAACCCCAGGATTACCCGGCATGATCGAGCCATCGACCACGTATAGTCCCGGATAATTGTGAACCTGGCAATCCAGGTCGATCACCCCTTCCTGGTCGTTGCGTCCGAATGGACAGCCGCCCAGGATATGAGCCGTCAAGGGAATATTCAACATCCCTTCGAAGACAGATCCGGCAGGGATGCCTCCGATTTTTCCAGCGAATAAGCGTGTGACTTGATGGGCAATTTCGATCCTGGTTGGGATTGGCTTGCCGTCAGCCGGTCGGGTAACCAACCGCTGCCTCCACAGGGTGAATACATCTCGTCCCAGGCGCAGCCGGATGCAGTTATCTTCGGTTTGCATCACCAGCAAGATCGTGGTGCGCTGTGCCCAACCAGGCAGGATATGGGTACGCATAAAGTCCACCGGGTGAGTGATGATATTTTTCAGGCTCAGGAGCAGATGGTGGGCAACACTCTCGCTGGTTTCTATCAGCGGGCTGGCCAGAAAACGCATTAGCGATGAGCCAGCCGAGTAACGCACGGGTTCGATGGCAGTCACATCATCCGCGTTGAAGATTGTGGTGATGGCAATTCCTTTGGAGAAGTCGGTTTGTTTCGAGCGGCTGGTTGCGCCCAATAAAGCCTCGCTGTTTGTGCGCACCAGGTCTCCCAGGCGAGGCGAGATGCGCGGCAGGGAGCCAGTTTGGTCTCGGCAGCGGAATAATAGCTGCGTAGTACCCAGGGTGCTGGCAGAGAGCACCACATTGCGAGCGCGCACCCGCTGCTTCCGCTTGGCGAACCAGCGGGTGGAGCTGCGGTAGATTACCTCATAGCGGGCGCCATCTGGTTGGTTTGGTGGCAAGGGCCGGATATCGCGTGCCTCGCATTCCGGCCAGATCACCGCCCCGTACTTTTCTGCCAGGTAGAGATAGTTTTTATCCAGCGTATTCTTGGCGTTGTAGCGGCAGCCCACCATGCAACCACCACAGTGGATGCAGGTGTTGCGCGAGGGACCTTCTCCACCAAAATAGGGATCACCGACTTCTTGCCCTTCGGCAAGATTGTCCTGTCCGAAGAAAACTCCCACCTCGGTGGAGCGGAAGCTGTCTTCTGTCTCCAACCTCTTGGCGATTTCATTCAAGATCCCATCGGCGGGCCAGGAGCGAGGGTTCGGTGTAACCCCGAGCATGCGGCGGGCGGTTTCGTAGTGCGGCTCCAGGACGCTTTTCCAGTCCACCAGGTGCTTCCAGGAGGGGTACTCGAAGAATTTATCTTCCGGCTTCATCAGCACGTTGGCATAGCCGAGGCTGCCTCCGCCGACTCCGCTGCCGTGCAGGACGAAGACATCCCGCAGGGGGGATATCTGTAAAATACCGAAGCAGCGCAAAGCCGGCGCCCAAAGATATTTAAATACATTCCAGTTCGTCTTGGGGAAATCCTGGGTGTGATAGCGCTTGCCACGCTCCAGCACCAGGACGCGGTAGCCTTTTTCTGCCAAGCGCATCGTCGAGACGCTGCCGCCAAATCCGGAGCCGACGATGAGGTAGTCATAGGTCTCATTGGATTGGTTCGTCTGCATAACAGCCCTGCCTGAGCCAGCCGTAAATCCGTCTTGATGATATGAAGCCGGTTTATTGGATCAGTATTGGTAAAAACCGCGCCCGGTCTTCCTCCCCAGATAACCGGCAGCTACCATTTTGCGCAATAAGTAAGCCGGTCGGTACTTGTCGTCACCCAGGTCGCGTTGCAGCACCTCCATAACGGAAAGCACAACATCCAGACCGATTAAATCGCATAAAGTCAGCGGTCCCATGGGATGATTCATGCCCAGCTTCATGACGCTGTCAATTGCCTGGGGAGTGCCAATGCCCTCCTGGAGAGCAAATATTGCCTCGTTGATCATCGGGCACAAGATGCGGTTGGAGATAAAACCGGGTGCGTCTTGTGCTTCTACCGGCTCTTTACCCATCACCCGGCAGACTTCCAGGGTTGACGCTGTGGTCTGGTCGCTGGTCGCCAGGCCGCGAATCACCTCCACCAGGCGCATCAGGGGGACGGGATTCATGAAGTGCATGCCGATCACTTGATCTGGTCGCCGGGTTACCCCAGCGATTTTGGTGATACTGATTGATGAAGTGTTGGAAGCCAGGATAGCATGCGCAGGGGTTAGCCGGTCCAGGTCGCCGAAAAGCTTGAACTTGATCTCAGGGTTTTCGGATGCGGCTTCGATCACCAGGTCGGCAGTTGCACAGCCCTCCAAACTGGTGGACATCGGGATGCTCATGGCAGCATCACGCTGCTCCTCGTTGATGGTGCCTTTTTCGAGCAGCTTGTTTGCCGACCTGGAAATGGTCTGCCGGGCGCGTTCGATTTGTTCAGGGATCACGTCCATCAGAGTGACAGAGTAACCCGAAGTGGCAGCCACCTGGGCAATCCCGTTACCCATCGTTCCGGCACCAACTACAAAAATGTTTTCGATTTTCATAGGCCTATCCCTCTATCTCGATAGCCATTGCAACGGCCTCAGCCCCTCCCAGGCACAGGGAAGCAATGCCGCGTTTCAAGCCGCGTTGTTTCAGAGCATAAATTAGCGTGGTCAGCACCCGCGCCCCGCTTGCGCCAATCGGATGTCCCAGGGCGATTGCTCCGCCGTGTATATTGACCTTCTCCCAATCCCAGCCAAGATCTGCCAGGGCATAGCCGTCTGCCAGCACCTGGGCGGCGAAGGCCTCGTTTAACTCGATCAGGTCAACATCCTCTAGGGTCCAGCCGATCTTATCTAGCAACTTTGGGATAGCCTGAGCCGGAGCTATAAAGAGGTATTTGGGTTCTACGGCTGCTTGAGCATAACCGATGATGCGCGCCAGCGGCTTGTGACCTAAAGCTTCGGCTTTCTTGCGGCTGGCGACTACTACCGCCGCCGCTCCATCATTTAACCCGGGGGCGTTGCCGGCGGTGACTTTGCCATCTTTAACAAATGCCGGCTTTAACTTGGCAAGCATTTCCAGCGAGGTATCCCGGCGGGGAGTCTCGTCCGTGTCAAATATCGTCACCTCGCCTTTCCTGCCCGGAATTTCAACAGCGACGATTTCGTCTTTGAACCATCCGTTATCGATAGCTGCAATCGCTTTGAGATGGCTGTTCAGGGCGTACTCATCCATTGCCTGCCGGGTGACTTCGTATTCGCTGGCGATAAATTCTGCCGAGTTCCCCATCCCCCAATTCTCAAAGGGATCCCATAAACCGTCGTGCAGCAAGGCATCGGTTAACTGGGCGTGCCCGAAGCGCAACTCGCCCGATCGTCCATATAGGAGAAAGGGAGCCCGGGTCATGCTTTCCATCCCCCCCGCTACAAAAAGATCTCCGTCACCCGCCCGGATCGCCTGGGAGGAGAGCATAATGGCTTTCAGTCCAGAGCCACATACTTTGTTGAGCGTGGTGGCTCCCACGCTGGCTGGCAAGCCACTGAAGATGGCTGCCTGGCGGGCAGGCGCCTGTCCAAGCCCGGCGCTGACCACGTTGCCCATCAAAACCTCATCGATTTCTACCGGGTTGGTAATGCCTGCTCGCTCGACCGCAGCTTTTACGACGATTGCTCCCAGCTGAGGGTCTGCCAGGCAACACAAGCTCCCCTGGAAAC
>Ga0105100_10002317_pt1 | contig 11122 bp, 9 predicted proteins | sample PPLLak12cMay2015_2_FD_87033 | JGI IMG/M metagenome (GOLD analysis project Ga0105100, IMG submission 87033) | Freshwater sediment microbial communities from Prairie Pothole Lake near Jamestown, North Dakota, USA - PPLs Lake P8 Core (1) Depth... | ecosystem: Environmental > Aquatic > Freshwater >... | reverse complement strand
TAGCAAGAAAACGAAGGGGATCATCATCGTGGTTTCGCCGGGTAGAAGGGGTGCGATATAAGTGATCGTCAACATCTGAAGGATGCCTATGGCGAGACCCGCAATGATTGCCCCTGCAAAGGATTCTAACCCTCCGAAAAGGACAGCGGCGAGAGCAACTAAACCGTTCGCATCCAGAGCCAATCCGACACCCTGGATATTTCCCAGCAACATCCCTACCACCGAAGCAATAACACAGGAGATGATCCAACTGTATTGAAAAATTCGTTTGACATTGATGCCTAAATTTTGGGCCACCACATGGTCTTCATGGACGACCCTCATCCCCAGACCGGTTCTTGTTTTCTCATAAAATAGCATCAGTGCTGCAATGAGTACCGCGCAGAGGATGAATCCATAAACTTGGATCTTTGGGAGGTGCAAAAATCCTATTTCCCAAGCCCCTACGGGCAAAAAGGATTCACCAAAGCCCTGAATGTCTCCTTTTCCCATCAAGATCCCAATTCCGCGAAGAAACATCATAAGACATAAGGTCACGACAATAGGAGCCAAGATGGGCTGCCCTACCAGGGGACGCATGAATGCCCTTTCGATGAACATCCCCAAGATTGCTCCACCAATGCAAGTGATGATAAATCCAAGCCATATGGGGAGATGCCAGGCGATCAGGCAATACCACATGATATAGGCACCGATGATCAGGACGGCTGCCTGGGAAAATGGAAAGACGCGGGTGGATTTATAAATGACCACATAACTGATGGCCAATAAAGCATAAATCCCTCCACTGCAGAGACCCAAGACAATTGATTTAATGGTTTCTTCCATTTTTACCCCGTTAGAAAGCCCCGCTACTCAAAGCAGGGATGTTAGTTGTTCTTTTTTCACCAAATACGGTATTTAATGCCCCGTGTGAACCTTCCCGTTAGAAAATAGAAGACTTTCTAACGGGGCTTATCCTTCTCCTAAATAAGCGGCAATGACCTTAGGGTTACCCTTGGTCTCTTCAGGGACGCCTTCAGCAATCATATTGCCGAAGTCGAGAACGACAATCCGATCTGCAATATCCATCACCACACCCATATCATGTTCGATCAACACAATGGGGATCTTCAAAAATTCATTGATATCGATGATAAACCGAGCCATGTCCTCTTTTTCATCGAGATTCATTCCTGCCATGGGTTCATCAAGAAGGAGAATCCTTGGTTCCAGAGCCAGGGCCCGGCCCAGTTCGACTCGTTTTCTTAACCCATAGGCCAGCATACCCACCACCGACCCCCTGACATGTTCCAGTTCTAAAAAGTCGATGATGTCCTCTGCAATACCACGCTGATAGGCTTCTTCTCTATTTGCCCAGGGGAAATAGATCATTCCGGTAACGAAGTTGTATCCAATATGGGGATGCCTTCCAGCAATGATGTTGTCGGTCACCGATAAGCCGGTATACAAAGCAATATTCTGAAACGTACGGCATAGACCGAGTTCAGCAATTTTGTGGGAGGAGAGATGGGTGATTCTTTTCTCTTCCATATAGACGTCACCCTGCTGGGCACGGTAGAAACCACTCATCACATTGAGAAGGCATGTCTTTCCTGCCCCATTGGGTCCGATGATGGCCAGGATCTCACCCTCTTTGACTTCCACCATGACATTGTTGAGGGCTTGAAGCTTGCCAAAGGCGATGCTGATGTGCTCGGCCCGAAGCAAGACTTTTCTTTCTTTGGGATTGGGATTGGTCAAAGGACGTTTCTTCTCAATACATTCCCGAAGCAGCGTCAACCCATAGCTGTATCTCTGTTCCCGTTTTTTTGTGATATCTCTGGTAATTTCTGCCATGTGTCCTCACCCTTGGATCGTCTCAATAAAGATCGGAAGCCTCATGACCGACTTTCTGCCATCTCGGTAGGTAATCGTCGTTTCAATATCTACCTGATTATCACCTTGATACATTGCGTTCACGATATTCTCGTAACGCTTCTCCACAAAATCTCGCCTCAATTTGCGGGTTCGAGTTAGTTCCGCCTCATCCGGGTCAAAATCCTTATGGAGGACGATGAATCTTTTCACACGAGTCGTCTCAGGCAGGGTCGTGTTGATCCGTTGGAGGATCCCGGCTAAAAGCTTTCGGACTTGCTCCTTTTGTGAAAGGTCCGGATGAGAGGTATAGGCGATATGGTTTCGTTCAGCCCACCTGCCTGTATTCTCAAAATCCATATTGAGGAGCGCCGTCACGAAATGTTTGTCGTTTCCAATCACCATCGCATCTTTAATAAAGGGGCTGAACTTTAATCGGCCCTCAATATACGTCGGGGAAAACTTTTCACCACCCTTCGTGGTCTGCATGTCTCTTACTCTGTCGATAATATAAAGCTCCCCCTCATCATCCATATACCCACCATCGCCAGTGAGGAAATAGCCTCCTTTAAAACTTTTTTCGGTTTCTTCAGGCCGCTTATAATATCCCTGGACTACTCCCACACCGCCGAGCAGTATTTCTCCATCTTCGGTGATCCTCACCTCCACCCCAGGGAAAGGTTGTCCTGATCCTTCGGAACGATAATAATCCTTTTCGAGTTGGAGGACATCGAGACCAGAGACCTCTGTGGAACCATAACCTTGTGCAATCGGAACTCCGATTGCCCGAAGAAGCCGGAAATTATCCGGGCTCAGAGCCGCTCCAGCCGTAATCGGGGTTATGGTCCTCGTCATACCGATTTTGTCCTGCAAATGTCTGAACACGGCCCAATACCCAAAGAAAAAGAGGAAACGCCAAAGCCAACTCACTTTTTTCCGTTCTTCTTGGCCTTGAGCAATCTTATAGCCCACGGGGAGAAACAGGTTGTAGAGGAATCTTTTCCAGAAAGGAGAGTCGATCATTTTGGCCTGAATTTCGGAACAGGTCATCTCCCACTGTCTTGCTCCGAGGAGGATGACTCCGGGGGCTATTTCGCGAAGATCAGAACGAACGGTCTCTGCTTTTTCGATGAAATTGACGACAATCCCTTTTGCTAAATTTGGCGCTACAGTAAAGATCTGTTCCCCGATCCAGGCCGGTGGTAAGAAGGAGAGGTTTTCATCTTTCAGATTCCATGGTAAAGCCGCATCCCAGCCACTGAACAAACTCAGTAGATTCCTGTACGTAACAGTGGATCCCTTTGGAAGGCCGGTCGTCCCAGAGGTATAAAGGAGAACCGCCACATCATCGAGTTTTGTCTTATCGATCCTTTCATCAAAAAAGCTGGGATGAGCTGCTTCATAGGCTTTTCCTAACTCCATCATATCATCAAAACCGATTAACCAGGGGTCGTCATAATTCCACATTCCCTTTGCGATCCAGTAGATCACCTTTTCCACTTTTGGGATCTGTTCTTTGATGGAGAGGATCTTGTCCACCTGCTCTTGATCATCAACCATTACAATTTTTGCATCAGAATGGTCAATAATATATTGAAGCTCAGTGGGAATAGAGTCGGTATATAGACCCACGGAAGCCCCTCCCAGACTTTGGGCGGCGGTCTGTCCCCAGAACCATTCAGGGGCGTTCTCACCACAAATTGCAATCTTATCCCCCGGTCCAAAACCGAGACTGGCTAAACCTCCGGCAAGCCATTTGGCTCGTTCATAAAAGTCTTTCCAGGTGAGTTCTCGCCAGTATCCATAATCTTTATAACGGTAGGCGACTTTCGTGTCTCCCCATTTGTTGTAATTGCGTTTTAATAGTTTGGGGAAGGTATTCTCTTCCGGAGGGGGACGGAACTTATCCCACGTCTCTTGTGTAATTGATTTAGCCACTCTTCTCTCCTTACTCATCTATAATTTTGGAATGGCGAATTCAGTCTTGAATTGAGTACGGACAATTCCCAAATTAGGGGCATCTGGGAGCGAAGTCGTGATGTTTCCATCGATGAAGAACTTCATCTTATCAGCTCCTAAATTAGTCCAAAATTCGTCGCGCTTTTGAAGCGCACCCTTCATCCCAGCCTCTCCACCCAGACCACGGGTTATAATTTGTCCAAAGAGTCCACCATATAGAAGAGGATCTGCATAAGACCAAACCGCCTCTCCTGCCGCCGGGACCAGGATACTTGGCATGGAACTAGCCAGAACAATCATCTTTTCCTTTGTACCGTCATCCACCTTGGTCTCAAAATAAAGGTCATCCACTTTTGCGATCACATTATTCGGGTTATGAAATTTGAAATTTGCTTTAAATACGATAACGTCGGTTCCCTGGTAAGGAGGTTTCGCTGCGATCGCGTTGAGCCTCTCAACACTGTCAACCGTAACCTTAACAGGTAGAATTTGAGTGGGAGCAGGTTTGACCATTGCTTTCTCTCCAGCACATCCAAAAATACCAAAACCTAAAACCACCACCATCAATAAGATCAACGCCTTTTTTTCCATAATACCCTCCTTCATCTTGTTTGCTTTGTCGCAAACTGAAAACGATTCAGCTCATCCTCTTCTAGGTCATTCACCCCACCCGAGAAAAAACGTCTTGCTTATAAGCCTCGCACAAAGAACATCCCTGGGGTCCATGGCATGAGAACCCACCAGGATTCTCTTTGGTGACAACCTGATGCCTGTAGTAATAGCCACAACCGGTTTTTCCGTCTTTATAAACCATAATTGGGACCCATTTTTTTACCGTATCACAAAACAATGTTGTCGCCGTTATTTTCCAATCCATAATCTCACCCTTTTAGGCGTCGATTTCGTGTTGATGATTTGAACAAGATGATCGAGAGGAATGAATGATGAGAAAAGAATCCTCTGCGTTCAATCGGGTTAAACATTGAGTGACGATGAAGACCCCCTTTGTCTCAGCCGTCTCAACTTTTCTGTAAAGCAAAATATGAGGAAAGAACCAGTCAGATGAGAAAAAGACACCCAAAATTTTCAACTTAAGTACCAAAACTTCGTTTCTTTGTCAAGAAAAAAATAAACCAGTTTACGTAATGTGGAAGGAAAATGAGATTTTTGTTTGTATTTCAGTAAGTTGCCCTTCACAAAGAAAACAAACCGTTCCGTCACGGCACAATACCTTTAATGTGTATTGCCTCTTCGGGACATACATCTTCGCATTTACGGCAGCCGAAGCAAACTTCTTCGTTGACTATCTCCAACAACCCATTATGAACCCTCAAACAGAGAACAGGGCAGATCTCCGCGCAAGCCCCACAGGCACTACAGTGATTAAGAATTTCAATAGTAGGTTTCATTGTCTACAAACGATAAAAGCAGTCTACGGATTAGGGTCTGGAAGCCCGTTTGATACAATGAACAATGGACAATGAACAAAGAACAAAAAACAAAGAACAAAAAAGATAACACCCTGTTCATCGTCTAGAGTTTAACTTTCATTGTCACTGAACGGCTACATCAAATTCTTTGATCCTTTCCAGAGCTTCCACCCTGGGGAAGGTTTTTCCTTCAGCAGTTCATCATAGGTTCCTCTCTGAGTGAGTTCCCTCATGATCTCATTTGTGCCTGTATAGATCTTGGCAACTCGAACGTCCCTGAGAAATCGCTCAATCGGGTAATAATCGGTGTAACCAATCCCTCCTAAGATCTGGAGAGCTTGGTCAATGATATTCCAAGCTACCTCCGTAGAATAGAATTTCGCCATGGCGACTTCTCTGTTGGGCCTTCTTTCCTCTTGGTCGATGACTTTGGCTGCCCGCAGGCAGAGAAGACGGCCCGCATCAAGGGTGGCAGCCATATCCGCAACCTTGAAACTAATTCCCTGAAATTCCCTGATCTTTTGTTCGAATTGTTCCCGTGCATCCGAATACCGTAGCGAAATTTTCAGGCACTCGCGGGCGGAACCGAGCGCCGTGGCAGCCTCCATCAACCGTTCCGTTTGAAGGAGATACATGAGGATTTCAAAGCCCTGCCCTTCTTCGCCAACCCGATTCTCTTCAGGAACGGCAACGTCACGAAAGAGGAGATGGGAAGCCCCCATCCCTCGCCATCCCAATAGGTTGAACTGTTCCACGACCTGGACGCCGTGTTTTCTTTCGGCGACAAAAGCAGTAATTCCTTTGTGGGGAGCGACATCAGGATTCGTCCTCGCAAAGGTGAGAAACCAGTCAGCCCCGATTCCTCCCTTCTGGAATCGCTTTTCCCCTGTGATGATGTAATGATGTCCATCTTTTTTTGCTATGGTTTGTAAACGAGCAATGTCAGAACCTTTCAAGGGTTCGGTGATTCCCTCGGCACAGATGAGGTCTGCTGCCATAGTGGGAACGATATATTTCTTCCAGAGTTCCCGACTGCCGTATTTATGAATTGCACGGCAGAGATAGGTTGACATTCCCATGGCACAACCCAGAGGAAAGGCCAATGCGCCCAGTTCCTCCTCAGCAAGGATCGCACAAACCGTATTAAGACCTCTCCCTCCCACCTCCTTCGACAGAGGGATACCCAAATAGTTGTTCTGTCCAAGGGCCTTGACGAAATCCTTTGGGAACTCCTTCTCGTCCTCCTTGTCCATTCTGAGAATGAAGGAGAGGTCCAGCCCCTCCAGAAAAGCCTTGAACCCGTTTCGGAAAGAGATTTCCTCCCGAGAAAGCATCACATCAATAGACATAACCCACCTCCATGAATGTTATTTTTGCATTTATGACGGAATGAACTAAACCCCTTATCCGGCACCCTGTGCTTCTTTTGTTACAACAGAAAATTTTTTTGTCAAGCTTTTTTATTAGAAATTCCTATTTAAAGGTTCCAAAAACTCGCCTGCTGCGCGAAGCACTCCGGAGAAAGCAGGCCCCTCTGTGTCGATGACCTCTCTGAAAACTTTCTTTGTCCATGAGAGATGAAAACTGAGGGTGGACAAGAGGTATTCCCCAATTGACTTAAGGTTTTTGATTGTGCTATATAGCCTATAATTTCAATAAATTCAGTGGTCATTTGCGATGAAATTTTTTCAGGGCTCAGTATGAGCGAAATTTCCACGATGGTACCTTTGATCGAGAAGCTTCAGATGGAGGGGATGACCATCATGATGATCGAGCACCGCTTGAGAGAACTCTTCCGTCTGGTCAATCGGGTGATGGTGATGAATTTTGGGGAGAAGCTTGCAGAAGGACTTCCCGAAGAAGTGATGGAAAACAAGGAGGTGAGAGAAGCTTACCTCGGAACGGAGGCTTTGCCATGTTAGAGATCAAGAACCTGATGGTCTTCTATGAGAATGCCATCGCGATCAACAATATCAATATGAGCTGTCAAGGGGGAAAAGTGACAGGTATCTTCGGGGCCAATAGCGCGGGCAAATCGACCCTGATGTATACCATCTCGGGGATCATATTGGACGTGAAGAAGAAGGAAGAGATGAAGGGTGGGGAGAGGATCACCGTTCTCGGCAATGTCTTGTTTGAAGGAACGGATATCACCTACATGAAACCGAGCGACAGAGCTAAGAAAGGGATCGTCCTCTGTCCTGAGAGAAGAAGAATCTTCGCTGAAAGCAGTACACTGGAGAATCTGAAGATAGGTGGATATTTAGCCACGAAGGCCGAAGCGAAGAAAACGTTGGAATATGTCTTTACCATTTTTCCACCGTTAAAAAGTCTGAAGGGGAGAGAAGGAGGGTTTCTGAGCGGAGGGGAACAACAGATGTTGGCCATTGGAAGAGCCCTGATGGCACAGCCAAAGCTGCTTCTTCTCGATGAACCATTACTCGGACTAAGTCCGATGATGGAGGCCATGCTTGCCCGGTCTATCCACGATATTAATCTCCAGACAGGAATTACGATTCTCATTTCCGAGCAGTACGCCCGTCCTATTTTACCGATCATCCATCATGGGTATGTCCTTGAGAACGGCGGAGCGGTTTTGGAAGGAAGTTCCCAGGAACTGATGGAGAATCCGGATGTGAAGTCGGCCTATTTTGGGCTTTAGATTCCAATTTTCGACAAAACGTGCCCCTGAAGCTTTACATCAAATAACCGCATTTTCTTCCTTTTGACAGTTTTGGCCCGGGATGGTTTGTGGCACTTAATTTGCTTGACAAACTCCCATAATGGCGTATCTTTAATTCAATAAACTGAGTCCACGGGGAGATTGGATTGCGAAAGATCGTTTTTTTGATGGTATTTCTGACCTTTGTTCTCTCAGCCTTCACCGAAGACATCTTTGGACAGGAATTCTATAAATGGGTCGATGAGAAAGGTACGGTCCACTTTTCTGATAATCCCACCTATGCAAGAGCTCAGCAACAAAAAGAAAACTCCAAAGAGAACGGGATTGAGGTATTAAAAAGATCGGAGCCGAGCAACCGCCCAGCGAGGGACTCCAAAGGGAGAATAATAATTAATTATTCACAGGGTGCCAGCAGTGGAGGGGGATCGGTGTCGGTTAGCAGAGGTACCAGCTGACGCTCAAGAAGATAGGTGTCAAGGTCTTGACACTTAACAAGATGGCTCGCCAGAAATAATTCTGCTCTTATTTACTCTTTGTTCCGCTTTAATTCCAAGACGTCTTCCCAACCAATTTCAAAATAACGTTTCCATTCTCCCGGGTGCAAAGTCCTACCATTCTATTTCTCCACATTCAAAACAATTTCCATCGTGGTTTTCTCTCCTCACGTCAACGAAGATTCTTGCCCACCCCAAGTTTTTCATCTTTTGTGGACAAAGAGAGTCCTCAGAGAGGTCATCGACACAGAGGGGTGAGTTTTCGAACCTTTCGAATGCGGTCATGAATGGATTATATAGGGAACTCTCCCCTCTCAACAATCAAGTTGAGGAAAGCTTTGAACCTCCTTGGCGAGCTCCCTTTAGAGGATGCCGCTCTAAAGCTTCTCCAACCCGTCCCTCTGTATCTGAGCCCATGAAAGGAAAGACGTGTCTTCATTATTGCCCGACCGGGGTGCATCCCTGAAGAGGCTTCATCGGCCCAACCTTTTAGGGTTTGCTGGACACGTTTCATGAAGAAACTGGGGTTTAAAGATCATCGGGGATCAACCCTGATTGCCTCAACGCGGGCCTTATGAAGCCTCGGAAGGGATTTACCATGGTCACGGGCAATAAAGACTGGGGGTGGGCAGGAACGAAGATTTCATTGACTTACCAACCCGTATTTAGTAAATTTCTCTTCAATGAAGAAGACCGTTCTATTTATCTCAATATTCCTTCTCCTTATTTTCACAGGAAGGGGATATTCGTCCGGAGTTGCCGAAGAACCGATCCTTCGCATGGAAATGGGAATGCATTCAACATGGATAAAGTGTATTGCAGTGGATGCTAAAAACGAATTCCTCGTCACAGGATCACAGGACAAAACCTTGCGACTGTGGGAACTTTCTACGGGAAGGCTCGTTAAGGTTTTCCGGCCTCCCATAGGGGAAGACCCTGCGGGTATGATCAATGACGTTGCATTCTCAGCTGATGGAAAAATAGTTGCCTGCGGTGGGTGGACAAAAAGCTGGGGAGAAAAATCTTTTTCCGTCTACTTTTTCGATCGCGAGAGCGGAAAACTGGCCCGGAGAATATGGGGTCTTCCAGACATCATCATGGGACTTACTTATTCAAAGGATGGCAGGTTTCTTGGGGTGGGAATGGGAAAGAGGGGAGGAATGCGAGTTTATCGTACCTCAGACCATTTCATTGCAGGAGAGGACAGGGACTATGGAGGCGGGGTTTACGGAGTCGATGTTGATGGAAGCGGGAGGCTTGTCACAACCTCTCAGGACGGATTTGTCCGTCTTTATGGAAGTGACTTCAAGCTGATCGCCAAAAAGAAAGCGCCGGATGACTTCAGGCCTGCCCGGGTCAGCTTTTCGCCTGACGGTTCAAGCATTGCTGTAACTTTTTTTGATGACCCGATGCTCAATACAAGATTAGATGTTCTCTCAGGAAAGGATCTCTCTCATCAATACTCTTCTGCTTTGAGAGGTCTTGCCAAGGGGTATTTCGGTCATGTCTGCTGGTCATTGGACGGGAAATTTCTCTATGCAGGAAAGCAGAGTCGGCCTCCGTTTATAATCCGTAAGTGGTCAGAGGGAGGGAAAGGGCCATACAAAGATCTTGATGTAGCCGAATCGCGCATTCACGGTCTCGTCGCCCTGAAGGATGGAGGCATCGCTTTTGCCTCGGCTTATCCCTCCTTTGGGGTAGTGGATTCAAACGACAAAAAAGTTTTACATATGACTCCACCAGTTGCCGATTATAGGTGGGGAAAGAAGAGTTTCCTTGTTTCCAATAATGGCGATCGGGTCCAATTTTGTTACGAGAAACTTGGTAAGTCTCCGGCTCGATTTTCAGTCATCGAGAGATCTCTGAAAACTTTCTTGATACCGGATACAGGTCTTTGGCCTGCCGTTACCCAAACCCCTGACTTCGTCATTACAGATTGGGACGGTGCAACAAACCCGAAGTTGAATGGTAAGCCCCTAAACATTTCGAGAGATACTATGTCCCATAAGCTTGCCGTTTCTCCAGGAAAGGATACCTTTCTCCTTGGGACGAACCTGTTCCTCTATCTCTTTGATAGAGATGGTAGTCGTAAGTGGTTCGTCCGGGTCCCTGGAGATGCCTGGGATGTAAACATTTCCCCTGATGGCAGACTCGCTCTGGCCGCATTAGGCGATGGGACGGTGAGGTGGTATCGGATGAAAGATGGCAAGGAGCTTCTGGCTTTCTTCCCTCATACGGATAAGAAGCGTTGGATTCTCTGGACACCGTCGGGTTATTACGATGCCTCACCCGGGGCAGAGGAACTGATCGGTTGGCATGTGAATAACGGAAGCGATCAGGCCGCTGACTTTTTTCCCATATCGAGGTTCAGGACTGCCTACTATACAACGAATGTGGTTGCAAAGATCTTAGAGACACTTGAGGATGGAGAAGCTATTAGACTTTCCAATGAAGAGTCAGGCCGGAAGAAAACGGAGATTTCAGTTGCCAAGATTCTTCCACCTGTGGTGAACATTCTTTCTCCCAGGGACGGTTCCGAGGTATCTGGCAAGGAGATCGAGATAAAATTTTCCATCCGCAACCCTTCTGGGGAGCAGGCGACGAAGGCGAAGGTGCTGGTCGATGGCAGACCGATCGGAAGAGGTATGGAAATCAAGGGAGTCCAGAAGGATCAGGACGTTCATGTGACGAAAGTTTCT
>Ga0105100_10002316_pt1 | contig 11126 bp, 12 predicted proteins | sample PPLLak12cMay2015_2_FD_87033 | JGI IMG/M metagenome (GOLD analysis project Ga0105100, IMG submission 87033) | Freshwater sediment microbial communities from Prairie Pothole Lake near Jamestown, North Dakota, USA - PPLs Lake P8 Core (1) Depth... | ecosystem: Environmental > Aquatic > Freshwater >... | reverse complement strand
TCAGCGGCTCAGCACCTTCGCCGTCTGCATCACGATCTCCAGCCCGGTGGCGGAGTCGAGCAGCAGGCCGCCCTGGCGCTTAGCGACCGAGCGCATGCGCGTGGCGTTGGGTGTGAGGGCCTCCAGCTCTACCTCGATGTGGCGGTCGTGGGCGGTTGCTTTCAGGACCTCTCCGGACTTGGTTTTCTGCGTGGAATCCACCTTGATCGCCATGCGCTTCAAGGCCGTGAGCGTGGCAACCCTTACCCTCGACAACGGTTCGGTGAAAGTGCGGTAACTGGGTCCGCTGACGTGATGGCCCACTCCGAACCCGGCGCCGACCGAAACCAGACCGGTCGCAATGGCTGCGCAGCCCGTCAGGCCCAAGCACAACATGAGGAGAATCAGGACTCGCATTGGATCCCTGCGCTGCGGCGCGTCGTTAGCGTGTGGCGTCGGAAGAGATCGCTCACAGGAGGCAGCACAAGCAAGACCTGTGACTGCCCGGGGTGACGATCCGGCGATTTGACTCTGCGCCAGTACTCTTTTGACGATTCTGCCTGCCGCAGCGGGCAGCCAGTCGTGGGTGGCTGCCACAAATGGGGCATGAGGTTGGGATGGGCAGCGCATGATCGCTATCACGCTGGATCTGCATCCAGGCTCGACGCTGCCTTGGTCCGGTCCCTTCGCTTGCCGAATGCACGGCTTGAGTCGTACGGGCAGCCACGCGCACCTGACCGCGCATGCGGTCGGCGTGCTGCGGGCACGCTATACTCGCGCCGCGCTGATCAAGGAAAGGGTATGTCTGCTGACGTGTTCGATTACGCCGGGCTGCTTCGCCCGGATCTGCCCCCGGCTGCCGCCAGGTGGGCCGGGTTCCCGAAGTACAACTTCGTCGGCGGACACAACGATGCCGACAGCGTCCCGGTCGAGGACCTGATTGCGGCGGCGACCAGGGTGCTGAGGCGGGAGGGCAGGACGTTGGCCACATATGGCCTGGAGAGCGGTGCGCTGGGCTATCGTCCCTTGCGCGAGTTCATCGCCCGCAAGCTTGCCAGGGACGCCGGCATTGCCTGCTCACCCGATGAGGTCCTGATCACATCGGGATCGTTGCAAGGGCTCGATCTGGTCAATCAGGTGCTGCTTTCACCGGGCGACACTGTCATCGTCGAGCAGATGACGTACGGCGGCGCGCTGACGCGGCTGAATCGCCTAGGCGTGAACATCGTCGGGGTCCCTGTCGACCGCGATGGCCTCAGCAGTGACCGGCTCGAAGCGGCACTCGACTACCTCGAACGTCGCGGCATCCGGCCCAAATATATCTACACGATCCCGACGGTCCAGAACCCGACCGCGACCGTGATGAGCGAGGGAAGGCGGGCCGAGCTGCTCGCGCTGTCCAAGGCCTATAGCGTGCCGATCTTCGAGGACGAGTGCTACGCCGATCTCGTCTGGGACGGCAAGCGGCCAACGGCGCTGCGGGCCATGGCCGGCAACGACCGTGTGATTCACATCGGCTCGTTCTCGAAGTCGATCGCCCCGGCGCTGCGGCTGGGCTATCTGGTCGCCGGCTGGCCGCTGATGAGCCGGATCCTCGGCGTGAAGAGCGATGGGGGGTCGGGCGCCCTCGAGCAGATGACGGTTGCGGAGTTCTGCGTGCAGGGTTTTGAAACTCACGTGCAGACACTGAGGAAGACCCTGCGCCGCAAGCTCGACGCGCTGATGGAGGCGTTGCATGCGCAGTTCGGGGCGGCAGCCGAGTTCGACGATCCGCCAGGCGGAGTCTTTCTATGGGTGAAGCTGCCGGATACCGTCGACACGACTCGCCTCGCGCAGATGGCATTGCAGGCGGGCGTGGCCATCAACCCCGGTGCCGAGTGGATGACCGATGCGGACGCAGGCAAGAGGCGGCTGCGCATCTGCTTCGCGCACCCCTCCGAGCAGGTGATCCGGGAGGGGGTCGCAACGCTGGCCGAGGTGTGTCACCGCGAGTTCGGCGTTCCCACCCGCACCACAAACGTGCACCGATAACCGGCTCAGGCGCGCTGCTGCAGGAACTGCAGTAGCAACTCGCTGACTTTCTCCGGCTGCTCTTGCTGCACCCAGTGTCCGGCCCCATCGACCAGATGGCAGCCCAGCATCCGTGTGCACGCGCTGCTTTGCATCCGGTCGATATCGCCGGGCTTCTGGTATATCCCCCAATCGCTTTTTCCCGCGATGAAGCATGACGGCACATCGATCGTTCGGCCCGAGAACACCTGCAGCTCGGCGATGTACTTGCCACCCGTCGTGCAGCGATACCACTGGAGCCCGCCCTGGAACCCCGTCCGGCTGTATTCCGTGCTGTATACGCTCAGCTCATTCTCGGGAAGCCACCTGCAAGCCGCGATCTCCGATGCAGACGGTATCTCCGGTGCCACGGTCTCCGCCATTCCTTTGTCCAGCTCCATGATGTAGTAGGTGGGCAGCTTCGCCAGCTCGTCCGCGCTCCACGATTTGAGCGGGAAGGGTTTGTTGCGCTTCCAGTCGGCGCTCTTGTAGTGGTAGTACGCGCGCAGAAAGGCGTGGATGCCCTGCGGGCAGGCGCGCATGTTGTCATCGGCCTCGCGCGTGGAGTAGTACCACTGGTAGTGCTTCCGCGGAGGACTCAGCGCTGCAAGCGCTTCATGGATGCTCATGCCCGACGGGGCCGCTTCCGATCCCCGCACCGCAGTGGCGGTGTTGAACGGCAGCGCAGGCGGACCCGCGAAAGGCGCACTCATCAACACCACCGAGCGGAACACGTCCGGCCGGATCAGTGAGCACCAGGCCGCCACGGGCGAGCCGAAGTCGTGCCCTATCACTGCGGCCACGGAGCGGTACCCAAGCGCCGAGACGAGCCCCAGCGCATCCCTTACCAGGTTGAGAAACCGGAAGGAGCCGACGTCACCGTCGTAGTCGCCGTCCCACCCCGTGGTGCGCCCGTAGCCCCGCTGATCCGGGGCAATCACGTGAAACCCCGCTCGAGCGATCGGCAGCATCACCTTCCGCCAGCTGTACGCGAGCTCTGGGAACCCATGCAGGAGCAGGACGCAGGGCCGGTCTCTTGCCTCGAATCCTGCCTCGAGCACGTGCATCGTGAGACCGTTGATGTCGTGCACAAAACGGGAGCGCACGCCGAGCGGAAGCATGGTGTCGCGGTAGGGAGTGAGCGTGGTCATGTGCGTGTCTGTTGCCTCCTGGCTGGGGTTGGCGGCGTTTTCACAAACAGTTTAAGCGCTGCGGCGTGATCCGTTCCTGAAATCGACGCTGGACGGCGGCGTGTCGCCGGAACTGGTTGGCAGGCCAGCAAGCATGACGACCTGATAAACTCCTGCAGCCATCCCATGTAACCGATTGTCAAAAATGAGGATCGTTCTGGTGGCTGACATGAAGCCGTAAAGAGTCGTCATTAGGCTACAGAGTCTGGAGCTGCGTGGAGGCGAAGATGGGCAGCGTTGGCGGCAATGGGAAAACCGAACTCCCGCGCGCGACGATCAACATGGAAGCGCGTGCGGACGTGGCCGCCTGGGCGTATGCATTGCACGTCACCGAGCAGGACCTCACTGATGCCGTGGCGAAGGTCGGTAACCACGCGCGTGCAGTCATCCCCTACATCTTGAAGCGGGCGGAGCGTCCCGCCCGTCCCGACGGCATGACCAGCGAGGCTCGTCGCCAGGCATCGAGGCGTCGGCGTAAGGGCGCGGTGGACCCCCGGTCTGCGCCAAGGTAGCTATGCGCCCCGGCGCCGGGCGGCGCAGCGGTCAGGTGACGCACCGCGTAAAATACCGTTTGAGCACGCCGTTTGCTGTACCGGTCAGGGTGGGCCCTGATTGAGCCCCGATCCGTAGGACACCGCTGTGAAACGGGATTTCACATGTGCTTGCCCGACCGTCGGGCCAGCGGCGTAGCGGGGGCGCCGCGCTTCCACCGCGGCCCTTCCATCCACCATCCCCTGGAAAGACAACGCAACGGCCGCCGGACGGCCGGACACGGCTGCAAGCATGTATCGGGCACGGTTCCACAGAACGCTCTCGTCGCGCTGCGCTTCGGCGCTGTCGGACTGGTGGGGCAATGTGCGCTTCTATTGGGTCACGGCAAACAAGACCGCGGCGGTCGTGCTGTCGGTCGCCGGTCTCGCCGTCGGGGGATTCGCTTACCTCCTGCAGTCGGTATTCGCGGATCGATTCGACCGGCAGAACCTGCATTGCCTCGCGCTGAACGTCTACTACGAGGCCAGGGGTGAGCCCAGATCCGGTCAGTACGCCGTTGCCGAGGTCACCATGAACCGGGTAGCCTCGCCCTATTTCCCCGATACGGTGTGTGCGGTGGTCTACGAGAAGCGCTGGGACCCCTTGCGCAGGCGCTATGTCGGGGCGTTCTCCTGGACAGAGCTGCACAGAAGACCGGCGCCCGAAGGCAAGGAATGGCGACGGGCATGGGAGGTCGCGGAGACGGTGTACCGCAACCGGCACGAGCCGAAGCTCCATGGCGTGCTGCATTATCACGCGGCCTACATCAAGCCGAGCTGGTCGCGCGGAAGAAAGCCGGTCGCGCAGATCGGAAAGCACCTGTTCTACAAGTCATAGGGTGCGACGAACGGCAGGCCCTGGCTGGCGGGCATGCCGGGATGCTAAGCTCAGCCTGCGCCGGTTGCACGCGGCGCGTTCCTCCCCGTCGGAGCAGGCCCGATGAATCAGCTGCGCAGCCTCGGCGATGCGCTCACCACCGTCGGCTCGACCCTTCTCGAGCGCTTTGTCGCGTTCGTCCCCAGTGTGCTCGGAGCCGTGCTGCTGCTGGTCGTGGGCTGGATCCTCGCCCGCATCCTGCGCCTGCTGGCCACGCGCGCGGCAATGCTGCTCGACACGCTGCTGGCGCGCGTGAGCGGACCGGCCGGCGGCGAGCGCCTGCGCATGGGCCGTGCGTCTGGCGTACTCGGCACTGTGGTCTTCTGGGTGGTACTGCTGTTCTTCGCCACCGCCGCGACCCAGGTCCTCGGGCTGCAGACCTTCACCGACTGGCTGGCGCGCCTGATCGACTATCTGCCAACCTTGGCCGCCGGCGTGCTGATCGTGGTCGCCGGCTACGTCGTGTCGCGCTTCGTGGGAGACCTGGTGCGCGCGACCGCAACGCGCCTGGACGCGGCGCAGCGTTCGGTGCTCGCACGCCTCACGCAGGTCGCGATCCTGGTCGGCGCGGTGCTGGTCGGTGCAGACCAGATCGGCATCCGGATCACGTTCCTTGCCATCTTCGCTGCGGCCGCCGCTGCGGCGGTTGTGGGCGGTCTGGCGATCGCCGTGGGGCTGGGCGCCCGCGACCACATCGCGAACCTGATCGGCGCGCACCATCTGCGCCAGGCGTTTTCGGTGGGACAGACAGTCCGGGTGGCAGGCCACCAGGGGCGCATTCTCGAGGTCACGACCGAGGCGCTCATTCTGGAGACAGACGAGGGACGCGTGACCCTGCCTGGGCGGGTTTACAGTGAGCAGCCGATCACCGTCATCGCGCGTCGAACCGGTGCTTAGCAGCGTGATGCAAAACGCGACATCGCACTCCGATCATGCCGCTGAACCAATGCCCGGTCTCGCTCGATTAGAGAGTTGCTGCGCGGGTGCGCCACGGAGAAGCCTGGAGGCGCGCCGCGAACCCAACTCTGCATCAGGCTGTTGGACCCATGGCGAGCGCTGAGACCCTCACCCTTGCATTCCTCAGCGCTCACCCTGGGCGTGCCGCACGGGTGCTCGAGCGACTGCCGGGACCCGAAGCGGCGGCGCTGTTCACGCGCGTTCCGGCGCGCGTCGGCGGCCCTGTCTTTGCCGCGATGCTGCCACCCACGGCTGCGCGCATTGTGGGCGGCCTGGACGACGCGACCGCGCTGGCCTTGCTGACGGCAGTAGGCGCGCAGGCCGCGGTGGCGGTGCTGCGGCACGTGGCCGAGCCTCGGCGCACGCGACTGATCGAGGCTCTGCCGACAGCCACCGCGATGGCGTCGCGCCTGCTGCTCGGTTCGCTGGAGGACTCGGTGGGTGGCTGGGTCGATCCCGATGTCATCGTCCTGACCCCGGACAGCTCCGCAGGTGAAGCGCTCGCCCGCGTGCGCCGGGGGAGCGAGGCAGAAGTCGAGCAGCTGTACGTCGTCGATGCGGAGCAGCGCCTGGTCGGGGTCGTCGACCTCCAGGCCTTGGTGCGCGCGCCGGAGGCGACGGCGGTCACGGCACTGATGCGGGAACCGCACGGGGCGCTGGCGGCAACCACGCCGCTGGGGAGCGCCGCCGCCCACGAAGCCTGGGAGCGTGCCGCTGTGCTGCCAGTGATCGAGCGCGGCGAGCGTCTGCTGGGAGTGCTGCGCCGGTCCACTCTGCATCGCGCGCTCGCCCATGCCGAGGGCGGCGAGCCCGAAGCGGGCGAAGCCACGATCGTCGGGCTGCTCGCGCACGGGTACTGGGACGCCGTTTCCGGGTTGGCGGAAGCCGGGCTGGCGCTCCTCCCGCGCGTCAAGCCGGTCCTGCCGGAGGAGCGATGACTGTCGACGCACTGCCTGCCGTCATTGCGCTCAACCAGCGCTATCTCCTCGACTTTCCGCAGGAAGCCGCGCGCCGACTGGAGACGATGACGGCGCCGGACATCGGCGAGCTGTTTGCGGGGCAACCGCCTCATGCGGTGGTGCGTGCCTGGGAAGCGCTAGCGCCAGACGTGGCGCGCGCGGTGGTGCAATGCGTGCCCGAGGCGCTCGGGCGTTACCTGCTGGCGGAAGCCGAGCCTGCAGCCAGCGCGGCAGTGCTTGCCCAGTTCGAGCCGGGCGAGCGCGAGCGCGTGCTCGCAGCCCTGGACGCCCAGGTGGCCAGCGAGCTGCGCGAGCTGCTGCAATATCCCGAGAGCTCTGCGGGCCGCCTGATGGATCCCAACGTCAGCCCGCTGCGCTCCGGAATGTCCGTGGCTGAAGCGCTCGCGCGTCTGCGCACGCTCAAGCGCGGCGGCCTGCGCGAACTGTTCGTGGTGGACGGCGAAGGCCGTCTCACCGGCCGGGTGGAGATCCACGACCTCGCTGTAGCCGATCCGGTGCGCCCGCTGAGCGAGATCACGCGTGCGCTGCTGGCCGCCGTGCAGGACCTCGATCCGCGCGAGGATGTCGTGTCGGTGCTGCAGCAGCATCCCATCACGGAGCTGCCTGTGGTCAACCACGACGGGCGCTTCGTCGGCGCGATCCGGCAGGCGGCACTCATGTCCGCTGTGGAGCAGGAGACCAGTGCCGACATCCAGACCATGGTGGGCGCCAGCCCCGACGAGCGCGCGCTGTCCAGCCCTGGCTTTGCGGTGCGCAAGCGGCTGGCGTGGCTGCAGATCAACCTCCTCACCGCATTCCTGGCCGCTGCTGTCGTTGGCTTGTTCGAGAACACCATCGCCAAGTTCACCGCGCTGGCGGTGCTCCTGCCGGTAGTGGCAGGGCAGTCGGGCAACGCCGGTGCGCAGGCGCTGGCGGTGACCATGCGCGGCCTGGTGCTGCGCGAGATCAGTCTGCGCCACTGGCCGCGCATGGTGTGGAAGGAAGCGGCCGTCGGGCTCACGAACGGCTTGGCGGTGGCCGCCACCACGGCATTGGGCGTGTACGTGTGGAGCCGATCCGGTGGGCTGGTGGTGGTCATCTCCAGCGCGATGGTCATCTCGATGGTGATCGCGGGCGTAGCCGGCGCCCTGGTGCCCATCGTCCTGCGCCGCTTCGGTCAGGACCCCGCGCAGTCCTCGTCGATCGTGCTCACCACCGTCACCGATGTTGCGGGGTTCTTCTCGTTCCTCGGAATCGCGACGGTGCTGTCGGGGTTGCTGGCAAAGTAACCGTCACCCCAGGGCGCGCAAGCACGCAGGCGAGGCTTGACCGTGAGCCTGTTCGCCATTGCCGCTGCGGAGGTGGTCCGCCGGCTGGCGGCGGGGTTCTGAACATAGATCCAGAGGAGATCGAGCGATGACTCGCGCGTGGTACCTGGTCCTGGCGATGTGCGCGGCGGTGCCCGGATCGATGCACGCCGCCGAGACGAAGCCGCTGGCAACTGTGCCGAAGGTCGATCTCGCGCGCTATCTGGGCACCTGGTACGAGATCGCCGCAATTCCTCAGTGGTTCCAGCGCGACTGCGTGGCCACGACCGCCACCTACTCGAAGCGGGAGGACGGCGACATTGCGGTGCTCAACCAGTGCCGGGTGAAGACTCTCGACGGCAAGCCGAAGCAGGCGCGGGCCCGGGCCTGGGTTGTCGATCCGCAGACCAACGCCAAGCTCAAGGTGCAGTTCTTCTGGCCCTTCCGGGGCTCCTACTGGATCATCGAGCTCGATCCCGACTACCGCTACGCCGTGGTCGGGCATCCGTCCCGCAACTATCTGTGGATCCTGTCGCGCACGCCGCGGATGGACGATGCCTTGTACCGCGACCTGCTGCAGCGGATCGAGGGGCACGGCTACGACACCACGCGCATCGTGCGCACGCTCCAGCCGGGCGGATGAACCTCTTCTCATCCGGCATCGGGTTTGCTTAAACTTTCCCTGTAAGTGTCAGGAGAGGTGCCCGGATGTATGCGCAAACCCTGAAGCTCGTGGCGGATCTGCCCAAGCGCCGACCGACGATAGCGCTGCCGTCGAAGCTCGAGGAGCTGTTCCAGCGCCTCGGCGCGGCCCACTGCAACGCTGAAGCCCTCGAGGACCAGATCTGGCATCTGTGGATGCACTATCCACATGGCAGTGCCGCCCGCATCCTGGACAAGGCCTGCAGCGACATCGCTGCGCATCGCTACGATATCGCCGAGACGCGGCTCGACCGGCTGTTGCGCGCATGCCCGGACTACGCCGAGGCGTGGAACAAGCGCGCGACGCTGTACTATCTGCAGCAGCGGGATGCCGAGAGCGTGCGCGACATCCACCGCACCCTCGAGCTCGAGCCGCGCCACTTCGGGGCGTTGTGTGGCCTGGGAGAGATCCTGCTGTCGGAGGGTGAGTTCGAGGACGCGCTGTTCGTGTTCCATGCTGCGCTGCGGCTGAACCCTCACCTCGAGGGTGCGCGCACCGCGGTTGGGCATATTCTCGCCGGCGACGCCGATCCGCTCCCTGAGCCGGGGCCGGAACAGGGCTAGCCACAGAGCTCACGGAGCGCGCACAGGAGGAACCGGTCCTCACGCGCGGCCCATACCTCACTGGGTGGCCGACTCAGCCCCCGCGGGCAGCGGATCCAGTTTCCCTGTGATCTCTGTGCCCTCTGTAGCTGCTTCAAGGTCTGCACCATGAACACTCCCCGCATCGCGGTCGTCACGGGCGCTAGCAAGGGTATCGGGTTCGAGATCTGCCGCCAGCTTGCGCGCAAGGGCGTGAACGTGGTGCTCACGGCGCGCGACGAGGGCAGAGGGTTGGAGGCCACGCAGCGGCTCCAGTCGCAGGGGCTCAACGTCATCTTTCACCCCTTAGATGTTACCGCCCCGGCTGCAGTGCGGCGGCTGGCGCGCTACCTGGAGACGGCCCACGGCCGCTGCGACATTCTGGTAAACAATGCCGGGATTCTGGTCGATAAGCGGGGCAGCCGGGTGCTCGACGCCGAGGTGGCGACCTTCCGCAGGACCATGGAGACGAACGTGTACGGACCGCTGGCGCTCACGCAGGCGCTGGTGCCGCTCATGCGCAGGCATGGCTACGGCCGCGTGGTGAACCTGTCCAGTGGGTTGGGGCAGCTCGAAGATATGGGCGACGGCACGCCGGCCTACCGGATGTCGAAAGCGGCGCTGAACACGCTCACTCGCATGTTCGCCACAGCGACCTCGGGATCTGGCATTCTAGTCAACTCACTGTGCCCCGGCTGGGTGCGCACCGACATGGGCGGGCCGCACGCCTCGCGCGGGGTGGAGAAGGGGGCGGAAACGGCGACCTGGCTGGCCACGTTGCCCGACGATGGGCCGACCGGGGCGTTCTTCCGCGACAAGACGGCCATTGCCTGGTAGGGAGGTCGAGATGAGATACCGTCGAGCTGCTGCAGGTGCTCTGGTCACAATCGTCGGTCTGAGCGTCGCGGGCCTGAGCTGGGGCCGGTTCGAGATCGCGTGGGACGGCATGAAATGGCATCGCCACTTCAAGGTCGAAGACCGGCTGGCCCAGTTCGGCGATCGGGCGAAGGCGAGGCTGGCCCCGCACTTCGCCGCAGCGGGTGTGACCTTCCCCCCCGAGGAAGTCGCGCTGCTTGCCTTCAAGGACGCACGCGCGCTGCAGCTCTACGCGCGCAGCGCCGGCCAGAACTGGAGGTTCGTGCGTGACTATCCCGTGCTGGGCGCCAGCGGCGTGCTCGGCCCGAAGCTGCGCGAGGGTGACGAGCAGGTCCCCGAAGGCCTCTACCGCGTCACGCTGCTCAATCCGAACAGCCGCTTCCACGTCTCGCTGCGGCTCGACTACCCCAACGAGTTCGACCGGCGCATGGCGCGCGGAGACCGCCGCACCAACCTGGGCGGCGACATCATGATCCACGGGAAGAACGTATCGGTGGGCTGTCTGGCCATGGGCGACGAGGTGGCCGAAGACCTGTTCACCCTCGCCGCGCGGGTAATGCCAACGCGCATGCGGGTTCTGATCAGCCCCACCGACTTCCGTCAGGGCGCGTGGCTCATGCCGGTCTCCGGCAGTCCGGAGTGGACCGCCGATCTCTACCGCCAGCTGGAAGCGGAGCTGCGCCACTTCCCGCGACGCACGTGCGGACCGACGACAACGACATCGACTCTAGCCTGCTAGGACTGATAGAGCGCTTCGCGCGCGGCGGGGATGCTGTCTCCCGCTGCCAACCGTTACGACGAACCGCAGAGACGCAGAGGATCCGCAGAGCAACCCCATGCGGGGTGGGCTCGTGCACCGATTCCGGACTGCGGTGGATGAGGGCATCGCGGGTGTAGGCCCTTGCCAGTGCGCATCTTTGCGGGTCCAGTGCCCGCGATCCGACGACGAAACACACTTCGGGTCTTCTCCGCGGATCCTCTGCGCCTCCGCGGTTAAGCCTTAGGGGTCCGTAAGTGGCACAGAAGTTGTTTCAATCTGGCCGTTCAACCCCGCAGGCAGGGCTACGATGGCCGATACCACCACAACCACCCAGCGGCGGCTGCGCTTCGAGCGCCTT
>Ga0105100_10002313_pt1 | contig 11132 bp, 10 predicted proteins | sample PPLLak12cMay2015_2_FD_87033 | JGI IMG/M metagenome (GOLD analysis project Ga0105100, IMG submission 87033) | Freshwater sediment microbial communities from Prairie Pothole Lake near Jamestown, North Dakota, USA - PPLs Lake P8 Core (1) Depth... | ecosystem: Environmental > Aquatic > Freshwater >... | reverse complement strand
CATTTGAACGATTCAACAGCCTGAAGGACGAAATCAGCACAACGGTGGATGCATCGACGGAGAATGATCTTACAAGGACAGCCTATCCCTTTAATACCGGTTCGAGGCATCCTATCTCAATCGTGAGAAGGGAAATAATCGAAATCTTTGCAAGGATCGGTTTCACAGTGTCTGAAGGCCCTGAAATAGAAGATGATAATCATGTATTCACAAAGCTTAACTTTGCGCCAGAGCACCCTGCCCGTGATATGCAGGACACTTTTTACATTTCAAGGGTATCAGTTGAATATTCTGACCCTGGCGACATCCTTCTGCGTACCCATACTTCGTCAGTCCAGGTAAGGGTGATGGAAAACCAGAAACCACCAATCCGCACCATATCTCCCGGAAGAGTCTTCAGGAATGAGGCAATCTCGGCGCGGGCCCATTGCATATTCCATCAGATAGAAGGACTCTACATAGATGAAAATGTCTCATTTGCTGACCTCAGGCAAACGCTTCTTTTCTTTGCAAGGGAATTGTATGGCAAGGAGACCAGGATCAGGCTGCGCCCTTCATATTTTCCCTTTACCGAGCCATCGGGTGAAATGGATGTCAGCTGCAGGATCTGTGGCGGAAAAGGATGTAATGTCTGCAAGTATACTGGCTGGCTCGAGGTCCTCGGATGCGGCATGGTCCATCCAAACGTCCTTGAAGCATGTAATATCGACAGTAAAAAATATACAGGTTTTGCTTTTGGTATGGGTATTGAAAGGGCCGCCATGCTAAAATACCAGGTTAATGACCTTCGACTTTATTTTGAAAATGACATGAGGTTTCTCGATCAGTTCAAAACGGCATTGTAAACAATTATGAACATTAATTCCCGGGTATTAAATTCAAAAACTAAATAAGCAGGAAGATGAAAAATCATGATATTCATATTCCGCTTTGTGATAAGTGTGCACTGGAAACAGGATCGATTTTTAAACATCTGACTCCTGATGAGGTTGAAATGGTCAACTTTGAAAAGGAATTCAGGCAATACAAGCGGGGTGAGGTCCTGTACCAGGAAGGTAACCGGATCAGCGGCTTCTACTGTATTCACAGCGGAATCATTAAAGTATTTAAAACGGGATTTGACGGAAAAGAACAGATAATACGCTTCGCAAAGGCAGGGGAGATAATTGCTTACCGCAGTGTGCTCAGCAATGAGGTTGCGTGTACCTCAGCCAAAGTGATTGAAGATTGCCAGGTTTGTTTTATTCCTTCCGAAATTCTGACATCTCTTATTAAGACAAATCCGAACTATGCGATAGAATTGCTGAAGCTGGCCTGTCACGAGCTGGGTGAAGCAAATTCATTCATTACCGATATTGCCCAGAAGAGTGTCAGGGAGCGGCTTGCAGAAATACTTCTGCTGCTTGTCGATGATTTTGGGCTTGATGATCGGGAGTACCTGAAAATATCTCTTACAAGGGAGGAACTTGCCAATATTGTAGGAACGGCAACCGAATCGGTTATAAGGCTTCTTTCCGAATTCAAGACCGACAAGCTTGTCGAGCTCGATGCAAGAAAAATCAGGATAATTAACAGGAAAGGGCTCGAAAAGATAAGCAATGTTCTTGCCCGTCCATAGACGTTTTCATTAAACAATTGATCAGAATAAGGTGCCATTCGCATCGCGCCTGAACTGCCTTCCGAGATGCCTGTAGGCGTGTTCGGTGGCCTCACGGCCGCGAGGGGTCCTTTTAAGATATCCCTCCTTTATCAGGAATGGCTCATATACTTCCTCAATGGTTCCGCTCTCTTCGCCAACTGCTGTTGAAATAGTCGTAATCCCAACAGGGCCTCCTCCAAACTTGTCAATGATCGCAGACAGGATCCTGTTGTCCATTTCATCGAGGCCATGCTGGTCGATATTCAAAGCTTTCAAGCCGAATTTTGTTATCGCGAGATCTATAATTCCTGAGCCTTTTACCTGTGCGAAGTCCCTCATCCTCCTAAGCAGGGCATTGGCTATTCGCGGTGTCCCCCTGCTTCGTCTGGCGATCTCGACTGCCGCCTCATCGTCAATACTGATATTAAGAATGCCGGCCGATCTTTTTACAATTCCGGTGAGCACCTCATGATCATAATACTCAAGATGAAATGTAATGCCAAACCTGGCTCTCAGGGGGCTGGTCAGCAGTCCTGAACGTGTAGTGGCGCCGATCAGAGTGAAATTGTTCAGGTTAAGCTGAACTGAGCGGGCGCTGGGGCCCTTGTCGATCATTATATCAATCTGGAAATCCTCCATTGCCGAGTAAAGGTATTCCTCAACCACGGGGCTCAGTCTGTGGATCTCATCAATGAAGAGAACATCACCTTCCTGAAGATTTGTAAGCAATCCGGCCAGATCGCCGGGTTTATCGAGCACCGGTCCCGAAGTGACCCTGAGATTTACCTGAAGCTCATTCGAAATAATTGAAGCAAGAGTTGTCTTTCCCAGACCGGGCGGACCGTGCAGCAATACATGATCAAGCGATTCGCCACGGTTCTTTGCAGCTGTCACGAAAACAACAAGATTTTCTATTATTTGTTTTTGTCCCTTGAAATCATCAAAATGCAACGGTCGAAGCTGCTTTTCAAATTCTTTGTCCGGGGCAATGATATTTTCCTTCCTGATGTTGAAATTATCTTCCATTTGGCAAAGTAACTACTTTATCAGCTTAACATCACTTTCCGGAAGATCAATTTTAATGCCGTTAATACTGAATTCAATATCGTCTTTGAATGTAATGGCAAGCAGGGTATTGCCCTCCTCATCATATTTTTTCCAGGTCCTCTGCCGTATTCCCATTCTGTAAAACTGCTCCTCTTTTATGCGGCCATTCTCGTGATATATTGTTTGCTGGCCATCCGGGTTTCCCTGGACATAGCTTCCCTTGAATCTTGTTTTGCCGTCAGGATAGTACGATTTCCATAATCCGTCGCGTAATCCAACAATATATTTCCCCTCTTCGGTATTATCACCCGATTTGTACTTCCATTCCCCGTTCTTTTCACCGTCAAGGTACTGGCCCTGGGAAATAATTTCTCCCAGGGGAGAATACTCGGTATAGGCACCGTCGCGTACGCCCTGGAAATACTCCTCTTCTCTAAGTATTGCCCCGTTCTCATAATACCATTTCCATAATCCGTCAGGTCTGCCGTTATTATACGAGCCCGTTTGTTCAAGCTTTTCAGCGGTGGTATAGAATCTCCATACACCAGTTCGCCTGTTATCGGTAAACTGACCTTCGGCCTGGACTTTTCCGTCAGGAAACAGGTACTTCCATTTGCCATTGCGGTTACCTGCCTCATCAACTATCCCTTCTTCAAGAAGAAGTCCGTTATCGTTGTAAATAAATGAGTTGGTCACCTTCCCATCAGCATTGAATTCCCTGTGGATACCTACCGGCACCTGGTTCCTGTAGGGTCCGCTGTAAATTATTTTACCATTATCGTCACGTTTTGTCACCATTTCAATATCAGGTGCATCCTCAACCCTCGATTTAACTATGGAGCCATTCTCGTACAACATTGTCAGGGCTAATCTTCCCCGGTCGTCATATTCCTTGTAATAACCATGGAGCTGATCATCCTTGTATGTTGACTCTGTTTTAATACTTCCGCCCGGATAGAACTCTTTCCATTCACCCTGTTTAAGACCCTTGGCATCGGTCCTGTTAATCCTTTCACGGCTGACCAGGAAATCATTGTTGTATTCAAGGAGGGTTATGATGTTTCCGTTTTTGTCAAATTCCTTTGACAGGCCCTCTTTTTTACCGGCATTATAAGTTATTGTTTGCTGTACTTTTCCGTCGGGAAAATAGAAATAGGCCATACCTTCCCTCCTGTCGCCGGCGTAAAGTTCCTTTGACCATACATAAACACCTTCGGCCGGATCCTTTTTGTATTTGTAGTAATAACCGTTCTTCCTCCCTACAAGGTAATTTATCTTCTCCGTTGTGTCACCGGCCTGATCAAAGAAAACCCAGACACTGTCAAGAAGAAAACTTGTTCTTTTTCCTTCCGATTTTTTAATTCCGGTCACATAATAACTTGTCCAGAAACCTTCCGGCTTTCCGTTTTTTATTAATCCCTCGCTCGATGTTGATCCATTGGGATACCTGAATACCTGATATCCGTCACGAAGCCCCTGCTCGTCCTGCCCGAAGGCTGAAACTACTGATAACAAAATAACAATTGAAAGTAAAATTCTTTTCATTTTATAGACCAAGTTTTTCCGATATTTCCATCATTCTCCTGATAGGCTTTCCAGCTTTTTCGATGACACCGCTATCGATTACTATTTCAGGTTTTTCATCTCTCAGGCATCTGTAAATTTTTTCAATTGATATAAGCTTCATGAAATTGCACTCGCTGCAGCCGCATGTTGAATCTCTTGGCGGTGCAGGAATAAATTTTTTCGAAGGGCTTTCACGCTTCATCTGGTGAATTATCCCCGGTTCGGTAGCTACAAGATAAGTTTGCGAATTATCGCCCTTTGTAAACTGTAAAAGAGCCGAGGTGGAGCCGATAAAATCTGATACCATCCTTACAGGAAGTTCACATTCGGGGTGAACTATGATCTTTGCTTCCGGATTATCTTCCTTCAATTGAAGTATTGCTTCGAGCGAAAACTCTTCGTGAACATGGCATGCGCCTTTCCATATTACCATGTCGCGCCCGGTCTTGTTCATAATGTAATTTCCAAGATTCCTGTCAGGAGCAAAAATTATTTTTTCATCAGGTGGGAGAGATTCTATTATCTGAACTGCATTTGATGATGTGCAGATTATATCTGAAAGGGCTTTAATATCAGTGTTTGTATTGACGTATGTGATGACTGTCCTGCCCGGGTTTTTCTTTATGAACTTTTTAAATTCCTTTTCACTGCAAGAATCTGCAAGGGAGCATCCTGCATTCATATCGGGCAGCAGAACTTTTTTTGATGGAGATAGTATCTTGGCAGTTTCAGCCATGAATCTGACACCTGCGAACAGAATAATATCGGCATCATTTGCAGCTGCCTTTTGCGAGAGGGCCAGGCTGTCGCCAACGAAATCAGCAATATCCTGAATATCACCTGTCTGATAATAGTGTGCAAGGATTATTGCATTCTTCTTCTCCTTAAGTTCTTTTATTTCTGAGATATAATCTATATGTCCGTCAATTGTCATTGTGAGTATTTTCTTATAACTACATCCTCTGCCTTTTTCGCCCCCTACCCCCTGAGGGAGTTATAAAAGTCCGCTTTAGGGGATTCAGGTGTGAAATGGCAGGTGTTAAAAGGTATTTAGTGATTTTATTAACATCTATATTTTTAAATCATATTAAATTTAAATTTCTTATGATAATAATAATGTCCTGTTAATAGTGTTGAAACAAAAATCATTTTTTCCTTTTAAATATCGGTATCATTATCGCGTAAACAAATTTTCAACAGCTCAAAAAACATACCATTTTTGGAAATCAGTTAATTAGTAAAATAATTAACAATTGTTAATACCGGGTTGCTGATACCTGACTTACAACAAAAGTAAAGGTTTTACTGTTTATTTAAGGTTTATAGTTTGACTTTATTTCATTATAACTTTCACTTATATCCGCTTACCCTCTTAGAATCATTCTTAATAGTTGAAAAGCCACGACTTTTCAGAACTTAGGAAATAAGTATTTACAAAAGTATTAACATGGACATGCATGATAGGTTCAATTAAGAGCAGGGCATTTATGGGGGGGAAGAAAATAAAAATCTGAAAGATCTATTTACCAGCCTCATAAAACAATTCTTTGCCGGATATGTTTGTATATTAAAGCTGTTGGTAACATAGATAAAAGATAAAAGGCTATTTATTTCTTTTATAAGATCAATTATATTATTTTGCATATGTTTTGATTTGAATGTTTAAATGAATTCAGGTGAAAAGAAAGAAAGTCGCGATAGTGTCAGACCATGCGGGTTATTACCTTAAAGAAAAGCTGCTGAATTATCTCAGGAATGAGAATATTGAGCTTAAGGACCTGGGAAGTAATTCTCCTGAGGCTGTTGATTATCCCGATTTTGGGCATCCCCTGGCAAATGCGGTTTCCACAGGAGAATATGAGCTTGGAATATCCATATGTGGAACAGGGAACGGGATCAACATGACAGTGAACAAGCATCCGGGGATACGGAGCGCCCTTTGCTGGAACGAAGAGATAAGCAGTCTGGCAAGAGCTCATAATGATGCAAATATCTGCGCATTGCCTGGCAGGTTTATAAATGAATCGGAGGCTTATCTTATAGTTAAAACTTTTCTGAATACCGAATTCGAAGGCGGCCGACATAAACGGCGCATTGACAAGATTCCATTAAAAATGTATTGATATGCTCTCAAACTCATGCCGGTATGGAATCAGGGCAGTTATTTACCTTGCCGGAAAAGATCTGAAAAAGGGAAATGTGGGAATAAAACAAATCTCAGCTGATCTGGGGCTGCCAACCCCGTTCCTGGCAAAGATCCTTCAGCTTCTGGCCAAACACAGGATACTCAGTTCGACGAAAGGACCCAACGGAGGTTTCATCCTTCTGAAGAGACCTGAATCAATTACGCTTATCGAAATCGTGAAAATTATAGATGGCGATGGCATTTTCAAAAACTGTATCATCGATGCAGGAGTATGCAAGAGTTCAAAACAATCAAAGAAACCGTGCCCCGTTCATGACGATTATTCAAGGGTAAGGAGTGAACTCGTAAATTTGTTCAGGAGTAAAACAATTGCTGAACTCGTTGTGAAGGCGGATCACCTGGAGAGAATTCTGAACTGATAATTCTATTTCTGCCTGTGGTATGGACTGATAAACAGCCAGATGACCAGGGCTGCGGAAACTCCTGCCGAATTAAACAGGATATCAAGGATATCGGCTTTTCGCGTGGTTGTTATCCCCGATTGCAACAGCTCGATCAGGCTTCCGAAAAAAAACGGAATCAATGCCACGAGTATCAGCTGCCGGGTATTTTCAAAATAATTTCTGTGTTCGATAATTATTACTGACATCAGGAAAAAGTAGAGTCCGAAATGAACCATCTTATCCAGGTAAGGGATATCGAACAGGCCGGCACTTTCGAATGTCTTTGCATTTGCCAGGCTCAGATAAAGTATTATAAGTGATACAAGTATTGAAAACTTATTTCTCCAGACCATTTTAATATGTTTGTGACAAAATTAGACATTAGAATGACAATATCTTATTAATTTTAGGCTTTGCATCCGGACGTCATGGCAGGTATCTATCTTCATATTCCCTTTTGTAAAAAGCTTTGCTCGTATTGTGATTTTTATCATATTACATCTACAACTGATAATCAGGATTTTATAGATGCAATTGTAAAAGAGGCTTCACTGCGGAAAGAGTATACCGGCAATGATCAGATCTCCACAATTTACTTTGGAGGAGGAACCCCGTCCGTGCTGGCTCTAAGCCAGGTAAAAGAAATACTTGTCAGGCTTGAACAACTTTACAGAGTTGATGAAAACTGTGAGATCACATTTGAAATGAACCCCGACGATGTGACGCCTGAATACCTGCGTGGACTTAAAGATCTGAAAATAAACAGAGTAAGTCTGGGAATTCAGTCATGGAGAAATTCCGACCTTAAATTGCTCAACCGCCGTCATGATGCCGGACAGGCAGCGAAGGCCCTTGAAGAGACATTTAAAGCCGGATTCAATAATGTTACAATTGACCTGATCTACGGCTTACCCGGTATGAAAACCAAAGACTGGTCCTCCAATCTTGACATCAGTTTCTCTTACGATATCAAGCACTTATCTGCCTATCACCTGACAATTGAAAAGGGCACTGTTTTCGCGAAAATGAAGGAAAAGGGGTTGCTTTCGGAAATCGACGAGGAGGAAAGCAGCTCGCAGTTTAACATGCTTATCGAAAAAGCAACCTCAGCAGGTTTTATACATTATGAAATTTCAAACTTCGGCAAGCCGGGTTTTTTTTCAATTCATAATTCAAACTACTGGAAGCAGGTAAACTATCTTGGACTTGGACCATCGGCGCACTCCTTCAACGGGTATTCGCGTCAGTGGAACATCAGGGATGTCAGGAAGTATATAAACGCTGTCAGTTCGGGTACTCTTTTATTTGAGAAGGAGGATCTTGATAAGAGGATCCGGTTTAATGAGTACATTATGACATCCTTACGGACAATGTGGGGAATTGATCTTGACTTTGTTGAAAATGTTTTTGACAAGGAGGGATACGATTACATCATCAACCTGGCGGGAAAGCTGATTGACTACGGTCTTATGAAACAGGAAAAAAATACCCTGGTCCTTACGAACCAGGGTAAAATGATATCCGATAATATTATTTCCGAACTTATGCTTCCCGGCGAAGATTAGTTATCTTTTTGCAAGGGCAAATGTTGTCCGGCCAATAATGTTGTTTTCAAGATAGAGTTCAACGTTGTAATTCCCGACAATAAAATCTCCGGTGTTGTCGAGGAAGATACACATTTCGATATCCTGGTTCATATAGTCAACCAGGCGGCTTTCGGAATAAACAAGCTTATCACCTTTATAATCAAACAGGTTATCAGGACTGGTTGTTATTACAAGTGAATCGGGCCTGATCACCCTCATGAAAACCTCTTTTTCACCAGCTGCTGCTATTGGGTTCTCCCGCAGGGTAAAGCAGATCCTCAACTTGTCAATCAGGTTGATTCTGGTTGTCTCCTTTCTTTTCTTGTTGAGGGTAACGGCATTAATTTCCTTTGCCTGGATAACTGCTGCAACTTCCACCTTCGAGCTCAGTTCCTCCTTGACTTTTTCAAGTTCAACATTTGTATTCTGAACCTGGGATATCTGCTCTTTCATTCCTACATTCTCAGCAACAAGCTCTTTATTCCTTGTATTCAGCGAGTCAATCTGCACTATATAGCTTTTCATGATCTCGCGCATGGTAGTGATCTCGCTCCGGTACTTTCTGATCAGCTGGACATTTGAAGCATTAACCGACAACAACTGGACGATCCTTTTCTTTTCCCTTTGCAGATTTGCCATAAGGGTATCATTGTCTGTCTTCAGTGTGTCATATCCATGGACCATCAGCCTGAGCTCATTGGCAAGCGAATCTTTTTCCTGCGTCAGAACTGTTTCCATCTCAACCATTTTATTTTTCTGGTCGAAATACATAACAACCAAAAAAATCAATGCAGCCGCCAGTATCACCGTCGTAAAGATCATTGCGATCGGTGCGTTCTTTTTCTTTGGCTGTTCTACCGGTGTAATTGTACTTGTGTCTTCCATTTATTTCACTGTATTTAAAATAATTAATGCTACAAAAGTAATAATTTCCTTAGATTTTAAAATATATCGGTTCCAATGATTAATTTTACCTCAAGACCAGAATTATTTAAATATTTAATATTCAAGCATATGAGTGGCTTTTTTGGCGCAATTTCAAAGACCGATTGTGTTGAGGATTTTTTTTACGGAACGGATTATCATTCTCATTTGGGAACAAAACGAGCCGGTATGGTTTTTATTGTACCTGATAAAGGTTTTCGCCGGTCGATTCACAGTATCGAAAATGCGTATTTCAGAAATAAATTTGAGGATGAACTTGGCAGTTTCAACGGATTCTCAGGGCTTGGAATAATCAGCGATACCGATCCGCAGCCAATACTTTTCAACTCCCACCTCGGACGATTTGCAATTGTTACTGTAAGCAGGGTTTTGAATCTGGAAGAGCTTGAAAACAGGTTTCTTGGTAAAAAGTATCATTTCACCGAAAACTTCGAAGGAAACATTAATCCGACCGAAGTTATCGCCAATCTTATAATTGAAAAGGACAGCTTTGTTTCGGGGATTGAAAATGTGTTCGGGAACCTGAGGGGATCCTGTTCACTGCTCATCCTTACCGAAAACGGTATAATTGCAGCGCGCGACAGGCTTGGGCGCACTCCAGTCGTCATAGGCAGGAAGGATGGAGCTTATGCGATCGCCGTCGAATCATCCTCCTTTCCGAATACCGGTTACACGATTGAATATTACGTTGGGCCCGGAGAGATCGTGCATGTCACAAGCGACGGTTTCACGCAATTGAGAAAACCAGAGGAAAAAATGCAGATCTGTGCATTCCTATGGGTATACTATGGTTATCCGCCCTCTTATTACGAGGGAATAAATGTTGAGGAATGCCGGTACAGATGCGGGGCAGCCCTTGCGAGAAGAGATGATGTGAAGGTTGATTTTGTCTGCGGCATCCCCGATTCGGGAGTCGGGCATGGCGTAGGTTATGGAAATGAGAAAGGCATTCCGTACAAGCGGGCTTACTCAAAATATACCCCCACATGGCCGCGGAGCTTTATGCCGCAGAACCAGATCCAGAGGGATCTGGTTGCCAAAATGAAGCTGATCCCCAATAAAGCAATTATTGAGGGGAAGAAGATGGTATTACTCGATGACAGTATAGTACGGGGGACACAGTTGAAGGATAATACAATTGACCTTCACAGGGCAGGAGCGTCGGAGGTGCACATGAGAATAGCATGCCCGCCCCTTTTATATCCCTGCGAATTCCTGAATTTCTCCCAATCCAGGTCCCCGTTGGAACTCGCCGGGCGAAAAGCGATTTTCCAGCTGGAGGGTGATACTCAGGATCTGAGCGAATATTCGGATCCCGACTCTGAAAAGCACAGAGAGATGGTGGATAAGATAGCCGAGACCCTGGGCCTTGACAGCCTGGTTTACCAGCGGATTGATGACTTGATAGAAGCGATAGGACTCCCGAAGGAAAAGCTGTGTACACATTGCTGGGATGGTTCGGGGATTTATTAGAATTTACAGGAATGCAATAAATAAATCTTTATATCTATGAAGTATATCGGAGCACATGTCAGCGCGGAGGGAGGAGTACAGAATGCTCCTCTGAATGCAAATGCAATCGGGGCAAAAGCTTTTGGTCTTTTTACAAAAAACCAGAGGCAATGGTTCTCTAGCCCTCTCTCCAGGACAAGCATCACCCAGTTCAGGGACAACTGTGAAAAGCTTGGCTATAAACCATTCCAGATCCTTCCCCACGACAGTTACCTTATCAACCTGGGGCATCCCGATGATGAGGCTAT
>Ga0105100_10002312_pt1 | contig 11138 bp, 10 predicted proteins | sample PPLLak12cMay2015_2_FD_87033 | JGI IMG/M metagenome (GOLD analysis project Ga0105100, IMG submission 87033) | Freshwater sediment microbial communities from Prairie Pothole Lake near Jamestown, North Dakota, USA - PPLs Lake P8 Core (1) Depth... | ecosystem: Environmental > Aquatic > Freshwater >... | reverse complement strand
GCGGATGCGGGAGCTGATCTAGTAGTCGATTGAGAATGGGGTTATCCCGGTACTCTCCACCAAGGCTGACAATCTCGAAAAAGACGAGAGTATCAATCAAACGATCACCCAGCTGGCAGTCGAGTATCAGGTTCCGTTGATCAACTACTGGCAGGCAGTCCAGGGGCTACCCGACCAGGGTTTGCAAGAGGATGCCGTACACATCACCTGGGCTCCGAACCGCTTCGACGACCCCCAGGCGATGAAAGCCGGCTGGCCGGTTAGAAACCTGGTTTCCCTACAAGCCCTGGACGCTGTCTGGCGAGTTATCAGCGATCAAACGAGTCCCCAGCCCTGACTGTCTTGGGCTGATTGAATAGATTGGCAATATCATGCAACAGGAAATCATCCAGACTCTTATTACGTATATCACTACCCAGATCCTGAAACAGCCCGGGCGCCAGATTGCTCCTGCTGAAGCGCTGATCTCAAGCGGGCTGATCGATTCGTTCAGCCTGGTAGATCTGGCTTTGTTCATCGAAGATAACTTCGGTGCCCATATCGACGATACCGAGCTGAACGCCGATACATTCGACACCCTGGAGCAGCTGGCTGCGCTGATCCAGGGGCGGCAGTAATCACCGGATGCAGGTTTCAGCCCCAAACTCCCCGCCAGCTTTCTCCCCACAGGAGACGGTTTCCCGCGTCCTGCTGCGCGATTACCAGCAGACTCCTGACACGGTGAGCGTCTATCTTTTGGATAGCCGCCAGCACGACTCTCCCATTACCTACCGGAACCTATTTGAGAGGTCTCTCGCATTTGCTCTTCGATTAGAACAGGCAGGGATACAACCCGGTGCGGTAGTCATCCTCATCTTGCCGCATAGCGCCGACCTGATCTGCGCGTTTTTCGGAGCGATCCTGGCTGGCGCAATACCCTCTATTATGCCTTTCCTCACCGAAAAGCTATCGCCAGATCAATACCGGTCATCCTTATCTGCCCTTTTTGAGATTACCCGCCCGGCTGTCACCATCACGTACCCTGAATTCCTGGAGGAAGTCCTCCGGGCAAGAGGCGAGCAACGGCTGCCCAAGGAGATCATCGTTGCAGAGAATATACCCACACCTCTAGATAACGATTTTCAGCGCCTGCCCGGTTTGCTTGCCGATCCTGATCATATTGTGCTCCTGCAACATTCGTCCGGGACAACCGGGCTGCAGAAAGGGGTCGCCCTTTCCCACCGCTCGGTTTTCAACCAGTTGAACAGCTACAGCCGCGCAATCCGCATCACCTCAGAGGATGTCATTGTTAGCTGGCTGCCGCTTTACCATGATATGGGTCTGATCGCCGGTTTCTTGATGCCTATCTTGATGCGAATCCCCCTGGTATTAATGTCTCCATTCGATTGGGTACGGGCGCCTGCCAGGCTTTTGCGCGCAATATCGGACCATCGCGGTACGTTGTGCTGGCTACCGAACTTTGCCTACAACTTCTGCGCCCAGAAGATTCGTGACCGAGATCTGGAGGGCGTTGACCTATCTTCCTGGCGAGCCGTCATTAATTGCTCTGAACCCATGCATTGGAGCAGCCACCAGATGTTCCTGGAACGCTTCTCTCCGTACGGCCTGCGACCCCAGGCATTGGCGACCAGCTATGCAATGGCAGAAAATGTCTTTGCAGTGACTCAGGGAGGTATCACCTCACCGGTAGTGGTTGAAAATATCCACCAGCGTGCTTTGTTTGATAACCAGCGGGCCGAGCTTAGCAATGATGCCGATCTCTCGATAGAAATGGTATCCGCAGGCCAACCCATCGCCAATACCAGCCTGAGGGTTATTGATAGTAATGGGAAATTATTACCCGACCGCCAGATCGGCGAGATCGCAATCCGTTCCGATTGCCTGCTGACCGGTTACTATAATCGCCCAGACCTGACCGAAAAAGCGTTCATAGACGGTTGGTATCAAACCGGCGACCTGGGATACCTCGCCAACGGCGAGCTATTTGTCACCGGGCGGAAAAAGGATTTAATCATCGTTGGCGGAAAAAATATCTATCCGCAAGACCTGGAGCGTTTAGCCAGCGATGTGGAAGGTGTGCATCCCGGACGAGTGGTTGCGTTCGGTGTTTTCAACGAGGCGGCAGGCACCGAAGAGGTTGTGATTGTGGCAGAGGTTGATGACCTGCAACCAGGTATCCGCCAGTTAACTGCCGACAAGCTCCGCCAGCATATAACCCGCAACTCGGATATCGCCCTGCGCTATGCGCACATCGTTGAACATGGCTGGTTGTTGAAAACCAGCAGCGGAAAAATCGCCCGCGCCGCGAACCGGGATAAATTCATTGCGGAAATAAAACCTACGGCTTAAGACTGCTCTCTGCCCGGCAGTACTTCTCCGAACCCCCGTCGGATTCAGCTAATCAACGCCTGCTCGTACACATTAAATATTTTTTCGGCGATATTTTCCCAACGGTACTCTCGGGCAAGCCTGGCAGCATTCTCTCCCATGCGCAGTTTTAATTGCCTGTCATTGACCAATCTTGTTAGCCGGTCTGCCAGAGCCTGCGGTTCATCAACAGGCACCGTATAACCCGTGATGCCGTCCTGAACAAGAAATGCCAGCCCCCCCACCTGCGACGCAACCACCGGGGTACCGCATGCCATAGCCTCCAGAGCAACCATCCCAAAAGATTCGTAATGAGACGGGACAACGACCGCTTCTGCAGCGGAGTAGTAATAAGGCAAGGTCGCCTGCCCCCGCTGGCCAAGAAACGCCACCAGATCTTTCAAGCCATACTGCTCGCGCAAGGATTGCAGCCTTGTCATCTCCGAATTGATCGTTTCAGGGCTGGCACCAGGGTCTCCCCCAATCACCGTCAGGCAAACCCGAACCCCTGACTGGCGCATCAAGGCTATCGCCTCAATCAGAGTATCGATACCTTTCAGAGGCTCTATCCGTCCAACAAATAACAACATTTTCTCGCAAGGCGGAATGCCAATATACTCTTTTGCTTCGTCGTCCGGAATCGGATAGAAATGGCCAATGTCCACCCCAGGAGGGATTACAACAACCTTGCGGACATCTGCGCCATACAGCCATTGTAATTGTGCTAGCTCGGCTGGTGTGGCAGCGATAATCTGATCCGAGAAGCGGATCACCTCTCTCTCCCCATTAATTCGGTAATCTCCTTCAGCTTCGCTGGAAGATTGAGCCACCCGCTGTTTCATCAACCCCAGGGTATGGAACATGTGGACAACCGGTGCATTCCAGGTCGACTTGAGCTCCCGGGCTGCCAATCCAGACATCCAGTAATGGCTGTGGATCATATCGTAGGAAAATCCTTTTTGGTTGGCAAAATCCAGGATACCTTTGACAAATTCTGGTATGAAGGAAGCTAATTCCGGTTTTGGCAAGGGCACCTCGGGTCCTGCTGGAACATGAACCACGCGGTTCCCATACCCCAAATCGTGCAATACATGCGGTACGTGTTCATCTTGCGAACGCGTGAAGACATCCACCAGGATATCCATCTTGCCCAGCTGGTGGGTCAGGTCGCGAACATAGACATTCATCCCGCCGGTGTCCTTTCCGCCCAACGTTGCAAGCGGACAGGTATGGTAAGAAAGCATCGCAACTCGCAATGTTAGCCTCTATGATTCCTTGCAAAACATAGTCAACCCTTGTATAATCATCCACGCACTGCTCCCGCCACCGTAGCTCAGCAGGCAGAGCAAGCGTTTCGTAAACGTTAGGTCAAGGGTTCGAATCCCTTCGGTGGCTTAACCCGTGCAGCAGGTCAACTTAACCAGGCTGCACGGTTATTTGTTCCTTTTTCTGCCAGCGTCCAGTATAATTCCTACATGCACAATCACGCAACCCCTCTGGTGATCGGTATCGCGGGTGGATCAGGTTCTGGGAAGACCACCGTGGCAAATCTGATCGTTGAGCGTGTCGGCGCAGAGCATATCGCCTTTCTCCCCCACGACGCATATTACAAAGACCTGAGCGGACTGCCACCCAATCAGCGCGCAGCGGTCAATTTTGATCACCCTGACTCGCTGGACACAGATTTGCTCATTCAACACATCAACCAGCTAGTAAATTACCTCCCGGTCGACCTTCCGATTTATGATTTTAAAACCCACAGCCGCACCAGCCAGACGATCTGGATAGAACCACACCCTTTGATCCTGGTCGAAGGAATTCTCATCTTTGTGGAAGCCAGGATGCGCCAGCTCTTCGATGCGAAAATATTTGTCGATACCGATTCTGATATTCGATTTATCCGCCGTCTTCAGCGAGATATCCTGGAAAGAGGTCGTTCCACAGAATCAGTCGTCCAACAATACCTGGCGACGGTTCGGCCCATGCACTTGGAATTTGTTGAACCATCGAAACGCTACGCGGATGTCATCATCCCGGAGGGCGGCATGAATACCGTGGCGGTGGATATGGTGGTTGCCCGCCTAGAGTCATTATTACGCGCTACCACCCAATATTAACTTTTTGATTTTAGAGAGGATTACGGTATGACACAAGCAAAACAATGGTCAAAGCCACCCGCCTTGGAAATCGCCCCCAAGAAACAATATACTGCTACCTTAGATACGGAAAAAGGTAAGATTGTTATTCAGTTATTCGCCGATAAAGTCCCTGAGACGGTTAATAATTTCGTCTTCTTAGCTCGCCAGGGATTTTATGATGGGACGATATTCCACCGTGTCATCAAAGATTTCATGGCTCAGGGTGGCGACCCTACCGGTACAGGGCGTGGCGGGCCGGGCTACAAATTCAAAGATGAGTTTCACCCCACCTTGCGCCATGACAAGCCGGGGATTCTCTCGATGGCGAATGCTGGTCCAGGCACCAATGGCTCGCAATTCTTCATAACTCATGTCCCGACTCCCTGGCTAGATAATAAACATTCCATCTTCGGAAACGTGACCGAGGGTATGGATGTTCTCCTTTCTATTCCACCCCGCGACCCGCAACGTGTTGATTCCCCTGCTGTCCGCCTGAATTCGATTACCATCCAGGAGGACTGATTAACACCAGCAGGCGGAGCCTGCTGTCTGGCATGAATAATAAGCGCCGCCTGACCCTGCTGCGTATAGCAGCCTTGCTGGTTGTCATTGCCCTGAGCGTGTACATCTTCAGCATTCGAGACCAGGCTGCGAAATTTGCCCTTTATGGCTACCCCGGCGTCTTCCTGCTGGCTTTTATGTCTTACGCCACAGTATTGCTCCCTGCCCCCGGGATTGCCATTGTTTTCACCTTAGGCGGCATCCTGAATCCGCTCGGCGTGGCGCTGGCAGCCGGTGCCGGAGCTGCCCTGGGTGAGTTGTCCGGTTACCTGGCAGGATTTAGTGGACAGGCGGTTATCGAAAAAGCAGATATCTACGCACAACTGACGCGTTGGATGAGTAAGAATGGTCCGCTTACCATCCTGGCTCTGGCAGCAATCCCGAATCCGTTTTTTGACCTGGCTGGTGTGGTTGCCGGTGCACTGAAGATGCGCGTGCCTGTTTTCCTGTTCTGGGTCTGGATTGGAGAGACAATCAAAATGATGTTCTTTGCCTATGCAGGCTCTCAGTTATTCAACCTGTTTTCATAAGCAGCGCTATTAATTCAGGGAGTATCCAATGATTGACTATAAAAAGACCGACGCATATCTCGAACAACACATCAATGAAAGCATATCTGAGCTATCGATATTAGCAGCCCAACCCAGTGTAGCTGCTCAAAATTGGGGGTTACAGGAATGTGCCCAATTAGTTGCCAGTATGCTTGCCAGAAGGGGTTTCTCGGTTGAAATCATACCCACCGCAGGAAGCCCGGTTGTATTTGCTGAACGTACGGGGCGTAGCGATAAAACCTTGCTATTTTATAACCATTATGACGTCCAGCCTCCCGAGCCGCTGGAGTTGTGGGAAAGCCCTCCGTTCGAGCCGCAGGTGCGAGACGGCAAGCTGTATGCCAGGGGTGTCAGTGATGATAAAGCCCATATCACCAGCCGCTTGTTCGCCATCGACGCCTTGCTGGATGCCAAGGGCGAGCTGCCTTGCAATGTCAAGTTCATCATTGAAGGTGAAGAGGAGATCAGCAGCATACACCTACCGGAATTCATCCAGGAGAATCGTGAAAAGCTGGCCGGAGATGCCTGCATCTGGGAGTTCGGCGGGGTAGATCACCGCGAAGTGCCCATGCAGTATGTTGGAATGCGGGGTATCTGCTACGTCGAGCTATCTGTTGAAACCGCTGAGATTGATGTCCACTCCGGCACGGGCGGCTCTATCTTTCCAAACGCTGCCTGGCGGTTGGTTTGGGCGTTGAATTCAATTAAAAGCTCGGACGAACACATACAGCTACCCGGACATTATGATACCGTTGTCCCTCCCAACGCACGCGATCGCGAGTTAATGGAAGCGATGCCTGAGGTGGCGGAAGAATACCAAACCAGGTATGGGGTTAAGAGTTTCCTCAAAGGATTGACCGGGGGAGTAGAGTTGCGGATTGCAGAAGTCTTTGAACCTACCTGCACCATCTGCGGGCTGAATTCAGGCTACCAGGGTCCAGGGTCGAAAACGGTCTTGCCTGCCCGAGCCAGCGCCAAGATTGATTTCCGCCTGGTGCCAAACCAGACACCCGAGCAGGTACTGACAAGCCTGCGCGCCCATCTGGACGCGCAAGGCTTTTCTGATGTCCAGGTCACTTATATTGGTGGCGAAGCACCCGGTCGTACCGACCCTGATGATCCCTTCATCCAGCTTGTAGTTCGGACGGCTGAGCTGGTCTATGGAATCCCCATGCAGGTTGTACCAATGGTCGGCGGTTCAGGACCGAACCATGCCTTCATCGAATATCTTAATCTACCAATAGCTACGGCTGGTGTCGGTTATCCCGGAACACAAGCGCATGCCCCGAATGAAAATATACGCCTGGACTTGTACCTGAAAGGTGCAATGCATATCGCCCGTATCCTGGGCGAGTTTGGGAAATCAGGGTAAACTTGCTCCAGATTTTATGGAATATTACCTAATCACCTACTTCTGCCCATAGGAGGTCAATATGTTAGTTGGAGAACGGATGAGTCACCCGGTTATTACCATGCGCGCAGACATGCCCATTATTGATGCATTGAACATGATGAAGCGCGAGCATGTCCGGCGCACACCGGTCATCAAAGACGGCAAGCTGGTCGGCATCATCTCAGAAAAAGATTTACTCAACGCCACTCCTTCGGCTGCGACCACCCTCAGCGTATGGGAGATGAATTATTTGCTCAGTAAGATCCCTGTGAGCGATGTGATGACCAAAAACGTCTTGACCGTTACAGAGGACACCCCTATTGAAGAAGCTGCACGGATTATGGCAGATAATAAGGTCGGTGGGCTTCCTGTGCTTCGGGGTGATGAGATCGTCGGGATCATTTCAGAAACCGATCTGTTTAAAGTCATGCTAGAAATGATGGGTGCCCGAGAGCGAGGTGTTCGAGTCACAATTATGGTGCATGACAAGCCAGGAGGGTTGGCGGAGATCACGCAGGCAATCGCCAGGGCGGGTGGTAATTTTATATCTTTTGGCACTTTCCTTGGAGATACCCCTACCAAGGGGTTGATCACATTCAAGGTTGAAGGAATCGATGAGGCGAAGGCCGAAGAAATCCTGAACCCTCTGGTTGAGGAGCTTGTCGATATCCGCTATTGCTGATCCTCTAGAATAATTTAATCGAGGTAAGGCAGTTCAAGGGAGATTTGCTATTAACCCACCAACTGCGTAGGTCCAACAATTCTTACTCATTGAACACAGACCTGGTTAAAGCCTCACCGGTCTGTGTTTTTCATCCCCGGTTCATTGCCTGCGTTTTCCGCCGCCGGGATTTTAACTCCTCATTTCCAGTCGATGATACGAGCTTCCATGCGCTTTCAACCTTGTCCAGGTCTTCCGGTGATTCGGGAAGCTCACCATACCGCACCAATAAATACGCTTCGGTAATCGTCTGCAATTCTTCCGCAAGAGACGGGAAGATATCTTCCAGCTCAGGCAGGAACTCTAGGGGTGTCCTGGCTGCCGGGCGAGGCCGGTCAAGGCGAGCGCTCATATCCAATAGCATGGCATATATCCTGCGGATTCTGGCTGCAGCTAACAATCGCCTTGCCTGGCGTAACCTCAAGAAGTCCTGCAAGTCTTCTGCCAGCTTATCCAGCCTTCTGCGCAACGCCGTACGCAATAGCTTGATCAGGTCTTCATCAACCGGCTCGGACTGCATCTCACGATCATCGCTGCTCTTATCCTTCCAAATGTAACGGCGCACCCCGAGCAAAATGAATGTAGCCAATACGATCAGGATTAACCAGAGGTAGATTCCCTTATAACTAGCAATTACTTCAAAGAATCGCTCAATATTTTCTAGGTTCAATCGATCTGCCCAGGCAGACATCGCGCTCATCATTGAGGTGAAGATGGATTGGAGGTTATTGATTGCCCGGATAATAAAATCAAAGATGTCATTCAGGCGGACAGCGGAAAATAACCACATAAAAAATTTCAAGAAGCCGAAAAGCAGCGGGGAAAAGACCAACACCAAAAGATAGATCGCCCAGGCTAAAAATTCGGATAACAGGTTAAACAGCCTCTCCTGGGCAAATATCACTGTGATAGAGGCTATTCCAATCATCACCAGGATGATTCCGACTATCCCAATCATCCATTGGCGGTTGAACTGCACACTGTGACCTCCTCGCAGCTGGCTGATCCCAGAAATGCGCGCCGAGCTCATCGCGAGCAGGCTAAAAAACAGGAACAAAAAGAAAGCAGTCGCTGGCGATTCACGGGTTAGCGGGATAAACATACCATACAGGAAGAACATTAGCACCCCCAGACGAAAACCGGAGATCGCATTGTATGATCCAATTTGATAGTCGAGATAATATAATCCCCGCCAGCTTACCAGCAGAACAACCACCATGACAACAAACTCGGAAGGTATCAGGCGTGCCATATCCCCAAATGTGTCAAGAGGCCGGTTCAATACTTCAATGATGCTGATAGGCTCTCGCGAATAGAGTAACAGCTTCAACCCAACGAGCAAGTTCAAGCCAATTGCAAGCAACAGAATAATCCGGCGGGCAAGCAACCGAATTCCCAGATATCCGGTAATGCGGTTTACAAAATAAACCTGGAGTAACATCCCCACCAGAACCAGGTAGACCCGTAAATAGGCAACATCTTGACCTGGTTGAATCAAAACCCGGTACCATAACGCAACCCAGCTTAATTCCATCAACACCGTAGCGATTAAGGATAGCTCTCGCCAGGGGCGCAAGAAACCTTGAGCAGCAGAAATCTCGATATCCGGCGTCTGAGAGGCATTCATATTAGCCCACCTGGTACTCCAGCCTCCTGGATGGGGTCGAAGAAGGGCAGGTGAATCGTTCGCACCCCGGGAATCACCGGTGGGGCTATATCTGCCAGGGATACCAGCGTCATCTGGCGCTCGTGGCGTTTTAGCCGCAACAGTGTCTCAGCCAGGTCTGGGGTAACGATCGCTGTCAGGGCTACTAACGATGCTCCGTATGGCACCTTTGGGATTTCGCGAAGTAAAAATCGTTCAAATGGGGCTACAACAACCGGAGTAACCCCTGCCAGAGCTTGCAACAGGTGTGCCAGCTGCTGTGAGGACCGGCCAGGTGGAATACGAAAAGGCTGATCAGAGTTCGAAAGGCAGCCATTGGCAATCATCCCTACCCGGTAGCCATCTTCGATACCTTTGGTCAACAAAGTCGCTGCCACACTCAGCAAGCGCTCAAGCAGGGCAGGGTAGACCCCTTCCCAGTAACGGTGGTATGTGGATACATTTAAGCAAAGCACCAATACCTGGGCTGAGGTCGGTTGAAAAACTTTCACCTGCAATTGCCCGGTGCGGGCGGTTGCCGACCAGTGGACTCGGCGGAAGCTATCTTCCGGGTGGTAATCCCTGACGCCCATCGGACGGTTAGGATCCTCAAACAATCTTCTTCTCGAATGCTGGTCGCCATACGGATTCTCGGGGGGCAAGCCAAGTTTTTCCAGGGGTGCTAACGCGGGAAATACCGTTAATTGTTCAGCTTGACCGACACAAGCCTCATTGTTAAAGATGCCGAACAAATCTCCAGATTCTGATACCGCTGGTCCAACTGTGTAGACACCGCGTTTACGAAACAACAGCGGATAGGACCTCTGGGCGCGTTCAAACCACCGCAGGCTGAACACATGGATCAAATATCCCAGGTCGGTTACATGGCTGGGAGCAAGAACTTCTTCATCTTCCGGCCCTACCATTTTGGGCCACGGATCCTGAATCCGCAACCAGGAGAGGGGCATTAGCTTGTGATTCTCTATCTCTAGCTTAACAGGAAATATCTCGCCCGGAAAAGCTCGGGTGTACTGGAAGCGCCTGCGATAGTAAATCTGTCGCAGGGCATGCCGTCGATACCACTCGGCTAAGCCGAGGATGATCCATAAGATCAGACCAAAAGCCACCAAAAAAGGGATTCGCAAAATTAACCCCAAAAATAGCATCCCCATCAATCCCGGTAGCCAGCGCTGGAAAACCATTCTACCCCTCCACGGGCACCGGAACTGCCTCTACGATATCTGCGACCAACTCTTCCATCATCCTGCCTCGAAGCTGAGCCTGGGGTGATATGATCAGCCTGTGGGTGAGCACCAGAGGTGCGATCTTCTTGACGTCATCGGGAAGAGTAAAATCACGACCCTGAATGGCTGCCCAGGCTTGAGCTGCCTGGTACAGGGACAAGGTTGCTCGGGGACTGGCGCCAAGCTCGATCTCGCTGTGGTTGCGGGTTGCCCGGGCAACTCGCACGATATATTCCCGCACTGCTTCAGCGACCCTGACCTGTCGCCTCTCCATCTGCAATTCGATAATCTCCTCAGGGGTAGATACCGGCTGCACGTCAGACATGGGATCAGAATAGCGAAAGCGCTCAAGAATCTGGTTCTCTTCACCTTCGTCCGGGTAGCCAATGGCTATACGCATCAGAAAACGGTCAATTTGAGCCTCCGGCAGAGGAAAAGTCCCTTCCAGCTCAATCGGATTCTGAGTTGCCATCACCAGAAACGGTCTCGGTAACATATGGGTGAAACCGTCTATCGTC
>Ga0105100_10002311_pt1 | contig 11140 bp, 11 predicted proteins | sample PPLLak12cMay2015_2_FD_87033 | JGI IMG/M metagenome (GOLD analysis project Ga0105100, IMG submission 87033) | Freshwater sediment microbial communities from Prairie Pothole Lake near Jamestown, North Dakota, USA - PPLs Lake P8 Core (1) Depth... | ecosystem: Environmental > Aquatic > Freshwater >... | reverse complement strand
GTGTGTTGTTCCTGTGCGCGCCCTCCTGGAGTCTCCCCTTCCCGCCGTCCTCGTTCGGTGCCGTCGTCTCGGTGTTCGGGCTGTTCTTCGTCCAGGACATGGCGGGCCTGCTCGCGCGCGCGTGGGAGTGGCTCGCACCGGGCGGCGCCATTGCGATCACGACGTGGGGCGAAGAGGTGCTGTCGCCGGGCGAAGCGCTGTTCTGGGAGGCCGTGCTCGCCGAGGACCCGTCACTCGAGACGGCCAGTCACGCGGCGAGGCTCGACACGGCTGAAAAGGTCGCCGCGGTATTTGCCGCCGCGAGGCTCCCCGCACCCCACATCGTCAGCGATCGTTGGGAGATGCCCCTCGAGACGCCCGAGGCGTTCTGGCCCGTCATCATGGGGACCAGCAACCGCGGGGCATTCGAGGCGCTCACGCCGGAGGCGCGCCAGCGCGTGCGGAGGGGCGTCATCGAGACCCTTCGCGCGCGTCACGTGACAGCGACGAGGATGGACGTCCTGTACGCGCTCGCCCGGCGTGGCGCGGTGGACATTGAGCGATTGGCGATTGCAGATTGAGCGATTGATTGAGGATTGGGGGATTGGCGATGGCGTGATTGATTGACGATTGCGCGACTGTGGGATTGGGGGATTCTTGATTGGGTGATCGGGGGATTGTGGGATTGGGTGATCGGAGGATTGGGTGATTGGGTGATTTGGGTGATTGGGTGATTGGCGTCGCGTCAGCGACCCGGCCGGCGGCGGCGCCCCTGCGCCGTCTCTCGGGAGGCGTTCAGGATGGCGCTGATCTCTCCCGCCTCCCCTAGCAGGCGTTCGACGGTGTCGGCATGGCCGATCCCCTGGTGGGAGAGATGCTGCAGCCATCCCACCGATTCATCGGCCTCCTCGAGCGCGATCGACAGCTTGGCGACGAACACCGCCTTCGACTGCGCCCGGCACGCCGCACGATAATTCGACGCCGTCGACGTCGCAGCGTCCTGCAACTGAATGAGCAACCGAAGGCTGAGTGGATCCGACGAGGTCTTCCGGCAGAACGTGATGACGTCGTCGCCAAAGCGGTCGATGCGATTGCGGAGTTCCTGGGGGGTCATGGCCGAGCGGTAGAGCAAGCCCGGGGCCAGCCCCGCTTCCGCGGCCTCGCGCTCGATTACCGGCCAAATAACGGTGATGGGCCAGCGACCGCCGCCCGGGGGCCGGGCCACTCGTCGCACTTCCTGCAGGCCTCGCCCTGGGATTGGATGGCAGAAATCGCCAATCACCCAATCGCCCAATCGCCCAATCGCCCAATCACCCAATCACCCAATCACCCAATCACCCAATCGCCCAATCGCCCAATCGAGAATCGCCCAATCCCGCAATCACCCAATCGCCAATCAGTCGCGCAATCGCCAATCCCCCAATCCCCAATCAATCGCTCAATCTGCAATCGCCAATCGCTCAATGGCCGCCGCGCCGCTACCAGCCAACAGCGTACCCGGCCCGCCTCGGGTCGGCACCGGCGCTCATCGTCCCCGCCTCCAGGTTGAACAGCACCCCCTGCACGCCGCCGACGCCGGCGGTGAAGGCCGGCAGCAACTCGACGCTGTGCCCCATGCCTCTGAGCGCGTCGAGCACCGCCTTCGGCAGTCGCGCCTCCATCGCCAGCGTGAGCTGCGCGCCCGGCTTGTAGAAGCTCGGCTCCGCGTCGACGCGGAAGCGTGGCGCCTCGATCGCCTCCTGGATGCCCATGCCGAAGTCGAGCACGTTCACCAGCACCTGGAACTGGGTCTGCCCGATGGTCTCGCCGCCCGGCGTACCAACGAGCATCTTCAGCCGTCCGTCCCTCATGACGATGACGGGCGAGTTGTTGAGGATGGGGATGCGTCCCGGCGCCACGTAGTTCGGATTGTCCGGATAGGGCGACGTGGAGCCCAGGCGCATGCCGTTGTTCAACAGAAGCCCGGTCCCGCCCATCACCACCATGTTGCCGAAGTTGCCGCCCAGCGTCGGCGTGCACGCCACGGCGTTGCCCTCGGGATCCACGATCGAGAAGCTGGTGGTGTCGTACGAGCGTTCATAGTGTTCGTCGAGCACGGGATCCCGCGCGGCCGACGACGCGGCCGGCGCACCCGCGGGCGAACCGGCCGCTGGATACCCGCCCGCGCGCGCGGGATCGATGAGTCCGCGGCGCGACGCCGCGTACGCCTTCGACAGCATGCCCGCCTGCGGCACGGCGTACGACCGTGGGTCTGCGACGTACCGGTAGATGTCGGCCTTGGCCACCTTGATGGCCTCCGCCATCACGTGGGCCGCCGCCGCGGATCCGGCGCCCATGCCCTTCAGATCGAACGACTCCACCAGGTTCAGCTGCATGGCCACCTCGAAGCCGCCGCGCGAGGTGGAGGGGTTGCTGTACACGTCGTAGCCGCGATAGGTGGTGTGCACCGGCTCGGTCCACTCGGCGCGGAACGACGCGATGTCCTCCGCCGTGAGGATGCCGCCGTTCGCGCGCGCGAAGTCCGCGATCTCCTTCGCGATGTCGCCCGTGTAGAAACGATCGTACGCCGCGCGGATGGCCGCGGCGCGCGGCTGGCCCGCCTTCAACGCCTGCGCCTCGGCCTCGACCAGCTTCCGGAACGTGCGTGCGAGATCCGGCATCCGGAACAGGTCGCCTTCCTTCGGCGCCTGTCCGCCTGGCAGGAACACCGCGGCGCTCGTCGGGACCTTCGCGAAGTACTCCCGCGCGCTGCGGATGGACGAGACCACGTTCTGGTTGATCGGCACGCCGCGCTCGGCGTAGCCGGTGGCCGTGGCCAGCACGTCGGCCAGCGACTTCGTCCCGAAGCGTTCGAGCGCGGTGAGCAGCCCGCCGACATTGCCCGGCACGATGCCGGCCTTGATCCCGCGGTCCAGCAGCTCTGGCGTCATGTCCGCCGGGACGACGCCCTTCGGGGCGGCGCCCGCCATGCTCAGCGACAACACCCTGCCGCTCTTGCGGTCGTAGACGGTCATGAAACCGTTGCCGCCGAAACCGGAGCTCATGGGCTCGACCAGGTTCAGCGTCGCCGCCACGGCCACGGCCGCGTCGAAGGCGTTGCCGCCTTTCATCAGGATGTCCATGCCCGCCATGGACGCGAGCGGGTGCGCGGAGGTGACGAGCGCGCGCGTGCCGGGCACCGCGGGTCGGTGCGCACGGAGGCTGGCGCGCGGATCGTAGTCGGGCGCGAACTGGCTTCGCTCCTGGCCCTGCGCAGCGAGCTGCGATGCCGCCAGGGGCATCGTCATCAACAGGACGCCCATGAGCTTCATCCACGACGAGGGGCAGATCGGCATGGGGGAAGTATCGCTCAACCTCGGGGCCCTGGGTCTTGAGGTGTGGGTCTTGGAGATGCCAGGGGTGCTGAAGCGCGCCCTGTCGCCCGCCTGACCGGCTCGGTCGGCCGGTCAAACTCGCCGCCGGCTGCACAAGCTCTTGGGCAACTCGCGTATCTTCGCAGTGCTCAAACAGGCCGAGTGGATTCCTCCGGCTCGTTTGTCGGTCCCATGAAGCGGCCGACCAACGGTCAGGGGGGCGACAGGGCGCGCTTCAGCACCCCATGTCCTCCCATCTGCGCATCTGCGGCGTGCCCCTCTGCGTTATCCGCGGTCCGTCTGTGGCTCGGCCCCTGCGGCTCATCGGCGTCGACACTCGACGTCTGCGTCGGGCCGCCCCATCACGACCGCACTGCCCGATGGGTGCAGGACTTCCGCGTCGGCCAGTACCTCGCCTGGCAGCAGGTCGTACGTGGCGACAGCATACGGCAGGCTCGTTCCCTCGATCCATCGGCCCGCCGCGCGATTCGCGGTGTAGCCATCGATGTCGGCCGTGCGGGGCGACGATCGCGACTGCCCCATCACGGCCAGGTGCAGCCAGTAGGCCTGCTCCGCATCGGCCACGATGTAATCGACGCACGCCGGATCGAGCGTGGCGCGCGCCCATCGACCCGCGTCGTAGAGGTCGGGCGACACGATCGGCGGCGGAACGGAGATGGCCCGCGCAACGGGAGTGACGACAACGACCACTAGCGCGATCGCGGCCCACCCGCCCGCCGTGACCCTCCGCGCGGGGAGCGCGTTCACGGCCCGTGCGATGGCCAGCGCGGCGAGAACGGCGACCGGGTACACGCCGAGGTAGATCATCTTCATCGCCATGTACGGCACCGCGGCGCCGCGGGCCTGCGCCACCGCGTAGAGCGCCGCGGCCTGCACGACCACTCCCGCGAGAAACCAGGTGGTGACGCGTGCCGAGGCCATGCGCAGGGCCACGGCCAGGCCGGCGAGCGCGAGCACGATGAGCACCCACCCGGAGACGCCCGGCACGAACGCTGGAACGGCGCCGCTCGTGCCCGCCATCCGCAGCCACGCCGCGTGCCGGGCGAGGTGCAGGGCCGCGACCAGCGCGAAGGGCGCGGCAGCCAGCGCGCCGTAGCCGACGCGCGCGCGAAGGTCCAGGCGTGGCGCGAGCAGCACGGCCATCGCCGCCGCAATCATCAGGGGACCAATCCAGATGGGCCATACCAGGAAGACGGCCGCGCCGCACAGCCCGACCAGCACCGTGCGCGCGATGCTCGGCCTCGCCCACCACAGCGTCAGCGCCCACCAGCCCGCCACCACGAACAGCTCCGCGCCGACCTGCGACAGGAAACCGGCCTGCAGGAAGCCATCCACGCTGTAGGCGGGTGGCGCAAGCAGCACGAGCAGGACCGCGGCCAGCGGGTGCCGGCCTCGCATCCCCGCCATCGCGCGCTGCGCGATGAGGCAGACAAAGCCGGCTTTGAGCGCCACCGTCGCCAGCAACACGGGATAGGCCACCCTGAACGCGTCCACCCCAATCAGCGAGCCCACGATGACGATCAGCAGGTGGAGGCCTGGCGTGTAGTGCGCCATCTCGCCGAGCGCGGCGCCGGACGCCTCGCCGTCCACGAGATGACGGGTGCGTTCGATCACGTCCACGAGCACGAGGTGATGGGCCAGGTCTGAGCCGCCACCCGGCGGCAGCATCTGGGGCCCCACGAGCGCGATGAGGCCCGCACCCGTACCCACGACCACGAAGGCCCAGAGCCACAGCGGCGCTTGCCCGGCGGGATCATCGGCACGAACGCCGAGCCTCCGCCCCAGAGTGACGCCGGCCGCCAGGCCGATGGCGACCACCTGCGTGGGCATCAGCGCGACACCCGCCCATCCCAGCGCGTAGGCCACGACGATGGTGACCGCAAGGGATGCGACCACGCCGCCGGCCACCGCGTCGGTCCGTTCTGCCGTCACCACGCCGACGTGAGGATGTCGCGTTCCATTCGAGCTGAGTCTACAGCGACTGGTGTCGGTCGCCGGCCGGGCGGCCAGGGCGACGTAGAGGATGCGAGCGCTGCTCGCGGTGGCCGACGAACGATCACCCGATCAAGCGACGGCTCGGCAAACGGGCCGGCGCGAGGGCATCGACAAGGTAGTCATCAAACGCCCACCACGGACCGCAGGACCGTGCGGAAATGGCGCTCACACGGCCGCGCGGATGTCGGTGTGGCGGAAGTCGTCCCCGACGACGAGCAGCGTCTCCCCGGCCAGCGAAGCGGTGGCATAGGCCAGGCAGTCGCCGAAGTTCAGCCCCGCGACGTGCCGGCCCCGTCCGTAGCGACTGGATGCCTCGAGGGCGGCGTGCCACTCGGCCTCGCCGAAGGGGACCACCGTAATCCCGAGTTCCCGCACGAGATCGTCCACCTCGCGACCGGCCGGTGTGCCACGACGACCGGCCAGCACCATGCCCGTCTCCACGAGGATGGGGGCGCTCACGCGCACCGCCTCGGCTTCGAGAATCGCATCGACCAGGTCGAGGTAGCCGGCTCCGAGAAGAGGATGGCCACCAGCGCCGAGGAGTCCAGCGTCACGCGCCCTCCGGTCCGTAGCCGAGGATGTCGTCCTCTTCCCTCCGGCTCAGCCGCCGGCCCAACTGGTCAGGCGGAAGCGTCGGCCACACCTTCTTCTCCAGAAAGGCCAGCACGCGGGCGCGTCGTGTCGACACAGCCGGGGCCTTGAGCCGTCTGCGGCGCTCCTCGAGCGCGCGGCGGATTGCCTCGGTCTTCGACTCACCGGTGAGCCGTGCCACTTCGGCCGCCAGCCGCTCCACTTCGGCGTTCTTCAGGTTGAGGGCCATGATTACACCGAGGGCGTAAAGGAGTATCACCCACGCCGGACCCTGCAGGCAGCGGACAGGCTCCGGACGTGGTCCGGCCCTCTTCGTCTGTAATATCTGGCCATGCCTTTCCTCGCCGTGCTCACGATGGTGGCCCTCGCCAGCCAGGTCGCGACACCGCCGCCGGCTGCCCCGGCTGCCGCCCCCGAGGCGCTGGTCCGGGCCTGGTTCGACCGCTGGAACGCCCTAGACGGCAGCGAGGCCTCCGTCGAGGCCTGGGTGGCGCTCTATCAGCCCGACGCGCTTCACATTGCGGGGCCGGCGAGCCACCAGAAGGGGACGGTCACCTTTCGAGGCCACGACGGGCTTCGGACGCTGGCGGCCACAACGGTGGCGGCGACGGAGCGCCCGGCCTACCGCATCGACATCGAGACCGCTCGCGAACAGACCGCGCTGTTGTTTCACACGGCCCCTGGCCCGTGGGGCGGCCCCTCGGTGGCGGTGCAATTCGCGGCCGTCTACACGCTGAAGGCGACGGGGACCAGATATGTCACCCCGGGCGCCGCCTTCTTTCAGCTGGTCGACGGCAAGATTCGACGCGCCCGCATCTACCTGGCCGCGGACGAGCGGGCCGAGGTGGAGCCCGAGCCGAAGCGTCGGCCGCCCCCCGACGGGAAGTGAGAAGTGAGGCGTGAGAAGCCAAAGGCCGCTCGTACTTCTCGGCTCTTCACTTCTCACTTTTCCCTTTTCACTTCTCACTTTCTGTTGCTAGAGTGACCGCTGCTGGCCGGGACCCACGCAACCACCGTTCGGAGGCCCGCATGATGTCGTCGAGGGGATTCGGCGTTCGTGCATCGCTCGTGGCTGCCGCCGGCGCCTGCTGGACGCTCACCCTCTGGGCACAGGCCGGTTCTCCGCCGCAGCCAGCCCCCACAAAGGCCGAAGTCCAGGCTCAGCGCGAGCGTATCGAACGCGCGCACGAGGATGTGCGGCGGACAGCCGAAACCGCCTCCCGCGATGCGGTGCGTCTCACCCACGAAGTAGCCGGCACGCTCGGCGCCAATGCGGCCGGCGGTCTCGTGCCGCGGCAGACGTTCATCGACCGGCTCATCTTCGCCCGCATCGAGCGCGACGGCATCCCCCACGCCGGCCTGGCGTCGGACGAGGAGTTCGTCCGCCGCGTGTTCCTCGACGCCATCGGGCTGCCCCCGTCGCCGGCGGAAGCCCGCGCCTTCCTGGCCGACACCGCCGCCGACAAGCGCACCCGGCTCATCGACGCGCTGCTCGCGCGAGACGAGTTCACCGAGCAGTGGGCCTGGTTCTTCGGGGACCTGCTGCGGTCGTCTGGCGAATCGGGGCCCGGGTCTCGGGCGTTTCACTACTGGCTCAAGGAGCAGCTCGCGGTCGACCGGCCCTACGACCGGTTCGTCTACGACCTCCTCACCCCGTCGGCCAAGGTCCACGCCACCCTTCCGTCGCTGGCGCTCATCGGGCGCAACAATCAGCTGAAGAGCCGCATGGTGGAGGGCCCGGACGACTACCGCATCCACAACCGGCTCGACGCCATCGACTCGCTGACGATTGACATCGGCCGCGTGTTCCTCGGTTTGAACATCTCGTGCATTTCGTGCCACAACGGCGCGCGCCACCTCGAGGAGGTCAACACCTACCTCGCGGGGCGCACGCGCAAGGAGTTCTTCGAGCAGGCGGCATTCTTCGGCAGGACGCGGATGATCGGCAACTGGAACGATCGCATCAAGAACGTCGAGCGCGATCTGCAGGTGGACGATCTCTGGAAGGGCTACGACACCGCGGACGATGCGCCGTTTACGACGCTGGCCGAGTCGCAGTTCCCGCGCCAGAAGGGCCAGTACGAGCCGGCGTTCCTGCTGACCGGCGAGCGCCCGGCACCCGGGGCCAACCCCAGGGCCGAGCTCGCGCGCATGATCACGTCGCACCCGCAGTTCGCGCGCGCCACGGCCAATCTCGTGTGGGGCCGGCTGATGACCGTCGGATTCGTCGAGCCCTACGACGGGTTCGACTTGACCCGGCTGTCGGGGCCCGACGCGCAGCCGACCAACCCCGAGCTGCTCGAGGCGCTGGCCGAGGAGTTCCGGTCGAACGGCTTCCGCCTGAAGCGGCTGATTCGCACGATCATGACCTCGAGCGCTTACCAGCTGTCCTCGGGCTTCCCTGGCGCCTGGGACGATCGCTACATCAACTACTACCCGCGCAAATACGTCCGCGTGATGAGCGGGCCCGAGGTGGTGGACGCCGTGGCCGAGGCGACGGGTGTGCCTTGGCGCTTCACGTTGACGGGCCAGCCCGTCGGCCGCGTCAAGCAGCTCACTGCGCCGCAGGACGTCGGCCGTCGTGACGAGGGCCAGGCCGTCGATTCGCTGATGCAGAGCTTCTTCCAGAGCAACCGCCGCACGCCGGCCCCGGCCTCGAACAAGCCGTCGACACTACAAGCGCTGCTGATGATGCGGTCGAGCGTGGTGAACGATCGGGTGCTCGCCGACGCGCAGGGGCGTGTCGGCACGCTGGTGGCCTCGCCGGCTCCGGCCGAGGCCATCGTCGGCGAGCTGTTCCTGGCGACGCTCGCGCGCGCGCCCAGGCCAGAGGAGGCGCGCGCCGCCATCGCCGCCGTGGAGGGCGATCGCCGGCGCGGTACCGAGAACCTGCTGTGGGCGCTCCTGAACACCGCGGAGTTCCTGGTGAATCACTAGGGAACATATGGAACGACGACTGAGCGACGTGCTGCCGACACGGCGCGACGTGCTGCGCTACGGCGGCATCGCCCTGGCCGGCACGTGGGTCGATCGGCTGGTGTGGCCGCTCGAGATCCACGCGCAGGGCAAGGCCAACCCCCGCGGCACCGCGCGCCACTGCATCTTCATCGAGCTGGGCGGCGCCATCAGCCAGATGGACTGCTGGGACTTCAAGGAAACGAAATGGACGCCGAAGGACCTGGACGTCACGTCCGTGTCCAACGGCCTCTACATGTCGCAGACGCTGTTCCCACAGCTCTCGAAGGAGATGTCGAAGGTCTCGATCGTGCGCTCGATGCGCGCGCCCGAGCTCATTCACTTCAACGGGCAGTACCACACACAGACGGGCCGCACGCTGAACCCGGCCGTGGCGCGCGAGATCCCTGCCTTCGGCAGCGTGATTGCCTTCGAGTTGGCAGGCCAGCGCCGCGAGACCGACACGTTCCCCAGCTACGTGAGCACAGCCCTCACCAAGGCGCGGGCCGGCTCCATCGGATCCGGTTTCTTTCCGACGTGGGCCACCGGCCTCGACCTCGACCCGTTGACGGTGTTCGAGGCGTTCGGCGGCAGCATGGAGGGCGCCAACGCGGTCCTCTCGGAACGCTGGCGGCTCCTCACTGCGCTCTCGACGATCAACGAGCCACAGAGACGGGCGCTCGGCCAGCGTGCGGCGGACTACCAGACGTTCTACGAGGAGGCGTACCGCATCCTCGGCGACGAGCGCTGGCCGGCGGTGTTCAAGGCAAGCGCCGAAGATCGTGACCGCTACGGCGACGACGAGTTCGGGCTGGGGTGTATCCTGGCGCGCAACCTCCTGACGTCCGATGCGGGAACGCGCTTCGTGTACATCTACGACGGCGACCGCTGGGATCACCACTCCGGCATCTTCGATCGGTCGCAGGAGTGGAATCACTACCGGACGTGCACACGGCTCGACCGGGGCCTCGTCAGCCTGATCCACGACCTGGCGGCTCTCCCGGGCAGCAAGCCTGGCACCTCGCTCCTCGATGAGACGCTCATCGTCGCGCAGAGCGAGTTCGGCCGCACGCCGGGGATGAACCCGGTGGCCGGGCGCGACCACTACAAGGGCACCTACTCGGGGCTCTACGTCGGCGGCGGCGTGCAGGGCGGCCGCATCGTCGGCCGTACCGATGCCGACGGCAGCACGTGCATCGAGCCGGGATGGAGGTACAAGGCGCAGCCCTGCATGGACAACACGGTGGCGACCATCTACTCGGCGCTGGGCATCGACTGGAAGAAGGCGGTGTCCAACACGCCGTCGGGACGCGAGTACGTGTATGTCGACACGGTGGACCTGGGCGGGTCCGAGCGCATCTACAACGACGAGATCGCCACGCTCTTCGAGTAGGCAGACATGTCCCGACGCCGCAACCTGCCGGCCATTCCCATGGTCGCGATGTGCGCCATGGCGGCCCTGGCCGCGCCTGAGGCACAGGCTCCCGACACATCGCCGGAGATGGCCGTCGTCTCGGCCGGCGACTTCTGGATGGGCCGCACGCGGCTCTGGCTGATGGACGAGATCGGCTGGCAGATCCGGGAGCGATTCGACGACCGCCCCGTGCACCGGGTATCACTCGACACGTTCTCCATCGACGTGCACGAGGTGACCAACGGCGACTACGCCGCCTACGTCAAGGCCACGGGCGCCATGGCGCCGTATCACTGGGGCGGCGCCGAGCCACCGACGACGAAGGCGGCGCTGCCTCTCTACAACGTGTCGTGGCACGAGGCGTTGGCCTACTGCACATGGCGTGGCGCGCGCTTGCCGACCGAGGCCGAGTGGGAGAAGGCCGCGCGTGGCGGAGCAGCCGACCTCGACTACCCGCGGGGCCACGATTACGAGACCGACGAGGCTCCGCCAGCGGCCCGCGGCCCGTGGGGTCGTTCGAACCGAACGGCTTCGGCCTGTATGACATGTCGGGCAACCTGTGGGAGTGGGTGAGCGACTGGTACGATCTCTACTACTACGGCGTCAGTCCCATTCCCAACCCGCGGGGGCCGACCGAGGGACTCTACAAGGTGATCCGGGGTGGCAGCTGGGCCGACACCGACCCGCGGCTGGGCGCCGTGTACTTTCGCAACTTCACCGCGCCGGAGGAGCGCACGCCGACGATCGGCTTTCGCTGCGCGCGGTAGCCCGAAAGCGCAGCATCGTGATTCGTTCCTCATCGGCCGACGCCGAAACGGTCGACCTGGTTCGC
>Ga0105100_10002309_pt1 | contig 11142 bp, 8 predicted proteins | sample PPLLak12cMay2015_2_FD_87033 | JGI IMG/M metagenome (GOLD analysis project Ga0105100, IMG submission 87033) | Freshwater sediment microbial communities from Prairie Pothole Lake near Jamestown, North Dakota, USA - PPLs Lake P8 Core (1) Depth... | ecosystem: Environmental > Aquatic > Freshwater >... | reverse complement strand
TATTACTCTGTCGTTCTGACCCTCAACGCTCCGTCTATCTTCATCCCCTAACACCTCTTCCAATATCCTGCTGCAATTTTCCCCAAAACTTTCGGCGGCGACATCACTCTGGAACCCATTGGCACCGGTGCATTCACCATGGCTGAGTACGTGCCCGCCGAGCGCGCCCGCCTGGTGGCGCGCAAAGATTACTGGCGCATGGGCGAGGATGGCAAACCGCTACCTTACCTGGATGAGATCATCATGGTACAGCTGGGCGAAGACCGCTCAGCCGACCTGGCTGCGCTCCAGACAGGTCAGGTGGATACTATTCTTGAGCCGTCTGTCCCGGTTTGGGAAGGCGTAAAGGATGATCCCAAGTACACAATCGTTTCCACGCCCACCGCTGCAACTCGCGTTCTGCGCGTGCGTGTCGACCAGGATCCATGGACAGATAACAAGGTACGTCAGGCGCTTAAGTACTGCCACAACCGAGAGAAAATCCTGGCAGTAGCCTTGCAGAATCAAGGTACGATCGGCAACGACAGCCATGTTGCCCAGGCGCATCCAGAATACGTCGATATTGCGCCCTTCCCATTCGACACGGAAAAATCCAAAGCCCTGCTTGCCGAAGCAGGCTTTCCAGACGGTGTTACCGTTGAGCTGGTTGTCCCCAGTGACTGGCCTGAATCGATGGCTTACGCCCAGGCATTGAAGGAAGACGCAGCCGCGGGTGGTTTTACCATCAATCTCAAGACGATGCCCGCTACCCAATATTGGGATGGCTGGACAGAGTGGAATATGGGCATTACCTGGTGGGCGCACCGCACGCTGGCACCCATGGTGTTGCCGCTATGTTACATTGCCGATGCAGATGGCGTCCCGGTGCCCTGGAACGAAACCCGCTGGGTGGATGAGGAGTTCAGTACAATCCTCAGGGAATCCGAAGCAACTTTGGATCTGGATAAGCGCCGCGAGCTTGTGGGTAAGCTCGAGGAAATCCAGAAAGACCGCGGCTCGATCTGCACCCCGTTCTTCATGAACGTGTGGAAGATCTACACCCCCAACTTCCACGGAATCGTGCCATCACCAGAAGAGTATGCTATCTTCTACGAAACCTGGAAAGAAGCCTAAACCTGACCTGGGTACGGGGTCCGATCCCCGTACCCAGTCTTTAATAATAGAAGTTACGCAGTTCAGGGGAAAATCAGGGGTGTTTGGGCGGGCGACGCCCGCCCAAACACCCCTTTCCTCCCACCAACTGCGTAAGTCCTAAATAAATAACGTGAGATCGGGTGAAAGGGATTATGGGGTAGTTATAGGCGGGTTCGCCGCCTATAACTACCCCGTAAGTACCTCCTTTTCCGCTTACCCGAATTTACGATAAATAGCAATTATCTATTCTAGAGGTTAAAGAATGATAGAAACCCATGGTACCAGCATGACCAGCGCCCATTACGCGCGCATGGGCAAAGAAGAATGTGAAAAAATCCATCTCGCCAGCCTGGAGATCATGCAGCGCATCGGCATTGACGTTCACGACGAAAAGGCACGCCAGATCCTGCACGGCGGCGGAGCAAAAGTTGACGGTGTGCGCGTGCGGATTCCGGAATATATGGTCACCCGCGCCCTGGCAACCACCCCCAAACGGCTTACCCTGTATGACCGCAACGGCAAAGTAGCAATCCGCGCCGGAGGCTATAACAGCTATTACGGTGGCGGGTCAGACTGTCTGAATATCCTGGATCACCGCACAGGACTACGCCGCAGACCATTGTTAAGCGATGTGCATGAAGCATCGGTTCTGATGGATGCACTGCCTGAAATCGACTTTGTGATGTCAGCTTTTCTCCCTGAGGATGTCGACTCAAGCATCTACGACCGCTACCAGATGGAAGTCATGCTCAACAACACCACCAAGCCGATCGTCTTCGTCACCCCAGATTTTGAAGGCTGCGTGGCGGCGGTCGAAATGTGCGAGATCGTGGCTGGCGGAGTGCAGGCTTTCCAGCAACGTCCGTTTGCGACCTGCTACATCAATGTCACTTCAGGGATGACCGCCAACGCCGAGGCGCTGCAAAAATGCATGTACCTGGCAGAGAAGGGCTTACCACAGCTATATATCCCGCTGAACGCTGGCGGAGTGAACTCGCCGGTCACCACAGCCGGTTGCATGGCAACCATGAATGCCGGCATCTTATTGGGAATTGTCCTCTCGCAGCTCGTCCAAGAAGGTTCTGCGGTCGCCGTCCCCGGCTGGAATGGCGGACCATACAACCTGCAAACCATGGTCGGCAATTATGTGCTGGCAGACGAGCAAGGCGTCCCGACGTCAATGGGCAAATATTACGATTTGCCGGTATTTGGTTTGGGCGGCTCGACGGACTCCAAGGTTCTCGACCAGCAGTGTGGCTTTGAAATCACGCTCAGCCTGATGACATCCCTGCTGCATGGCGCCAATATCGTTCACGATGTCGGCTTTATGGATGCCGGTATGCAGGGCTCTTTGCAGATGATCACCATCAGCAATGATATCCTTGGCTTCTTGCGCGCGGCTACTGCCGGAGTAGTGGTCAACGATGAGACCCTGGCGCTGGATGTTATTGAAGAGCTTGGACCCACCGGTAGTTACCTGGGGCACGACCACACGCTGCGCCATTACAAAGAACCCTATTATTCCAAGCTGCTCGATAAGAACCAGTACTCGGTCTGGGAGAAGCGGGGTGGGACCACCATGGAGCAACGAGCAGCAAAACAAGTCGACAGCATCCTGAGCAAACACCAACCGGAGCCATTGCCTGAGGATGTTCAGAAAGCCATCCAACAGATCATATTGCGTGAGCAGGCAAACCTCGAATAACCTGGCAGTTACCCCTACCGGCTGGGCTGGCTAAGCCCAGCCGGAGCAACTAGGCAAAACAAACGAGATTTGAATTGCATTTCACAAGCTCTGCACGCTGGTAGACAGCAGAAGGAGATGGTACAACGATGGGTATGGGACGTTATATCACACGCCGGCTCCTGACAATGCTACTCACCATGTTTCTCGTCTCCATCCTGGTGTTTGCAATTGTTGAAATTGCGCCCGGCAATGTTGCCCGCAACATCCTTGGCGCATACGCAACACCAGAGCAAGAGAAATCGATGGAAAACCAGCTCGGTCTCGATCGTTCTCGCTTAAGCCGCTATATATCCTGGCTTCTGGGATCCGACTGGCAGGCCAGTCGAGTCATTGGTTTGCCGGTAAAAGAGATCGTTATCTCCCAGGGTGTAGTGGAGAAACACCGCCAGTGGTGGGCGGTGGATGAAAACGGCGACTTGGTGCAGTGGGACGTACAAGGTGGCGAGTTGATCAAGATGATTCGCCAACCAGATGGTTCTGTGGTTCCGACACCCGACAACACAGCCTGGAGAGTTGACGAGGACGGCAAAACCTACTTTTGGGGGATGGATAATGACAACCGGGCTGCATTGTGGATTCAAGGTGAGGGCGGGTCAGAATTTACCCTGGAATATAGCGGATGGCAACAAGCGGCGGACTCACCGGTGGATTATATGCCCATGTCTAAAGGATTGTTACGCGGCGATGCGGGCATCTCGCTCCGCTACAAGCGCCCTGTCTCAGATGTGATCGGCAGGCGCATCAACAACTCGCTGATCCTGGCAATGTTGGCATTTGCGATATCCATTCCCATCGCCATCGTCCTGGGATTGATCGCCGGACTCAACGAAGGCAAACTTGTTGATCGCATTGTCACCCTTGGAGGTCTGCTCACTGCAGCGTCTCCCGACTTTGCCACTGGCATCCTGCTGATAATGACTTTCGGTCTCTGGCTTGGCTGGCTGCCAGGAGCGACTGTGTTCCTCAGCGAAGATGCCATCCTGCAAGATCCACGCATGATCATCCTGCCCGTGATGACCGCTTGCCTGGTGGAGATCGGGTATGTGCTGCGAATTACCCGCTCCAGCGTGGTTGAAGTGATGAATAGCATGTACGTGCGCACTGCTATCCTGAAAGGGCTTACACACCGCCAGGTAGTGACCCGTCATGTGTTGCGCAACGCCATGATGGCGCCGATCACCGTGATCATGCTGCATGTCAATTGGTTCATTGGCGGGCTGGTAGTGATCGAGTCGGTATTTGGCTACCCCGGATTGGGCAATTTCATCCTGAACGCCGCCCTCTACAAGGATATCTATGCGATTGAAGCCGGAGCGATGGTGCTGATTGTCATCGCAGTGGGAACCCAGTTGATCGCGGATATTATCTACGCCATGATCAACCCACGCATTCGTTACGCCTAGGAGACTGACATGTCGGTTGTAACTGCTGATGAAAAATCCGCACGGACAAAACAGCCATCCGGCCCCAACCAAGGAGCAACATCCGCCCGCTCCATGTCGAACGTCAGTAGGCGCCTGCGGGAACTGGTCGAGCTGATCACCGCCTCAAAAACCGCCATGGTCGGTCTGGCGATTGTGCTATTCTGGGTATTTGTGGCGATATTTGCACCGCTAGTAACCTCCTACGACCCGAACGAGCAAGATTACACTGCCATCAACGAAGGTCCTTCCGCTGCTCATCCACTGGGAACTGATCAGATGGGGAGAGATGTCTGGTCACGCCTGGCTTACGGGGCGCGCACCATCCTGATTCTGGGTCCTCTTTCGGTATCCGTGGCTTTCGTGCTTGGCATCGCCCTGGGATTGCCTTCGGGGTACTATGCCAAATGGATCGATGAAGCAGTGATGCGCATCCTGGATGCCATCATGGCTTTCCCTACCATACTGCTGTATATGATCATCATCTCAGCCATTGGACCTTCAATGTTCAATGTGGTCATCGCCATCGCTATTGGTGGTGCGCCGGGGGTCGCGCGCCTGGTGCGGGCGCTGACGATGGACATCCGCACCCGAGAGTTTGTATCCGCCGCCAAGCTGCGCGGTGACTCCGATTTTCAGGTCATGGTACGTGAAATCTTGCCGAATTGCCGCGGACCGCTGATTGTGGACTTCCTTATGCGGATTGGCTATGCTGCTTTCTATATCGGCACCCTTGGCTTTCTCGGCCTGGGCTTACCACCACCCACACCGGATTGGGGTGGTATGGTTCAGGAAGGTCATGGTCGCATGATTGCCAACCCCTGGCCTGTGCTTGCCGCCACATTGGCTATCGTCAGCCTGGTGATCGGGTTAAACCTGTTCGCCGATGGTTTGCGCGAAGAAGCCCTGCGCTACCAGTAACAGAAGACGGGTAAAATGGAGAGCCATATGGACCAAATGCCCATCCTGGCTGTCAACAATCTGGCAGTCACCTACAAAACCCGCAAACGAGATATCAACGCGGTGCGGGATGTCTCCTTTAAGATTTACAAGGGCGAAAACCTGGGACTGGTTGGCGAATCGGGCTGTGGGAAAAGCACTGTTGCCTATTCCATTGTGAACTTTCTAGGCCCTAATGGAGCGGTGACTAACGGAGAGATTGTATTCAAGGGCGAACAATTGCGTGGTCGACCCGAGTCGGAACTACGCAAGCTGCGTGGTGCAGATATCTCCATGGTCTATCAGGAACCCATGTCGGCGCTCAATCCCTCCATGCGCATTCAGGACCAATTGGCTGAAAGCCTGATTGCCCACCGAGGGTTTAACAAGCAAGAGGCTTACACCCACTCTATAGAAGCGCTGAAAAGCGTCTACATGCCCGATTCCGAAGCGGTGATGCAACGCTACCCGCACCAGCTTTCTGGAGGCCAGCAGCAACGGGTGGTGATTGCTATGGCGCTGCTGAATAACCCCTCGCTTTTAATTATGGATGAGCCGACTACTGCGCTGGATGTAACCGTTGAAGCTGCAGTGCTCGACCTGATCGCCGAGCTCAAAGATCGCTACCAAACCGCCACCCTGTATATCAGCCACAACCTGGGCGTGGTGGCGCGTGTTTCCGATAAGGTCGGAGTGATGTATGCTGGCGAGATCGTAGAATTGGCTGCAACCAGTGCCATATATCGTATACCTCTGCACCCCTACACAATGGGCTTGATGCGCTGTCTGCCCGATGTAGACGCACCCAAGGGCACTCGCCGCCTCTACCCCATCGTCGGTCGAGTTCCATCGCCTGCCAACCTGCCCCCCGGCTGTATTTTTGCCCCGCGCTGCGAACACGCCATACCGGAGTGCAGCGAGCAGCATCCGGAACTGGTCGAGATCGAGCCCGGGCACCGGGTACGCTGCGTGCGAGCATCCGAATGGCTGGGCAAGAAGATGATCTGGTTGGATCGAGAAGAAGCCCTGGAACCCTGCCCCGACCGGGATGATGAGGCACTTGAACGCCTGATCAAGATCGATAATGCCAAAGTCTATTACCCGGTTCCTTACAAAACGATGAAAGGCTTGTTCGGGATGGAGAAGCGCCGTTATGTGCGGGCAACAGACGATGTTAGCCTGAGCGTGCGACGAGGGCGCACTCTGGGCATCGTGGGTGAATCTGGGTGCGGAAAGAGCACTCTGGCGCGGGCGATCGTCGGACTGGAGTCGCTCCATGGCGGCAAGATCACGTTCCAAGGCAATGATATCTCTGAACCACTCAATAAGCGTGATCTGATGACGATCCGCGAGTTGCAGATGGTTTTTCAAGATCCCAATGGCACCCTCAACCCAACGTATTGCGTGGGTGATCAGATCGCTGCATCGCTGCGGCGGTTTAAGACTGTCCCACCCGACCAGGTGCAGGGCGAGGTCGAACGGCTGCTGCTATCCGTCAAACTGGACGAGAGCTATTACTACCGCCTGCCGCGCCAGATGAGCGGCGGTGAGAAACAACGCGTGGGCATTGCCCGCGCAATTGCTTCCAATCCGGCAATGGTCGTGTGTGACGAGCCCGTCTCAGCCCTGGATGTCTCGGTGCAGGCAGCCGTGCTGAACCTGCTGCTGGAGATCCAGACCCAGCAGGATATGACCATGATATTGATCTCGCACGACTTGAGCTCTGTGCGCTTCTTCTCAGACGATGTGGCTGTGATGTATTTGGGGCGGATTGTGGAAATTGGTCCATGTGAATCGATCTACACACCACCCAACCACCCCTACACCGCAGCATTGCTGGCAGCTGTACCGCGCCCAGACCCTGACCTGGAACCCTCCGGCGTACGTCTTTCCGGGCGTGTACCCAGTGCGGTCAACCCGCCCAGCGGTTGCCGCTTCCATACCCGCTGCCCCTTCATTATCGGAGATATCTGCCAGCAAGAGGAACCCCCCGAGCGCAATTTCGGCGGCGGGCACAAAATTTATTGTCACCTGACTCCAAAAGAATTAGAGCAAGTCAAACCTTGATTTTCGCCATCCCGCCTGGCCTCTCTCGCAAATAATTGAGAAAAGGTGAGGGATAGCCTCATATCCTGATCATTTCAGAAAGGCTCTTCTAGCCATGCACGAAAACACCCCTTTTTTTATGCGCGACCCCTGGGTCTTTGATCCTGAGAAAAAACAATCTCAGCACTCAGAGGTGGGTTTAGGCTTCGATACGCTTGCCCTGCATGCCGGCTTCCACCCGCTAAAAAACGTGGAGCAGTTCCGCTCCTTCGCCACACCGATTGTGCAGTCAATGACCTATCCCTACGAAACCTTTGAGCATTTCCCGGACTATATCTATGGGCGGAGTAAAACCCCCACGGTGAGCGTGCTGGAGGAGCGCCTGGCTGCCCTGGAAGGCGGTGAGGGGTGTGTGACTGCCGGATCGGGTTCCCAGGCGCTGTTCAACCTGGTTTTCACGATTGCCCGCCCGGGTGATAACGTGGTGACAACCCTGAACATCTTTGGTGAGGGTTACAAACAAGCTGCGACGATATTCCCCGAACGCTGCAATGTGGAATTCCGCTTTGTCAAGGAGTACACCAATCCATCTGCCTGGGACCGAGCGATCGATAAAAAGACCCGCCTGGTGTGGGTAGAGACCCCGAGCAACCCGGTGCTCCAGGTCACGGATATCACTGCGGTAGCGGAGGTAGCCCACGCTCACGGCGTGCCGCTGATGGTGGATAATACCACGGCTACGGCTGCCTTGCAGAAGCCCATGGCATTGGGCGCAGATATCGTTTTGCTCTCCCTGACTAAATTTCTGGCAGGTAATGCTACCGTATTGGGGGGAGCAATCGTAGGTCCAGAGGCACTGGTGGAAGATATCCGCTGGAACACCACCGAGTTCGTCGGTGCAATCTTGCAGCCTTTTGAGGCCTGGTTGATGTTGCAATATCTTGAAACCCTCTCGATGCGCATGCAGCGCCATAGTGAGAATGCCCAGGCGGTTGCCGAGTTCCTGGCAACCCACCCCAAAGTGAACAAAGTTCATTACCCAGGGCTGGCAAATCATCCCCAGCGCGAGCTGACCTGCCGCCAGATGAAATCTTTCGGCGGCTTGCTCTCATTTGTTGTCCCCGGTGGCATGGACGGAACAGCAAAGCTGATGAACAATACCCGCTTGGTGGTCCACGCGGTAACTTTCGGCACCAGCCGCTCGATTTTCATGCACCCGCGCACCATCACGCATGAGCACATGACCCAGGCCGAGCGCGATGACGCCGGAATCGAAGACGGCTTGATCCGCCTATCCGTTGGGCTGGAAGACCCGGCGGATATCATCGCCGACCTGGACCAGGCGCTGGCCCTCCTATAAAGGACTCAGCAATGTCCAAACAGGCTATCCTGACCCAAAATGCTCCCCAGCCCGCCGGCCCATATTCCCAGGGAATCCGTGCCGGCTGCTTCATTTTCGTTGCCGGGCAGACACCCTACGATCCGGCTACCGGAAAAATTAGCGGCGAGACAATCGAAGAACAGACTCGGCGGGTTCTTGAAAACATAAAAGCGATTCTGGAAGAAGGTGGAGCCAGTATGGCAGATGTGGTAAAAGCCACAGTCCACCTGAGCGATCTGAGCCTCTTCGCGCGCTTCAACCAGGTCTACGAGCGCTATTTCCCAGATCCAAAGCCCGTCCGAACGACGGTCGGCAGCCAGTTGGCTGGTATTCTGGTTGAGATTGATGTCATCGCTTTCCTCGGCGATCACGCCTGACATGATCTGACTGAAAAATGGGTGAATTCGATGCGTGGAATATTACGCGAACGCTTATCTCTGGATGTAGAAAGCTTGCAAGCGATCAACAACCTGCTCATCAACCCGGATTCCCGGGTGATAAACGACCTTCTGGATGTGGTGCTGAAATACGGCACGCCAGAGGAGATCAACCAGCAGGCAAGGGCTGCCGGGAGCCTACCTGCCCTGCTGGATCGCGTCAGGGATGCCCACCCGGAATACCTGGCAGACCTGGAGTGGCTGCGCCAGCAGCGCGACCAGGGGGCGTTTATCAGCATTGCCGATTATCGCCGTAAGATCTTGGGGGGAAAAGCTAACCAAATCCTATTCGACCAGCGCTACCCACTCACACTGGAGATCAGCGCCTGCCAGTATTTTCCCTGGCTAATCGATATTGCCCGGCGCGCCATAGCAAATGGCGCGCTCATGCCTGGGCGCTTTATCCGCGTGCGCAATATGAAAGAACAGGAGGCGGATGGCGATCTGCCGGCTTTTGCGGCTGCCATGCAGATCATTGGCACAAGCTATGCCGAGCAACTCGATACGCGCGGTGCGGATGGGTCCAATATCCACCTTGGCGGGCCGGACACGATTATCGGCTACTTTGGAGGCGTCGGTCAACCCAACCATTATGCCCTGAAATGGCTGGATGAGTACCTGTACTATTACACCCGTTATGGGGTCCGCCAGGTGCTCAACGTTAACGATGGGACGGTGATGGTGGGCTACCTGCTGCACCGGCTGGGCGTCGATATCGAGTTCAAGATCTCGGTGACCCTGGGCAATGATAATCCCTACTCTGCCCTGTGGACATTGATCACCGCCCGCCTGTTCTCCCGACCAGACGGATCGACGCCCCTGGTTGGCTTCAATTGGAGCAACTCCACCAACAATGAGACCATCGAAATCTCCGCCCAATTCCGCAAAGAGCTGGGGTTTGAGGACCTGGTGCGCTTTGAGCACCATGTCACCGAGACCTGGAAAGGCCTGGTCATCCAGCCCTACAACCGGCGGGATGACGTGATTGCCCTGGCAGACCATATTGCCAATATCTCCACCAAGCACGAAGGTGGAGAACCGGAAGTAGAACAAACCCGCCCCAGGCCTTCTGAGATCCAGGATTATTACCGGCTGAAAGAAGAGATCATCGCCAGCGGCGATTGGGAAGATATCACCCTAAACTTTATGGATAAATTCGACTCGCTGAACCTGACTGCCCGGGTGTTGACTGAAGCCGGTTTATCCTTTATCGCCGCTCCCCTGCTCCACAGGTGAAGCCAGCTGGCATAAGCCGATACAAAATCAAGAGATTTGGTATCTGTGACTCACTCCATCACTCGCTTGCATCCCATCCCGATAGAAGAGATCAGCGCCGCACGCCAACAAATTCAAGCATTCGTCAAGCCTTCCCTACTAACGCGCCTGGACATCCACGGCGCTCCTTCTGAGGTCTACCTCAAGCTGGAGAATTTGCATCCCGTGGGATCATTCAAGCTACGCGGTGTTGTGAACGCGCTTTCCGCTGCCCGACCTGAAACGCTCGATAACGGCATATGGACTGCCAGCGCCGGCAACATGGGGTACGCCCTGGCGTGGGTTGCCCGCCGGAGGAACATTGCCTGTGCTGTGATCGTACCGGAAAATGCACCTGCTTCCAAGCTGGCGGCGATCGCCCGGCAGGGCGCCCAGATCGAGAAAGTGCCTTTCCATGTCTACCAGGAGATCCAGCGCCGACACACCTGGTCTGGTTTGCTCGATTGCCCACCCGACAGCCCCCTGAACGGATTGCTCATCCACCCCTTTGCCGATCCGGCGGTCATGGCTGGCAACGGCACAATCGGGCTTGAGATCCTGGAAGATCTGCCCGAAGTTGACGCTGTGCTGGTCCCCGATGGCGGTGGAGGGCTGAGCTGTGGAATTGCTTCTGCCATCAAGGCTCTAAAGCCGGATGTGCGCGTCCTGGCGTGTGAGGTCGAGACGGCAGCCCCCCTGGCAGCCGGCCTGGCAGCCAGCATGCCAGGTCAGGTGAGCTACATCGCCAGCTTTGTCTCAGGGATGGGAGCACCGTCAGTATTC
>Ga0105100_10002306_pt1 | contig 11158 bp, 8 predicted proteins | sample PPLLak12cMay2015_2_FD_87033 | JGI IMG/M metagenome (GOLD analysis project Ga0105100, IMG submission 87033) | Freshwater sediment microbial communities from Prairie Pothole Lake near Jamestown, North Dakota, USA - PPLs Lake P8 Core (1) Depth... | ecosystem: Environmental > Aquatic > Freshwater >... | reverse complement strand
TTCGCACGTATGGATTCAAAGAACGCCTGTACACCGAAGCCCGCCGGCAAGGTGTGCGTTTCATTCATTACCAATTCGAGCACAAACCGAATGTCCAGTATTCAAATCCGACGGCTCCCATCCAGGTTCGAATCCTGGATAACATATTGGATAAAGAGATTGTTTTGGATGCCGATGCGTTGGTGCTTAGTACACCAATTATCCCACCGCCAGGCATGCGCGAATTAGCAAACCGTCTGAAAATCTCCGTAGATATGGATGGCTTCTTCCTGGAGGCGCATGTCAAGCTCCGACCTGTGGATTTCGCCACCGACGGAGTGTTCATGGCGGGAATGGCACATTATCCTAAGTTCCTGGACGAAAGTATCGCCCAGGCGCTGGCAGCAGCCTCACGCGCGGCGATCGTCCTATCACCAAAAACTATGCTGACCAATGCTCGCGTGGCGGTCGTAGACCCTGCGAAATGTGTGGGCTGCCTGACCTGCGTCCGCATCTGCCCGTATGAAGTCCCTCAAGTAACCAGCCGTGTCTTCGGGGTTGGCAATATCTCCGGGGCTGCTTTCATCGAGCCGGCTGTCTGCCACGGCTGCGGCAGCTGTGTATCAGAATGTCCAGCACGTGCCATCCAGCTAATGCATTACACAGACGCCCAAATGCTGACCAAGATCGATGCCGTGTTCGACATCCAATCGATGGAAATGGATTACATCCCTGTTGATCGTATAGAGGTCAGATAATGGAAAACGAACCCTTTCAGCCCGAAATCATAGCATTCTGCTGTCATTACTGCGCCTACGCAGCTGCTGATCTGGCTGGATCCATGCGGCTGGAATATCCGCCAGCAATCAAGATCATCGAGCTACCCTGTACAGGAAAATTGGATGTCTTATTCGTTCTCAGGGCTTTTGAGGATGGCGCCGACGGCGTGATGGTCGCAGGCTGACTGGAAGGCGACTGCCATTACCTGGAAGGTAATATCAACGCCCGCAGAAGAGTAGAATACGCCCGCAAGCTGTTGGAACAAATCGGATTGGAAGGCCGCCGTGTTCAGATGATCAATGTATCCGCAGCCATGGCAGGACAATTCGCCTGGTCAGCGGCAGAGCTGACCGAAGAAATCAGGCGCATGGGTCCAAATCCCTTAAGGAATTCAAATGGTAAACCGAAAGGAGAAGAAACCAATCAAGAAACACTCCCTGAACCTCGAGAGATTGAGAACCGCATATAAAATTCTTGAGACCTCGAGGGAATGATAGAAGCCACACAGAGGAGATACGCATGAGTGAGCAACAACCATACATCCTGGTGGTCGATGATGATCCTGATATCCTGGATGGCATCCTCATGATCCTTGAATCCCAGCCATACCGCCTGGGCTTCGCCCGCGACGGAAAGCAGTGCATGGAAAGCGTCGCGAAAGAAGTCCCCAACTTGCTTATCCTGGACCTGTTAATGCCTCGCATGGATGGGTGGGGGGTAATCCGAGAAATGCGCAGCGATCCGCGCTATTCTCAAGTGCCGATCATGGTTTTGACCACCGTGATCGAAGATGCCAGCCGCCGGCGTTACGAATTGGAGACCGGCATGGCTATGGAAGTGCAGGACTACCTGCAAAAACCTGCCAAGCCGCTTGACCTGTTGAAGCGGGTGGAAAAGTTGCTGACTAAAGTCCATGTCTGATGTAACCATTCAGCCACTGACCATCTTTGCAGAACGCTTGAGGCGTGCCGAAGTGTTCAGCGACCTGGGTGACGCTGACCTGGTTGCGATCGCCGAATTCTGCCGCGAAGAAAATCACCGCGAGGACGATGTCATCCTGGTGGAAGACGAACCCGCCCACACACTCTATATCGTAGAACGCGGCAAGCTGGCCCTGGAAAAGAAGATTCAACTCGGCAGGCATTCCACACCGCGCAACGCGACCATCGGCTACGTCGGACCGGGAAAGATCGCCGGTTTTTCAACTCTGGCCTGGCCGCAGACCTACTCCACCTCTGTAATTTGCGTCGAACCTTCACGCCTGATTGCCATCGATGGCCTGGCTTTGCGAGCATATCTGGACGCACACCCCAGGGCGGGATTGCTGGTGATGAACCACCTGGCAACGCTCATTTCCGACCGCTACCGGCAGTCTATCAACACCCTCACCTACTTCCTGTCCATCGTCTCCCACGAGCTGCGCTCGCCTCTGGCAGCCATCGAAAACTACCTGCAAACACTGGATGGCGGTTATGCCGGTGACCTGACTGAAAAGCAAAAACGCATGATCCAGCGCAGCATCCTGCGTGTCGCCGACCTGCGTATCTTGATCGGCGATGTGGTCGACCTGGCTCGCATGCGCCCCGAGCAGATCCAATCAGATTTCGAATGGTTCGATCCAGGAGAGGTCAGCGCAGAGTCTCTCGAAGACACGCGCTTATCGGCCGCCGAGAAAGAAATTCACATCAAAATCGAGCTGCCTGCCCGCTTTGAGCCGATCGTCGGGGCACGCCGCCGCATGCGGCAGGTGATCACCAACCTGATCAATAACGCCATGAAATTCGCACCCACCGGCAGTCAGGTTGTTTTTGGAATGAGGTACGACCCCGAAGCGCTCGTCATCGAAGTCATCGACGAAGGACCGGGAATCCCAATTGACGACCTGCCCCATATTTTCACGGATTTCTTTCGTGCCAGCAATGTGGCCGACACGGTCGGACTGGGTTTAGGATTATCGATCGCTAAGAAGATCGTCGATGCCCACGAAGGCGACATCCTGGTGAAAAACCTGACAGACGAAAACCACAACGTGACCGGAACGGCCTTTACAGTCATCATCCCGCGCGACCTTAAAACACCTGAAATGCGCAGGCGTGAATGGGCATAAATGGCTGCTGTCAAATTTCGAAGAGAAAATACTCTCGGCGATAAATGAGATGAAACCAGAAAGGAACATGTGAATCCCATGCAACCGAATCCGGTTGGCGCAGTAATGGTAGTAGGTGGCGGCATTGCAGGAATGCAGGCTGCGCTTGATCTGGCCGATCAGGGATTCAAAGTCTACCTCGTCGAAGAAAAATCGGCCATCGGCGGTCATATGGCGAAGCTCGACAAGACCTTTCCTACCAATGACTGCGCCATGTGCAATATCAGCCCGAAGCTAGTCGACACCGGTCGCCACGTCAACATCGAACTGCTAACCGACACCGATGTTGTTGAAGTGGCGGGCCAGGCGGGCAATTTCGAGGTCAAGCTGCGCCGCAGGCCGCGCTATATCGACATCTCACGCTGTATCGGATGTGGAGATTGCGCCCAGGTCTGCCCGGTGTCGACTCCGGACCCTTATGAAGAAGGCATGAAAACTCGCAAGGCTGCCTATAAATTATATGCCCAGGCCGTACCGGCAGCCTATGCCATCGACAAGCTCGGAATTGCACCCTGCCGGAATGCCTGCCCGGCCGGTCAGCGCGCGCAGGGATATATTGCCTTGATCGCTCAGGGTCGATACCGGGAAGCCTTCAGGGTAATTAAAGAGGACAACCCCTTCCCCAGCGTATGCGGGCGCACCTGCCACCACCCGTGTGAAGGCGCCTGTACCCGTGCCCTGGTCGACCAATCCGTGGGGATCATGTCTCTCAAGCGGTTTGTGGTGGACCATGCGCTGGCCTATGGCCGCGACCGGGTCCAACCGGTCCCTCGCACTCGTCCCGAATGGGTGGCAGTGATCGGATCCGGCCCTGCAGGGCTTACAGCCGCGCACGACCTGGCAAAGCAGGGTTATGGTGTAACCGTTTACGAAGCCCTGCCTGTTGCTGGAGGCATGATGCGCGTGGGCATCCCTGCCCACCGCTTACCCAAAGGTGTCTTGCAGCAGGACATCGACGATATTCTGGCCCTGGGCATCATGCTGAAGACCAGTTCACCCATCAAGGATCCAGTTAAGCTTCTGGAGCAGGGCTACAATGCTGTCTGCCTGGCCACGGGAATTTCCTCCCGCCAGCTGTCAATGGAGCTGGAAGGAGAGCAATCTGAGGGCGTCATCTCCGCTGCCACCTTCCTGCGCAAAGTGAATCTGGGAGAGCCGATCCGCATCGGTGCCCACGTTGCGGTCCTGGGAGGCGGGATCACTGCCCTGGATTCCGCTGCAGTCGCTAGGCGCCTGGGAGCCGAAAAAGTATACCTGGTGCTGGACAGGCCGCGCGGCGAGCTGCCTGCCTATCACTGGGAAATCGCAGCGGTGGAAGCTGAAGGCATTCAGCTGCTCGAGCGCATGGTCGCCACCCGGGTGCTTTCAAGTGATGGAAAAGTTGTCGGCGTAGAGTTGGCTGAAGCCGCACAGGGTATGGTAAAGGACGAGCACGGCCGGCGGCGTCCTAAGATCAAGCCTGGCACCGAGATCACAATCGAAGTCGATACAATCATTGGCACAGTCGGCCAGTTTTCTGACCTAAATTACCTGGACCCGCATTTCGACGAGCTGAACATCGACGCCCAAACACTGGCCAGCGATATCCCGGGATTATTCGTCGTCGGCGGAAGGAAAACAGGTGCCAGCTATATCATCGAGGCAGTCGCACTGGGACACCGTGTTGCTGCAAACATCCATCGCTTCCTGCAAGGCGAATCTCTGTCAGGTCAGGCGATTGAAGCACCTCCAGCGCTGAAATTTTCACGCCAGGAAATCGAGCAGCGCGTTCTTCAGGGTCAAATCACACTCCAGCCCCGGGTCGAGCCATCCATGCTGCACATGGAAGAGCGCGTGACCAGCTTCCGTGAGGTAGTGCTCGGTTTGACTGAACGCCAGGCTCGCCAGGAAGCACAGCGCTGCCTGCAGTGTGGGGTGTGCTCAGAGTGCCTGGCATGCGTCTATGCCTGCGGTGTAGACGCTATTGACCACAATATGGTTGAACGTGAACAACTTATCCAGGTAGGCGCGGTCATCCTGGCTCCCGGCTATCAGGCCTATAGCGCTGCCCTGGACGAAGAATACGGCCTCGGTCGCTTCCCGAATGTGCTCACAGCCCTGCAGTTCGAGCGCCTGCTCTCGGCAGCCGGACCGACCATGGGACACGTCCTGCGCCCTTCTGATGGCAAAAAGCCTGCGCGCATCGCATTCCTGCAGTGCATCGGATCGCGCGACCAGAAGCATGATTACTGCTCAGCCGTATGCTGCATGTATGCTACCAAGGAAGCCTTGATCGCCAAGGAGCACCAGCCGGATCTGGATGTACACGTCTTCTTAATGGACATGCGGGCTTTTTCCAAGGGTTACCTGGGCTATTTCGAGCGTGCTCGCCAGCAGTATGGCATTCAATACACCAACTGCCGTGTAAGTAAGCTGTCCGAGGATCCTAATACCCACGATGTCATCCTGGATTTTCAGGATGAATATGGCAAGCACCAGCAATTGCATTTCGACCTGGCTGTGCTCTCGGTCGGAATGGAGATTTCTGAATCGGTCAAACAACTTGGTCACCGGCTGGGCGTCGAATTGGACGATTACGGCTTTTGCCACACGGCCTTGTTCAACCCGTTGGAAACCAGCCGCCCGGGTATCTATGCCGTAGGACCTTTCCGTTCCCCTAAGGATATTCCCGAATCCGTGATAGAAGCCAGCGGAGCTGCTGCCGTGGCCGCCAGGACTCTCAGCCCGTCCCGTTTCAACCTGTCTGTCACACGCACCTTCCCTCCCGAACGCGATGCTAAAGGTGAGCCAGCACGCATCGGTGTGTTCGTCTGTCACTGTGGTTCGAATATTGCCGGGTTCCTGGATGTGGCAGAAGTAAGCAGGCATGCCAGCCAGCTTCCAAATGTTGTCCACGCCGAGACCAACCTGTATACCTGTTCTCAGGACAGCATCCGGCATATCAAAGAGGTCATCCAGGAACAGAGCCTCAACCGGGTGGTGGTCGCCAGCTGCAGCCCACTTACGCACCAGTCTCTCTTCCAGGACAGTTTACGAGCGGCAGGACTCAACCCTTACCTGTTTGAGATGGCGAATATTCGCAATCAATGTTCCTGGGTCCATTCTCACGAGTGGGAGGTAGCCACGCAGAAAGCCTGCGAGCTGGTACGCATGGCTGTCGCCAAAGCAGCCTTGCTTGAAGCGCAGCACACGATCGATGTGCCGGTACAACACTCTGCCATGGTCGTAGGCGGCGGAGCAGCCGGGTTAACTGCTGCAATCAATCTGGCCAACCAGGGATTTCCAGTTCACCTGGTCGAAAAGCAAGCGGAGTTAGGCGGGAATCTGCGCCATGTATGGCTCCCTTCTGATGGAGCCAACCCACAGGCAATATTAACACAGCTGGTTAATGAAGCTACTTCCGATGAGCGCATTTCAATATATCTGAACAGCCAGGTGGTCGGTGCGCGCGGCTTTAAGGGCAATTTCACCAGCTTGGTTCAGGATAGTTTGGGTCAGCGCATCGAAATCCAGCACGGCGCCACCATCCTCGCAACGGGCGGCGAAGAATATCGCGGCCCGGATTACGGCTACGGCACTGACCCGCGCATTTTAACCATGCAGCAGTTTGAAAACAAATTAGTCAATTCACAAACCGAAATCACACGGACCAGTTCTATCGCCATGTTGCTATGTGTCGGGCCAGCGGAGCGTTTCTGCAGCCGCATCTGCTGTACCACAGCGCTGAAGAACGCCGTCGAGCTCAAACGTCAATTCCCCGATACCACCGTGACAATTCTTTATCGAGATATACGCGCCTATGGCTTCAAAGAGCGGCTGTATACCCAGGCACGCCAGCTCGGTATACTCTTTGTGCGCTACAATCCGGACCGGCTGCCAGAAGTGGATGCTCGCGCTGGAAAGCCGCTGAAGATCATTGTCTGGGACAGGACACTGGGAAAAAATATCGAAATCCAGCCGGAACTGTTGGTGTTGAGCATGCCGGTGGTGCCCGGCCAGGATGCTCGCCGGTTGTCCGCCCTGTTCAAGGTACCGGTCGACACCGATGGTTTTTTCATGGAAGCGCATGTCAAACTCCGACCGGTGGATTTCAGCACTGATGGTATTTTCATGGCGGGCATGGCGCACTACCCCAAGCTGCTGGATGAATCGACCATCCAGGCCCAGGCTGCTGCCGGGCGCGCCGCCCGTGTGCTAAGCCAGGATACCCTGGTCGCTGGAGGCAGGGTGGCTGTCGTGGAACCCGAAAAGTGCACCGGCTGCCTGACCTGCGTACGGATTTGCCCATTCAATGTGCCTCAAATCCAGGTCAACCTGGTTGGCGCAGGCAAGATAAGCGGCGCGGCCTATATCGAAGCAGCAATTTGCCAGGGATGCGGCTCATGTGTAGCCGAGTGCCCGGCACGCGCCATCCAGCTGATGCATTATACCGATGCCCAGATGGCGGTTAAAGTAAGCGCCCTGTTACCAATACAGGTTGAGATATCAGCCAGCCAGGAAAATGAGCGCGTCCACAATGCGGCTGGAGGATGAAAGAATGGAACAACCAGAGCTCGAAGAGATGCACACTTCTTATCAGGTAGTCGCATACTGTTGCGAGCACTGCGCCTATGCAGCGGCTGACCTGGCAGGTGGGCTGCGTATTCAATACCCGCCAGCCATAAAAATAGTCCAGCTCCCCTGCACAGGAAAGCTCGACGTGTTGATGGTGCTGGAGGCCATTGAGCAGGGCATCGACGGCGTGATGGTGGCAGGCTGACTGCAAGGTGACTGCCATTACCTGGAAGGTAATGCAAACGCCCGGCGCCGGGTAGAACGAGTTAAACAACTGCTTGACCAGATCGGGTTAGAGCCAGAGCGGGTGCGCATGTTCAACATGTCTTCCGCCATGGCAGGGCAGTTTGCAGAGGCTGCCAGGGAGATGAACGAACAAATCGAGAAAATTGGCAGGAATCCATTGAGGAATTATTCGTAGTCGAATTTCTAAAGATCGGAGGTTAAAGAGATGATTATCGCTGAACAAAAATCCTTAGAAGAACTGAAGACCCTGATTGCCGACGCACAAAAAGTACTGGTAGTTGGCTGCGGCACCTGTGTGACGGTGTGCTTTGCCGGCGGGGCGCGCGAGGCGGCCATCGTATCTTCTTCCCTGCGTATGGCCTCCAAGTTGGATGGAAACTCGAAGACCATCACCGACGTAACTGTCCAGCGGCAATGTGAATGGGAGTACCTGGATCAGATTAAAGAACAGGTTCAGGAAACCGACGTGGTTCTATCGTTAGGCTGCGGAATCGGTGTCCAGGCGATCGCGGAGCGTTTCCCCCAGACCTGGGTCGTCCCTGGTTTGAATACCACCTTCCTGGGGATACCCCTGGAACAGGGTGTATGGGCAGAGCGCTGCGCAGCCTGCGGTGACTGCATCCTCGGACTGACCGGCGGCATCTGCCCCATCGCTCGCTGTTCAAAATCGCTGCTGAACGGCCCCTGCGGCGGTTCAGAGGACGGTCATTGTGAAATCAGCCCGGATACCGAGTGCGCCTGGCAGCTGATCTATGATCGCCTGAACAGCATGGGAAAACTACACCTGCTGCAAGAAATTCAGCCGCCGAAAAATTGGCGTACTTCACGTGATGGTGGACCGCGCCGTATCGTGCGCGAGGATTTACGGCTGGCCGCGGAGGAGGAATAAACCATGACTGCACCTGTAATTGATAAGCAAACCCAGAATACTAACGGTTATCATTCCGGCTCGACGCTGGAAAAAATGCTCCGGCAGGGTCACTTTGCTGTCACCGCCGAGCTTGGCCCCCCTCAGAGCGCAGATGGGGATGTTGTCCGCAAGAAAGCCGCCTTGCTGCGCGGTTACTGTGATGCAGTTAACATCACTGATAACCAGACTGCCATCGTCCGCATGTCCAGCATAGGAGCCGGTGCGCTCGCCATCCAGGAAGGATTGGAGCCGGTCATCCAGATGGTGTGCCGGGACCGCAACCGGCTTGCCATGCAAAGCGACCTGCTGGGGGCGTATGCTCTCGGCGCGCGCAACCTGCTGTGCCTCACCGGTGATCACCAGACTTTTGGCAACCATCCCGAATCGAAGAATGTCTTCGACCTCGATTCGATTCAAATGGTTCGCATGGTGACTGCGATGCGTGATGAACGCGCATTCCAGTGTGGAGAAGCGATGAAAGGCCAGGAACCGCGCTTTTTCGTCGGCGCAGCTGAATCTCCTTTCGCAAGCCCGGTTGAATTCCGCCCGTACCGCCTAGCCAAGAAAGTTAAGGCCGGCGCAAATTTCATTCAAACACAGCTGGTGTTCGATGTTGCCGCATTCTCCGTCTTCATGGAAAAAGTGCGCGAGCTTGGCCTGCATGAACAGGTGTATATACTGGCAGGAGTCGGCCCATTAAAAAGCCCGGGGATGGCCAAATACATGAAAGAGCAGGTTCCCGGGATCCTGGTTCCGGATCAGCTGTTAAAACGCATGGAAGATGTGGGTCTGCCATGGGCTGGCAAAAAAGGCGAAGAGCTGACCAAGGAAGACAAGAAGGCGCGTTCAGAAGCCTATAAGCAGGAAGGTATCCAGATTTGTATCGAGTTGATCCAGCAGCTGCGCCAAATCAAAGGGGTGGCCGGTGTCCACATCATGGCGATTGAATGGGAAGAGGCTGTTAAGGCGATCGTCGAGGGTGCTGGTCTCTACCCGCGCCCGCAGGTAGATTAGTACATTTCGCACCCTTCAGGAGGCTTACATGACGGAAGACAAGATTGTAGATAGCCAACCCATCACCATCAATGCTGCCCTGGCACAGCGTATCCAGGATGAGCTCGGTCAGAATGTGTACCTGTGTTACCAGTGCATTAAATGCTCGTCAGGCTGTCCGATGGCTGAATTTTTCGACTGGCAGCCTAACCAGATCATGCGCGCACTGCAGCTTGGACAGGAAGATATCGCCCTAAAATCTCAGACGCCCTGGCTGTGTTCGTCCTGCCAGACCTGCACAACACGCTGCCCTCAGGGACTGGACATCAATGCCATCATGGATTTCCTCACCCGTGAATCCCTCGAGCGGGGTTTCACCTCTCCTGTCTCCGAAGTGAAAATCTTCAACGAAGCCTTCATGCGCGAGGTTCGCCTGTGGGGGCGTGCTTATGAGCTCGGCTTGATGGCTGAATTGAAACTCCGCACACATAACTTTTTCGGAGATATGGATCTGGGCATCAAGATGCTGGCCAAGCAGAAATTCCCCTTATTCCCATCGCCAGCTCACTCCCCACGCAAAGTAAAACCGATTCCAGGTGCTGATGATGCGATTGCGTATTATCCGGGTTGTTCATTAGACTCAACCTCACCTGAATTCAATACCTCGGTCAAGGCAGTTTGTGAAGCATTAGATTTGAAGATAATCGAACCCAAGGGCTGGGTATGCTGCGGCAGCAGCTCAGCCCACAAGGCAGATACAGAAGCGGCGCTTCGCCTGCCCATGGAAAACCTCTCGTTGATCGAGCAGAGCGGTTTCCACGAAGTCACAATGCCGTGCGCAGCCTGCTTCAACCGCCATAAAGCCGCGCAATTCGAAATCCGTCACCACGATCAGCGCCGCCGGGAAATCGAGAAGACTATCAGCTATGCCTACCAGGACAGTGTTCAGGTAAATACGCTGGTGCAGTCCATGCTCCAGCATCTGGGAGCGGAAAAAATCGCTTCCAAAGTGAAGAAACCGTTAACTGGATTGCGCGTGGTCAGCTATTACGGCTGCCTCTTGACCCGTCCACCACAGGTTACCGAAGCCGATCATCCCGAGAATCCCACCGATATGGACGAGCTGCTCACCGCTTTGGGAGCGGATGTGCAGGATTGGTCGTATAAGACGGTCTGCTGCGGTGCAGCCCATTCGCTGACCCGCCCAGATATCGTGTTGAAGTTGAGTGGAGCCCTGGTACAGCATGCTCGTGAATCCGGGGCCGATGTGATCGCTGTAGCTTGCCCTCTATGTCATATCAACCTGGATGCCCGGCAATTCCAGATGGGCCTCGAGCAAACCATGCCGGTCATGTTCTTCACTCAATTAATGGCGATCGCGCTGGGATTGCCAGAAAAAGCTGCCAGCCTGAACAAGAATCTGGTCGATCCGCGACCTCTGCTGCGCTCGAAGGAGCTGCTGGCAGCCTGATTTTTCACAGCCGGGGAGATGATGCCCGCAGTCCTGGGCATCCTGTTCCCTCCAGTTAATTCGTAGATTGGGAGGTGGC
>Ga0105100_10002305_pt1 | contig 11158 bp, 11 predicted proteins | sample PPLLak12cMay2015_2_FD_87033 | JGI IMG/M metagenome (GOLD analysis project Ga0105100, IMG submission 87033) | Freshwater sediment microbial communities from Prairie Pothole Lake near Jamestown, North Dakota, USA - PPLs Lake P8 Core (1) Depth... | ecosystem: Environmental > Aquatic > Freshwater >... | reverse complement strand
TGCATCAAGGACAATGAGGATGTGGCGCGATCGCTCGGAATCAATGTCCACTGGGCCAAGATCAAGACCTATGCGATTGCCACAGCTTTTGTCAGCATGGTGGGCTCCTTCCATGCCTGCTACATCAAGAACATCGAACCCGAAGACACCATGAGTCTGGATATTTCAATCCTCATCGCCCTGATGGCCATGTTGGGAGGGGCAGGCTCGCTGTGGGGACCGATCATCGGCGCCGGCATCCTGATCCCCTTGAAGAGTTATTTGAAGGAGTGGCTCGGCGCTGCGGCGGGACTGGTCGGCATTGACCTCATCCTCTACGCGGTCATCATCATGCTCATCTCTGCGTTCGAGCCCAGAGGGATCTGGGGCATTGTGGAGAAAGCGAGGAGGAGGAAGAGGAGATAATGGCTTTTATGGAGATTGAAAAGCTGACCAAGGCCTTTGGGGGCCTGAGGGCGAACGACAGTATCTCTTTCTCTCTTGAAAGGAAAGAGCTCGTTGGCCTCATCGGCCCCAACGGGGCCGGCAAGACCACGCTTTTCAACTGCATCTCCGGGCTCTATCCTGTGACTTCCGGACGAATCCTTTTTGACGGTGAAGACATCACGCTATTGAAAGCCCATCAGGTGGCACGGCGAGGGATCGCCAGAACCTTTCAGGTTTACGTCGCATCCGGTGACCTCACGGTGGAGGAAAACGTGATGGTGGGTTGCTTCATGCACACCGGATCACGAAGTGCAGCCCGTGATAAAGCACGTAGAATCCTTAAAGAGCTCAAGCTGCTGGAACTTTCGGATTCCATGGTTCGAGAGCTTCCTGTGCCGGCGCAGAAACGGGTGACCATGGCGACGGCGCTTGGCACGGAGCCGAAGATGCTGCTTCTGGACGAGGTGGCCGCAGGCCTCAACCCTGCGGAGATCGAGGGAATCATGGGAAGCATCCGTCACATTCATGACGACATGGGCGTCACTGTCATGTTGATCGAACACGTGATGGAACTCGTCATGAACATCAGCGATCGCCTGATCGTGCTGGACTACGGCAAAAAAATTGCAGAGGGAACTCCGCAACAGGTGGCAAAGGACCCCCGGGTCATCAAAGCCTATCTCGGGGAACGGTATGTGAGGGAGCAAACAAGAATGGAGTGATGGAGTGGTGGAGTACTCCAAGACTGATTCTCTTATGGTTACTGAGTTGATTGATCTATGCCTGAAACCATTCTAGTTGCCGAAAACATCAAGGTGCGTTACTCCGGGCTGCCGGTTCTCCAGGGCGTCTCCTTAAGCGTGAACGCGAGTGAGACGGTTTGCGTGGTGGGAGCCAATGGGGCGGGGAAATCCACCCTTCTTCGGGCCGTCATGGCGACACAGCCTGTTTTCCAAGGACGAATTGTCTTTATGGGGAAAGAAATACACAGGCTGAGAACCGAGGAGATCGTCCGCTTGGGCATCGTGTACGTGCCTGAAGAGAAGATGCTCTTCAAACCCCTTTCCGTCGAAGAAAACCTTCTCCTGGGAGCCTACGTGCTAGACGATCAATCCAGGATTCAGAAGAACCTTGAATTTGTCTATAACCTGTTTGCTCCCTTGAGCAAGCGGCGTGGACAGGCGGCATCGACTCTGTCCGGCGGCGAGCAGCAGATGGTCGCTATCGGCCGCGGTCTCATGTCGAATCCGAAGATTCTCATGCTCGATGAGCCTTCCCTGGGGCTCGCTCCCATCCTGGTCGACGAAGTGCTGGACACGGTTCGACGCTTGAAGCAGACAGGAATGACCATTCTGCTGGTCGAGCAAAACGTTCGTGAGGCCCTTGATCTTGCGGACAGGGGATATGTTCTTCAAACCGGCAGGATTGTTGGGGAGGGCACCGGATCGGAACTCCTCGCAAGCGACGTTTTCCGCACGGCCTTCCTAGGACTCTAATCGGCCTTCCATTACAAGTGGAGGAAAAGCTCCGCGATGACCCACCCTGCAACAAAACAGATCGGCAGGGTAAAGATCCAGGCCATCACAATCTTACCTGCAAGCCCCCACCGAACCGCTGAGAATCTCTTGGTCGCTCCCACGCCCATGATGGAGGTGGCAATGACATGGGTTGTACTCACCGGAAGACCGTAGTGGCTTGAAACGAAAATGGTCAACGCCGCAGTGGTCTCTGCGGCAAACCCGTGTATGGGTTCCAGCTTCAGCATGTTCACGCCCAGTGTCTTGATGACACGCCACCCTCCCATGGCGGTTCCCAGCCCCATGGCTGTAGCACAGGTGAGGATCACCCAGAAAGGCACTTCCATCGAGCTGAGCAGGCCGTCGCTCACTAGAGCCAGGGTGATGATACCCATGGCTTTCTGAGCGTCGTTGGACCCGTGGCTAAAAGCCATGAAGGCCGACGAGATGAGCTGAAACCTCCCGAAAGTTCGGTTAAGAAATCCTGGGGAGTAGGCACCGAAAAACTTGAGGAGGAATTTCATGGTCAGATACCCCAGAAGCACCCCTATAGCCGGGGAGATCAGCAGAGAGAGAAAGATCTTCTTGAGACCTTCAAAGTTGAGAATGGCGACTCCTCCGTAAGCCACGGAAGAACCCATGAGGGCACCAATAAGGGCATGAGAACAACTGATGGGCAGCCCGAGTCGGGTCAACGTAGCGTTCCACAGAAACGATGTCACTAGGGCGGCGATTACAACCGTGTTAGTCACCGCGGCAGGACTCACAACCCCCTCACCGATAGTCTTGGCCACTTCCGTTGAAAACAAAGCCCCGAGAATGTTCATGCAGGCAGCCAGGGCGACCGCTTTGAAGGGAGAGAGCACCCGCGTTGAGACCACGGTGGCGATGGCGTTGGCGGAGTCGTTCCAGCCGTTGCTAATGTCAAAAAGAATGGCAAGGACAACAATGACCAGAATGATTTCATGCATACTTCAGCACGATGGACTCAAGAATATTCGCAACGTCTTCGCAACGGTCGGTCGCGTTTTCCAGGTTTTCGTATATTTCTTTCCATTTGATGATGAGGATAGGATCCTTCATCTCGTCAAACATCCTGCCCAGGGTGGCCCTGAAGATCTCGTCGCCCTGGTTTTCCAGCCCGTGGATCTCGACGCACAGGTCCTGGATGTAGGAATATTTTTTCTGCCTCAGGTAATTGAAGGTCTTGTAAACAAGATCGATCATGTTGGCGAGGGTCTTGGCCAGACCAGCGGCTTCTTTTGTCGATTCTTTGAGCTTGAATAGCTGCGCTCTCTGTGCTGCACCCCACATGAGATCTAGAATGTCGTCCATTTTCGAAGCCAGGGAGTGAATATCCTCCCTGTCGATGGGGGTGAGAAAGGTTTGATTGAGTTTCCGAATCACCTCATGGGTCAGAAGATCATTGTCGTGCTCTAGGTCGCGGATCTCTTTGATATTGGACTCCATGCCGCTGAAGTCATCAAAAAATACAACAAGCCTTTCTGATGCTCGCAGCAGGTTTTTCCCCATGCCGTCGAAGAGCTCAAAGAAGTCCGTATCTCTCTTGAAGAATTTCATCTCTTTTGATCCTTTGTGGAAAACAGACTGGTTGGAGATCAAGGGGTCTCATCCTCTCGATTCGCAGAACCCGTGCATCTCTATAGCTCTGAAATCGATCGATGTAAAGACAAGTCTCGAAGACCTAATGATAACAAATTATTATGCGCTTTGACGGAAGAGAAACCAAGGTTTTCGAAGGGGTGGGGACGATCAGCCTGAGTTTTACTTGAGCATATTAATATGGTTTTCGGATTCCTGGAGCGCTATCATCGCCTCAGGCATAAGAACCTCCAGGAATCTCACTCTCTCACCGGGCTTGACCTGCCCGAGAAGGGGGAGGTCTGCACTGATGACGGTGGCGATTTTCCTGTAACCGCCTGTCACAGTCTCCACAAGGAGGATGATCGGTTGCGCGTCTCCGGGAACCTGAATGGCACCAGGCACAATACCCTCGGAGATGATGGAATCTCCGAGGTCCTTTTTCCGATGAAGGGCAGGCCCGGTGAGGCGAAGGCCTGTTCGATCGGATTGTGATGAGACCGTGTAGGAAGAATCAAGAAATAGTTTTATTGATTCCGCCGGGAAATCCTGATCTTGAGGTCCGGGGAGCACTCTCAGGGCCCAATCCCCTGTGTAGGACGGCCTCCCTTCGGGTTTAAACATTTTTCCTGCTCTCTGCAAATGTTGATCCGGGGCTCCAGAGAAGAGGAGATCTCCTTTCCTGAGAGCTCTTCCCTCGTAACCACCAAACCTGGATGCAAGGTTCGTTGATTTGCTCGCGAGAACCGGCACAAGGCTGATCCCGCCCCCAACAGCAAGATAAGCCCTACAGCCGGTTCTGGGCGCCTTGAGAAAGAGAGTGTCTCCCTTTCTGACGATCTGAGAGCACCACATGTCAAAGGGTTTCTCATTCAAATGAGGCTGGAGGTCACCGCCGCACAGGGCCACAACGACATCCGTTAGAACGCGCACCTTCAGACCCATCAGGGTGATTTCGAGACCCGCCTCTGTTTCAGGGTTACCCACAAGAAGATTGGCCACTCGAAGGGAGAATGAATCAAGAGCGCCGCTCGGAGGAACCCCGTAACGACCGAAACGGTACCTGCCCAGATCCTGGACAGTGGTCAGGGGGCCTGGAGAAAGGATTTCTAGGCTTTCGATCATGCCCAACAGATGATTTCCTCTTTCTGAATAGGGAAGAACTTGACCAGGTCGCCCATCTCCAGAGGGGTGGGCGGCCACTGGTTTGCGTCAAAGAGCTTGATGGGAGTCCACCCCAGGATGTGCCAGCCCCCAGGGCTCTGCGCGGGGTAAATGCCGGTCTGCCTCTGGGCAATGGCCACCGACCCTTGAGGCACAGCCGTGCGAGGGGTCTCTCTTCTTGGAGTGGCAAGGTCTTGCGGCAATTCTCCGAGATAGGGGTACCCCGGAGTAAAGCCGATCATGTACACCCGGTAAGTCGTTCCAGAGTGGAGCCTGATCACTTGCTCCTGGGAGATCTTGTGGAAGTCGGCCACCCACTCCAGGTCAGGACCGAATTCACTCCCATAGACGACGGGCACGGCTAGGGTTTTTGGTTCCGGAACAAGGGATGGGTCCGTGGCTTGGTGCAGATCGAGAATCTCCTCTCGAAGTCGATCCAATCCCGTTCTTAGCGGATCATAGACGACCATGAGAGATCTGTAACTCGGGACCAGCTCCACGACTCCTTCTAGGGGACGGCGGTCCAGCTTGAGGAAGAGCTCTCTCACCTTTTCGTTGATCGATGGGCTGATCTGATCTCCCAATTCAACCAAGAAGGCCCGATCTCCCATGATGCGAAAGGCTGGCGGGTCATAAAACATAATAATACCTGAAAGACAGATGACGGGTATGGTGCACCGTACAAGGTACAGGGTACACGGCGCAGGGTGCAAGGTACACGGCACACGGAAGAGAAAAGAGCAGGAAAGAACACCGTGTCCCTTGCGCCTTGTACCTTGTACCGTGGTTTAGATGAACGTCCCCATGGGCTTTACCTCGACCCCTGAGACGAGCAAAGTTTCCCTGATCTTTTTCGTGAGCATCACGGCGGTGGGGTTGTCTCCGTGCACGCAGATGGTTTCGGCAGCCAGTTCGATCTCTGTTCCATCCACAGCAACAAGCTTCCCCTCTTTCACCAGCTTCAGAACCCGGCGACCGGCCAGTTCCTGATCATGGAGCACCGCTCCCGGCTCCCGTCTGGAGACCAGGGACCCGTCCGGGTTGTAAGCTCTGTCTGCAAAGAACTCGCAGGCGATCCGGATGCCGAAACGGGATCCGATGGATTTCAGCTCTTTCCTGTTCGATCCGGCAAGGACAACGAGAATCAAATCTCGATCCATACCGGCAAGAACCTCTGCAACGGCTTCCCAGATGGCCGAATTCTTCACCGCCATGTTATAGAGAGCGCCATGGGGTTTCACATGCTGAAGTTTCAAACCTTCCATAGCGGCGAATGCGTGGAGTGCCCCCACCTGATAGGCAATGTAGTCTTTGATCTCGTTCAGGGAAGCCTCCATGTTGCGGCGGCCGAAGCCCATCAGGTCCGGGAATCCGGGATGCGCACCCAAAGCAACACCGTGCTGCTTTGCAAGAGAGACGGTCTTCCTCATAACAGAGGGATCGCCCGCGTGAAATCCGCAGGCGATGTTAGCCGAGGTGATCAAAGGGATGACCGCCTCATCCAGCCCGAGTTTGTAGTTGCCGAAGCTCTCACCCACATCGGAATTCAAGTCAATGGTGTTCATGGTTTATCTCCTGCGAAAAAGAGATGAAATTGCGAAGGCTTCACAGTCCAGCATGGTCTGAATGGCCTTCGGGTCCCCGGCTGTCATTCCTGCGAACGCGGGAATCCAGAGAATCCTGAAAGCCCTGGATGCCCGCCTGTGCGGGCATGACGAGAGGAGATCCTATTTCATGCCCTCCAGGGCGTCCCCGTTGTCGGAGCATGAATCATTGCAGGTATTCTAGGGGATTTCGATCATTTTAGGCACTCATTTTTCTGTTCCAGCTATTCTTTCTTCTCAGTCACTCCCAGGTAAATAGCGAACAGGGCGATGAGGGCTCCTAACAGTTCAAGCAAGGTGGTGGCGCGGCTGAAAAACAGGATGTCCCAGACAAAGGCAAACGTGGGCTGAAGGAGCAAAATGAGCCCGGCCCTGGAAGCTTCTATTTTCGGCAAGCCTTTGGAGATGAGCACCCAGCCGAGGACCTGCGGAAAGAGCCCGTATCCCACTAGGGCAAACCAGCTCTGGACATCGGGAATGACGAAGGACTCGTTGATCACCAGGGCTTCCAGAGCCAGGATGAAAGCGGTGATCAAGGAGACGAGGCCGATCGTGGACAGGGCCGAGACCGTAAATTTTGATTGAAAGTTCCGCAGCACCAGGATGTAGGCGGCATAGGAGATCGCTGTCAGGAGCGCAAGCACAACGCCGGCCCTGTATTCCCCTCCGAGTGCATTCCAGTTGGGCGCCACGATGAGATAGAGGCCAAGGATTGCCGTCGGTATGGAGACAAAAAACTTCCAGTTGGATTTTTCTTTGAGGATGATCATCCCGAAGAGGGCAAGGAAGAACACCTGGAAGTTCGCCATGAGTGTTGAAAGCCCGGGGCCAATGAAATGAATACTGCGATGCCATAACGTGATGTCCAGGGCAAAGAGCAGGCCGCAGATGAATACGGTCTTCAGGTGATGAGACCCGTGGTAGAGGCGTTCTTTCTTTACAAGGATCGCACCCAACAGAAGGAGAGCGCCAAAGAACATGCGGTAGAAACCTGCTATGGTGGGCCCCACGTGGGCCCACTTGACGAAGACGGCGGAAAAGCTGAGCATGACCGCTCCGGCGATCATCTGAAGGGTTCCGATCCATGCGGGGCTGAGTTTTGTATTCTCTGCACGTGTCATCGGCGGTGTTAACAACCCCTAAAATCTCCCCTAGCCCCTCTTTATCAAAGAGGGGGAGTTCCTCCCTTTCGTAAAGGGAGGGCAGGAAGGATTTGGGAGATTTTTGCTTGCAAAAGGCATGATAGTAAGGATATTGCAGAGAATAGCCAAGAAAAAAGTAGCCGGTCCGGAGGAATGCAAGAACCCGGGAAACCTTCATAGCATGGAGGGTCCATGACATCCAGCCTGATTCTTCTTGTAGCCTTTGTCCTCCTCTGTGCGGTCCTTTACTTTGAAAAAACGCAAAACCGCACAGGCCTTGTGCCCACCAAAGGGGGTCTTTCTTTACTCTTTATCTTTGTCGCCCTCGTCCAAAAAGACCCTCTGAGTCCTTATTTTGGGTTCGTGGCCACCGGCTTAGTCTTCTGCCTCGGGGGAGATGTGTTCCTCGCCCTGCCTCAGAAGAAAGCATTCATGCTGGGGTTGGTTTCTTTCCTCGTGGGGCACGTGTTCTATGTGATCGGATTTTTCTCCGTTGCGGGGTTCAGTGGATGGACCTGGGTGAGTCTCCTTTTGACTGCGATGATCAGCAGTCTGATCTACCTGTGGCTTAGATCCCATCTTGGAAAAATGAAAGGACCGGTCATCGGGTATATGGTGGTGATCACCGTTATGGTCTGTGCGGCCTCCTCGCTCCTGGGGGCTCGTGATTTCAGCCTTTCCGGAAGGGTCATGGCTTTTTCAGGGGCTGTGGCCTTCTATTGCTCTGATGTTTTTGTGGCCAGGGACCGTTTCATGAAAAAGGAATTTATCAATCGCCTTGCAGGCCTTCCCATGTACTATGCCGGCCAGTTTCTCATCGCCTTTTCACTGGGGTTCTTGAGAGTGGGTTGATTTCAGACGCGGATTCGAAAGGGAAGAGGGGAAGCTTGTTCCGCCAGGAGTTTTAGCTTTTCCTCTTCGTTTTTCAAGATGTCCAGAAGCATCAGGGCTTCTGCCGCAGTGAAGCTGATGCTGTTCCCCTCGCGGCTGTGAATCTCCAAGCCCCCGTCCCCAACCGTAATCCTGCAACGCTCAGTGGGTTCTCCCATGGTCGCCTCCTTGATACCTTATCTTAGCCTATTGAAATGATCGCCACAAAAGGATAATGATTGTTCATTCGGAAGCGGCTATGAGCCTCGAAAGGGAGAAGAACATGCGAATTCTGAATCCGGAATATATCGAGATGGTCGGCAAGCACGTGAACTCCTGCCCCTACTTCTCTTTGCTCTCCATGGAGATCAAGGGACTGAACTGGGGCGAATCCCTGCTTGAGATTCTGGTTCAGGAAAAGCATCTTCAACCCTTCGGTATGGTGCACGGGGGAGTTTTCGCCTCTTTGATCGACGCTGCGGCATTTTGGGCGGTGTACACCCAGGTCCCTGAGGAACTTGGCATGACAACCGTTGAGTTGAAACTCAACTACCTTGCTCCTCTTTCCACAGGCCGAATGATCGCGAGGGGAAAAAGCTTGAGGGTCGGGAAGACACTGTGTCTGGGCGAGGCGAGCATTGCGAACGAGGAGGGGACTCTCCTCGCCCACGGGACCTCTACGATGATGATCCTCAAGGACCTGCAGATCCAGGGCGTGTCCCGAGGGCCGTCCAAGTATATGGATTAAGGAGGAACAGATGAGCGACATCAGGCCAATCCACTACAAAATCCACCTGGAACCTGATCTTGCGAAATTCCAGTTCGCCGGGAAACTGGAACTGGTTCTTGCTGTCCCTGCGCCTGCCTTGGAGGTCTCTCTCAACATTCTGGATCTGGCTATATGGAAGTGCGGTCTCATGGGTCAGGGCCATGAAGAAGCCTGTGCCTTTTCAGTGGATCCGAGGAAAGAGGAATTGAGGATCTTCTTCCCCCGGCAAGTGTCGGGCGAGGTGCCCCTGGTCATCGACTATGTCGGAGAGATCAACAACCGGATGGCGGGCTTCTACAGAAGCCGATATGTGAGGGACGGCAAAGAAAGATTCGCCGCCGTGACTCAATTCGAAGAGAGTGACGCGAGGAGGGCTTTCCCCTGTTTCGATCATCCTGCGATGAAAGCCACCTTTGAAGTGGAGATGCTTATGGATGGTGGTCTTACGGCAATATCGAACACGGCCGTCGTGGAAGAAAGACCCTTGGAGGATGGGCGAAAGCTGGTTCGTTTCGAACGAACGCCCAGGATGTCCACGTACCTCGTGTTCTTTGGGGCTGGGGAATTCGAATTCATACAAGATCCCGGAGAGGTCCTGATTCGTGTCGCTGCCGTACCGGGCAAGGCGCAGCAGGGGAAGTACAGCCTGGAGTTCCTGCGAAAGGCTCTGACTTTTTGCGAGGAGTACTATGGGATCAAGTATCCTCTTTCCAAGCTCGATCTCATCGCCATTGCGGACTTCGCTTTTGGCGCGATGGAAAACTGGGGAGCCATCACCTTCAGGGAAAACCTTCTGCTTCATGACCCGGAGAAAACCTCCAAAGCAGGAGAAGAGAGGATGTGCGTGGTGATTGCCCATGAACTGGCTCACCAGTGGTTTGGAAACCTGGTGACTCCCGAGGACTGGAAGTATCTTTGGCTCAACGAGAGCTTCGCGACCTTCTTCGGCTACGGCGTGGTGGATCACTACTACCCGGAATGGGATTTGTGGGAGCAGTTCCTGCAGGGGCAGACCGAGGTAGCCCTGGACCGAGATGCCCTTCATGAAACCTTTGCCATCGAGATCCCTGGAGGGGATCATGTGGTGATCAACGCGAGCACGGCCCCCATCATCTACAACAAAGGGGGAAGCGTCCTGAGACAGGTGGAGGGCTATGTGGGGAAAGAAGCCTTCAGGGAGGGCCTCAGGCTCTATCTCAGGACATATCAGTATCGGTGCGCTTCAAGCCGTGACCTGTGGGAAGCGCTCGAAGAGGTGTCTGCAAAACCCGTGAGCAAGATGATGTCCAACTGGATCGGGCAGCCCGGGTTCCCGATGGTAACCGTGGCAAGAGAGGGTGGCAACCTGCGGCTGACTCAGGAGAGATTCACCTACCTGAACGCTCCGTCGGACCAGGAATGGCTGATCCCCGTCTCCGTCCGGGTGTTCTATGGGGACGGCCAATCCAAAGAGACGGCGACCCTACTCGATGCAAAGAGCGCCATCCTCGATATCGGAGCCGGTGCGGTGGCCTACAAGGTCAATGACGGGCAAAGCGGCTTTTATAGAGTCCGATACCGGGACAAGGACAACCTCAAGGAACTCGGCCGGCAGATCGCGAGCAGGAGCCTTTCCGCGGTGGATCGGTGGGGAATCCAAGATGATCTCTACGCGATGGTGAAGAGGGGAGATGTGAAGATAGAAGACTACCTAGATTTCCTCTTCCACTATTCCGAAGAAGACGCTTCCTTGCCGCTCAGCAGCATTGCCGCAAACCTCCACCAAACGTTTATCCTCCGGGAAGGAAGTTTCCGTCAGAGGGTCGCATCGGTTGGGAGAACCCTTTTCGAGAGGGTCCTTGAAACCATCGGTTATGAACCGGGGCGCCAGGAGAAGCACACCACGTCGATCCTGAGAGATCAGATCCTCTGGCAGGCAGCGCTCTATGGCTCAACCAAGGCTGAAGAATTCTGCATGACCCAGTTCTCTCTCCTGCTGAAGGACCAAAAGGTGCATCCGGATATTCAAAAGAGCGTGATGCAGGTAGGCGCCTCTTGCGGAAGCCAAGGAACCTTTGAGTGGTT
>Ga0105100_10002304_pt1 | contig 11160 bp, 12 predicted proteins | sample PPLLak12cMay2015_2_FD_87033 | JGI IMG/M metagenome (GOLD analysis project Ga0105100, IMG submission 87033) | Freshwater sediment microbial communities from Prairie Pothole Lake near Jamestown, North Dakota, USA - PPLs Lake P8 Core (1) Depth... | ecosystem: Environmental > Aquatic > Freshwater >... | reverse complement strand
TCCGCCCAGGAAGGCGATCGGCACGAACACCGCGCACAGCGTGAGCACGATGGCGATCACCGGCCCGGTGACTTCCTTCATCGCCTGCACCGCGGCATCCCGTGCCGACTTGGTCTCTTCGCGCATGATGCGCTCGACGTTTTCCAGCACCACGATGGCGTCGTCCACCACGATACCGATCGACAGCACCATGCCGAACAGCGTGAGGGTGTTGATGGAGTAGCCGAGCAGGAGCAGCCCCGCGAACGTGCCGATCAGCGAGACCGGCACCGCGGCGAACGGGATCAGCGTCGCACGCCAGCTCTGCAGGAACAGGAACACCACCAGGAACACCAGCGCCATCGCCTCGGCCAGGGTCTTCACGACCTCGCGGATCGATACCTCGACGAAGCGCGTAGTGTCGTAGACGTTGGCGTACGTCAGGCCTTCCGGGAAGTGCTCGGCCAGCTGCGCCATCACCTTGTTGCATTCCTCGGCGACCTCGAGCGCGTTGGCCCCCGGCTGCAGGAAGATGCCGAGCAGCGTGGCTTGCCGGCCGTTCACGCGGCCGATGAACTCGTAGTCCTTGGCGGCCAGCTCCACGCGGGCCACGTCGTGCACCAGGATGGAGGAGCCGTCCGGGTTGGCGCGCACGATGATCTGCTCGAACTCCGAGACGTCGGCGAGGCGGCCCTGGGTCGTGATGGTGTACACCAGCTCCTGCGGCCCGCCGGTGGGCGCCTGGCCGATCTTGCCGGCGGCGAACTGCGTGTTCTGCTCGTTGATCGCGCGGATCAAATCCCCCGGGGTGAGCTGCAACTGCGTCATGCGGTCCGGGCGCGCCCAGATGCGCATGGCGTACTCCTTGGCGCCGAAGATCTGCACGTTGGTGGTGCCCGGGACCCGCTTGAGGTTGTCGAGCACGTTCAGCGTGACGTAGTTGCTGGTGTACAGGTCGTCGAAGCGCCCGTCCGGCGAGTCGTACGCGTACACCATCAGGAAGGCGGAGCTGCCCTTCTCGACCGTCACCCCCTGGCGCCGCACCTCTTCCGGCAGGCGCGCTTCGGCCTGCTTGACGCGGTTGTTGACGTTGAGCGCGGCCTGGTCGGCGTCGGCGCCGATCTCGAACGTGACCTGGATTTCCACCACGCCGTTCGAGCCGGAGTTCGAGCTCATGAAGATCATGTCCTCGACGCCGTTGATCTGGTTCTCCAGCGGTGCAGCCACGGTCTGCTCAAGCACCTCGGCGGAAGCCCCCGGATAGACCGCGCGCACGGTGACCACCGGCGGTGCGATCTCGGGGTACTGGGCGATCGGCAGCGAGCCCATCGCCGCCAGACCTGCCAGCACGATGAAGAGCGACAGCACCGCCGCGAAGATGGGGCGGTCGATGAAGAAGCGCGAGAACATTCAGTGACTCCCGGGATTTATCTATTGCGTCAAACGCTGCCTCGATACTCCCTCCCCTTCACTTCAAGGGGAGGGCTGGGGTGGGCTGGGGTGGGGATGGGATGGGTGTTGCAGCGCTGACAAGAACCATCCCCCTCCCGGAGAGGAGCCGGCTGGGCGCATGCGCGCGGTTTCCGGCGCTCGGGGATGCTGATCCGCCAGTCGCACCGCGTGTGTCCGGCCGAGGAGAGGGAATGCACTTGCATGGCCCTGCCCTCTGAGAATGCCGGACTGCAGCTATCAGCCCGCGGGTTCAGATGACCGAGTTATGGCTGCTTCGGGCTCCCACCAGCTTGCGCCGGCGCTGCTTCCGCTTTCAGCTCGGCCACCTGCACCGGCGCGCCAGGCCGTGCCTTGACCATACCGTCCACGATCACCCGGTCGCCCGGGTTCAAGCCGGACGTGATGATCCAGTCCTCGCCCGCCCACTCGCCGATCTGCACCGGCCGTGGCTCGACCTTGCCCTCGGCATTCACCAGCAACACCATCTTGCCCGACGGACCTTCCAGCACGGCTCGCTGCGGTACGGCCAGCGCCGCCGGACGCACGCCGTCTTCCAGGATCGCCCGCACGAACTGACCCGGACGCAGCAGCTGGCCGTCGTTCGGAACAATTGCCCGGGCCTCGATGCTGCCGGTCTGCGGATTCACGCGCGCGTCGGCGAAATCGAGCTTGCCGGTACGCGCGTGCAGCGTGCCGTCGGAAAGCCTTACCCGCACGTCGAAGGTCCGGTCCTTGGGCAGTGCCACGTTGCCGGCCGCGACGTCGCGTTGCCGTTGCAGGTACTCGGTTTCGGGAATGCCGAAGATCACGTAGATGGGATCGACCTGCGTGATCGTAGTGAGCAAGGTCTGCTGTGCCTCGACCAGGCTGCCCTCGGACATGAGCGAGCGGCTGGTTACTCCGGATATCGGCGCTTCGACGCGCGTGTACTCCAGGTCCAGACGCGCCTGCGTGACCTGCGCGCGCGCCGCCTGGACGTCCGCCGCCGCGATCTCCTGCGCCGAGACGGCGTCGTCGAGTGCCTTCTGGCTGACGAAGTTCTCCTCGATCAGCGACTGCACGCGCGTGACCTCCCGCTTGGCCTGGGCGAGCCGCGCGTCCGCCCGCGCCAGCTCCGCGTCGGCGTGAGCCAACGCCGCCTGAAAGGGAGCGGGATCGATGCTGAACAGGCTCTCGCCCGCGGAGACCCGCGTACCCTCGGTGAAGGTGCGACCCAAGGCGCGGCGGCCGGCGCTGCGCTCGGCGGCTTGAGAGCTCACCGCGCCGGCGGAGGCTGCCACCGCATAGCCCTTCGACTGGCGGCCGAATCGACAACGGAGCGATCAGTCCTGCAGCTCCACCAGCCGCCGCTCGAGGAATCGCCGCTCCGGCTCCTGTTGCGTAAGGGCGAGCGCCCGCGCGTAGGAGGCCCGGGCTTCCACCGTTCTCCCCAGCCGCCGGCACAGGTCCGCCCGCGCCGCATGCGCGAGGCGGTAGTCCGCCAGGTCGCCGCGCGCCAGGATGGCGTCGATCAGGGCCAGACCGGCCTCGGGGCCGTCGCGCATCGCCACTGCAACGGCGCGGTTCAGCTCGACCACGGGCGACGGCTCCGCCCGCGCCAGCACGTCGTACAGTCCGACGATCTGGGCCCAGTCCGTGGCCGTGGCAGTGGGTGCCTCGGCATGCACCGCAGCGATCGCCGCCTGGAGGGTGTACGGGCCGATACGGCGCGACGACAGCGCGCGCTCCACCAACGCCAACCCCTCCGCGATCTGCTCGCGGTTCCAGAGCGAGCGGTCCTGCTCGTCGAGCAGGATCAGATCGCCCGCCGGGGAGCTGCGCGCCGCTCGCCGCGATTCATGCAGCAACATCAATGCAAGGAGTCCCTCCGCCTCGGGCTCGGGCAGCAGCTCGACGAGCAACCGCGCCAGGCGTATCGCCTCGCCCGAGAGATCGTGCCGCGTGAGTGACGCACCCGATGAGGCGGAGTAGCCCTCGTTGAACACCAGGTAGATCACACGGAGCACGCTGTCCAGCCGATCCGGCAGATCGGCCTGCGTCGGCACCTGATAGGGAATGCCCGCGTCGCGGATCTTCGCCTTCGCGCGCACGATGCGCTGGGCCAGGGTGGGTGGAGGGGTCAGGAATGCGTGCGCGATCTCTTCCGTCGTGAGCCCGCAAACCTCGCGCAGCGTGAGTGCCACTTGGGCGTCCGGCGGCAGGGCCGGATGGCAGCAGGTGAAGATCAGCCGCAGCCGGTCGTCCTCGACGCTCTCGTCGTTCCACGCCGGGGCGTCAGCGATCAAAGCGTCGGCGTCCTCGGGGACATCGTCGAGTGCGTCGAACCGGGCGCGCCGGCGTATGGCGTCGATGGCTTTGAAGCGGCCGGCCGATACCAGCCACGCCCGCGGATTTGCAGGCACGCCGTCCCGCGGCCACTGTTCCAGCGCCGCCCTGAAGGCCTCGTGCAGCGCTTCCTCGGCAAGGTCGAAGTCGCCCAGCAGCCGGATCAAGGTCGCGAAGACGCGGCGCGACTCCGACCGGTAGACGGCGTCCACTCTCTCTCGCACCCGTTCGACTGCGACTGCGTCTTCGCTCATCAGCTGCGCCCCCCGGCTCGTGCGGCGTGAGTTGCCAAGCGGGGTCAGGCCTATACTTTGTAGCTTACGGCTCGGCATGCAAAGCATGAAGTATAGGCTTGACCTACTCTGGAAGATCGTGTGCCGGCGGCTGGGCGCCGGAATCCAGACCTCTCTGCGCGGCAGGCCAGTTGATGCAACACCTCACACGCCCCGCGTCCGTGTCCGACTGAACCTCGCCAGGTTGCGCGCTGTCACACACGAGTGCGCGGCGCTTTCTGTCGCTGCGTGGACGAAAAGCCGCCCTGTCCTCTGCGATCGGGGCGGAACGACAGTGAGGAGGCACAAATGCGAGTGAGCCAAGTGATGATACGCGCGCTACCCCTCGCCAGCCCGGATCTGCCGATCCGGGAAGCGGCCCGTATCATGGCCCGGATGGACGCGGACGCCTTGCCGGTCGGCGAGAACGATCAATTGGTGGGGATGATCACGGAGCACGACATTGCCATCCACGCCGTCGCCGCGGGCAAGGGTCCGGAGACGCGGGTACGCGACGTCATGAGCAAGGCGTTCACGTACTGCTTCGAAGACGACGATATCGACGACGTCGCATCGCAGGTCTTGGAGGTCCGCGGTCGGCTGCTGCCGGTGGTCGATCGGGACCGCTGTCTCGTCGGTGTCGTCTCCCTGGCGGAACTGATCTCGGACCTCGAGCCGGACGAAGGCGACCACGATGTGCTCGAGGAGCTGCGTCGCGCCGTCGTGCCGCCTGGACCCCGCCGCGATTCCTGACAGCGGCGCCGGGTCTGTGCACCGCCTGTGGGTTCGCTGCGCCGGCTCGATCCCAAGAATCCAAGTGCCCTGAACGAAACGGGACGGGCTTTTCTACCAGCGTCGGTTCGACGAAGCGAGCCGACATCCTGCTGCCCGTGCTGTTCAGCCTCGTGCTTTCCACCGCCGGTGATTTGCTGGTCCTGGTATCGGGCAAGCTCGTATGCCTCATGGGTATGACCTTCGCGGCGGTTGCCGGCACCTGCTCGGGCGCTATGCGGGTGTGCCGGTTGCACAGCATGTGGTGGGCGAAAGCTCAAGAGGACGCTGGCCCCATGCCTAAGCCCACACTCGAGCCGGCAAGCCCGCTGTGCAGACCGCACCGTTTCCCGTAAAGTATCCGAAACTGTCCGGAGGAGAGCCGTCATGACCGTTCAGGAACTGGCTGCTGCAGCGCAGTACACCGAGCGCGCGCGCTACAACACGTCGGAGAACCCGTTCACGTTCCGCTGGCCGCCCGTGCCCATCCGCCAGTTTCTGGCCGAGCGTGACCGGGCGTTCGATCCGAGCACGCCCACCGGCGCGATCGCGCTGGATATCTCGGCGGATCTGGGCACTGCGTATCCGGCTACCACCCCAACGCTGCTGGTGCGCTATCTGAAGATCCGTGCTGGCGAGGAACTGCGCACGGCGTTCGCCGCGGCGGGCGAAGTCTGCTTCGTGCTGCGCGGGCAGGGCGAAAGCCGCAACGGTCCCGATGTCGTCGCCTGGGGCGCCGGCGACGTATTCTGCTTTCCTGGGGGCGACGAAACCCGCCATCTTGCCCTGGGGCAGGACTGCCTGCTGTTCGTCGCCACCAATGAGCCGCTGCTCGCTTTCGAAGGGATGCGACCCCCGGCCCCCGGCCGCGCAGTGGTGCAGACCACACATTGGCCGGCCGAAGCGATCGAGCGCCGCTTCGACGCAGTGTGGAAGCGCCCGATCACCGACAACACGACCGGGCACTCGGTGAACTTCACTACCGCCTCGATGCTGCCAAACTACGTCACCATGCCATCGGTCAACGTCGCCATCAATACGCTCGCTCCCGGCTGCGACCAGCGTCCGCATCGCCACAACGGTGTGGCGATCACGCTGGCGCTGCAGGGCGAGGGCATCTACTCGATGATCGAGGACCAGCGCGTGGACTGGTCCGATGGTGCCGCGCAGATCACGCCGGCCACGCTGCTGCACTCGCATCACAATCGCGGTACCAAGCGCATGCGCTCGCTCGTCATCCAAGATGAGGGGCTGCACCTCTACACCCGCACGCCGGGGTTCAGCTTCGAGTAAGCGGGCGTACCGCGGCGCAGGCTTCGCAAGGCGTCGTCCCCATAACCACCCACCGAGGAGGAGCATCATGGCCAAAGCCAAGAAGAGAAACACCGCCGCAGCAGAAACCGTCTACAAAGTCGTCGAGGTTATCGGCACCAGCGCGAAGTCCTGGGAAGATGCCGCCGCGAACGCGGTGGAGACGGCATCGGCGACCCTGCGCGACCTGCGCATCGCCGAAGTGGTCAAGATGGACATGAAGGTCGAGGCGGGCAAGGTCACGGCTTTCCGCACCCGCGTGCTGCTGTCCTTCAAGTACGAAAGCTGATCGGTCATGCATCCCAAGGCCCGGTACATCTTCATCGCTAGCATGGACGTCGAGCCGGGCAAGGAGGCCGTGTTCAACGAGGTCTACGACAGTGAGCACGTGCCCAATCTCCTGCAGGTGCCTGGCGTGCTGTCGGCCGTTCGGGTTACCACCGAACCGCTGACCATGATGATCGGGGGTGAGCGCAAGACCATGGTTGCGGAGGGCGAGCCCCGCTACAGTGCCATCTACGAGCTGGAGAGCGCGGAAGTGCTGCTGAGCGACGCGTGGGCCAGGGCGGTCGAGCAAGGCCGCTGGCCCACGGAAGTCAGGCCGTACACGCGCAATCGGCGCCACGTCCTGAAGAAGATCTTCGGCGCGTAGCGCTTGCGGTGGCCCCGTCCTCTCCGGGCGCCGCGTCCGGTCCAGGCGCCTCGGCGGCGCAGCGCCGGGATGGTCTGCCGGGTCGCCGCCGCGGCGCTCGTGCTGGTCGCTTGCGTGCCCGTGCCTGCTGCGCGGGCACAACACGACCTCGACCCGCAGCGTGCGCAGACCGAGGCTGACGCTCGCGCTGCGCGCCGCGAGATTATGCGGCAGTTCGCGGAACAGGTCGTCGCCGAGATCCGGATGTGCTTGGGCAACGGCATCGACTACCCGCCGGAGGCTTTGGCCAACCGCTGGGAAGGGACGGTGTGGCTCGTCATCCTCTACCCCTGGGGCGGCGGCCCGGAGCGCATCAGCGTCCATCGCAGCAGCGGGCACGCGGCGCTGGACGACAGGGCGCTGAGAACGGTGCAGGCCATGCCTTTGCCGACGCGCCCCGATGCGCTGCGCGGCGTGGAGTTCGACGTTACCTTTCCCATCGGGTTTCGCCTGGAAGTGAAGCCGGGCGGCTGACGCCGGGCCATTTTCACGTCCGATTCACGCCGGCGCTAACACTGGCCTCACAGCCTACGCCTATCTTGGGTGATCCGGAAACCAGCCTCTGCCGGCCGGCAGAGGACATTCCAACTCCCAGAGGTTGGGCTGTGGATAGCCGCAGTGCTCATGCTGTATCCACTGGCGCGCTGGTTCGCGGCGCTCAAGCAGCGGCGCCGCGACTGGTGTCTGAGCTACCTGTGAGCGGCTGAAGCAGCCTGTCCGGCCGCGCGGTGGCCAGGTGTACACTGACTGCCGCCGCACCGGGGTGGCGACAGATGCAGCCTGCGCCGGTGTAGAACGCTCCCGGCGCTCTGGCGCTGGGTTCGGCTCGCCAGTCAACGGACAGGAGGAGAGTCGCTATGCGACGCACAACTATCTTCGCGGGTACGGCTACAGCTGCTGGAATCGTCCTCGCGTTCGGCATGGGTGTGGCTGTCGGCCAGAACATCGCGCCCACCGAAACCAAAGGCGTAACAGTGAGTCTGCCTACTGCGCTCGACCTGAGCGGTGAGATCGACGGGGTAGCGGGCCGGCAACTGCGCATGCGCACCGTGACCGTCGAGCCCGGGGGCGTGGTGGGCCTTCACACGCACAACGGGCGGCCGGCTGTGGCATTCGTGCTGCAGGGCACGCTCACGGAGCACCGCGACAGCGGGGAAGTCTTCGAGCGTCGCCAGGGCGAGAGCTGGAGCGAAGGGAAGGAAGTCAACCACTGGGCAGAGAACAGGGGCGACGGACCGGTCGTGGTGCTCGCGGTGGACGTGTTCAAGCCCTGAACCCCGATGGACAACTTCAGCGCGTCGCTGCGGCTGAGTAAGCCCGCCGTGCGCAGCGAAGTCGGAGTCGTCGCTGCGCAGCACCTGCGTGCAGCGGAGGTAGGCGCCGCCGTGCTCGGGCGCGGCGGCGACGCCGTGGACGCCGCCATCGCCACATCTTTCGCGCTGGGTGTGGTCGAACCCTGGATGAGCGGGCTCGGCGGTGGCGGTGCGATGGTGCTGTATCGCGCCAGCGAGAAGCGCTACACGGTCATCGATTTCGGTATGCGCGCACCGGCGTCGCTCGATCCGTCGGACTACCCGCTGACCGGCGAAGGCATATCCTCAGATCTGTTCCCCTGGCCTCGCGTGAAGGATGACCGCAACGTGCACGGCCCGTTTGCGATCGCGGTTCCCGGCGTGGTCGACGGAATGCGGGTGGCGCACGAGCGCTTTGCGACGCGCCCTTGGCGCGAGCTGATCGAGCCCGCCATCGGCCTGGCGGATGCCGGTCTGCTGATCGACTGGTTCGCAGTAGAGAGCATCGCCAGCGCGGCTGCCGATCTGAGCCGCTATGCGTCCAGCCGGGCGGCCTATCTGGTCGACGGTCTGCCGCCGGTGCCTGCCTGGTCGGCGCGCACGGAAGTGCGGCTGCCGCAGAAAGCGCTGGCGCAGACCCTGCGCCGGCTGGCTGCCGCCGGCCCACGGGACTTCTACGACGGCGAGCTGGCGGCTGCTGTCGCAGGAGAGGTGCAGGCCGCGGGCGGGTGCTTGTCTCAGGCCGATATGACGGGCTATCGTGCCCGGGAAGTCGATCCCCTGATGATCCGATATCGCGATGCGCGCGTCGCCGCGACGCCGGAGCTCACGGCCGGGCCTACGCTTGCGCACACGCTGCGTTCGCTGGAGCAGCGGCTTGTGCCTGCGGGGCGGCCGGATGCGGGTGCATACGCCGCGTATGCACAGTGTCTGCAGGAAGCCTATGCGTATCGCCTCACGCGCATGGGTGACGTGGACGGCGGCCGTGCGCCGAGCTGCACGACACACTTCTGCGTCGTCGACCGGCACGGCAACATGGCGGCGGTCACGCAGACCTTGCTGTCGATCTTCGGCTCGCGCGTCGTATTGCCGGAGAGCGGCATCCTGATGAACAACGGCATCATGTGGTTCGACACCGAGCCGGGCAAGCCCAACTCGCTCGCACCCGGCAAGCGCTGCCTGACCAACTATTGCCCTGTCATCGGCGAGCGCGGTATGCAGCGGTTCGCGCTGGGCGCTTCGGGTGGACGCAGGATTCTTCCGGCCGTCGCCCAGCTGTTGTCGTTTGTGATCGACTTCGGGAAGGATCTCGACGGCGCGTTCCACCTGCCGCGCATCGATGCCAGCGAGGGCGAGTTGGTAGTCGGCGACGAATCGCTGCCCGAGGAGATCCACGCTGCGCTCGTGGCGCGCTTTCCCTATGTACGCATGCGACGCCAGACATTGCCCTTCAAGTTCGCCTGTCCCAGCGGTGTGTTGCGCAGCGGCTCTACCAGCTGGGGCGCGACCGAGCTCGCCTCGCCCTGGGCAGATGCGGTAGCGGCGGACTAGCGAGGCACCGCGCGAGCCCGCGACCCGGTCAGGCTTTCCCGGTGCGTGGTCCGGCGAAGAACCAGATGATCAACCCCAGCACGGGCAACACCAAGACCAGCACGGTCCAGAGCACTTTGCTGCCAGTGCTCGCGGGGCTCTGGAAGATATTCACGATCGCCCAGACGTCGGCGATGAGGATCAACAGGCCGAGCATGCCGCCAACTTCGATTTTCACGCCATCCTCCCCGTCGCGCTGCCGTAAAGCGGTAGTCTGCCTGGTTGCATCCCTGGCGGCAACCGTTGAGCCGATTACGCGATCCTGCAGCCGTGCCGATTTTTACTGAGTCTTGCATAGATGCATCACGCTCAAGCTGCAGTAGTCCAAAGCCAACCACCCCGTCGCCTTCGGCGCCACCCCTCCTTTGAAAGGAGGGGAGACACTCCCCTCCTCTCCGAGGAGGCGTGCCGGCGCAGCCGGCGGGGTGGTGTGGGGGTCTGCAGGCTCAATAGAGGCCTCGCATGATATCCGCACTGCTGATCTGGCTGGCTGCGGCGAACCTCGCCGCACTCGACAACGAATACGTCCTGGTCACGCGCGATGCAGCGCCTTGCGCCCAGGCCGCGGTGTCGGGCTGCGCGGATCGGGTGATCGTCGCGCTGGGCGACATCCAGGTGCGCTCGGGCGAGACGGTCCGGTCGCTGGCGCGCGGTGACGTAGCGGTTTTTTCAGCCGGCGATTCGTACGAGCCGCCGACCGGCGGACCCTTCCTGGAAGTGACCATCAAGCCGGACCATCCGCCAGCAGAATCGCCCGGCGAGACGATACTCCCGGAGAAGAACGCGCTGCGCTACGACGGGGACGGTTTCTTCGTCTTCGAAGAGCGCCTTGCTCCTGGAGATACGCGGTCGCGCCACAGCCACAGCCAGCGCGTCATCGTGCAGCTCAACCGCACAGTGCTCCAGCAGTGGCCGGACGGCGCACCAGAGAAGCATGTCGAGACGGTGCCGGATCGCGTCAGCTTCGGGCTGCCGGTGATCCACACCGTCAAGAACGTGGGGGACACGCCTCTGCGCGGCATCGTGATCGAGTTTAAGCCGGGGCGCTGATGCTTCCGGAGCGTCGCCTCGTTTGGACCTCCCTGCTCAGGAAACACAAGTCGTTAACCGCGCAATCACAACCGTCCCCGGATTCCCGTGCACAGCGCTACTCCCTTTCATCGAGCATCCGCGCAATCTCGTCTTCGCCCAGAGGCTGCGAGTTCTTCACCCGTAGACTCTCCGCCCATTCCGAAGCAAAGTCGCGTTGCAGAGAACGGTTGATGGCGAACGTGATCAGCATCGCGATCAGCGCGCCGAAGCTGGCGAGCGCCATGTCCTTGTGCGCATCCCAGACATCGCCCTGGGTGCCGAGATAGGCCTGATAATCCTCTAGCCGACTCCTCAGACGAAGGGTACGTTGATGGTTTGCCGCCGTCATGACGTACCAACCCGAGAGAGGAGCCGGAGATGAAACTATACGCAGGGATCGATCTGC
>Ga0105100_10002302_pt1 | contig 11164 bp, 10 predicted proteins | sample PPLLak12cMay2015_2_FD_87033 | JGI IMG/M metagenome (GOLD analysis project Ga0105100, IMG submission 87033) | Freshwater sediment microbial communities from Prairie Pothole Lake near Jamestown, North Dakota, USA - PPLs Lake P8 Core (1) Depth... | ecosystem: Environmental > Aquatic > Freshwater >... | reverse complement strand
GGCGCGCATCCCGCAGGAAGTGTCGAAGACGCGCGACATCACCGGCGGCCTGCCGCGGGTGGCCGAGCTCTTCGAGGCGCGCTCGCCGAAGGACGCGGGCATGCTCGCGGAAGTCACCGGCACGGTCAGCTTCGGCAAGGACACCAAGGGCAAGCAGCGCCTGGTGATCACCGACCTCGACAAGCTGGAGCACGAGTACCTGATCGCCAAGGACAAGCACCTGCTGGTGCACGACGGCCAGGTGGTGAATAAGGGCGAGATGATCGTCGACGGGCCGGTGGATCCGCACGACCTGCTGCGCCTGCTCGGCATCGAGGAGCTGGCGCGCTACATCATCGACGAGGTGCAGGACGTGTACCGCCTGCAGGGCGTGAAGATCAACGACAAGCACATCGAGGTGATCGTGCGCCAGATGCTCCGGCGCATCGAGGTCGACAGCCCGGGCGACACGCCGTTCATCCAGGGCGAGCAGGTGGAGCGCGCCGAGCTGCTGGAGGAGAACGAGAAGGCCCTCAAGGCGAACAAGCAGGCGGCGACCTTCCGCAACATGCTCCTGGGCATCACCAAGGCCTCGCTGTCCACCGACTCGTTCATCTCGGCGGCGTCGTTCCAGGAGACCACGCGCGTGCTGACCGAGGCGGCGATCATGGGCAAGCGCGACGAGCTGCGCGGCCTGAAGGAGAACGTCATCGTCGGGCGCCTCATTCCCGCCGGCACCGGCCTCGCGTACCACCTGATCCGCAAGGCGCAAGCCGCCGAGCCGGTGCTCGCCGAGATTGCGGCGAGCGCTCCCGAGCCCGCCGTCCCGCCCGCGGAGGCGACCACAGCGGGCGGCGGATAAGGCTGCTGGTTTGGTAAACTGCGCCGCGTGAAACACATGCGCGGCGCAGGCTTCACCCTGATCGAGCTGGTCATGGTGATCGTCATCCTTGGCATCCTCGCCGCCGTGGCGGTGCCGCGTTTCCTGAACTTGAGCGACGACGCGCTCGCCGCCTCGCGCGCCGGCACCACCGGCGGGCTCAATTCGGCGGTGCAGATCGTGCGTTCGCGCTGGCTCGCCCAGGGCGGCACCGGCACCGTGACCCCGGCGGGCGGCACGCCCATCACCATGAACGCCGCCGGCTTTCCCGACGTGGGCGTGACCTACGCGAGCGCGGCGACCTGCGCGGCGCTGGTCGGCAGCCTGCTGGGCGGCCAGACGCCGAGCGCCGCCGCCGATTGCACCGGCGTCACCGTGCCGCTGCGCGTCGGCTACGCCGGCGGCGCCTGCGAGGTCCACGCCTGCCCGAAGGACTTCGCCACGCCGATCGTGCTGACGCCGACGCGGGCGCAGTAGTGCCGCCGCGCCGCGCGCCGCAGCGGGGCTTCACCCTCGCCGAGCTGGTGATGGTCCTGGTGATCCTCGGCGTCCTGGGCGCGCTGGTGGCGCCGCGCATGCTGGCGACGCGCAACTTCGCCTCGCGCGGCTTCTACGACGAGGCGCAGTCGGTGGTGCGCTTCGCGCAGAAGACGGCCATCGCCTGGCGCCGGCCCATCGTGGTGTGCGTTTTGGCCACCGAGATCAGCGCCATCTCGAACAACGACTGCACCGCGCCGGCGTTCGTCGTGCACCCGGCCACGGGGGGAGACCTGCGCTCGCTCGCGCCCGACGGCGTCACGCTCGCCCCCATCGGCAACTTCCAGTTCGACGGGCTCGGCCGTCCGAGCGCGGCCGTGACCATCGTCCTGACCAGCAGCATCGCCGACGATCCGGCGCGGCAGATCCTGGTCGCCTCCGAAACGGGGTATGTCTCGCGCTAGCGCCCAGCGAGGCGTGACCCTCGTCGAGCTGATCATCTTTATTGTCGTGGTCGGCACTGCCGTCATGGGCGTGCTGACCGTGCTCGACCTGGCGACGCGCTCGAGCGCGGACCCGATGATCCAGAAGCAGGCGCTCGCGGTCGCCGAGGCGATGCTCGAGGAGGCGCAGCTGCAGCCCTTCACCCATTGCGATCCCGACGACCCCAACGCGGCGAACGCGCTGGGCGCGGCCGACTGCACCGGCGGCGCCGGGGGCGCGAACGACGAGAGCCGCCTGCCGCTCGGCCCGGAAGCGGGCGAGACGCGCGCCAGCGCCACCACGCCGTACGACAACGTCAGCGACTACAACGGCCTGGTGGTCGGCCCGGGCATCATCGACCTCACCGGCGCCGCCATCCCCGGCCTCAACGCCTACACGGCGAGCGTCAGCGTCGCCAACCAGGCGCTCGGGGTGGTGCCGGCCGCGGATTCGCTCCTCATCACCGTGACGGTGACCGGTCCCGGCGACACCACCGTGGTGCTGCACGGCTATCGCGTCCGCTATGCGCCAAATGCACTGCCGTAAGCAGCTCGAGCAATGCGGCGTGACGCTGATCGAGCTGATCATCGTGATCACCATCACCGGCATCATCGCGGTGGGGGTGGCGGTCTTCATCAGCCGGCCCGTGGAGGGCTACATCGACGCGGCGCGCCGCGCCGAGCTGACCGACATCGCGGATACCGCGCTGCGCCGCATGACGCGCGACCTGCGCACCGCGCTGCCCAACAGCATCCGCATCACCGAGAGCCCGCCGGCGAGCGGCGTGCTCTACCTCGAGTTCCTGCAGACGAGCGGCGGCGGGCGCTACCGCTCGGAGCCCGACAGCGGCGGCGGCGGCGACATCCTCGACTTCGCGGCGCCGGATACGACGTTCGACGTCATCGGCGCGATGCCCGCCTTCGCCGGCGGCGAGTCGATCGTCGTCTACAACCTGGGCGCGAGCGGCGCCGTCGCGAACGCCTATGCCGGCGACAACCGCGCCGCGTACGCAGCCAACGCCGGCGGCGCGATCACGCTCGCGGCGGCGAAGCAGTTCCCGTTCCCCTCGCCGGGCCGGCGCTTCCAGGTGGTCCAGCACGCCGTGACCTACCTGTGCAACCCGGCCACGGGCGAGCTGCGCCGCTACTGGAACTACGGCATCCTCGCCGCGCAGCCGACGCCGCCGGCGACGCCGAACAACGCGCTCCTCGCCACCAACGTCACGGCGTGCGGCTTCGTGTACGCCGCGGCCGGCACGCGCACCGGCGCGGTGGCGCTGAGCCTGCGCGTCGAGCGCGACGGCGAGCCGATCCAGCTCTTCCAGCAGGTCCATGTCAACAATGCTCCCTGACCGGCAACCCGGATTCAGCACCGTCGCAGCGATCTTCCTGCTGGTGGTGCTGACGCTGCTCGGCGCGCTCATCGCCTCGATCACCGGCGTGCAGCAGGCCTCCAGCCAGCTCGATCTCCTCGGCGTGCGCGCCTACCACAGCGCGCGCGCCGGCATGGAGTGGGGCGCGCGGGCGGTGCTCGACCCGGGCAACGCGCTCAACCCGGCAACCTGCGCGCCGCCGGTGATGCCGAGCTGCCCCGTCTCGCCGACGAACCTCGCCGGGCTCGGCGGGTCTCTGGCGCCTTTCACCGTCACGGTGACCTGCGCGCAGGCCGCCGACACCACCGAAGGCAACCGCAGCGTGCGCGTCTTCTCGATCGTCGCCACCGCCTGCAACCAGCCCTCCGGCGGCGCCTGCCCGAATCCCGCGCCCGCCGACGGCTACGTCGAGCGTCAGGTGCAGGCCTCGCTTTCCAAGTGCAAAGATCCGTCCGCCGCCGCGCCGCGTTGCGACTGCGGATAAGCGCCGTGACCTGGTTCACGCGGCCTGATCACTTCTTGCACGGCGCCAGAAGCGCGCCATGCGAGGATGGGCAATGAGCTTCTTGCGGTTGATCGCGACGCTGCTGGCGGGAAGCGTTTTGTTGCTGCCCATGGCGGCGCGCGCGCAAACCACGCTGTCCCAGGCGCGCAGCCCGGCGAGCTGCATCTCCTTCGACGTCGGCAACCCCAACTGGGGCAATCCGGTGCGCGCCCAGACCAGCAACAACTCCGACGCGACCGTGACCCTCAACGACAACCAGGCGAGCGATGCGCTGGTCTGCCTGCAGTACGGGTTCGCCATCCCGGCGTCCGCTACGGTCGAGGGCATCATCGTGCGCATCGAGCGCGCCACCAGCGCCGGGAGCTCCCCGCGGCGCGACTTCCTGGTGCGCGTGCTGAAGGCCGGCGTGGCGGAGCCCGCCGAGCGCGCCACGACGACGGACTACACCACCACCGACGTGATCGAAGACCACGGCACGGCCGCCGACCTCTGGGGGACGACCTGGACGCCCGCGGAGATCAACGATCCGAACTTCGGCGCCGCGTTCATGGCGTACAAGAACGGCGCCGCCGGAGGCACCGAGCAGGTCTTCGTGGACCACATCCAGATCGAGGTGTTCTACAGCAACCAGGCGCCGCCGGCGCCGGCGCTCACGGCGCCGGCCGACGGCGCCACGGTCGCCACCTCCAATCCGAACTTCACCTGGGGCGCCGTGGCCGATCCCGACGGCGACACGGTCACCTACGACATCCAGGCCGACGACAGCGGCTGCGGCTTCGCTTCTCCCGAGATCAACCAGACCGGCGTCGCCGTCGCGAGCTTCACGCCCGGCTCGGGGCTCGCCAATGCCACGTACTGCTGGCGCGTTCGCGCGGTGGACCAGCATGGGCTCGCCGGTCCCTGGAGCGCGACGCGGAACGTCACAGTGAACGCCCCGGTCATCGTCAACCAGACCGGCAGCCCGGGCGGCGCGGGCGACTGCACCAACCAGGCCGGGATCGGCACGCGGCCGTGGGCAACCACCGGCAACGCCATCTCGAGCAACAACAGCTACGCGACTGTTTCGGTCGACGGGCAGACCAGCAACTGGCTGCGCTGCCTGAACTACGGCTTCACCATCCCGGCGGGCGCGACCATCGTCGGCATCGAGCTGCGCGTGGAGCGCAGGTCCAGCAGCACGGCCAACGGCGGCAGCGACGACGCCGGGGTGCGCCTGGTCAAGGGCGGGGCAATCCAGCCCACCGACTATCAGACCAACACTGACTACACCACCACCGACACGGTGGCGACGTATGGCAGTCCGTCCGACCTGTGGGGCAACACCTGGACCCCCGCGGAGATCAACGCCGCAAACTTCGGCGCCGTGTTCGCGGCGACCAAGCCGAGCGGCGCCGGCGCCGCGCACACCATCCGCGTCGATCACATGTCGATCACCGTCTACTACACGATGCCGGTGGTCGTGAATCCCGGCAGCTTCAACGCCTTCGAGACGAGCACGGCGGCGGGCGCCATCAACGGGTTGATCACCACCAAGGTGGCGGGGGTCGCCTTCAGCCTGGACGTGGTGGCGATCTCGGGCGGGGCGCAGCTCGCCAGCTTCACCAACGCGGTCACGGTGGACCTGCTCGGCAACACCGCGCTCGGCGTTGCGCTCGACGCCCAGAACTGCCCGATGGCCTTCACCGTGCTGCAGACGGTCGCGCCCGATCCCACCATCAACACCGGCCGCTCGACCGTGAATTTCGCCGCCGTGGCGAACGTGTGGCGCGACGTGCGGGTGCGCGTGCGCTATCCCGTCGGCGCCCCGACCGTCACCTCGTGCTCGACGGACAACTTCGCCATCCGCCCGTCGAGCTTCGCGCTCGTCGCCTCCGACAACGACTGGCAGACCGCCGGCGCGGTGCGCACGCTCAACAACGCCGGCGCGGCCGGCGGCGTCGTGCACAAGGCCGGGCGCAGCTTCACGCTGCAGGCGACGCCGGCGCCAGTGACGGCGACGAACTATGCCGGCGATCCCACGGTGAGCGCCCTGGCGTGCAGCCTGCCCGCGGGCTGCGCGAACGGCACGCTCGCCCTGGGCGCGTTCGCCGGCGCGGGCACGCGCACGAGCAATACGGCGACCTACAGCGAGGCCGGGGCGTTCAACCTCACCCTGGTGGACCAGACCTTCGCGAGCGTCGATTCGGCCGACGGCACTCCGGCCAACTGCACCGCCGCAGGCCGCTACGTCTGCCAGTCGGCGGCGCCGCTCGCGGTGGGCCGCTTCGTTCCCGACCGGTTCGCGCTCGGCGCCACGACGGCGCCGGTGTTCCGCACCTTCGATGCGCTCGACGCCGCGTGCAGCGTGCCGCCGGCCGGCCCGCGGCGCAGCTTCACCTACGTGGGCCAGTACTTCGGCTATGCCACGGTGCCCGCGGCCACCATCACGGCGCAGAACGCCTCCGGCGGCACGACGACGAATTATCGCGGTGCGCTATGGAAGCTCAACGCGGCGAGCGCCTCGCAGTCGGTCGCGAACGCCCCGGTGCTCGCCATCGATACGGCGCTCATCGGCGCGCCGACGCTCACGGAGATTGCCAACACCGGCACCGGCACGCTGAGCGCCAATGCCGGCGACAAGATCGCCTTCGTGCGCGACAACACGACGCCCCTCGCGCCCTTCACCGCCAGCCTGGACCTCACCTGGAGCGTGTCCGACGCATCGGAAGCCGGCCCCAACCAGGGCACGATCACGACCACGAGCGCATTGGTGTTCAGCGGGGTTGCCTTTGATTCGGGCGGCGACTTCCGCTACGGGCGGCTGCGCCTGGGGAACGCGAACGGCTCGCAGCTCGTGCCGCTGCCGGTGCTCATGGAGACGCAGTATTGGCTCGGCGTTTCGGGCTTCGTCACCAACGCCGCCGATCATTGCACCTCGATCGCCAGCGCGAACGTGGCGATGAGCACCTTTACGGGCAACCTCGCGGCCTGCGAGACGGCGGTGAGCGGCGGCGGCACGCTGACCTCAGGCAGGCGCACGCTGCTCCTCGCGGCGCCCGGCAATGCCAACGACGGCAGCGTCATCCTTACCGCGAACCTCGGCGCGGCGCCGAGCGGCACGACCTGCACGGTGGTCGGCGGCGCCACCAGCCCCGCGGCGGGCGCCGATCGCGCCTATCTGCAGGGCAACTGGACGGGGCCGCTCTACGACGACAATCCGGGGGCGCGCGCGACGTTCGGCACCTTCAAGGGCGCCGGCGAAGTGATCTTCATGCGCGAGAACTTCTAGCGCTCCAGCAGAGCGACCGCTTCGCGCGCGATGGCGCTCGCTGCCTCCTCGAGCACGGCGAGCAGCTCGGGCGCCCGCCCGTGCGGGAAATCCTCCGAGGCACCGGCAATGCTGATCGAGGCGAAGGGGGCGCCGCGCGCATCGCGGATCGGCACGCCGTACGTGTTGACGCGCGGCACGACGTCGCTCAGGTGCACGCCGTAGCCGTGGCTCTCCGAGCGCCTGAGCATGCGCTCCACCGCCTTGACGCGCACCTCGCCGGACTTCTGCACGCGCTTCATGTTCTCGGCGACCACTGCGCGCGCTTCCTCCGGCGGCAGCGCGAGCACGATGGCGACGCCGCCGGCCGAGACCACCAGCGGCCGGCGCAGGCCCACCTCGTGCGAGAGCGCCTTGATCGAGGCGTCGCCGGCGTTGGCGGCGCAGACGAAGTCGCCGCCGCTGCGCAGGCAGAGGAAGGCGAATCCGCCGGCCCGGCTCGCGGCGCGCGCGAGGTGCGGGGTGCACGCGGCCTGGAAGGCGGCATGGGCCGGCAGCGCAAGGGAAAGCTCGAACAGCAGCGGCCCCGGGACATAGCGCCGGTCTCCGTCGCGCTGGCGCGCAAGGCGCTCGCGCACGAAGAAGGCCATGATGCGGTGCGCCGTTCCCTTGTCGAGCTCGCAGCGCCTGGCGAGATCCGAGAGCCGCCAGCCGAGCGTGCCCCGGGCGGCCAGTTCCTTGAGGAGCAGGGCCCCGCGCTCGAGGGTCTGGGTTCCGGATCGAGGCATGTTTCACATTGTAAAACTCTGGACGCTGCTGCAGCGCAGCGCCGTATTGCTTAGCGGGAGAGAGGCGGAAATACTTCCCGGTTCCCGAGGAGGATCCGATGAGAGCTCTCGTTTCGCTATTAAGCGTCTTCTGTCTTTCTTCAACAGCACTGGCGCAGTCCTTTCCGATCCCGGGCAAGCCGGTGCGCGTGGTAGTCGGCTTCGCCGCCGGCGGCGGCACCGACGTGCAGGCGCGCATCGTGCAGCCCAGGCTCTCGGAGGCGCTCGGCGGCCTGCCGGTGATCATCGAGAACAAGCCCGGCGCGAGCACCATGCTCGCCGCGGCCGAGGTGAAGCGCTCGGCGCCCGACGGCCACACGCTGCTCTACACCTTCAACGGCACGTTCGCGCAGATGCCGTTCACGCAGGCGAACGTGCCTTACGACCCGTTCAAGGACTTCACGCCCATCTCCCTCGGCGCGCGCGGCTCGCAGATCCTCGTGCTGCACACCTCGATCCCGGCGACCAATATCAAGGAGCTCGCCGAGTGGGGCCGCGCCAACCCCGGGAAGCTGAACATCGCCTCCTTCGGCACCGGGACCTCCTCGCACATCTTCGCCGAGCTGCTCGCGCGGCAGTCGGGCGTGCCGATGGTGCACGTGCCCTACAAGGGCGCCGGCGACGCGGTGAAGGACCTGCTCGCCGGCCGCGTGCAACTGATGTTCGACGCCGCGACGACCGCGATCCCCAACGTCAACACCGGCAGGCTGCGCATGCTCGGCGTGGTCGCCGACCAGCGCTCGAAGTTCCTGCCGAACGTGCCGACGCTCACCGAGCAGGGCATCAAGGGCATCGACCTGATCGGCTGGCTCGGCTGGTACGGCCCGGCCGGCATGCCGAAGGAGACGGTGCAGAAGCTCAATGCGGCGCTCGTCAAGGCGCTGTCGCATCCGGAAGTGCGCGCGGGCATCGAGAAGGGCGCGTACGAGTCGGTGCCTTCCTCGCCCGAAGAGCTCGCCGCCATCACCAGGGAGTCCTACGAGCGCTGGGGCAAGATCATCCGCGACATCGGCATCAAGGCGCAGTAGGGAAGAAATGAAGCTCACCGCGCAGGAGCAGGCGATGCTGGACGGGCGAGAGGGCCCGGCGCGGCAGAAGGCGATGGACCTGCTCGTGCGCTACGGCGAGGCGCTCGGCGCCGGGCGCCTGGTCGACACCAACAACGTCTGCGGCACCGTCGGCGCCTCCACCCCCTTCCTGCGCGACTACGGCGCAAGACACGGGATGGACGCCGTGTTCTCCGAGTTCAGCCTCGACAGCGCCGAGGTGGTCGAGATCCCGAAGGTCTCGGTCCATGCCTCGCACCTGCAGCAGGGGCTGGACCCCGACCATGCCGAGCTGCAGGGCATTCCGCCGGAGGTGGTGAAGGTGTATCGCCAGGGCGAGGCCTACACGATGAAGCTGGGCGTGCAGCCGCTCAACACCTGCGCGCCCTATACCGTGGGCAACGTGCCGAAGATGGGCGAGCACTGCGCCTGGATGGAATCCTCCGCCGTCATCTACATCAACGCCGTGCTCGGCGCCCGAACCAATGCCGAGGGCCGCGAGAGCGCCGGCGCGGCCATGCTCACCGGCAAGATCCCGTACTGGGGCTACCACCTCGACCAGAACCGCCTGGGCACGCATCTCCTCGAGCTCGACGTCGACGTGCGATCGACCGCCGAGTGGGGGCTGCTCGGCTACTACGTGGGCGAGATGGTGCAGGAGTGCGTGCCGGTGCTTGCCGGCGTGCGCGAGGCCCCCGACCTCGCGCGGCTGAAGCACTTCGGCGCTGCCGCCGCCTCCTCCGGCGGCGTGGAGATGTACCACCTCGTCGGATTCACGCCGGAGGCGCCGACAGTGCAGGCTGCCTTCGGGAACAGGAAACCGATTGAATCCTTGAAGGTTGGAAAAGCCGAGCTGCGCAAGGCCTACGAGCAGGTCAACTCGACGGCGAAGGACCCCAACGTCGACTACATCATGCTCGGCTGCCCGCACTACACCCTCGGCCAGATCGAGGAAGCGTGCCGCCTCCTGCAGGGCAGGCGCGTGCACGGCAACACCAGCCTGTGGATCTTCACGCCGCGGGCGACGAAGCAGCTCGCCGACCGGAAGGGCTACACGAAGATCATCACCGACGCCGGCGCTCACCTGATGTCGGACACCTGCTCGGCGCTGGGGCGCGTGCTGCCCAAGGGCACGAAGGTCGCGGCGGTCGACTCCGCCAAGCAGGCGCACTACCTGCCGGCGATCATGGGCGTGCAGTGCTGGTTCGGCACCACCGCGGATTGCATCAACGCCGCCGTGACCGGCAAATGGAGCTCGGAACTTGGGTGATTCGAACAAGATCGTCCTGCGCGGCAGGAAGGTCGTCGGCGGCGTCGCCGAGGGCGAGGCGCTGGTCACGAAGGACCGCATCTCCGGCTGGGGCGGCATCGACCCGCGCACCGGCACGGTGATCGAGACGCGCCACGAGCTGCGCGGCAAGAGCTTCGCCGGCAAGGTGCTGGTGTTTCCCGGCGCCAAGGGCTCGTCGGGCTGGTCGAGCCAGTTCCACGTCGCGCGGCTCGCCGGCGCTGCGCCCCTCGCCATGGTGTTCAACGAGATGACCACCAAGATCGCCCTGGGCGCCGTGGTGACGCACGCGCCCTCGGTCACCGACCTCGACCAGGACCCGCTCAAGGTGATCGCCACCGGCGACTGGGTGAAGGTCGACGGCGACCGCGGCATCGTCGAAGTGACCAAGAGGAGCTGAGCGGTGGCCGACAGGTACGAAAAAGAGATCCCCATCCGTACGGTTCGCAGTTCAAGAAAAAATTCTTGGGATGCAGCGGCGGATATTTGCGTGCTCGGCGCCGGCATCTCCGGCATCTCCGCGGCGCTGGAGGCGGCGGCGCTGGGGAGGCAAGTGGTCCTGGTGGACGGCCTGCCGGCGCTCGGCGGCCAGGCGGTGAACTCCATCATCGGCACCTTCTGCGGCCTGTTCTCGAATGGCCCGAACCGTTTCCAGCTCACCCATGGCATCGCCGACGGCATCCTCAAGGACCTCGGCGCGAAGGGCGCCCTGCACCACAACGTCGGCCCGATGACGACCGTGGTGTACTACGAGGAAGTCGCGCTCGCGCGCTGGATCGAGCACAAGGTGCGCGAGGCGGGCATCACCGTGGTGCTCGGGGCCGTTCTTCGCAATTGTTCTTTGGAAAATCGGCGAATCACGGCGATCGAGCTCGCTACGCGCTACGGCGACGTGCGCATCAAGGCGCAGGGGTTCGTGGACGCGAGCGGGGACGCGGCGCTCACCTACACGGCGGGGCTGCCCTGCCGCGAGCCCGACGTGCCGCTCTACGGCACGCAGATGGTGGTGCTCGAGGGGATCGACGAGGCGCACGTGCCCAAGCGCGACGCCTTCGACAAG
>Ga0105100_10002301_pt1 | contig 11165 bp, 7 predicted proteins | sample PPLLak12cMay2015_2_FD_87033 | JGI IMG/M metagenome (GOLD analysis project Ga0105100, IMG submission 87033) | Freshwater sediment microbial communities from Prairie Pothole Lake near Jamestown, North Dakota, USA - PPLs Lake P8 Core (1) Depth... | ecosystem: Environmental > Aquatic > Freshwater >... | reverse complement strand
GGAATTTATGGCGGTTTTCCAAAGTGCCGCTCCAGACGACGTGAATTTCATTTTCTCCGATCGCCAGGATATCGGCCAAATCGTACGGGCCATCGATATTCCGGGGTCGTGACCAGGTCGAACCTCCATCGAAGGAATGAGAGTACCGGATGCCGATGGGAGGGAAGGTTTCTGGGTAGTTCGTTTCAGTCCACACGGCATGGATGCCCCCATTTACATCCACCGCCATCCTGGAATTCGTGACCATCTTGGTGGTTGAGTCATTCAAATACGCATAATTTGGAGAGGTCCACGAAATACCATTATCCAGGGACGAGATGTAATACACCCCGGAAAGATCACCAGCTAAAACAGGGTAAAGCACGTGCAAGGTCCCATCTTTCCCAACGGTCAAATCTGGCTGCCCGACCAGGTTCGTGATGGGTGAGATGATGGTGGGAGAGCTCCAATTCTTAGCACTGCCCGCATTGACCGCTGCCACCTGGCTGTATACCAGGCGGTCGTTGTATCCACCCAGCCATACTAGATGGAGGATGTCCTGCTCATCGACATCCATTGAAGGAGAACCCGAGATTTCTCCAATTGTATAGACGATGTCAATTGGATTGGACCACAATCCTTGTGACAGTGAAGTATATATCAACGAATTGCCGCTGCGGCCGTTCAACTGCGAATCTTCCGCCCAGATCACGTGCAGCGTACCCGTAGAATCAGCGACCAGTGTGGGAGCGAGCGATTCGGTCGAAGTGTAGGAGATATTTAAGGGAGCACCCCATAAAAGAGCCTGGTAGAGATTCCACCCGGCAGTGGCGAATATGAACACAATTCCAACCGTGAGGAAAATCGACTTCATCCATGCATTCTGACGGACGCAATAGCTGAATCTCCTGATCATTTGAGCCTTCTGCAGCAATATTTTCTCATCGTGTGGATTGAAGAATATATCAGGGAATGTATGAGTCACCCTAACATATCTAACGTTGGATCGAATTCACTCATGCAGCAAGCCGACCAGTGAACGCACACTGCTCTCCATCGTCATCCGCTCGGTTACCAGGCGGAACGCGTTTTCTGCGATCAGTTCTCGCTCGTCCTGGTGATCCAGGTAGTACCGGATCGTATTCACCAGCTTTTCGAGAGACGCCGAGATGTAGTGTACTCCGGGCTGGTATTCCGGGCAGTGAGGTAAGATGGGATCAGAGATCACCATCGACCGGTTGCCGGCTGCCACATGAAATCGATATGGGAAGGCGTTGTCGTACCAGGTAGGCAGCAGGTTCAAGGTGATTTTGGCACGGTTCAGGAAGTGTGTGCGTTCTTCACCGTAAATAAAAGGATGTTCGATGTCGTCAGCCATATAGAAACTGATGTCCTTCGAGCATAACATATCTTTGACCTGGTCCAACAGTCGATTTCGCCTGCGAGTCCGCCTCTTGCCAAACCACAGCACATCGATATCACGCGGTAAGTCTAGCGGCGCATACCACTTTGGTGAAGTACCCCACGGCACATAGCAGGTGGGTAAGCCATTTTTAGTGAAAAGGTCTGCGTAAATCTTCGAAGAGCTGGCCAGCAGGTCGAGCCACCCATTGGCATACGCATGTCTATATTCCCCCAGGTAGCGGAATTTATGCATTTTTTGATTCAGGAATGAGAAAGGGAATTCAGAGATAATACCCCTTGTACGGCAGTTTCCAGAATCGTTTAATCGATCGAAGGCAGCCCGCATATCACCCAGAGCGGCATTGAATTTCCAGGGAAATCTCAGGTCGGGGGGATTTTCGGTGTTCCAATGCAGGATTTTGAGCCCAGAGTTCGCTTTTCGCTGTGCAGCCTGGCAAACCACCTGCGTCCAGCGGTCGTAAGGTCCAAAGCAAAAAACGAGGTCCGCCTCTTCAGGAATTGGATCAATCGATAAAAAACAGGCAACTTCAAAATCCCTCCTCATCAATTCATCACAAATGACCTCAGACAAGCCATCATGCTCCGACCATTTGACCACTGCGACTTTATTTTGGGAACGCATGTCGAAATTGACTGCTACGATAATGTCGTTGGTAAACCATATTTATGGGGTTCAATGGAAGGATGGCTCCAAGATACCGGCTGCCCGGAGAGCCTTTTTAAATACCGATGCCAGGGAGGAAGCAAACCAGATCCAGGCTACTGCCAGGATGATCGAGAAGGGCTGTTTTAATTTAACCGCCTCTTTCAACGTCACTCTCCAACCATGGGCCAGTGCTGCGGATGGCCGCATCCTTATAATATCTTTCGCTGATACCGGTCCCGGGAAGGAGGCTGGAATTGGCAGCCCGGCAAACTGGATCACCAGGAGCGTGCGCACACACTTGGTGCACTTTCCGCAATTTCCTTCCTGGATAATGTCTCGATCAATCCCCGTAAAGCACACACGCAGATTGTTGTAACCAGCTTCCCATTCCCTAAGTGCGACGAACTTTTGCAGCCTGGAAAATGCGATCCCATCATGGATGATCTCAAAACCTTCCGTTGAGAGCATCGGGTCCGTAATCGGGTTAGAACCCCAGGGAAAGACCAGCGAATTGCTATTATATGTATTGGCGATCAGTCCGGCGCTGCATTCCCCTTTGAACAGCTGAAGGCAGGCCCCCACTGCAGGACCATGCCAGATCTCCCAATTTAGAGTGAAGATAGTCCGGCAGTTGGTACGGAGTGGATATAGCTTCAGGTCCAGCGTTTTCAGAGTCTCCTGGCAGCGCACGAAAACCCGTTTAAACGTCTCTTCCTTCCTGAGTGGAATATCGAAGCCGTGCACCATGATACAGCAGCGAAGGTCGATTGAGCGGTGTCCTGCTGCCCCGGTTTTATGCCGCCAGGTAGTGAAAGTTGAATCGCCGCCGCCCGAGAACGCCGCCACCGCTCCAGTCCTCTCAGCAGGCAGCTTGTGTTCCAACAGCCGGGTATTGCTGAACTCGATTTTCTTGAAAAACACAGGATTCCAGCTGTGCCAGATGTCGCGGAACTCGCATAAATTTGATAGCAGCTTTTGAGAAACTGCTCCTTCTATGTGAATATCGCGACCTTCAGCCATCGCAGGCAGCAGCGCCAGAATCAGAAAAGACTCGGCGTCGTCTTCCTCTGGCAAAATAGCCAGCCTGGGCATCTCAATCCACAATGTATCCGTTGAGGTAGTTTTCTCATCCGTTTTGCGCTCAATCACGCAGGTCCGGCATAAGAATTCTCCCCGGGTCACTGGGAGCTGGCAGTGCAGCAGTATGCTATCCATCGATTATTATGGCGTGGCGAGTGGTCAAGACCTTATCAAAAGGATGGTTCCCAAATGCCTGCCGCCTGGAGGGATTTCTTTAGCACCAATGCGAGGAAGGAAACAAGACTAATCCAGGCCAGCGCCAGGATTAGTGAGAACCGCTGGTGCGTCTTCAGTGCATGCTGAAGCATTGCACGCCAAAAATAAGCGTAGAATGCAGAAGGCTTCTGCTTGAATATGGCGAGAGAAGAAGGCGGGCCGGGAAAGGAGCGTGGTACAGGCAATCCGGAAGACTGGATTCTCAACAGCGTGATCAGGCAGCGCGGGCATTTGCCGCAGTTGCCTTCCTTTATAATCCCGCTCTCGATCCCGGAAAAGCAGACTCGCAGGTTATTATATCCAGCATCCCATTGCCGGATGGCGGTGATCTTCTGGATCCTGGAAGAGGCGATCCCATCGTGGACGATCTCGAACCCGTCGGTGCCAAGCAGGGGATCGGTGATCGGATTGGATCCCCACGGGAAAACCAGCTGCTTACTGTCGTAGGTGCTGGCAATAATCCCGCTTGCATATTGGCCTTTAAACAGCTGCAGGCAGGCTGCCAGCGCTGGCCCGTGCCAGATCTCCCAATTGAGCGAGAAGATGCTGCGGCAATTGGTGCGCATGGCGTAGAGGACCAGATCCAGGGTGTTCAGGGTCTCTGCACAGCGGGAAAAAATCCGCTTAAAAGCTTCCTCATTCCAATGAGGCACATCGAATCCATGCACCATCAGACAGCCGCGTAGATCCAACGACCGCTTACCGACTGCCCCACACTGATGCCTCCATACGGAAAAAGTAGAATCGACCCCTCCCGAGAATGCCGCTACTGCACCCTGCCTCCTGGTTTCATCCTGAGGGTCGAGAAGCTGGCAGACGCTGATCTCAATATTCTTGAAACGCTTCGGATTCCAGCTGTGCCAGATATCGTGGAACTCCTTGAGGTTGGAAAGCAGCTTCTTTGATACCGCCCCTTCGACCCGGAGATCCCGGCCTTCGGACATTGCCGGAAGCAGCGCCATGATCAAGAATGGCTCGGCGTCCTCCTCCGCCGGTAAGACCGGCAAGACCGGTACGTCAATCCAAAGGTTATCCAAAGAAGTGCTGAGCTCGTCCGTTTGTCTTTCGACTACGCAAGCCCGGCGAGTAAATTCCCCCCTGGTCTCGGATTTTTGACAGCGCAGATACATGCTATCCATAAAAAATGCTCCCTTGTATCCTCGATCGGTGACTCACCAGAGCCTGGTGTTTGGATCATCCTTCAATGAATACTCGAAGCACGCTTCTAATTTCCCGTACGGATGTCCAGATAATACGATGGTGGTTTTACCCAACATGGCCGCCAGAATGGCGGCGTGCAGGCGGTTGCTGATCACCACCGCAGCCTGGGCAATAAATTGCAGGAACTGCTCGAAAGTAAAACCGACATTCGAGCTGACATCTTCCACGATGACCGGTAAGCCCCTGAACTCGGGATGCTCAGAATAAAGTCTGCTCAATGCACCGGTAGTGAAACCGCTCTTCTGGCGCCGGATACGGTGCAGCCCTTTCTTGAGAAATCTCTTCACCGGGGCTGGAACTGCTTTCTTCACCGAACTGGAGACATTCATTTCATACGTAGTTCGAGTGGTCGCTTCCCGGTCGAATCTCTCGATCAATAAAACGTGTTTCGATTGGGCAGATTTCTGAAGAACTTCCAGGAATGGAGAATCTCTCAATTCAAACGCCATGTCTGGATGAAGCAAAGGGTAAACCGGAGCAGGGTAATCCAGATTTGCGATGCGAGCGTAACTGGCCGTTTCACGCGCAAACAGGAAGGTAGGAGCAGTTCGTCCAAGAAAGGCGCTGGCAAAGTCTGTTTGAAGGAACTGGTAACTGGATGGTAGCACAATCATCGGCAGCGCCGGGAATTTTGCGGACAGCTGCTTCAGCCCCACCAACCCGGGGCTCCACAGCTCGACTGCGAAGCTGCCGCTGCCGTTGACGATAAGCAATTGGGCTTGTTCTGGCCTGTCGACATATTCCAACTGGTATTTTGCGAGGAAATATCGCGACCCCAATTCGATCAGCGTATCCCCATGATTTCCCCCGACAGGTTCGAAGAAGACCCGCTGCCGATCGTATTGGTCCATAATCTCGGCAAGTTTTGTCATCGAACCTGAAACAGCAGAAAAGATACTCCGTTAATCACCAGAAGCCTCCCTGAAAGTACTTCGCCGAGGATTTCCCCCAACTTCGCCCTGGTACCTGATCAAATCGCCAGGCCGCGTTCTTTCAACTCAGTTCGCGCCACCTCGAAATGGTCGTTGGAAGTCTGGGATTCCACCCAGCCGATCAGCTCATCGACACCCTGCTCGAAAGTCACCCTGGGCTGGTAACCCAGGGACACCAGCCGGGATATGTCGCTGAAACAATGGCGGATATCGCCAGCGCGGAACTGCTGCGTGATCTCCGGGCTCAAAGACTCTATAGCCATTTCGGGAACAGTTTTTTCGAAATGCGCGAGCAAAGCCTGTGCTACCTGCTGAATGCTGAGCGCGCGCCCAGTGCCTACGTTGAAAACCTCAAAATCTGCCCGGGGGTCCTGCATCACCAGCAGGTTGGCCTGGGCGATATCGGATACATGCACAAAATCGCGCAGCTGCCGGCCGTCCTCGAAGATCACCGGAGGTTTACGGTTGATCAGCCGGCTGGAGAAAATGGCTGCCACACCAGTGTAAGGATTGCTGAGCGCCTGCCGCGAGCCGTAGGTGTTGAAGTATCTTAGAGCGACGGTTGGTATGTTGTAAGCCTGACCGACTGCCATGAACATCTCTTCGTGATCGCGCTTATTGATGGCGTAAATTGAAGTCGGATACAGTGGTTTGTCTTCAGAGGTCGGACAGGGAGAAACGCCCTGCCGGCATCCCTGCAGTGGGCAAAGCATCTCCCACTCCTGGCGCTGTAGCTGCGAGAGCGACCTCAATTTCGGATACACCGTCCCGTGTTCCTGGCAGATGTAACTTCCTTCGCCGTAGATGGACATCGACGACGCCACCACCAGTTTGCGGGGGCGGTTTTTAGTATTCACGACCGCCTGGAGCAGGACTGCCGCTCCATAGGTATTTCCCTGAGTGTAGCGTGCAATCTCATACATGCTCTGCCCGACACCCACCAGGGCTGCCAGGTGGAATACCACATCGATACCTTCGAGAGCGCGTGAAATACCCTCCGGATCACGAATATCCCCGAGCACGAATTCCGCCGCCGTGTCCAGGTAGTCGGGCCTGGTCCTGGATTCCGCCAGCTTCCCGTGTACCTGTGGCTCAAGATTATCGAAAATTCGCACTTCATACCCCGCTGCGAGCAGGGCGTCTGCGAGGTGCGAACCTATGAAACCGGCTCCTCCGGTGACCAGGACATGTTCTGACATGAGCGTATTCGCCTAGGGTGTGTGAGTACGGCCGCGCATCAAGATTCCGACAAAGATGATGATGACGATGATAGCCGCCAGTCCCCCGCCCAGGGCTTGAGGTGAAACGGGGAGCTGGGACCCTTCAGAGTCCGAATTCGAAATGACCAATGGTGTGGGAGAGGCGGTCGGCTCAGCCGAGGGGGTTGGCTGCTCGCTCGTGTCCGCTACCGGTTCTGTCGTTGGTGCAGCCGGGGGCTGAACCGCATCCAGGCTGCGAATCGAAAACAGGATGCCAGGATTTTCAGGAACAGGGGTGGCCTGCCCGCCGACGATGGCTGATGCCAGCCACGCGACTAATAATTTTCCACCGCTTGGCACTGTCGAAGCCACAGCCGTTGAATCGCTGTTAGTCCACTGCCCACCCGGGTTGAAGACTTCCTGCTGGCTCCAGCGACCCACTGTTGGATCCTGGGGGGCAACAGTCCACACACTGTAATACAGGCCTGTTCCACCGGTCGAGGCACTGACCAGGTACAGGTTATAGGCATCCACTGCCGTCGAAAAAGGTGGCTCTCCGGAGAAGGATAAATCCGACCAGCCGGGCACCCTGCTGACATCACCCCAGCCCGCTCCATCTGCCTTCTGCTGGCTGGTATTTAGCCAGCGGTGACCGATGCTTATATTATCTGAAAACAACAAATGCAGCTGACCTGCAATGAACACAAGCCGCGGCCAATCATTGCCGTCGGGAGCGATTTCGAAAGGTTCACTCCAGGTAACCGTATCAAAGCCAGATGAATCACTTCCCAGGAGTGCGCGGGTGTAAAAGATGCCGTCCGTAGGCAACGCCCCAGTCCCCACTACTCGTGAGAATGCGGCATGTACACCACCGTCCGGTGAAACAGCTAAAACCGGTCGATCCACACCTTCCCAACCTGCACTGACTGCATCGAAAACAACTATCGGCGCACTCCAATTCTCTCCTGAGTCATCCGAGTAGACCAGGTAAACACCGCGCTGTTCGTTCCTTGGAATGGCATAAATGATATACAACCTGCCGGAGGGATCCTGGGTAATTTGCGGTCGTGATACGGTTGAGTTTTCATCCAGGTTCTGCGATGGGACCCATCCGAATGCTGAACCTGCCATATCAGCCATGGCATGTGAATACATCAATAAACCGTTTGTACCTCCGCTCCAGCTGAGGTGCAGCTGACCCTGGGAGTCAGCAATCATTGACGGCTGCCTGCTGATTGTGCCATCCCCGCCTTTAAAGATCTCGACTGGCTGGAGTGTCTGCAGGTTATCGAAACGGGAGTAATACAACGATGAACCTGAGCTGTCAAGCTCCTGGCTCCAGACAAAATGTTCCCACCCCTGGTAGTCGACAGCAACCGCGGGTTCTCGGACCTGCTCTCCGGCCTGCGATACCAAGACCGGCTCCAACCAGGGTGAAGGAGGAGCGGAAACAAATTCGAGCGCCGAGATATCCGCAGATGAAGCCCACACCTCTCCACCAGTTAAATCCGTCCCGGCAACCATGATCCTCCCACCAGCAATTGCCAGGCTTAATTCATCCAGCTGGACAAAACGCCGGGTCTCTGCGTCCTCAAAATTCAGGCTGATCGCATGGGGTTCATACCATTGTGAGCTGCCGGCATCCCAAGCGGTCAGGTTGATGGTGGAGGTACCTTCTCCCCAATACCAGTACAAATCCGTTCCATCCAGAATGAAATTTGAACTGGTGGGACAGGTCTGCAAATCAGCAAAAATCCGTACAGGCTGGCTCCATTCCGCTGCAGGGATTACCGGGCCTGGAATCGGAGGAGTGACAGCCGGGCCGGTAGTCGCTGTTTCGGCTGGCTGCTGCGGAACGACAGTGCCAGCAGCATCCAGGCGCTGCTGATACAGGGTGCAGCTGGTTTGGGAGGCATCCTGCCAGGTACGGAGCAGGCCACCTTCTGGCAAGGGCAGCACCAGCGGATTGGATGGCACCGTTCCGGCAAATTCAATTAACTTCGGTTCGGTCCAGGTGTTCCCTTGATCGAACGAGTCGGCTGAATAAATCATTCCCAGGCGCGGCTCTGTCCAGGCCATGGAAACCAGGCTGCCCGCAGATGCGGTTTTGATGAGAGCAGGCGGAGCTGCCAGGTTCCGGTAGTAGATCGAATTTTGGACCGACACAGCCGACTGCCAGGTTACTCCCCCGACTGTTTTCCGTACGTACACTCCAGGCTCAAATAACAGGGACTTGTAATTACGAATATAACCCATGTAGATTTCATTAGCTGCCAGCGCTGCGGTATCGTAGACTAAAGCCGATTCTGCAATTCGCAAAGGTTCAGACCAGGTTGTAGTTCCCAGTAACATCAAGTTTTCGTTTAACGCTGGCTGACTGGTAGCCGGGTCGGGCGGTGAAAACCAGAAGGCATGAATCCGGTCAGATCCGTCCAACATCATCTCGGGAGGAGAGGGTGGCGTTGCTGGATTCTGGTTCGGGTTAGGAGGCAGGATGGGCACGAGAACCGGTAAAGACCAGACACTGCCGTTGTATACTGCTGTCACCAGGCCATCGAAGCTATCCATCCAGAATGCCTGGTTTGTGCCGTTCAAAGAAGCAACCAGGCGAGACTGGCTGGCAGCGCCTGAGCGCGAGAGGTTCGTCGGCGGGCTCCAGGTGATCTGTGCCAGCGGCGACTGCCTGCCAGAATGGAACTTCGTGTACTCCTCGAAAGCCTGGAGCGCCGGAGAATTGCTGGCTGAGGCAGGCAGGCTGGCAAATGAAACAAAGATCAGGCTAAGTAATATGGCAATATGTGTTAATCGCAACGTTTTATCCTTAGATGAGGTGTAGCCGAATACCCCCCGCTGGGAATGACGCAGCGGTGTGGGCTTAATTGTAATCGATGATCGCACGGACGATTCGTCCGGCTGCATGACCGTCACCATACGGGTTGACGGCCTGTGCCATCAGGATATATTCCTGCGGATTATCCAGTAATATTTTCGCTTCCGAAATGATCTGTTCGCTGGAAGTCCCGACGAGCCTGACAGTACCTGCCTCTATCCCCTCCGGGCGCTCAGTTACCCTGCGCATCACAAGCACCGGCACTCCAAGTCCAGGGGCTTCTTCCTGGAGTCCGCCAGAATCCGTCAATAGCAATGTGGTGTGCTTTAACAGGTGGATCATTGGCAGGTAATTGAGAGGAGGGAGCAGAGTGATATTCGGGATATCTTTAAGCAGACGGTATACCGGCTCAACCACATTGGGATTCAGATGCACTGGATAAACAAACTGGACTTCATCTCGATAAATCTCCGCCAGGCAGCGCAGAGCATCGCAGATATCGACCAGGGGCTGTCCAAAATTCTCCCTGCGATGGGCGGTCACCATAACCAGCCGCGGGCGATTGGAAGGGATTTGGGTCTGGCCCAACTTTTCCAGGAGAGACAATACCTCTAACGTCGGCGGCATGTCTGCCACCATCTTCAAGGCATCAATCACCGGATTCCCTGTGACCAAGATCCTATCTTCAGCGACGCCTTCCCGCAGCAGATTTCCCCTGGCCCATTCGGTGGGGGCGAAATGCAGGTCTGCCACGGTGCTCGCCACCCGGCGATTGATCTCCTCCGGGAACGGCTGCCATTTATCTCCCGTGCGCAGACCGGCTTCCACATGGCCGACCCTGATCTGATGGTAATAAGCCAGCAAGGATGCGGCCATCACGGTAGTAGTATCGCCCTGGATCAATAACCACTGTGGGTGAAATTTCTCAAGCACTGGGTCGAGATGAGTAAAAACCGCCGCAGTGATCTCCGCCAGTGATTGGTCCGGGCGCATCAGGTCGAGGTCGATATCAGGTATGATGTGAAAGATATCTAGGACCTGGTCCAGCATCTCGCGGTGCTGGGCAGTCACGCACACCCTGGCATCCACCTCCGGATGGCGCTTCAGCTCCAGGACAACTGGTGCCATTTTCACAGCTTCAGGGCGCGTACCGAAAACCGAAAGAACCTTTACCATCTATGGACCCAGTTTTTCCCTGGCAGCCACTGCCTGCTTTTGCGCTTCAGTGTTGGCGGGATTGAGCAGCAGCACCGCCTGGTATGAATAATACGCTCTTTGAAAGTCTTCTTGCGTCCAATAACGCGACCAGGCGTTTCCCATTAAGTGCATCTCGGCCCACGGGTTGCCTTGCAGTGCAGCGGCGGCTTTCTCTGGAAAGCCGTTGGCAATTGCGGCATCTGCATACAATAACTGAGTGGTGAGATCACGCTGGGTCCCTTCCCAGGCGACCTGCATGGAATCCCAGGCTGAGGCATAATCGCCACGGCTTAGAGCAATCACGCTCAGCCTCTGAAGTGCAGTCTGGTTGGATGGACTATAGGTCAGAGACCGTTTAAAATCGCCCGTGATCGCGGAATAGTCGATAGACTGTCTGGCCTGGTCTACTGAGAGCTTTTCGTAGTTGTTGGGATCGTAAG
>Ga0105100_10002297_pt1 | contig 11181 bp, 8 predicted proteins | sample PPLLak12cMay2015_2_FD_87033 | JGI IMG/M metagenome (GOLD analysis project Ga0105100, IMG submission 87033) | Freshwater sediment microbial communities from Prairie Pothole Lake near Jamestown, North Dakota, USA - PPLs Lake P8 Core (1) Depth... | ecosystem: Environmental > Aquatic > Freshwater >... | reverse complement strand
GGCGGCGCGTTCCGATAAATGAGTGGGTACCGTCATTAATATTCCTAAATTATTAATTGTCATTGCGAGCGCAGCGAAGCAATCTCAAGTAACTTGCAAGCACGAGATTGCTTCGGGCTACGCCCTCGCAATGACATGCTCTTATTTCAACCACCTCGCCGCATCCAGCGCATGATAAGTGATGATCAAATCTGCTCCGGCACGTTTCATCGAGAGTAATGTTTCGAGCGTGACCTTGGCTTCGTCGATCCAGCCGCTTTGGGCGGCAGCCTTGACCATGGCGTACTCGCCGCTGACGTTGTAGGCAGCCATTGGCAGTTCGGGGAAGGCGTCTTTGACAGTGCGAATCACATCGAGATAGGCCAGGGCCGGCTTGACCATCAGCATGTCAGCGCCTTCGTCCACGTCGAGAGCTGCTTCTCGCAGCGCTTCGCGGACATTGGCCGGATCCATCTGGTGGGACTTGCGGTCACCGAACTTGGGTGCGCCTTCGGCAGCATCTCTGAACGGTCCGTAGAATGACGACGCATATTTCACGGCATAAGACAGGATCGGTACGTTATCGAAACCGGTCACGTCCAGCGCATCCCGAATAGCGGCCACCATGCCGTCCATCATGCCGGAGGGGGCGACGATGTCCGCGCCGCATTCGGCGTGCGAGACGGCCACCTTGCCGAGTATCTCCAGGGTCGGGTCGTTGAGCACGTAGCCTTCGGGAAGATGAGTGTGCGGACGGGTTGGCAACCCGTTGCCACTGACATTAAGAATCCCGCAATGCCCGTGGTCGGTGTACTCACACAGGCAGACATCGGTCACCACTACCATTTCGGGAAATTCTTTCTTGATGGCACGAATGGTCTGCTGGACAATTCCGTTGTGGGCGAAGTTTTCCAAACCAACCGGGTCTTTCTCTGCCGGAATGCCAAACAGGATCACCGCCGGGATACTCAGCTTGGCGGCTTTCTCTGTTTCACGAACGGCTTCGTCTACGGAGAGTTGTGCGATACCAGGCATGGATGAGATCGGTGTGCGGCCTTCCCCATGTCGCACAAACAATGGGTAAATCAAATCACGGGGATTCAGTTCGGTCTCGCGCACCATCGAGCGCAGGGCCTCAGTCTGGCGCAGGCGGCGGGGACGTTTCGATTGACGATTTTTAAGTTCATCCAGTGTCATAATTTCTCCGCTTTATGCTTTCTGTAGCAATTCCACAAGCCCTTCAGTGGTATATTCTTCCGCCACAAAAATATCCACAAAACCCGCTTCTGCGGCGGCTTTTTGGGTGATCGGACCGATGCAGGCGATTTTGGGATCTCCTGGAAGATGCATGGGATCGAGTCCTGCGCGGCGGACGATCTCGACAAAATTCTCGACTGTGGATGGGCTGGTAAATGTCACCGCATCCACCCCGAACTTCAAGGCCGACAGCCCATCCGGGTCGGGTTCTGCCCGGACGGTTTGGTACACGGCAATCTCGTGGGCCATCCCGCCTACTGCCGCAATTGCTTCTGGCAGCGCCTTGCGGGCGATCTCGGCGCGTGGCAGTAACACCCAGCGTCCGCGCAGGTCGCCCAGGCCGGGCAAAATGGCTTCAGCAATGTATTCGTCAGGGACAAAGTCGGGGGTAACGCCACGTGAGATGAGGGCTTGGGCGGTCTTAGGTCCGATAGCAGCGACCCGAATACCCTCACCCCTTCCCCCTCTCCCTAAGGGAGAGAGAGAAACTACACGTGCAAAAAACGCATCCACTCCATTGACCGATGTGAACACGATCCAGTCATAACAACTTAATTTCTCAATCGCCCGGTCGAGCGCCACCTTCTCTTCAAAGGGGCGAATTTCAATGACCGGGAAGAAGATCGGCTTGAAGCCAGCATCAGCGAGAGCGTTGGCAAATGAGTCGGCTTGCGTGCGGGGGCGGGTTATCAGTACTTTCATAGTGACCAGTGATCAGTTTTCAGTAACCACTTTCAGGATTTCGCCAGCACCTTGAGCGATGGCCTCCTGCGCCAAACTTTTTCCAAGCTCAAACGGGTTAGCGTCTTCGCTAGAAACTTTAACAATTTGCTTTCCATCTATCGAAGCCACCAGGCCCGTCAAGCTGATAACTGACTGCGGACCGCTAACCACTGCGTAAGCCGCCACCGGCACCGCACAGCCTCCGCCCAGCCCCAACAGGAACTGGCGTTCGGCGGTCACTGCGGCGCGAGTTGGCGTATCTTCCAAAGCCGACAGCAGTGAGAGCATTTCAGTATCATCGGCTCGGCACTGGATCGCCAGCGCACCCTGACCGGGAGCGGGCAGCATCACATCCAGTGATAGCCATTCGGTGACATGAGATTCCAATCCCAAACGGGTTAGCCCTGCGCCAGCCAGAATAATAGCATCGTACTGTCCTTCGAGCACCTTACGCAGACGGGTGTCCACGTTGCCGCGCAGGGAGGCGGTGGTCAGGTCCGGGCGGATGGATAAAAGCTGAGCAGCGCGCCGCAGGCTCGAGGTCCCGATCACCGAAGCGGGGGGTAGAGATTCGAGGGTATATCCTTTGGCTGAAATCAGCGCATCCCGCACTTCGGTGCGGATCGGTACGCATCCTACAGTTAAACCATCGGGGTTTTCGACAGGCAAATCCTTGAGGGAATGCACGGCGCAATGGACCGCGCCGGAGAGCAATTCGCTTTCGAGTTCTTGCGTAAAAAGTCCCTTGCCGCCGATCTCGGGCAGGGGTTTGTCCAGGATTTCATCGCCCTGCGTAGTGATGACCTTTTCCGCGCAGGCCAGGCCGGGGTGGGCAGCCTGCAAAGCAGAAATCACCCACTGGGTTTGCCAGCGGGCGAGTGCAGAGGGGCGGGTAGCAAAGACAAGTTTCACGTTCAAGGTTCCAGGTTGAAAGTCAGGCAAAGGTTGTTGGTCATCATTCAACTTGTAACTTTCAACCTTCAACATTCGGAGATAAACCAAACAATGTGCGCGCCACCTGGGCATATTCCGGCGCTGCCGGGGTATTGGCTTCCGCCTTTAAGCGGTTAGTGGGCGCATCCAAAAGCTTTTTGACCAGCGCCTGGGTGAGCGCCTCGATGCGAGCCCGTTCGGCCGCGCTCAGGTCGGGCAGGCGGCGCAGGGTCTTGTCCAGTTCGGCCTGACGAATAGACTCTGCTTTGCGGTGCATATCTGTGATCAGCGGCAGCATTTCAAGCGAGGCCAGAAAATCAAGGAACTTACCTTCTTCCTCATCAAGGATGGCTTCCACATGCGGCACTTCAGAAGCGCGCTCGTTCAGCGATTGCTCCAGGTGGGCGTTGAGATTGTCGATATCGTGTAAACGCACGTTGGGGACTTTCGCTACATCGGGATCAATATCGCGCGGGAGGGCTATATCGACCAGCACGAGCGGACGTTCGGAACGTTGCTGCATAGCCGAGTCTACCATTTTCGTGTCTATTAATGTATGCGGCGCGCCAGTGGATGCGATCAAGATATCAGCGCGTACAAGGGCCTTATCCAAATTCTCGAAGGTATCTGCTTCGGCGTTCCAACGATTGGAAAGCACATGGGCTCGTTCCAAGGTACGGTTAACAACGATCAACTTTTCGGCGCCACGTTTTCGCAGAGCCTCAACTGCCAGTTCTGCCATCTCGCCGGCGCCAAGGATGACAATTTGAGCCTTCTTGATATCATGCACGGAACGTTCGCACAGCCCGGCTGCCAGCGAGGAGACCGAGGCCGGGTTGCGGCTGATGGAGGTTTCCGTACGAGCGCGTTTCCCGGCGTGGATGGCAGCCTGGAAGAGTCGCGAGAGAAGCGGACCCGAAGCGCCGATCCCCCGCGCCAATTCCAGCGCGCGCGTCACCTGACCGAGAATCTGCGGCTCGCCCAGCACGAGCGAATCCAGCCCGGCAGCCACATCCAGCAAATGACGCACAGCTTCGACATCCACAAAACGATACAGATGCGGATGCAAATCATCCACCGGCACCCCGCGCGCATCCGACAAAAATGCTTCCAACCCGGAGAATGACTTGTGGTTGGAAGCGGCATAAATTTCGATGCGGTTGCAGGTCGAGAGGATGACCATCTCTTTCATATTGCAGGTGGTGTTCGCATGTCTGCAACTCATACGGGCGAGCGCAGCGCGCACCTGATCTTCACCAAACGAAAGGCGCTCGCGCAATTCTATGGGAGCGGTCGTGTGGTTCAATCCTATGGAAAGAATGTGCATCGAACCAAATATAGCGGATACGCAAACAAGCTGCGAGGTAGATTTTTGAAAGATTTCCTTAGTGAATCGTTAGAAAATTTCGTCCTTTACCGAGATTTCTGACAAAAGACAGTAAGCTTTATGATGAATGACATCGGCAAGCCGAATTGGAATTATCTAACCATTTATGAAAAGCAAACCAGCCAGAGAGCCTCTATCACCTTGTTACTCTGGCTGGTACATCTAACTTTGTGCCCCGGGCGGGAATCGAACCCACATCTAAGCCTTAGGAGTGCCTTGTTCTATCCTTTGAACTACCAGGGCGAGCAGGAAAATTATAGCATGTCCTGCCGAGGCATGCAAAGATACTGAGGTTTAAACTTTGAAATGTAGATGCGATTATTCTTGCAATGGTGGTACCTTATAATATTTTTAACACGAGGTGTATTCTATGAAAACCGGACAAAGATATTTTGGAATGACTTTAGCCCAAATCGGCATACTCGCCGTGCTGGCGCTTGTCGCGTGTATCGCTATCGGGATAATGGGAACATTGATGCTTAACTCAGTTCCCAACACACAGCAAACCCAACCCACTTACACTCTCCAGCCGAGCCCGACACCTGTTGTTACCTCTACACCCTGGCCGACAATTACTCCGATCCCAGACTGGCAGGAATATTCATTTGCGGATGGTCAAGCCAGGATATGGCTGCCTGCGAGTTATATAGGCGGCGAAATTGCCACGTCATCCGAAGAAATTATGGAGAAACTCAAAGAGACAATCGATGATGAAGCATTTGCCAACGATATCCAGGGTTTGATGGCTTCCCCAGAGATATCCTTCTTTGCTTTCGATACTGAATTTACCAGTTCAGTCAGATTTATGTTTGTCGGGAGTGAAACCTTGAGCCCAGATCTGGTAATAAAAATGGATGATTATCTGAATAACATGGTGGATAACTCCACAGATGGAAGCAACCGAGTGGTTGAACGACAAGTTACACAGTTAGATTATTATCCAGTCGGCAAATTAGTCGTTGAGAGCAAAATCCCAGCCGAAGATGTAGAAGTTTACGTTACGATAGCCATTTACGTGATCCAAGTAGATAATACGATGTGGATAATTACCTTCCGAACTGGACGAGAAGAATTCGGAAGCTACCGATCAATCATTGAAGCCAGTGCCAGATCTTTTTGGATTCAACGATAGCAGGGAGATAAGAATATCAGTTAGTGTTCTTTTGGAGGAGCAGCAGGGCCGTAATCTAACACCCGCCTGACTTGGGTATTCCCCTCCGGTGGGCTGACGATACCTTTTTCCTCCATCACATCCACCAAGCGGGCAGCGCGTGTGTAACCGATCCGTAAACGGCGTTGCAACATGGACACGGAGCAACGTCCCTCGTGGCGCACCAGATCAACCGCTTCGCTATAGAGTGGGTCGCTCTCCTCTTCTTTCTGCATTTCCTCCCATAGCGCCTGCTGTTTAAGCGGAACACCGGCCGGCAACGGCGCATCCACGGGCGCGCCTACAGCCGCATAGGGACTGGCACCGCCCATCTGCGCGCGCCAGAAGTCCACCAAGCGCTGGATCTCCGGGTCGGAGACAAAGACACCCTGCAAACGCACAGGCGCGGGTGCATCCGGCGCATGGTAGAGCATGTCGCCGCGCGCCAGCAGGCGTTCGGCGCCCGGCTGGTCGAGGATGACACGGCTGTCGGTATTGGAGGCTACCGCAAAGGCAACGCGGGCCGGGAAGTTGGCTTTGATCAGGCCGGTGACCACATCCACAGAAGGACGCTGGGTGGCGAGAATCATATGGATACCGGTGGCACGCGCGAGCTGCGCCAGACGCGTGATCGTCCGCTCGGTTTCGTCCGGCGCAATCATCATCAAATCCGCCAGTTCGTCGATCACAATCACAAGGTAGGGCAATTTCTTACCATTCCGCATTTGCATGCGCGCGTTGTAATCATCGATATTGCGCGCGCCAATCCTGGCGAAGGTGTGATAGCGCTTGTCCATCTCGCGCGTCATCCATTGCAACGCACCCACTACACGGTCGACCTCGACGATCACCGGCGCGAGAAGATGCGGGATGCCGTTATAGCTGGTCAACTCCACACGTTTGGGATCCACCAATACCAGGCGCAAGTCATCCGGGGTATTATGCAGCAGGAAACTGGTGAGAATTGAGTTGACACATACCGACTTACCGGAGCCAGTGGTGCCCGCGATGAGCAGGTGTGGCATCGAAGCCAAGGTGGCAATTTGCGGTAAACCAGCGACATCGCGCCCCAGGGCGAAGCTCAAGGAAGAACGCTTACGCTGAAAGATTTCGCTTTCGAGAATATCGCGTAGCGCCACAAGTGTCATTTCTTCATTGGGCACTTCGATCCCGACGAAGCCCCGGCCCGGCACAGGAGCCTGGATGCGGATGCGCGGCGCAGACAGGGCCAGCGCCAGGTCATCGGCCAGGGAAGCGATCTTGTTGACGCGCACGCGCGTGCGCCCGCTTCTGGTCTCGACGAAGAGCGGCTCCACACCAAACTGGGTAATGGACGGTCCCCGGCTGATCTCCACTACCTGCGCTGGCGCGCCAAAGGAGGCCAGTGTATCTTCGATCAGGCGAGCGCGCTGCTGGATGTACTCTTCATTGACCGCCGGTGCACTGCCTTCCTCCAAAATAGCTGTGACGGCCGGCAAGGCCCACTCGATCACAGGTCCCCCGCTGCTGGTGGTTATGACCGGTCTGCCTACTTGGGATTCATCTGTTCCTGGTACCCCCACTGGGGCAGATGGCCGTTGTATGGGAGTGTACCCGTTGGCCTGCACATCGATTCCATTCAGCGTGGGTCCGGAAGATGTTACCGGACGCGCCAGAGCCTGACGAAGGCGGCTTGCCAGCGGGCCTATCCACTTGAACAATTCACGGATGGAAACGTCCAAGGTTAGCGCCAGGCCGATCAACATCCAGGCGATCATGGCGACAATCGCACCCCCTGAACCCAAGCCAAGCCATAACATCTGTTCGAACAGGCTGCCGAAATAGCCGCCCCCAACTCCGTCCAGTGCGGCTTGCTCGGCCAGTTCGGGCGCGGCGATGATAGCGTGCATCGCCGTCAGCAACCAGAAATACAGTAGGATTACGCCGATGACACGTTCTATCGAAAAGGTTGGAACGCGTTCGATGTTGCGCAACACCAACCATACTCCGATCACGATCAACCCGGCAGGTAGGATGTAAACGCCCCAGCCGAAGACCTGTCCCAGAAACCGGACCAGGCCCCCGGTCAGTGCGCTGCGCTCTGCAGAGATCAGGCTCAAGAGCGTTAGCAGTCCCACCAATGCCAGCACAACACCGATCACATCCAATCTGCGATCGATGGAGAGCGTTTCCCAAAATGTCGGCGTGCGTTCAGGCGGCGGAGGCGGTCGTTTCTTTTGAGAGGAACGTGCAGCGGGTTTGACTGGCTGCTTCTGGGGTGTAACCGTCTTGCCTTTGCCTTTGGAAGCACGCTTGGGAGGGGATTTGGGTTTACTGACAGGCATTAGAAATAGATTTGGTTACAGAATGAACACATAAAGATTATAGCACAAATGGTCTGTTTTTCTTTAAGGTACAATTGTTTCATTCTCACAAAGGATAATCAGTGTTCGAAATTCTTTTCCTTGGTACTTCTGCTTCCGCACCTTCTGCCAAGCGTGGTCTTTCAGCCGCCATTGTTAATCATGACGAATATCGTTTTCTTGTGGATTGTGGCGAAGGGACACAGCGCCAGATTCTGCAATCGGGCGCTGGCTTCAAACGCCTGACCCGCATCCTGCTCACGCACGGGCACCTTGACCATATCCTGGGGTTGGGTGGACTGATGTCCACTTTTTTGCGCTGGGAGGCGATTGACCAGTTGGAAATTTTCGGCGGGCGCTCGGCGCTCGACCGTGTCCACGACCTGCTTTATGGCGTTGTACTGCGTGGTAAGCAGCCACCCATGCCGCTCACCCTGCATGAAATCAAACCCGGCATCTTCTTCGAAGGCGATGATTTTACCGTGACCGCTTTTTCTGTTACGCATCGCGGCCCGGACTGCCTGGGGTACAGCTTCGAGACCAAAGCCCGCCGCCCGTTTCTGGCCGAGAAAGCGGACGAACTCGGCGTTCCGTTCGGACCCGAGCGCCGCGAGCTGGTCGACGGAAAGTCAGTTACGTTGAGGGATGGACGAACGGTCAAACCAGACGATGTGCTTGGTCCATGGCAAAAGGGCACTAAACTGGTCGTTGTAGGGGATACCGGCCGCACCGACGATATCCTTGAATATTGCCGGGACGCCGATGCGCTGGTGATCGAATCGACCTATCTCAACAAAGAAACGGAAATGGCGCAGCAATTCTCACATCTCACAGCCCAAAAAGCCGCGGAACTGGCCAAGGAGGCTGGTGTCAAAAAGCTGATCCTGACGCATCTCTCACGCCGCTACCGCGAACGCGACGTGCTGGCCGAAGCGCAGGCTATCTTTCCGGAGAGTGTCGTGGCGCGTGATTTTGACAGCTTCCAGATCAAAAGAAATTAATCTTTCCAAAAAGATGGGAAGTGGGGTGTTGCGGGCGTGCTGCGCACGCCCGCAACATCCCACACCCGATTTTTTTAAAACATTTTTATCAAGTAAAAGGACGCCGCTCGGCGTCCTTTTTGTTAAACAATTCAGTAGAAGATGATCAGTCACTGGTCATGATGAACAGCGGGGTCATTTCGAAGCTCTTGTAATGCGGGCGTAGACGATCGGTATTGTAGAAGCGTTCCACGTTGACCGTTTTCTTGGTGCTGGTAACAATGTCAATCGGGATGTTGTCATACCGACCGTTTTTGAGCACCACCAGTCGCCCGTGCGTCCTCTTCAGGAGCAGGTCGAGCGCCAGATTTCCATACGCCATGGGAACGATCGCGTCAATCGCATCCGGGTCGCCACAACGTACCAAATAGCCAAGTTTTTGGTTGACAGTGTCCACGAAGCGGCCGTCGTTGAACTTGGGAGTTAGTTCTTTCAATCGTGCGGAAACCAGATCGCCAATTCCGCCCAGTTTGGCATGCCCAAAGGCGTCGGTAGTGCGATCTTCAAAGACCATTTCACCCCCTTCGAACATCGCGCCTTCTGAGACCAATACAACGGAATAATTGCTTGGGTTATATTTGCGGTCGAGCATCAACAATTCCGCCAGCCGTTCGATGTTGAACTTGAACTCCGGGATGACACAGCGGTGGGCAGCGCCCGCCATCGTGGGCAGCATGGCTGTGAAGCCGGCATAACGCCCAAAGACTTCCAATACCATCAACCGCTCGTGGGAACCCGCCACCGTCCGCAGGCTGTTCGCTATCTCAATCGTACGTGTGACGCAAGTACTGAAGCCAATGCAGTAGTCGGTGCCGGGTACATCGTTGTCCATTGTTTTGGGGATAGCAACGACTTTGACCCCCTCCTGATACATGCGGACCCCATAGCTAAGCGTATCATCGCCGCCGATAGGGATGAGATAATCGATCCCAAGAAAGTCAAGATTCTTCAAAATTTCTGGCGTAATATCATTAACTTCATCGCTGTATGTCTCCCGTAAATGCTCGGGGAGACGATCGCTTTTAACCCTGCTTGGATTCGTGCGGGAAGTATGCAGGAAGGTTCCCCCGGTACGGCCGGCCCTGTTGACAATCTCTTCGGTTAGCTCCCTGAAATTTTGGCTGTTATCTGCTTTTTTGTCGCGAATGACATCCACCAGCCCAGCCCAGCCACGACGAATGCCGATGACCTTATACCCCTCCCGCAAGGCTCGAATGGTCACGGCTCGAATGGCCGGGTTTAATCCGGGAACATCACCACCCCCCGTTAGAATACCGATCACACCGGGTTTATTGTTTGACATTGCTGCACCTCCGTTCCGGCTTAGTTGTTGAGTCTGAGCACTATTTTACTCTTTTTGTGGTCAACTCTCAACCGGAATACAAAGCAGCGACCAGGCATTTCCTGGTCGCTGGTTCGTTTTTCAGGGATGAGCGCTCAAAGCTGAAGTTAGATCCAGGTGGGCTCTTCGTACGTCCCAAATACCCCCTTCATCACGTTGACGATTTCACCCAGCGTGGCATACACGTGTACGGCTTCCATGATGTAGGGCATGGTGTTCTCCGTGCCCTGGCAGGCGATGCGCAGCTTATCCAGCGTCTGGCCCACACGGCCGTTGTCGCGCGTCTTGCGAACTTCGTCTAATCGCGCAACCTGGCGCTCGTAACCCTGTGGGTCCATCTCGAGGATGGGGATGGCCAGTGGTTTATCTTCGGCGTAAGCGTTTACGCCCACGATCTTGCGCTCGCCTGTGTCGATTTCACGCTGGTAAAGATACGCTGCATCCGAAATCTCGGACTGGAAGAAGCCTTTATCTATGGCCGGCAGGACGCCGCCCAACTCTTCGATGCGGTGGAAGTAATCGTAAGCTTGCCGCTCGATACGGTCGGTCTGGGCTTCGACGAAGAAACTGCCACCGAGAGGATCGATCGTGTTCGCCACCCCGGATTCTTCCGCCAAAATTTGCTGTGTGCGCAGCGCGATCGTGACCGCGTGCTCGGATGGCAGGGCCAGGGCTTCGTCCAGGGAATTGGTATGCAGGCTCTGGGTCCCGCCCAGAACCGCCGCCAGGGCCTGCACCGCCACGCGGACCACATTGTTCTCCGGTTGTTGGGCAGTCAATGAAACGCCTGCCGTCTGCGTATGGAAGCGGCACAACCACGAACGCGGATTCTTCGCGCCGAACGTCTCTTTCATCTCGCGCGCCCAGATGCGGCGGGCAGCGCGGTATTTAGCGATTTCTTCGAAGAAGTCGTTGTGCGCATTGAAGAAGAAGGACAGGCGTGGCGCAAAGTCATCCACATCCATACCGCGCTCGATGCCCCAGCGCACGTATTCCATGCCATCCGAGAGCGTGAAGGCCAGTTCCTG
>Ga0105100_10002296_pt1 | contig 11182 bp, 8 predicted proteins | sample PPLLak12cMay2015_2_FD_87033 | JGI IMG/M metagenome (GOLD analysis project Ga0105100, IMG submission 87033) | Freshwater sediment microbial communities from Prairie Pothole Lake near Jamestown, North Dakota, USA - PPLs Lake P8 Core (1) Depth... | ecosystem: Environmental > Aquatic > Freshwater >... | reverse complement strand
CGGCCCCCGACGGAAGGATCTACCCGTTTTGCACCTACAACTCGGGACCCGTTCACCGTCATCGGGCCGAGAATTCGATTGCTTCTTCTTGAGGTGGCCCGATTCCCACGGGTCCCCGGCGGGACCTTCCGGTGGATCGCTTCCGCCGTGCTCCTTGCGCTGCTCCTTTCCCCTCGACCGAACCTCGCGGAGGAAGCCGTCCCCGGCGGAAAGACGCTCTCGGGAGCGGAGAGGGACCGCTGGTTCGAGGAGGACCGCAAGCGCCAGAAGGAGATCACCGGCTTGAGCGCGGCGGTGGTGCAGCGGAAGCGTGACCCGCTCCTGAAGGACGAGGCGGTGTCCAGGGGGAAGCTGTCGTTCCGGAAGCCGGCCTCGCTTCGATGGGAAGTGGAGAGCCCCGAAAGAAGGATCGTGGTGATGGATGGCCGGACGGTGACCAACTATTATCCGAAGAGAAAGGAGGCCGAGCGGAGGGACATGCAGGACGATTTCGCGTCAAGCGCAACGCTGGGTCTTTTCGAATCCGGGATCTCCTCCTCCCTCCCCGAACTGGAACGACGGTTCCAGGTCGACCTTTCCCGTTCGGATAACGAGGTGGTCCTGCGGTTGATCCCGCGCTCGAAGATGCTTTCCCGCGTCATCGCATCGATCCGGATCCACCAGGATCCTGTGGAGGGAAGCCCGCGTCGTATCGTGGTCGAGGGAGCCCGCGGTGATCGAACCGAGACGACGTTCTCCGGGGTGACCCTCAACCCCGAATTTCCTCCGGACACCTTTTCCTTGCGACTGGGACCCGAGGTCCGTGTCACGGAAACGGGGGGACCGGAACGGAACCGGGTGGATGGTCCGTGACGATGTTCAACCCGTGTCCCGTGCCCTTACCGTCGCGGTCGATCCCGATTGCTGAAGGGTTGAACGACCGCGGCGGTCCCGTGGAATGACCATGCCGAGCGCGATGCCGGCCGTCCTGCTCCTCGACGGACTCTGGAACAAGACGGTGGCGGCTGCCCGTTCTCTCGGAACACGAGGTTACCGTGTCTCGGTGGGGGAGAGGACCCGGTTCGCACCGGCCCTTTTTTCGAGGTACTGTTCGCGTCGATTCCTTCACCCTTCGCCGGCAACCTCCCCGGAAGCCTTTCTCGATGCGCTCGAAAAGGAGGTGCGCATCGGCGGATACGACGTGGTCCTCGCGATGGAATTCGGCACCCAGGTCCTGATCGCCCGGAACCGCCCTCGCCTCGAGGGGATGGCGCGTTTCCCCTTCGCGTCCGCGGACCTCGCGATGCGGATCCAGGACAAGGGAGAGCTCACGTCGTTCGCATCGGCCCACGGGGTCGAGTGTCCCGCCACGTTCCGTCCGGAAGGGCCCGAGGACGTTCATGGGATGGCTTCGCTTCTGCCCTATCCGCTCCTCATCAAGCCCAGGCTTTCTTCCGGAGGGCGAGGGATCGTGCGGGTGGAAACCCCCACGAAACTCCGGAAAGAGTATCCGAAGGTTCACGCCGTTCATCCATCTCCGATCCTCCAGGAGTGCCTGCCCCCGGGAGGGGATGCATTGGGGGTGGGCGTGCTGATGAACTTTTCTTCCGAACCGCGGGCGACGTTCGCCTACCGGCGCCTGCGGGAATACCCCGTCGGCGGGGGGCCCAGCACGCTGCGGGAGAGCGTGCGGGACGAGACGCTCTGCCGGACGACGGAGCGGCTCCTCTCGGCGCTCGGCTGGACCGGCGTCGCGATGGCGGAGTTCAAGGTTGACCCGAGGGACGGCAGGCCGAAGCTCCTCGAGGTGAATCCCCGGTTCTGGGGATCGCTGCACCATGCGATCCTGTCGGGCGTCGATTTCCCGCACCTGTTGTGCCGGATGGCGATCGACGGGGATGTTCCTCCCCTGCGGGAGTACCGGGTAGGCGTCCGAAGCCGATCCCTGATCCACGGTGATCTGATGCATTTCTTGGGAAACCCGCGACGGTTCCACCTCCACCCTCGCTTCTTCGATTTTTCGATCCCGGATGATCTGCTTTCGACATCGGATCCGTGGCCCGTGGTGGGGCGGGTGGCAACCCTGATCCCTGCTTGCTACGACGTGGAGTTGCGGAAAACGATGCTCGGATAGGGGAATCGCTTCGCACGGCGCGTCCTCGGGGACCGGGATACGGAATTTGGGAACGGGGAGGTGCGAAGGGTGACGACCTGCCGGAACGCGCTGACCGTGGACCTGGAAGACTGGTATCACATCTGCGGGACGGGCCGGACCGGGGACGTCTCCACGTGGGACGCGTACGAGAGTCGCGTGACCCGCAACACGGCGAAGCTCCTTTCCCTTCTACGGGAACATCGGGCCCGTGCCACGTTTTTCGTCCTCGGGTACATCGCCGATCGCGAACCGGAGTTGATCGCCGACATCGCGAAGGAAGGCCACGAGATCGCCACCCACGGCCATTACCACCGGAGGGTGTTCGAGATGTCCGAGGAGGAGTTCGCGGAGGACGTCGACCGCTCGATGGAAGCGATATCGTCCGCCGGCGGAGGCCGCGTCATCGGATACCGCGCTCCGGAATGGTCCATCCGGCCCCACACGATGTGGGCGCTTCGGGTCCTGCGCCGGAGAGGGATCCGGTACGACTCCAGCATGGTCCCCTTGACGCGAATGGGGGACCGCTCCTTCCCGACCGCGCCCTGCCCGATCCCGACGGAGGACGGGGAGATCCTCGAGTTCCCCTTGACCACCGTCCGCTGCTTCGGGGAACATCTCCCCTTCACGGGGGGGTTGCCGTTGCGCCTAACGCCGTATTTCTATGTTCTTTCGAGGATCCGCCGGATGAACGCGGAGGGGGATGCGGCGATGGTGTACGTCCACCCGTGGGAATTCGACCCGGAGCAGCCGAGGATCGAGCTCCCAAGGAGCCGGAGGATCATGCATTATTTCAACCTGCGTTCGACCCCCGGGAAGCTATCCGGATTGCTCGCCAACCTGCGATTCGCGCCCCTTCGCGAAGTGCGCGGTGTCGGCCATTAGCGTTCGGGTACCGCGATATGCGATCTCGCTGGCCGTTTCGGCGGCGGTGGCCGCGGGGGTTCTTTCCGGCCTCTTTCTCTTCGTTTTGTGGGCGGGATGGGCCGGGGCGGCGTGCATCCTGTCGGCCGTGGGGTTCTTCCTCGCCTGGTTCTACGGGGGGAGGCGGCCCGACCTGGAGACGGGGAAGGCTCGCCGGGATCGATTTCACTGACGCATTCGCGCCCGGCTTCCCGCCGGCCGGGTGTCCGGCTCGATGCGGCGGCGGGCCACCGCTTCCAGGAGGATTCCTCCGGACAACCAGGATTTGAAGAGGTGGGAGTCGACCCGGATCTCCTCGAACCCCGAAGCGGACAGGATGGCTTCGATTTCCCCCCGGCTGCGGGCTTTCAGCCACACCCCCTGCCGGAACGCGTTGACGATCTGCGCGAAAAGGCGGAACAGGGACCGTCGGGCGGTGATGAAATACAACGTTCCTCCCGGTTCGATGTGATCCGCGAGGCGGCAAAAAAAGGCCTGGAGGTCCGTCAGGTATTCGAGGGAGGAGAAGGCGCAGGCGACCGTATAGGACCCCTCGATGTCCATCGTTTCCGCGTTTCCCACGATCGTCCGGAGGTTGCCGAGTCCCTCCGCGGCGGCTTTCCCTTTCAGGATCTCCAGCATGCTCGTGGATATGTCGACGGCCGTCACTTCCCGGCAACGTCGTGCGATCGCCAGGGTGAAGATGCCGGTGCCGGCGCCGATCTCGATCACCCGGTCCGACGGGGACAAGAGCGACGGGAGCCGCGCTTCGAAGAGCGCGTATTCGGTCTTCCGGACGACCCGGACGGGGGAACAGAACTGCTCCCGGTCGTAGCCGGCGGCCAACCCGTCGTAAAAAAGCGCCGCCGGATGCGCCTCGCCGGGCGCCCCCCCCCTCCTCATGACCTCCCTGCCGATCAGTCGGTCGAGGGGAACGATCTCAAGACGCTTCTCCTTCAATCCGCGGAGCAGGGCGTCGAACTCGGCCAGGAGACGCTCCGTCCCGGCGTGTCGCGGCGCGACGTCGTGGAGCGCGACGATGTCGCCGGGGGAGACCGCCTTCAGCACCGTTTCCTGGATGCGCCCGATCCGCCGGTTCCCGATGTCGACGGCGCGGCAGCTGTAGTTGACGCAATACATCCCCTGCTCGAGGAGGACCCGCCGGAGGAGGGGATTCGTGATCCCGGCGGGGGGCCGGAACGCCAGGGGGACGATGCCGAAGCCGGCGAGCACGGACTGGGTCGATTCGATCTCCCGCCGGAGTGTCCGGATCCCTTTCAGCATCAGGAAAGGGAAGTGGTGGTAGGAGTGGTTTCCGATCGTATGACCACGGGACAGGATCTCCCGGAGGATGGCGGGATGACGGGCTGCCCGCTCCCCCGTCACGAAGAACGTCGCCGGAGCCGAGTGCCGGTCGAGAAGGTCCAGGAGGAGGGGGGTGACCTCGGGATCCGGCCCATCGTCGAACGTGAGGGCCACGCCCTTCTCCCCCGGTTTCCCCCGGCCGACGATCGGGAGGAAGAAGCCGACGCGTGGCAGGAACGGCGCGACGGCGCAGGCGAGAAGGAAGGCGAGCAGCGGGAGCGGCGCCGTGCGGATGTCGACGAACAGGAGGATCGCGTACAGAAGGAACGCGGTGAACCCCGTGAAGTGGGCCGGCGACAGGGGGCAGATGATCCCCCGGTTCCCCTGTTTACGGGGTCGGACCCGCGGTGGTGTCGCCACTAGTCCTCACGCTCGATCATCCTCGAGGATTGATACGGTATCCAGGCGATCGCGAAGCCCGCGGATACGTAGTAGTTGCGGCGCACCAGGGGACTGTCTTCGAATACGGCGCCGCGCAGCGAGTCGTAACGGGCGTAGGCGCCGAACCATGCCTTCTCGAATCGACGCGACAAGGCGACAAGGAACTGCAGGCCCGCGTAGCCGCCGTGCGCGTTAAACGCCGGGCGATCCGGACGCGCGACGCTTTCCGGCACGCCGTAGTAATATTGATGCTGACGGCGCGTCGCGAAGATCGGCCCGGCCAGCATGCCGAGCTGCCACGGCCTGCCGCCGATGCCGTCGACGTCGAAATTCAGGGTGGGCGAGAGGTTCACGCCGGCGTCCCGCGGATGCGACTCGACGGTGAACGCCGCCCGGACCGGCGTGCGCACGTCGAGCTTGAAGCGACGACCGCCGCCGCGCCACAGGTGGATGTCCAGCGTCGGACCGAGTTCGACCATCGGCTTGAGATCGCTCATGCCTTCGCGCGCGCGATTGTTCTTGCTGCGCACCGGCGGCGTTGCGCTCAGGCTGAGATTTACTTCGGCCTGTTCCCGGCTCAACAGTTTCGAGTGAATGCCGGTCCGGTCGGCCTTTAGCCACTCCAGGCGGTAAATAACGTATGGAACGGGCAGAAGGTAGCTGCGGACCTCGTCCGAGCCGCGGTAGTCGGGCAGCAGCAGGCCGACAACGCCTGCGCCCAACTCCCATTGCGGCACCCTCTCGGCGGCGGCTGGTTGCGACAGCCCCAGGAAGAGCGCCGCGCAGAGGATCATGCCGGCGATGCGAGGCGGTGTCTTGATCATTGCGGATCCACCCTTCCGAGCGTCGTCAATCCGTACGCCTCGTCCCCGGCGAGCGTGAGGCAGGAGATCCGGTCGGCGCCGACCGGATCTCCGCCGACGGGAACCGATGCCGGGAAGTCGCGGATGACGCTTCCCGGGGAAGGGAATACGCGCCCCCCCTTGAGAATGAGCGCGGCCGCCGCCAGGTCGAAGGCCGGCCCGGCGGGCATCGACCCGTACAGGGGGGTGTAGCACGCGACGCGGGCATTTCGCGCCACCGCAGCGTATCGTCGTCCCGATTCGCGGGAGCCGTCCGCCCCCAGAACCAGCAAGCCCGGTTCGGGAAAGGGAAAGCCGGGACTCGGCACGGTTCCCGTGGTCGATGCGTCCAGCGTGCAATACCCGCCCCGGGACGCGCTCTCCCTGGCGAGGAGCAGGAAGGCGGCGCCCTCCCCGGGGATCGACGTCTCCATCTCCGTCCGCAACGGGGTCATGGGGCCGGCAGGCAGAGCGTCCCGCGTCCGGTACCGAATGTAGCCGATCAGTTCGGACAGCTCTTCGACCGCGCCGAACAGGACCCGCTGGACCCTTTCTTCCGCAAGCCAGACCCGGGCGGTGGCAAGTGCGGAGGGAACCGACAGGTGAACGTCGCTGACGGTGAGGTTTGGCCCCTTGGCGCCCAGCTGGATGGAGATGTGGGCGGCCGCGGAGTTGTGGACCGAGCTGGAGAAACAGGTCGGCGACGCGGAGATGTCGCCGTCGTTGATGAACGACTTGAGGAATGCGTACGTCATCCCCGCTGCGCCGTAGCCGCTGGCGATGATGATGCCCAGTCGGGGTCTTTCCGCTTCGGGAAGGTCCGCATCCGCGAGCGCAAGGTGGGTCCCGAGGAGACCGAGCCGCGAAAAATGGTCGATCCGCCGCAATGTGCGAACGGGGAGGAACTCCTCGAGGCGGGACACGTCGGCCCGGAAGGCGGGGATAGTGAACGGTCCGGATCCCGTCGACAATTCGAGGGTCCCCGGGGAGGGGGCGTTTCCGGTCAACGCGCGTGTCAGGTCGGAGACGCCGCAGCCGAAACCGACGACCCCTCCGATCCCCTCGATGACGATCCGGTCCGTTCCGCTCATGCCTTGCCGAGGACGACGACCGAGTTGTTCCCCCCGAAAGCGAGCGATTCGGAGAGGGCGACGGTTCCCGATACCGAGGTGACTTCCCGGACGGGGGTGATCCCGATCTCGGGGTCGGGCGTTTCGAACCCGGCATTGGCCGGGATTTTCCCCATCTCAAGGCAGGCGGCGGTGAACACCGCCTCGATCGCACCTGCGGCCCCGAGAGTATGCCCGGTGTACCCTTTCGTGGAGAGGAAAGGAATGCCGGGCAGCATGTCGTGGAGGACACGACTCTCCACACGGTCGTTGTCGGGCGTTCCGGTACCGTGGGCGTTGACGAACGCCACGGAAGTGGAGGAAACGCCGCCGGTCGCCATGGCTTCCGAGATCGCGCTTCGCAGTCCCGCGCCATCGGGCTGCGGTGCGGTCATGTGGTAGGCGTCGCCCGCCGATCCGTAGCCGAGCAGGAAGGAACGCGCCCGCATTCCGCTCCGCCGGAGGACCCGCTCCGGGGCAAGGACGAGCATCGCCGCCCCTTCCCCGAGGTTCAATCCCTTGCGGTGCCGATCGAACGGCTTGCACGGGGAATCGTCGGTGATCATGAGGGAGATGAACCCGATGTAGGTGATTCTTCCCAGTTCGTCGGCGCCGCCCGCGATCGCGGCATCGCAGAGGCCTGCCCGGATCCAGGAGCCGGCGATCCCCACCGCGTCGGTGCCGGACGCGCAGGCGGTCACCACGGTCTGGCGGGGGCCCGAGAGGCCGAATTCCCGGGCGATGACGTCCGCCGGATTGCCCCGGAGGATCCGCCGGATGGGCGTCATGTCCGGGACGTGTCCGGCCAGGTACCCGCGGCAGAAGGTCTCCTCGCTCACGACGGTGCCGACGGTCGTCCCCACGCAGACTCCCACCCGCAACGCGCCCAGGGTCCTCCGGTCCAACCCGGCGTCGGCGACCGCTTCCCGGGCCGCGTGCAGCCCGAAGGCGCCGGTCCGCGGGAGGTCCGGGGGTTCATCGAAGTCCGCTGCCTCGAACACGGGATAGCGGACCGGGTGGCCGCTGGCGAAGCGAACCGGAGGCGCGGGGCTGCGCCCGCCGCGGAGGATCGCCTCCATGGAATCGGGCAGGCTCCTTCCGGCCGCGCAGATGCAGCCCATGCCCGTGATGGCGATCGGTGCGACGCTCATCCGATGGATGCTACAGAGGAGCTCGCCATGTTTCAAGAAAGGAAGCGACTCCGGCGCCCGGGGGGATCGGCGCGGTCAGCAGGATTCGTCCATGAGACGGCGGCTGGTGCGGCTGAATTTGAGGAAATCGCCCATGTTCCGCGCGAATCGAAGCCAGCTGTCGGGCGATCGCCACAGCATGGCGGCATACCCCATCAACACCTTGGGCCTCTTGAAGTGGGAACGGTAGAAGTCCCGGTAAAGTTCCTCGAGCCGCGCCGCGGTCATCCCCTTCGTGACGAACTGGAAATGCATGCAATCCATCTTTTCCCAATCCTCGTCGAAATCGCCCAGCTCGCGGATCGTCTCGTAGATCGGCGAGCCGGGGAAGGGGGTGAACTTGGCCAGGTTGAAGTCGTCGATCGGGAGCGAAAAGACGTAGTCCATGCTTCGCCGGATGCTCGCCTCCGTCTCGCCCGGGAGTCCCATCATGAGCAGTCCCTTCGTCCGGATCCCCGCCCCTTTTATCATCCGGATCGTCCCGGCGATGCGGTCCAGGTCCGCATGCTGCCGGTGCTCGGCCAGCAGCCGCTCGTCGCCCGTTTCGATCCCGAGGCTGACCATCCAGCAGCCGGCCGCCTTCATGCGACGGAGCAGCTCCGGGTCCACGTGCTCGGCCCGGACGGCGCAGTTGAAGGTCATCCCGAGGGGACGGTCGATCATCATCCCGGTAAACGCTTCGACCCGCGTCCGGTGGAAGGTGAACTGGTCGTCGTAGAAGTTGACGTGCCGGATGCCGAACCGTTCCTTCAAATAACGCAGGTGCTCGTAGAGATATTCGGCGGAGTTGCACCGGAAACTCCGACGGAAGACGGAGCGGTCGCAGTAGGTGCAGGAATAGGGACAGCCCCGGCTGGAGATGCAGCTCGTGTTCGGCGCTCGCGGGTAGTTGAAGATGGGAAGCTTGTACGAGTCGGGGAACCCGTCGAGCTTCTCGTACGCCGGGAAGGGGAGGGTGTCCAGTTCGATCGCCCGGTCCCTGAAGCCGGTGAACCGGGCGATCCCTTCCGTGCCTTCCCGGAAGATGATCCCATGGACGTTCCCGGGATCCTCGCCTCCGGACGCGATCAGTTCCGCCAGCGCCTCTTCCCCCTCCCCGGCCACGGCGAAGTCCATCGCGGGGAAGCGTGGAAAGAGCGCCTCCTTCAGGGCGGAAACGTGGGGACCTCCGAAGACGGTCCGGATGCCGGGCAACGCCGCATGGGCCGCCTCCGCGATCCTGATTCCGTCGAGAAAGCTCGATGTGGTGCAACTGAGGCCGAGGAAGGCTGGACGCTCGGCGAGGAGGTGGTCGCGTATCGCGCGGTCGGAGCCGGGGAGGGCGTAGCAGTCGACGATGGTGGCCCGGATGCCCCGCCGTTCGAGGTATGCCGCCATGCTCGCCAGCCCGAGAGGCGGCATGATGTTGGCGATCCGCGAGATGTCCGCGGAAGCGGCGTCGGCGCGATAGCCCAGTGGATGGACCAGAAGGACCCGTTCGGGATTCAGCATCCCGGATCCTTTCACGGACGATCCGCCGGTTTCGGGAAGGCCCTTTCCCGACGGGGATTGTAGCGGTAATAGGTACCGTCTTCCATCTCCCTCCGGATCACCTTCGCGAAAAGCTCGGCCATCTTGATCTGGTGGCCGCCGCCCGCATAGAAAGTGTCCCAGGCGTAGTGGTACATCTCCTGGAGTTTCTCCGGGGACATCCGGCGGGGGCGGAACACCACCCGGTCGGCGGTGTACTCTCCCCAGCCGCTGCTCAACAGCCGGTTCTCCGCGGCGATCCACGTCCGGAGGGGGGAATGCGGAAACGGCGTCATGATGGTGAATTCCGCCACGTCCAGCCCTATCTCGAGCAGGAAGTCCACGAGCCGCCGGATCGAGTCCTCGTCCTGTTCGTCGGTGCCGAGGAGGATCGTGCCTTCGACGGCGATCCCGTGGTCTTTCAATCTCCGGATCCGGTTGCGGATCAGGTCGGAGGTGTCGATCACCGCCTGGTAGACGTACCAGGCGCCGGCATCGGCCGCCAGCTTGAGGATCCGGTCGTCGTCGAGGATCGGGTGGGAGACCCATTTTTTCTTCAACGGCGCCATGGCAGTGAACAGGTCGATCAGCCACTGGCGATCCTGGGCCAGGGAGTTGTCGACGATGAACAGGCGGTTGTTCGGGATCTTTTCCATCTCCTCGATCACGCGATCGATCGGGCGCGGGCGGAAGGTTTTCCCTCCCAGGAAGGCGCTGCAGCAGGGGTAGCAGTTGAAGCGGCATCCGCGGGAGGCGTGGACCAGGTCGAGCATCTGGACACCCCGGTAGTTGTACAGGTCGCGAGCGAGGATCTCCCGCCGGGCGGTTCCGATCGACGCCATGTCCGGAGGGGAATTCATGTAGTCATAGGTTTTTTTCAGCCGGCCTGCGGAAAAGTCGTCCAGGACGCCGGCGAAGCGGCCCTCCGCTTCCCCGAGGAAGACCGAATCGGCGTGCGCGGCGACCTCCTCGGCATGGAGCATGGTGCCGATGCCGCCGAAGAGGACCGGGACGCCCCGTTCCCGGTATCGTCTCGCGATTTCGAAGGCCCGCGGCAGCTGGCAGGTCAGCATGACGGAGATCCCGACCAGGTCGCAGGGGGCGTCGAAATCGATCGCCTGGAGGTTCTCGTCGACGAACGTCAGCGACACCCCGGGCGGCACGGTGGCGGCGAAGACGACGGGGCCGTGCGGGGGGAGGTTGAATTCCGTCTGCCGGTCCAGCTTGCGCCAGGAAGGATAGAGAAGTGCCATCTTCATGAAGGCCTCGGAAACGCAAGGCATGCGCGAACGAGCTCGTTCAGGTCGGCGATCTCGACTCCGTCGTGCCGAACGGCGCCTCCTCCGGACAGGTCGAGCGTCCCGTAGCCGCTCGCGGCCGCATCCCGGGCACTCTCCAGCACCATGAAGAGCCCGCCGGTGTACGGGGGACGGATCCCCGGGATCGCCGGTTCGGCCGGGAGATCGATATGCCCCGCCAGCATCGTCCCGCACTCCCCCCAGGAGAGGGTCTCGAGCGCCATCCGCACCCCGCTCAGGGCGTCTTCGGAGGGATCGTTGACGATGAGTGTCGGGCCGGTCAGGCCGAACTGGATCGCCGCCTCCCCGAGGAAGCAGGTAGGGAGGGTGGAGGAGAACAGGTTGGGGCTTGGCAGTCCGCCGCCCTCGGGGAGGACGGTATTGTAATACTCGATATCCGTGGCGAGGCATCCCGCCCGGGTCGAGGCCACGATGCCCGCGGAACGTTTCGTTT
>Ga0105100_10002295_pt1 | contig 11184 bp, 11 predicted proteins | sample PPLLak12cMay2015_2_FD_87033 | JGI IMG/M metagenome (GOLD analysis project Ga0105100, IMG submission 87033) | Freshwater sediment microbial communities from Prairie Pothole Lake near Jamestown, North Dakota, USA - PPLs Lake P8 Core (1) Depth... | ecosystem: Environmental > Aquatic > Freshwater >... | reverse complement strand
GGTGGCGGCACCTTCGATATTTCCATTCTACGCTTGCAAAAAGGCGTTTTTGAAGTACTGGCCACTAATGGCGATTCGGCCTTGGGCGGCGACGATTTCGACCGTCGCATCTTTTGCTGGGTGTTGGAGCAGGCGACCTTAACGCCGCTCAACGCCAACGATACGCGCCTGCTGATGGCCAAGGCGCGCGAGGTCAAGGAAGAACTCACGCACTATCCCGAAACCCGTTTCACCGCCATGCTCTCCACCGGCGAGATGGTGGACTTGCAAATCACCAGCCAGATCCTGACCGAGATCACGCAAAGCCTGGTGCAAAAAACCTTGGCGCCGACGCGCAAGGCCCTGCGCGATGCCGGCCTGGGCGTGGACGAGATCAAGGGCGTGGTGATGGTCGGCGGCGCGACGCGCATGCCGCATATCCAGCGCGCCGTGGCGGAGTTTTTCCAACAGGAACCGCTCACCAACCTCGACCCGGACAAGGTGGTCGCGCTCGGCGCGGCGATCCAGGCCAATGTGCTGGCCGGCAATAAATCCAGCGAAGAAATGCTGCTGCTGGACGTGATTCCGCTGTCGCTGGGCATCGAGACCATGGGCGGCCTGGTGGAAAAAGTCATTCCGCGCAACGCCACCATCCCCACCGCACGCGGCCAGGATTTCACGACTTACAAAGACGGCCAGACCGCGATGAGCTTTCATGTGGTGCAAGGCGAGCGCGAACTGGTGGCCGATTGCCGCTCGCTGGCGCGCTTCGAGCTGCGCGGCATCCCGCCCATGGTGGCAGGCGCGGCACGCATCCGCCTCACCTTCCAGGTCGATGCCGACGGCCTGCTATCGGTCTCGGCGCGCGAACAAATCAGCGGCGTCGAGGCCGCCATCACGGTCAAGCCCTCGTATGGCCTGACCGACGACCAGATCACCAGCATGCTGTCGGCCTCGCGCGACTTCGCCGGCGAAGACATGCAGGCACGCGCCCTGGCGGAACAGCGCGTCGAGGCGCAAAGCATCCTGGCCGCGGTGGCGGCCGCGATTGCGTCCGATGGCGACTTGCTCACCGCCGATGAGCGCCGCGCCATTGCGAACTGCCAGAGCGCCTTGCAAAATAAACTCGAAGGCAACGACCACCGCGCCATCAAGACCGCGATCGAAGCGCTGAACCGCGCCAGCGAAAACTTCGCCGCACGGCGCATGGACGCCTCCGTCAAGCAAGCCCTGACCGGGCAGAAAATCGCCGACCTCTCGACTTAATCCACTTTGCCTCCAGAACAGGTTATTCTCCACGCCATGCCGCAACTCATCATCCTCCCCCATATCGAACTGTGCCCGGAAGGCGCGGTCATCGACGCTCCGAGCGGCATGACCATTTGCGACGCCTTGCTCGCCAACGACATCGAAATCGAGCACGCCTGCGAAAAATCCTGCGCCTGCACCACCTGCCACGTCATCGTGCGCGAAGGCCTGGAATCGCTGGCGGAAGCCGAAGAGAAAGAAGAAGACCTGCTGGACAAGGCCTGGGGGCTGGAACCGAATTCGCGACTGTCCTGCCAGGCCGTAATCGATCAGCAAGATTTGGTGATCGAAATCCCGAAATACAGCATCAACATGGTGAAAGAGGGACACTGAGAATGAAATGGACCGATGTTCAGGTAATCGCCATCGAACTGGCGGAAGCCCACCCCGAGATCGACCCGCAATACGTGCGCTTTACCGATCTGCATCGCTGGGTCACCGAGCTGGAAGACTTCGACGACGACTCGGAGGGCTCCAGCGAAAAAATCCTGGAAGCGATCCAGATGAACTGGATCGACGAGGTCAGTTAATACCCACCAAGCGTAGCGTAGTAACACAACACTTTTTTTCACCGGCTTGACCCGCTTTACCTACCGGCGCTGCCAGCGCAATCACCCTTTACCGCTGTCGTTATCGGGGCGCTTGGTATTGAGCTCGCATACACGATCAAAAATAACGGTTGCAATGTGTGCGCAGGTCGCCTTGACCGTGGCCCAGTCATGCCACTTTGGCGCAAGGTTCTTGTATTCGGAGAGCGCCGTTTCCTCCAAGTCGTATGGAACCGCATTGGCAAGTTGAACTTGCAATTGTTGCAATGGGGATTCTCCATTGTCCTGCCGGTACAGCGTGTCGAGCGATTGCAGCGCCCGCGCGACACGCTCATCGCCCATGCGAGCGGCAAGTGCCACGAAATCAAGATAATCACGCGTGGCGTTGCGCTTGAGGATGAGGACGCCCTTGATGCGCAGAATCTCCTCCTCGGTCGGCACGGTCAGGGATTGCCCGCGATAGTCGAGCACCATGGTCTCCAAGGGTTCGTCGCGGATCAGTTGCCGCACCCCGGTTTCGATGCCATCGAGGCTCCCAAGAATCAGCACCGGACGTTGTACGCGCGCGGTTTTCCACCCCGCCACGGATTCGAGTTGGGCAAGCACCGCATCGAACCGCGAACGCAAATCGGTGAGTACATGATCGGCATCCCGAGAAAAACGGTGTTCGGCATGGATGGCTGATGCCGTACCGCCGACCAGCACCGCATCCGGCAGGATTTGCTGCAGGCGCGCGGCTGACGAAAGCACCAGTTCCCAATCAGGCAACGGCGCGGTGTTCTTCGACATAGTGCATCCAGAAGTGATAACGCTGGGCATAAGGGTCGGAAACGTAAGGCCGACAAACATGTTCGACCTTATCCAACAAAGAGTGGTCTTGCAGAACCGCGCGCCGCAGATCGGCCCAATCCTGCCACCGCCCACGAGAAATGAGATCGTCGATGGCGGCGAGCGAGAAACGCTGATGGTTGAGGTGGCGATGCAGCATGATGACCAAGACATTCTAACGATTTTGAGTGTTTCAAGCTTAGCGGATGAAGTCCACGGCTTGCAACAGGCTTTATGAACCGCCAAAAAGGTAATGGGGACGAGCCTTACCTTTGGCATTCTCGCCGCATCGATCTTGCAAGTGATGTGAAATGTAAGGCTTGACCCTCATTATTTGTGACCCTCATTATTCCCTCATGATTCCCAAATACAGCATCAACATGGTGAAAGAGGGACACTGAAATGAAATGGACCGATGTTCAGGTAATCGCCATCGAACTGGCGGAAGCCCACCCCAAGATCGACCCGCAATATGTGCGCTTTACCGATCTGCATCGCTGGGTCACCGAGTTGGAAGACTTCGACGACGACCCGGAGGGCTCCAGCGAAAAAATCCTGGAAGCGATCCAGATGAACTGGATCGACGAGGTCAGTTAATTCCCGCTAAGCTGCTGTTTTTAGAAACAAGCCCGTTCCCCACTCCGCCCCACAGCCACTAGCTATAGATTTTTCCAGCCATTATCCCCACCATATCTTGTGTTTTAGCCGGAACAGGTTCAGACTATCTTTCCCGTGGGGGTAGAGATGGCGGAAGACTCCGATTTAGAAAAAACAGAAGCGGCCACGGACAAGCGCATCGAGCGTGCGCGTGAGGAAGGCAATGTCGCGCAGTCGCGCGAATTGTCGACTTTCATTCAACTCATGGCGGCGTTGCTGGTGCTGATGGCCTTGGGCAGCGTCTTTTCCGAGAAGCTGATGGCCGCCATGCGCCATGGCCTTACCTTCGATCGCGCCGCCGCATTCGATACGACACAGATGACGACGCGCCTGATGCAGGAATCGACCGACATCATCCTGGCTTTCTTCCCCTTTTTCGCCATCATGCTGGTCGCCATGGTGGCGGGCCCCTTATTGCTCGGGGGCTGGAATTTGTCCGCCAAGGCAATCGCGCCCAAATTCAGCAAGATCAATCCCGTCAACGGCCTCAAGCGCATTTTTTCCGTGAATGGCCTGGTGGAACTGGTCAAGGCCTTGTTGAAAGTCATCTTGCTCGGCGGCATTGCGGCGTGGGTGATTTGGGGTTATCGCAACGAGATGTTCGGCCTGGTCACGGAGCCTCTCGAATCCGGCATTTCGCATTTTGCGGATTTGCTGATGATCACGGCCTTGTACCTGGTCAGCGCCATGCTGCTGATCGTGGCCATCGACGTGCCGTTCCAGCTTTGGAACTACGCCAAGAACCTGCGCATGACCAAGGAAGAAGTGAAGCGCGAGGCCAAGGAATCCGAGGGCGATCCGCACATCAAGGCGCGCATCCGCGCCCTGCAGCGCGAAGCGGCGCGCAAGCGCATGATGGCGGCTGTGCCCAAGGCGGACGTGATCGTCACCAACCCGACGCACTACGCGGTGGCCCTGCAATACGACGAGCGCCGCATGGGCGCACCGCAAGTCGTGGCCAAGGGCAGCGGCCTGGTGGCCGAGCGCATCATCGAGCTGGGGCGCGAGAACGCGGTGCCGCTGCTGCAAGCGCCGCCCCTGGCGCGCGCCTTGTTCCGCCATGCCGATCTCGGCGACGAGGTGCCGCAGCGCCTGTATACCGCCGTGGCCGAGGTCATGGCCTACGTCTATCAGTTGCGCACGCCGCTCGCCGGCGGCCCCAAGCCGCAACCGCCGCGCCAACTGCCGGTGCCGGAAGATATGGACATTCCCGAATTGGAGCGGGCCTAGATGAACGCGCGCGTCGGCACCGCCGGTTTCCTGGCCGGCATGGACATCAAGCGCCTGGCTGCACCGATCCTGGTGGTCATGATCCTGGCCATGATGGTGTTGCCGCTGCCGCCGATGCTGCTCGATCTGCTGTTCACTTTCAATATCGCGCTGGCGATGATCGTGCTGCTGATCGGCTTGTACCTGAACAAGCCGCTGGATTTCGCGGTATTCCCCACCATCCTGTTGCTGACCACGCTGCTGCGCCTGTCGCTCAACGTCGCCTCGACGCGGGTGGTGCTGCTGGAAGGCCACACCGGGCCGGACGCGGCCGGCAAGGTGATCGAGGCCTTCGGTTCCTTCCTGGTCGGCGGCAATTACGCGGTCGGCATCGTGGTGTTCGCGATCCTGGTGCTGATCAATTTCGTGGTCATCACCAAGGGCTCCGGCCGCATCGCGGAAGTCGCGGCGCGCTTCACCCTGGACGCCATGCCCGGCAAGCAAATGGCCATCGACGCCGACCTGAATGCCGGCCTGATCGGCGAGGACGATGCGCGCAAGCGGCGCGCCGAAGTGGCGCTGGAAGCCGAGTTCTACGGCGCCATGGACGGCGCCAGCAAATTCGTGCGCGGCGATGCCGTGGCCGGCATTCTGATCATGCTGATCAACATCATCGGCGGCCTGGCCATCGGCGTCTTGCAGCACGATCTGCCGTTTCAGCAAGCGCTCAACAATTACACCCTGCTGGCCATCGGCGACGGCCTGGTGGCGCAGATCCCGGCGCTGATCATCTCCACCGCCGCCGGCATCGTGGTGTCGCGCGTGTCGGCCGATCAGGACATCGGCGAGCAGATCGTCGAGCAAATGTTCATGAACCCGCAGGTACTGTATATCACCGCAGCGATCCTGGGCGTGATGGGCCTGATTCCCGGCATGCCGCATTTCGCTTTCCTGCTCCTGGCCGGCGGCTTGGCCTGGATCGGCAAGACCATCAGCCGACGACAAGCGCAACCCGAGGCGCTGCCGGAACAGGTCGCGCCGCCGCCGGCCGCGGCGGAGCCGGTGGATGTCAGCTGGGACGACGTGGGGCAGGTCGACACCCTGGGCCTGGAAGTGGGCTACCGCCTGATTCCTTTGGTGGATCGCACGCAGGACGGCGAATTGCTGCGGCGCATCCGCGGCATCCGCAAAAAATTCGCGCAGGACATGGGTTTCCTGGTGGCGCCGGTGCATATCCGCGACAACCTCGACTTGCGCCCGAACGCTTATCGCATCATCGTCAAGGGCGTGGAAATCGGCCGCGGCGAGGCGCAGCCCGGGCAGTTCCTGGCCATCAATCCCGGCCGCGTCCTGGGCCAGTTGCCGGGCGCGCCGACCAAGGACCCGACCTTCGGCCTGCCGGCGGTGTGGATCGACGGCAGCCTGCGCGAGCAGGCGCAGACCTACGGCTATACCGTGGTCGACGCCAGCACCGTGATCGCCACCCACTTGTCGCAGATTTTGCAAAGCCATGCCGCCGATCTCCTGGGGCGCGAGGAAGTGCAGCAACTGGTCGATCATGTCGCCAAGGAAATGCCGAAGCTGACAGAAGAGCTATTGCCGAATCTGCTGCCGCTGAGCTCGGTACAGCGCGTGCTGCAAAATCTATTGGAAGAAGGCGTGCCGATCCGCGATGCGCGCACCATCTTCAGCATCCTGACGGAGCAGGCCGCCGTCACCAAGAACAACGACGAGCTGACCAGCGCGGTGCGCGTCGGTTTGGGCCGCGCCATCATTCAGGACATTTTCCAGAACGCCACCGAGCTCAACGTGATCGCGCTGGAACCCACGCTCGAACACATGTTGTCGCAAGCCGCCGGCACCGACAGCCAGGCCGCCTGCCTGGATTCCTCGCTGGGTGAATGGCTGCTGACGCAGATTGCGCGCGTGGTGCAAGAACAGGAGAGCCGCGGCCTGCCGCCGGTGCTGCTGGTGCCGGCGGTATTGCGCACGCTGTTGTCGCGCTTCCTGCGGCGCGTGGCGCCGCAATTGAAAGTGATTTCGCACGCTGAAATACCCAACACAAAAACCATAAAAGTCACCACCGTCCTCGGAGGTAACGCATGATCGTCAAAAAATTCACCGCCGCCACAACCCGCGAAGCCTTGACCCTGGTGCGCGAAGCCCTGGGACCGGAGGCCTTGATCCTCTCCAACCGCATCCTCGACGGCCGGGTCGAGATCATGGCCATGGCCGAAAACGACATGGCGGCGCTCACCGCCAGCCCCACCCCGGCGGCGGCCGCGCCCAAGCCGCTGCGCCATGACATACCCGGCCTGCAAGTCATCGAGAGCATGCACCCGGCCACGCCGCCGAGCAGCGCAGCGCCCAGCCCGGCCGCCGCCCCCGTGCCGGAAACTCCGGAAACGCCAGCGCCTCCTGCCGCGCAGCTGGTGGAAAACCTGACCTTGGAAGTCCAAAGCATCCGCAGCCTGATCGAAAGCCAGCTCGTCAATCTGGCCTGGGGCGAAATGAAAAATGCCGACCCGCAGAAATTCGACGTGCTGCGCGCCTTGTTGGGCGCCGGTTTTTCGCCGCGCTTGGCGCGCGAGCTGTCCGGCGCCGTGCCCAAGGCCTTGGGCCAAGAACAAGTGCAGCGCTGGATGAAAAGCGCCTTGGCGCATAACCTGCGCTGCGCCGGCAACCGCGACGAGCCGATTGCGCAGGGCGGCGTGTATGCCCTGGTCGGCCCGACTGGCGTCGGCAAGACCACCACCATCGCCAAGCTCGCGGCGCGTTGCGTGCTGCAGCGCGGCGCGCCCAGCCTCGCCCTCATCACCACCGACAGCTATCGCATCGGCGCCCACGAGCAACTGAAGATCTACGGCAAGATCCTGAATGTGCCGGTGTATGCGGTGAAGAACGAAGCCGAGCTGAACCGCACCCTGAACGAACTGGGCAACAAGCATCTGGTCTTGATCGACAGCGCCGGCATGAGCCAGCGCGATCATCGTATCCGCGAGCAACTCGCTTTGCTCTCCGGCAATCCCAAGGTGCAGCGTTTGCTGTTGCTCTCCGCCACCGCCCAGGCCGGCACCCTGGACGATGTGGTGCGCGCCTATCAAGGCAGCGGCTTCGCCGGCACCATTCTGACCAAGATCGACGAAGCGCTGAGCCTGGCGCCGGTGCTGGATGTCGCGGTGCGGCACAAGCTCACCATCCACTACGTCACCAACGGTCAGCGCGTGCCGGAAGACCTGCACCTGGCGCGCTCCCCCTACCTGATCGACCGCGCCTTCAAGTGCGCGCCGCAAGCGCCGCATCAAGCACGGGACAACGAGTATCCGATCCTGATCAGCGCGCGCGAAGAAGATGCGCACGCTTTCCTCAGCGCGGCACAAGCCGTTTCCTGATCCATGAGCGGCTGCGCCGGCGATCAAGCGGAAGGTTTGCGCCGCCTGTTGGGCTGCGACGAATTGCGCGTGATCGCCGTCGCCAGCGGCAAGCCGCGCGTCGGCCAGACCAATCTCGTGATCAACCTGGCGCAGTCCCTGGTGTCCCAGGGCAAGTCGGTGCTGATCCTCGACGAGGGCGTCGGCGCCGAGAGTTGCGCGGCGCGCCTGGGACTGACGCCGCGTTGCGAGCTGGCGCAAGTGCTCAAGGATCAAGCCACCCTGCCCCAGGCCTTGCTGCGATATAACGCCGCGCTGCAAATCCTGCCGGCGCGCGAAGGGCTGCGGCGCATCGGCCAGCTCGGCCCGACGGCGCAGCAACGCCTGCGCCAGTCCCTGGCCGCGCTGGGCTTGCAACCCGATGTGTTGCTGATCGATCTGGCCGCCGACCGCAGCCAGCCCACCCTGGCCGCGAGCTACGCCGCCGATGCCGTGCTGATCGTGGTCAGCCCCGAACGCCAGGCCATCACCCAGTCCTATGCCTTGATCAAGCAGATGGCGCAACAGGCCGGCCGGCGCCGCATTCATCTCGCCCTGGCCAAGACCAAGGATGCAAGCCATGCCACGGCGCTCGGCAACAACCTGCTGGATGCCGCCGCGCGCTACCTGAATGCGCCAGTGGAAATCCTGGGCGCGGTGCCCTGGGACGACAGCGTGCAGCACGCCAACAAGCTATTCAAACCGGCGGTGGAGGCGTTTCCCGACGCTGCCGCCAGCCAGGCCTACCGGGCGCTGGGACAAGTCATTGCGGCTTGGCCCGCGATGCGCCAAAATAGCGGTCACTTGGACGGATTCCTGCAACGGCTTATCATGTCGTGCAGGACGATGGAATCACCCGTCCGGATTTAGCTATTGACCCAACAAGGCCCGCAATCGTTTGAATACCCCTGTCACCGCCGACGACTACGTCAAAAAGCATGCTCCCCTGGTGAAACGCATCGCCTATCACTTGATGGCGAAGCTGCCGGCGAGCGTGCAGGTTGACGACCTGATCCAGGCCGGCTTGATCGGCCTGTTGGACGCCGCAAAAAATTACGACGACACCCAGGGCGCGCAATTCGAGACCTATGCCGCGCAGCGCATTCGCGGCGCCATGCTGGACGAGTTGCGCCAGGCCGACTGGCTGCCGCGCACGGTGCGCAAGAGCCTGCGCCAGATCGAGGCCACCATCAACCAACTGGAGCAGCAACACAAGCGCGCGCCGAACGAGGAAGAAGTCGCCAAGGCGATGGAGATCGATATCGGCGCCTACCAGCAGATGTTGCTGGATGCGCGCGGCCACCAGCTCCTGTATTACGAAGACCTGCAGGATTCCGATGACGCCGACTTCTTCGAGCGCCATGCCGGCCCGGACAATAACGACCCCTTGCGCATGCTAGAGGAGGCCGGGTTTCGCAAGGTGCTGGCGGAAGCCATCGCCGCCCTGCCCGAGCGCGAAAAGCAGATGATGGGCATGTATTACGAGCAAGAACTCAACTTGCGCGAGATCGGCGAAGTGTTGGGCGTGTCCGAATCGCGCGTGTGCCAGCTCCATAGCCAAGCGGTGGCGCGGCTGCGCGCCAAGCTGTTGGAATGGATCCAGGATCAACGCTAGTCGCCGTTGAGGCGCAGGGATTTTAATCAAACAACCATGCGCAACCTCGACCTCACCAGTTTTTTCGGTATCCTGCTCGCGCTGGTCGCGATCGTTGGCGGGCAGTGGCTGGAAGGCGGCCATGCTGGCTCGCTGTTTCAGCTCACCGCGTTCCTGATCGTGATCGGCGGCACCCTTGGCGCCATCATGCTGCAAAACCCCCTGCCGGTTTTTCTGCGCGGCATGCGCATGGCCAAGTGGGCCTTCGTGCCGCCGGTGCAGGATGCCGAATACCTGATCCAGCAAATCGCCGGCTGGAGCAATACCGCGCGCCGCGGCGGCTTGCTCGCCCTGGAACCGGCGCTGGACGATCTGGATGATCCATTCGCCAAGCGCGGCCTGCAAATGCTGATCGATGGCGCAGAACCGGAAACCCTGCGCGAAACTTTACAAGTCGAAGTCGATGCCTATGAAGCGCAGCAGCGCCTGGCCGCCAAGGTGTGGGAATCCGCCGGCGGCTACGCCCCCACTATCGGCATTCTGGGCGCGGTGCTGGGCTTGATCCACGTCATGGAAAACCTGTCCGACCCGAGCAAACTGGGCGCCGGCATCGCCGTGGCCTTTGTCGCCACGGTGTACGGCGTGGGATTCGCCAACCTGTTTTTCCTGCCGCTCGCCAACAAGCTGAAAAACATCATCGGCCGCGAGATCATGCTGCGTGACATGCTGATCGAAGGCTTGATCGGCGTGGCCAACGGCGAAAACCCGCGCCTGATCGAACGCCGGCTGCAAGGTTTCCTGGCCTGATGCGCCGCAGAAAAAAACCGCCGGAAGAACACGAGAATCACGAGCGCTGGCTGATCTCCTACGCCGATTTCATTACGCTGTTGTTCGCGTTTTTCGTGGTGATGTATTCCATCTCCTCGGTCAACGAGGGCAAATACCGCGTGCTCTCCGATTCCCTGGGCAGCGCCTTCAAGAGCGTGGCCGCCGCGCCGCAGCTGCGCTTGAATCAGCCGCCGACGGCGCCGCGCCCGATCCGCCCCGCCCCGCCGAAAAAGCCCGAGAGCCTGGCTGATCCGAAGACCAAACAGCGCACCGAAAACATGCGCCAAGTGGCGCAGGATCTGCTCAAGGTGCTGACGCCCTTGATCAACGACAACCAAGTGAAGATCACGCAGAGCGTGCGCGGCATCACGGTGGAGATCAATGCCGCGGCGCTGTTCGCGCCGGGCCAGGCCACGCTGCAGCCGGAATCGGCGAAAGCGCTCACGGCGGTGGCGGATGTGTTGGCGCAAGTGCCGAATCAGATCCAGATCGAAGGGCACACCGATGACATCCCGATCAGCACCGCATTTTTTCCCTCCAACTGGGAGCTGTCCTCGGCGCGCGCCAGCAGCGTGGTGCGCCTGTTCAGCGCCAACGACGTGGCCCAGGAGCGCATGGTCGCGATCGGCTATGCCGACAATCGCCCGGTGGTGCCCAATACCGACAACGCATCGCGCGCCCGCAACCGCCGCGTGACCATGCTGATCATTTCCGAAGAACCGAGCAAGACCACGGAAATCCCGATCAAGAAAAACGCAGAGCCGCCACCGCCGCCGGAAGTGCGCTAAAAATACTCAGAGGAAATGTGACGCGCAAGAAAGCG
>Ga0105100_10002294_pt1 | contig 11185 bp, 4 predicted proteins | sample PPLLak12cMay2015_2_FD_87033 | JGI IMG/M metagenome (GOLD analysis project Ga0105100, IMG submission 87033) | Freshwater sediment microbial communities from Prairie Pothole Lake near Jamestown, North Dakota, USA - PPLs Lake P8 Core (1) Depth... | ecosystem: Environmental > Aquatic > Freshwater >... | reverse complement strand
CCTGAGCCTGGGGGCGCCGGCCGGCCTTTGCACCCAAGCGCGCCTGGGCCGAGATGATCCCCTTGCTGCCGCCTCCGACGCGTGGATGGCGACCTCCCATGTGTCGGCAGCGCGTGGGTCTACGATGGCATCGCACGGTGGTACTATGAGTATGGCGAGCACACTGGCTTAGCCTTGCCCGCGGCCGTCATCGGCGCGCCGCAGCGCAGCCTCGTTCCCCGCCTCGGCCGCGTGCCTCCTCCCCCACGCAGCCGCCTGTATCGGCGCCGATCGGCTCTTCTCAGAGGAGGGCACCATGTTCGAGCATCTCCTGATCCCTCTGGACGGCTCGTCACTGGCGGAGTGCGTCCTGCCGCACGTGCTGGCCATGGCCAAGGCGCTTAACGCCAGGGTTACCCTCCTGCAGGTGGTCGAGCAGGGACCATCCGGCGGGCGAAACCGCGTCATCGACCCGCTGGAATGGCAGTACAGCGAGGCCGAAGCCGGGGCCTACCTTCAGGGCGTTGCCGGACGGCTGCGTCCTGCGGGCGTGACTGCCGCTCAGGTCCTGTTGCAGGGCGACCCGGCCGAGCGGGTAGTCGATTACGCCAAGACAGAGCATGTGGATCTCGTCGTGCTCAGCTCGCATGGTCGCAGCGGTCTCAGCGGCTGGAACGTGAGCAGCGTCGTGCAGAAGATCCTGGCCCGGGCCCATACCTCGATCCTGCTGATCCCGGCCTACCATCCTGCGGCGGCCGAGGTCGTTGCCCTGCGTTACGAGCGCCTGCTCGTTCCGCTGGATGGATCGCAGCGGGCCGAGTGCGTCCTGCCGCTGGTGGGAGCGCTGGCCGCCCAACATCACTCACACATCCTGCTGGCGCATGTTGTCCGCAAGCCCGAACTTCCGCGCCGGGCCCCGCCGTCACGCGAGGACCAGGACTTGGCCGATGCCCTCACCGAGCGCAACCGCCAGGAGGCCAGCCGCTACCTGGAGGACCTACGCGCCCGGCTGTCGCTGCCGGCGGAAGTGCGCCTGCCGATCGAGGAGCACGTGGCCGCCGCACTGCAGCAGCTGGCACAAGAGGAGAAGATCGACCTGGTCCTGCTCAGCGCCCATGGACACTCGGGCGGCACACGCTGGCCGTATGGCAGCCTCCCGACCTCCTTCATTCTGTATGGCGACAAGCCGCTGGTGATTGTCCAGGATCTTCCCCGGCAGGCGTTCGAGCCCACTGCGGCGGAGCTGGCCGCCAGGGAGTTCGGCCGCCATTAGCGCTTCCCGCGGAGCCCGCGCCAGTTGACCCCAACTTCCGAGCCAGCGCGCGCAGGGCCGGATACCAGCCTACCAAGCGGGCTGGAAGACCTGGCGCGCCGTCTCGCGGCTGAGGCCGTGGTGGGCAGCGGCGCGGTCGGGGTCAGCCTCCCGCGCTGGCTGGGCGACCTGGACAGTCTCCTGGTCCGCGCCCAACGCCACTTTGCCGGCCTGGCCGAGCAGAAACGGGAAGTGCCCTCCGGCGCCGAGTGGCTGCTGGACAACTTCTACCTGATCCAGCAGGTCGTCCGCCAGGTGCGGCAGGACTTGCCGGAAGGGTTCTATCGGCAGCTTCCGATCCTGACCGGGGGAGCGCTCGCCGGCCTGCCGCGTATATATGCCCTGGCCTCCGCGTTGACAACGGCCACTGAGTTCCACCTCGATCCGGATGCCGCCCGGCGTTTCCTCACCGCCTATCAGACCGTGTCTGCGCTGACCATCGGCGAGCTGTGGGCGCTGCCGGCGGTGCTGCGACTGGCCGTCCTTGACCGGCTTGGGCAAGCGGCGACTGTCTTGCTCGCTCCCCCGCCGATCCCGGGTGGGGCCCCAGACGAGAACGCGCGTCGATCCGGTGGGGCCGAGCTTCCGCCCATCGCCGCCTGCATTCTCGACCTGCGCGCCATCGATATCGAGGACTGGAAGACGGTTTTCGAGGACATCAGCCGCGTCGAGCAGATCCTGCGCCAGGACCCGGCCCAGGTCTACGCTCGCATGGACTTCGAGACGCGCGATCGCTACCGCAAAATCATCGAGCAATTGGCTCGCGCCGCAGATGTCCCCGAAGAGGCCGTGGCGCAGCAGGCCATCGATCTGGCGGTCGGCGACAGCCAGCTGCGGGCTGAGGGATTCCAGCCCATGGCCCCGCAGCGCCCCAAGTCGCATCTGCGTCCGGCCGGTAAGGGGCCGCGCGGGCGGTCGGCGTCTGACTCTCAAGGCGCGCGGACGGAAGAAGCGCAGGCCGAAGCGGCGACGCTGTTCGGCGAGCGCACGGGGCACGTCGGCTTCTACCTTCTCGACCGCGGGCTGGCGGCGCTCGAGGGCCGGCTGCGGTATATCCCGCCGGCCGGCTTGCGCCTGCGCCGTTGGCTTGAGACGCGAGTGCTGTGGGTCTACCTGGGCAGCATCTTCGTCCTGACCCTGCTCGGGCTGAGCAGCATGGCGGCCCTGACGGTCGCCTGGGGCGGGAGCCTCCCGCACACCTTGCTGGCGATCCTGGTCGGTGCCGTGCCAGCCGTCTCCGTCGCGGTCGGACTGGTGCACACGGCCGTCCCGCGCCTGGTGCCTCCTCACTTGCTCCCCAAGATGGAGTTTCAGGACGGCATCCCGCGTGAGTGCACGACGCTGGTGGCCATCCCGGCGCTGCTCAGCAGTGCGGATGAGGTCCGGGCCCTGCTCAAGCAGCTCGAACAGCACTACCTGAGCACGCTCGACGACAACTTGCTGTTTGCCTTGCTTACCGATTTCCCCGACGCGCCGGTTGAACACATGCCCGGGGATGAGGCGTTGTTGACCCAGGCGCGCGAAGGCGTGCGCCTGCTGAACGAGAAACACGGAGCGGGCCGGAGCACCCCCTTCCATCTACTTCACCGCAAGCGCGAGTGGAACCCAAGCGAAGGCGTGTGGATGGGCTGGGAGCGCAAACGCGGCAAGCTGGTGGAGCTCAGCGACTGGCTGAGCGGTGCGACCACCTCGTCCTACGTGCTGGCCGATCCGGGCGTTCCCCTGCCGCACATCCGCTATGTCATCACGCTGGATGCCGACTCTCTGCTGACCCGCGGCGGGGCGCGGCGGCTGGTCGCCACCCTTGCCCACCCGCTGAATCAAGCCGCGTTCGATCGGCGGACGGGCGCGTTGATCGCTGGCTACACCGTGCTCCAGCCGCGGGTGCGCGTCAAACCCGGCAGCGTCAACCGAACGATCCTGACCCGACTGTTCGCCGGGGAGCGCGGCCTGGACCTGTACACGCTGGCCGTCTCAGATGTGTACCAGGACCTCTTCCAGGAAGGGATCTACGTCGGCAAGGGCATCATGGATGTGTCCGCGTTTCGCCGCAGCCTGGCCGGCCGCGTGCCCGAGAATGCCCTGCTCAGCCATGACTTGTTCGAAGGCATCGTCGGGCGCGCGGCGCTGGTGTCTAACGTGGTGGTCCTGGAAAACTACCCGGACCATTACCTGGCCTCGACCGAGCGCCAGCATCGCTGGATGCGCGGCGACTGGCAGCTCCTGCCCTGGCTCCTGCTACGGGTGCCGACCGAGAAGGGCGGCACGATCCCTAACGATCTTTCGACTCTCGATCGCTGGAAGATCCTGGACAACTTGCGCCGCAGCTTGCTGGCGCCATCGCTCCTGGCGCTTCTGATTGCCGGGTGGCTGTGCCTCCCCGGACCGGCGCTGTTCTGGACCAGCGTCGCCGTTCTGACTCCGGCGGCTTCGATACTGGCCGGCCTGGCGCTGGGCTTTCGCGTCCGCTGGCCGGTCGCGCCCCTCTTCGAGCGGCTGCGCCCGTTGTGGATGGATCTCGTCCGCTGGGTGCTCGTGTTCGTGTTCCTGCCGTTCGAGGCCCTGCTGGCGCTGGATGCCATTGGGGTCACCCTCGTCCGCCTGCTGCTTACCCGCCGACGGCTGCTGGAATGGACTCCGGCTGCCCAGTTCAGCCGAGCGCTGGGCAAGCGCGCCTCACGCGGCATGACCTGGAAACGGATGATCGCGGCACCGGTCATCGCCCTTGCGGTAGGCACTCTCGTGTTGCTGGTCCGCCCTTCGTCGTCCTCGGCCGCGGCGACGGTGTTGATCGCCTGGCTGATCTCGCCGCAGGCAGCCCAGTGGATCAGCCGCCCCATTCGCAGAGCTCAACCTCCGCTGACGGCGGAGCAGGCGGGGCGCCTGGGGGCGATCGCCCGCCGCACCTGGCTCTTCTATGAGCGCTTCGTCGGCCCGGAGGACCATTGGCTGCCCCCGGATCACTTCCAGGAGTGGCCGCGCGGCCAGACTGCTCACCACACTTCCCCCACGAACATCGGGTTCCTGTTGCTCTCGGGTTTGGCGGCCGGCGATCTGGGTTATGTCGGCTTGCTCGGCCTGGCATTACGGCTGAACTCGACGCTGGACACCCTGGACGTCCTCGAACGGCATCGCGGCCACTACTTGAACTGGTATGACACCCGTACGCTGGCGCCGCTTCCGCCGCGCTATGTCTCGACCGTCGATAGCGGAAACTTGGCCGGCTGCCTGATCGCCCTGGCCCAAGGCTGCCTGGCCATGCCCGACGTACGCCCCTTCCGATGGCAGCGTTGGCAGGGCCTGTTGGATACGCTGGCGCTGCTGGGAGAAGGCCTGCCGGCCTCCGAGGGCAATTCCGGCGCTTCGCCTCTTCACGCCGAACTGGCCGAGGTCCGGCGAGAAATCCTGGGAGTGCAGCACGAGCCGCAGCGCTGGGTGAAGGTCCTGGAACAGGTGTCCTCCAGGGACCTGCCCGAGATCGAACGCCTGCTGATGCAGGTGGTCGAGATCCGGCCGCACGCGCTTTCGCCGGAGACGCTGGATGGGCTGCGCTTGTGTTCGGAGCGCCTGCGACACCATGTGACCAGCATGCGCAGAGAGGTCGAGCTGCTTGTCCCTTATGCTCCCCTGATCGACCGTCCGCCGGCGCTGTTGGCGAGCCCTGAGGCTGAGGCGCCACTCCGACAGGCGTGGTGCGAGCTGATGCAGGCTTTGCCCGTGACGGCCCGCCTGGGGGAGATCCCCGACATGGGCCGCGCCGCTGAGGCCAGACTGGAGGCCCTGCGGGGCCTGCTGACCGAAGTGGACCGAGGCGCCCTCTCCACCCCCGAGACTCCCTCCCGGCTCGAGGAAGCAACGGCCTGGTGCGCGCAACTGGCTGAGGCGTTGCAGTCGGCTCGCCTGGCAGCCGGGAGCCTTCTGATCGGCTACCGTCGGATCAGCCAGCGCAGCGAGGCGCTGGTCCAGGCGATGGACTTCGGCTTCCTGTTCGATCGGCGCCGGCAGGTGTTCCGCATCGGCTTCAACCTCGACGCAGGCAAGCTGGACGACAACCACTACGACCTGTTGGCTTCCGAAGCGCGCCTGGCCAGCCTGGTGGCCATCGCCAAACGGGATGTCCCGCTCTCGCACTGGCTTCACCTGGCGCGGCCGCTGACGCGGGTGAACGGTTCGTTGGCGCTCCTCTCGTGGAGCGGGACGATGTTCGAGTACCTGATGCCCCTGCTGCTCACACGCAGCCTGACCGGAACACTGCTCGAACAGAGCTGCCGTGTAGCGGTGCGACGACAGATGGAGTATGGCCGAATCCGGGGCGTGCCCTGGGGCATCTCCGAGTCCGGCTACTACGCCTTTGACGCCGCGCAGAACTATCAGTACCGAGCCTTCGGGGTGCCCGGGTTGGGGATCAAGCGCGGCCTGGGGGAGGACCTGGTGGTGGCGCCCTACGCCTCGCTTCTGGCCCTGCCGATGGCCGCCAACGAGGTCCTGGCCAACTACCAGCGCTTCCAGGCTCTAGGAATGATCGGCCTGTACGGGCCGTATGAGGCGCTGGACCGCACGCCGTCGCGTCTGCCCGCGGGCCAGTCGCATGCCCGCGTTCGATCGTACATGGCCCATCATCACGGCATGAGCATGGTAGCCATGGTGAATGCCCTGCAGGACGACGTGATGGTCCGGCGATTCCATGCCGATCCGCGCCTGCAGACAGTCGAGCTCTTGTTGCAGGAGCAGCTGCCGGCCGGCGCGCCGATCGCCGAAGTGCCGCCGGCGGCGGTGACCAGTGCGCCGGAGCTGCGCGCCCAGGTAAGCATGACGCCCTGGCGTGAGCCGGCACAGGCGGCCACGCCGCGCGCCCACTTCCTCTCGAATGGCCGCTATGGTGTCATGATCACCAGCGCCGGCAGCGGGTACAGCCAGTGGCAGGACCTGGCGCTCACGCGCTGGCGCGCCGATGCGACGTTGGAGGAGGCGGGCACCTGGCTGTATCTTCAGGACCGGGAGAGCGGGCGGCTGACCTCGGCGACATACCAACCGACCGCCGCGCCTTCGGGTGACCCGCAGACGTTCTTCTATCCCTACAAAGCGGAGTTCCACCGCCGGGATGACGACCTGACGCTCAAACTGGAGGTGGCCGTAGCCGCGGACGACGACGTCGAGATCCGCCACGTGACCTTGACCAATCACGGCCAACGCCCCCGGCGGCTCAGGCTGACCAGCTATGGCGAGGTGGTCCTGGCGCCTCAGGAGGCCGACCAACGTCATCCGGCCTTCAACAAGCTGTTCATCGAAAGCGAGTTTGTGCCCGAGCTCAACGCGCTGGTCTTCCACCGCCGGCTCCGCGCTGCGAATGAGGAACCGGTCTTCCTGGTCCACATGCTGGTGGCGAACTCGGCGGCGCGGCGCACGATCTTTTACGAGAGCGATCGCGCCCGCTTCCTCGACCGCGGCGGCACGCTGCGCCGGCCGCGGTCCTTGATCGAGGCCGGGCCGCGCCCGGCCGGAACGACCGGGGCCACGTTGGACCCGATCCTGTCGTTGGGGCTCGACCTGGATGTGGCGCCGGGCATAACAGCCCGAGTGGACTATCTGACGATTGCAGGAGCGGAGCGCTCTGAAGTGCTGGCTGCGGCGCGCCGCTACCAGAGCCGGGCCGTGATCGACCGGGCTTTCGGGCATGCACGCCTCACGGCCGAACGTGAGCTGCGGGAGCAGGAGCTGAACACGCAGGACCTGGAGTCGCTCGATGGGCTGCTTTCGGCCCTGCTCTACCCGAATGAAAGGCTGCGGGCTCCGGCGGAGACGCTAGCCAGCAATCGCAAAGGACAGCACGGCCTGTGGGGTTTCGGCATCTCCGGCGACTACCCCATCCTCCTGGTGCGTCTCAAGAGCGAAGAAGAGACCTCGCTGGTGAGCGATGTGCTGCGCGCGCATGCCTACTGGCGCTGGCGCGGCATCAAGGTTGATGTCGTCATCCGCATCGATAAGGAGACGGGCTACGGCCAGGAGCTGCAGGGCGAGCTGTACCGGTTGATTGTCCGTATGGGATGCGACGGTTACCTGAACCAGCGCGGCGGCATCTACCTGTTGAGCTCGGATCAGATGGCGGCCGATGACCGCGTCCTGCTGGAGAGCGCGGCTCGCGTCGTCCTGGACGGCGCGCGCGGGACGCTCGCGGCGCAGCTGGCCGAGCCGAGTGCCGAGGCGGTTCGGCTGCCGGCCTTCGTCCCGACGCTCAGTCAGCCTGAGGACCCTGAGCCGACAGCGGAGCTGGCGCGCCCGGCCGGGATGCTCCACGACAACGGGCTGGGCGGCTTCAGTCCCGATGGGCGCGAGTACCAGATCTACCTGAAGCCCGGAGAGCGGACGCCGCGGCCATGGATCAACGTGATCGCCAATCCGCGGCTGGGCTGCATCGTGTCTGAGGCGGGCGCCGGATCGACCTGGGCCGACAACAGCGCCGAGAACCGGCTGACGCCTTGGTCGAACGACCCGTTGAGCGATCCAGCGGGGGAGGCGCTCTACCTGCGCGACGAGGAGACGGCCCAGATCTGGTCGCCCACACCGGGACCTGCCCCCGCTGCCGCCCCCTACCTGGTCCGTCACGGCGCCGGCTACAGCATCTTCGAGCATCACAGTCACGGACTCCGGCAGCACCTTCGGCTGTTCGTGGCGCCGGACTCGCCGGTGAAAGTGATCGCGCTGCGCCTGGAGAACCACTGGCAGCGCGTGCGGCGGCTGACGGCGACCTACTTCGCGCCGTGGGTCCTGGGGGTGAGCCGCGAGACGACCGCAGCGTATGTCGTCTCAGCCTATGAGCCGGACGGATTCGCCCTCCTGGCTCACAATCCATACAACGCCGAATTCGCCGGGTGCACTGCGTTCCTGGCCGCCAGTCAGGCGCCTCACGGCCTGACCGCCGATCGGACGGAGTTCCTCGGCCGCATGGGAGATCCGCGCAGGCCGGCGGCGCTCGACCGCGTCGGTCTGGAGGGAACGGTGCGAGCCGGGCTGGATCCGTGCGCGGCGATCCAGCTGCACGTCGAATTGGAGCCCGGCCAGGCCAAGGAGGTCTACTTCCTTCTCGGCCAGGGCGCCGACCGCGACGAGGCCCTGAGTCTGGCGCGTCAGTTCGGGCAGGCGCAGGTGATCGAGGCGGCCTGGCGGGCGGCAAAGTCCTTCTGGGATGACGCTTTGGGCGTGCTGAAGGTGGCCACGCCCGACCCGGCCATGGATCGGATGCTCAACCGCTGGCTGCTGTACCAGGCGCTGTCATGCCGCGTGTGGGGGCGCTCGGCGCTCTATCAGCCGAGCGGTGCGTTCGGGTTCCGTGATCAGTTGCAGGACTGCATGGCTCTGCTGCATGCCGCCCCGGCCGTCGCGCGGGAACACATCCTGTTGGCCGCCCGGCATCAATTCGAGGAAGGCGACGTGTTGCACTGGTGGCATCCGCCGGCGGGGCGAGGCGTGCGCACGCGCGTATCGGATGACATGCTTTGGCTGCCGTTCGTCGTGGCGCACTACGTTGAGGCTACCGGGGATGAGAGCCTGTTGACCGAGCGGGTTCCGTTCCTGACCGGTGACGTACTCAAGCCCGAGGAGCACGAGCGTTACGGCCTGTTCGGCCAGACCGTGGAAGCCTACCCGCTGCATGAGCACTGCCGCCGGGCGCTGGCAAGGGGTTCGACGTCAGGCGCTCACGGACTACCGCTGATCGGGAGCGGCGACTGGAACGACGGCATGAACCGCGTTGGCGCCGGCGGGCAGGGGGAGAGTGTCTGGCTGGGCTGGTTCCTGCACGCGACGTTGAGCCGCTATGCGGACCTGTGCCAGCGCTCCGGCCGGGCGGAGGAAGCGAGCGGATATCGGCAGCGTGCCGGTGCGGTGAGGTCGGCGATGGAATCGGCCGGTTGGGATGGGGCATGGTATCGGCGGGCCTACGATGACGAGGGTGAGCCCATAGGCGCGGCGCAGAACGACGAATGGCAGATCGACTCGGTGGCGCAGTCCTGGGCGGTGCTGTCAGGAGCGGGCGATCGAACGCGCGCCGAGCAGGCGATGCGCGAGGTCATGGAGCGGCTGGTGCGGCCGGCCGACGGGCTGGTGCTGCTGGCGGCGCCGCCGTTCGACCGGACGCCGCGCAATCCCGGCTACCTCAGAGGCTACCCGCCGGGGGTGCGTGAGAACGGCGGCGCGTACATGCACGCTGCCATGTGGGTCGCCTGGGCCTGCGCCGATCTAGGCTGGGGCGAGGAGGCCTACGCCTTGTTCTGCATGCTCAACCCCGTGCTTCGCTCCGACACGCCCGAGAAAAGCGAGCACTACCGGGTCGAGCCATATGTCGTCGCCGGCGACATCTCCGCCCAGCCCGGGCATGCCGGGGAAGGCGGCTGGACCTGGTACACCGGTTCAGCTGCCTGGATGTACCGGCTGGGCGTGGAGCGCATCCTCGGTCTCCGCCGGATGGGCGCTGCCCTTCAGATCGATCCGTGCATCCCAGCTAACTGGCCCGGGTATCGGGTGGAGTATCGGTTCGGGAGCAGCGTCTGCAGCATCGACGTGCGCAATCCGGACGGCGTGTCGCGCGGAGTCCGTGAAGTCGAGCTCGACGGCGCCAAGCTCCCCGATGGGCGCATCCCCCTGATCGACGACGGCCAACCGCACCGCGTGCAAGTCCGCAGGGGTTGAACCGCCTGGTCGCATGGCCGCCTCGGCAGACCTGAGAGCCTCGGGGCGGTCGCACGTCAGCCTGGCTGCTCTCTCGGCAGCCGGCGCGAGGATTCGAACGGGGAAAGGGGTATCCATGGAAGCCAATATACGCGAGCGCCGAGACGACCGCTGGCAGACGTTCCTCGAGGCTCTCACGCAACTGGCGCGTGAGGCCCAGACCGGCGCCCAGCCCGAGGCCGCCCAGAGCGCCGTCCGGAGCAGCCTGGAAGCGCTTCTGAAGGACATGCGCGAGTTCGGGTTCAAGTGAGGTGTGGCGCATCAGAGGTCAGACGGGCGCTGGCGTGTCCATCCCGACCGGCCAACAGACAATCCGGATCTGGGGCGCGGTGGGGCGCCCCACTAAGCAGAGGGCGCGCCAGATCGCCCGCGATCACCGTCGCGCCTCTCACTCAAGGGCTGCTCACGTGAGGTGCCCGCATCTTCAGCGCCCGCGGCGCGGCGGCGATGTAGCCGCCCCGCCTTCTTCGACCCATGGTCCGCGAATTGCTCCCCCGCTGGAGGTTTGCCGAACTCACACGGCCAGGCTGCCCGCAGCACCGAGGGCGAGACTCACGCATAGAGTTCAAGGAGACGGCGATGAACCCGATGGAATCTCAATCCGCTTTGAGCGTTGCAGAGTCCCTTGTCGGCGAATACATCTCGGCCTACCGAACCAAGGATGCGCGCGCCTACCTTTCTCTCTTCTCGAAGGAAGCCGACTACATCGACTACGCAGTCCAGATCCACGCCAAGATCAGCCAATTGCGGGAGGAACTCGCCTCCTCCTTCCGCAGAACGGGATTCCGCTTCGTGATCCACTCTTCCTTCATCTCGGCCGACGGCAGGTTCGCCGCCCTCCAGGGAATCTACAGCGACAGTGCCCGGAGCGGCGAACCGGCTTCGGTTCCCATCGCCTCGCTGCTGGAGATGAGTGGAGACAAGATCACGAAAGAAGCCCTCTACTACGATGGAAGCCTGTTCAAGCGTCATCTGCATGCCCCCTAAGCAGTCGCTGGAGCCCCAGGTGATAGCCCGCACCGGCCTGGTGATTGTCGAACGGGCGGACACCTTGCCCGAGGGGTGGAAGCTATGGCTTCAGTGGAAGAGAGCGCGCCGCGCGGCCGGCGATGAAAGTGCGGCGCTGCAGAGCGACATCCGGGTGCTTGAAGCCGACGGCGGGCGCTATAT
>Ga0105100_10002293_pt1 | contig 11187 bp, 9 predicted proteins | sample PPLLak12cMay2015_2_FD_87033 | JGI IMG/M metagenome (GOLD analysis project Ga0105100, IMG submission 87033) | Freshwater sediment microbial communities from Prairie Pothole Lake near Jamestown, North Dakota, USA - PPLs Lake P8 Core (1) Depth... | ecosystem: Environmental > Aquatic > Freshwater >... | reverse complement strand
TTATATTGGAATGGTCATGACGGATCAGGTCTCCGATTTTGAGGCTTTAAAGGAATCCGTCTTTGAGAAATTCGGGGTGGGAGCAAAGCCATTTACTAACAAAGAGGAGTATTTATGGATTGGCAAGGATGCAACGATGGCATTGCGATATGATGAAAATTTAAGGAAGGGCACTTATTATATACGATCCCATACGATGGAGAAACGGATGCCGTAAGGAAAAGATGTGCCTCCAGATCTCCCGCACAGAATATGGGGATATGAGACTTGGTTTCCTCTAAGAATGAGGTCCGGCAGGGATAAAAGAAATAATCTTTTACAAATGCCTGACCTCATTTTTGTATTCGATCCTCTTATATTTATCAGAATTGAGAACGCGGTTTCGGAATCACCCCCTAGGCCCTTCATTTCGCGGTCCACATCCCGCAATTAAAAATATCTATATTCCTTTCAATTCTCGAAGACAGACGCCAATCACGCAGATAATGATTGTCAAATCCACACCGAATGCCGCTCTTGTCATTTCTAGTATTTTAATGCTCTCAAATGAATTTCTTTTGTGTGAAATGACAAAGCTGGCACATTTTTACATTATAGATTTCACAAATACCGTTATTCCTCGATGAAAATACATAGTTTGTCCCGTGCTCTTTTGAGCATTTTCAATATATTCTGTAAGGGTAGATGCCCTCTTCGGTGGGCCGGGGAATACTGATTCTGTCATGGACGGGAAACTGCGAACTCCCCTCTTGCTTCAATGGAGAGAAAAAGATAACATCGACAGGAGAAAGTGTTGAGGGAATCCAAAGGGGATGCATTCAGGGCTTGAGCGTCGGCCAACCGATTGACTACTAAATGGAGGGTATTCTCGATATGGCAGAGTCAAACTACGAAACCGAAGTTCTTGTCATTGGTGCGGGGCCCGGGGGCTATTCGGCTGCGTTCCGGGCAGCGGATCTGGGGATGGAAGTTACCCTGGTAGATACGGAAAAACGGCCGGGTGGTGAGTGTCTGTTTCGGGGGTGTATTCCCTCCAAAACGCTGCTTTATCTGGCCGAGCTTTTATTCGATGCCCAGCGCTCGGGAGAGATGGGCGTAAAATTCGATAAACCCCAGATCGATCTCGATAATACGGGCGTGGAAAGATCAGGTGGTCGACAAACTGACGAGCGGGTTGCTCACGTTAAGTAAACGACGCAAGGTTCATCTGGTGCAGGGAAGAGCAATCTTCGACGGGTCGGATCGGGTACGATTAGAGAACTCGGAGGTAAGCCAGATCCGGTTTCGTCATGCCATCATCGCCACCGGGTCTTACACAACCCCTTTTAGCGATGTTCCCTTCGTGATAGGGAGTCGCATCATGGATTCGGCGGGCGCACTGGAATTACCCGAGATCCCTCGATCACTGCTCGTCCTGGGCGGCGGTTATATTGGTCTGGAGATGGGTACATTTTACGCGGCGATGGGAAGTCGGGTCACCGTGGCGGTCCATGGCGATAGACTGCTAAGAGGTGCGGATCAGGATCTGACGAATGTATTGCTTTTCAGGCTAAAGGAGGTTTTTGAAGCCATTCATTACAATACCCAGGTCTTATCCCTCAAAGAACACGACGAGGGGGTGGACGTCAAATTTGCGGGAGAGGCGAATAAGGCTGAACAAACCTTCGATCGAGTCCTCGTGGCGATTGGCCGAAAGCCTAATTCGGGGAAGATTGGCCTGGAGAAAACCAGAGTGAAAGTGGACGAGCAGGGTTTTTTGGTTGTGGATGAACAGCGCCGGACCACCGATGGCAACATCTTTGCCATCGGGGACGTCGCAGGAGAGCCTCTGCTCGCTCACAAAGCCTTTCGGGAAGGGAAGGTGGCAGCAGAAGTGATCAAGGGGAAGCCGTCGGCCTTTGACGTTCAGGCTATTCCGTCAGTGGTTTATACAGACCCTCAAGTTGCGTGGACGGGTTTAAGGGAGGAGGAGGCTCAAAAAGAAAATCGTAATATAAAGGTGGAGCGATATCTATGGAAATTTTCGAGCCGTGCAACAACCATGGGTGTCTCGGATGGGGTCACCAAAATGATCCTCAACCCTGAAACAGGTCGAATACTGGGAGTAGGAATTTGTGGTCGAAACGTGGAGGGGTTGATCTCAGAAGGCACCCTCGCCATAGAAATGGGAGCTGTTGCACAGGATCTTGGGCTCACCATTCATCCTCACCCGACCCTTTCAGAAATGATGATGGAGACAGCCGAACTCTTCACAGGCACTGTCACCCATGTCTTGCCAGAAAAACACTTCACTTCGGGGTGAAAAGTGGAGGATATACCCTACATCAATTCGAATAAGGATCCCAGCATTAACAAAGCGCGCGGAGGAGAATGCTCTTGGACCCTTTGGCTTCAAGGGGTTTTCCGGCTGAAGTCAGGCAGCTCACCAAGAACGGTGGCCGAAATTCTTAATGTTTTTTCTCGGGAATGAAGGCCCTTGATAATTTCAATACAAGAGGGAGGAATTCCAAATTTCTTGGCCAGGAAGCGAATAAGAGCCACATTCGCCTTTCCGTCGATGGGTGGAGCAGTCACTTTTACCTTTATCCCGTCCCGATAGGGACCCACCACCTCATTCTTGGACGACTTGGGCTGAAGGTAGACCTTTAAGAGAATGTTTTCCATTTCCACTACCGATTTGATTTATGTGAGCTTCGATTTTTATGCCAACGACATGGAGTCATGAAATGGTGAAATGATGGAATACCGAAGACAAACCCATTATTCCGTCACTCCATTATTCCAATATTCCGATGAACGAGAGCTGTCTTCCCGTCCGGCCTTCCTTTCGATACGAGAAGAAGAGGTTGCCCTGGCAGTGGGTACAAAGATTGACCCAAGAAATTTGCTCTTCCTCAATCCCTTCTCCCTTCATCTGGCCGATATTGATCCGGGCAAGATCCACCATCCACTTTCCTGATCCTCTTGAAACCGAAAAGGATTTCCATTCCTGCTGGAATACCTTTTCATCAATTTCATAACAGAAAGGCCCTATGGAGGGACCCATGGCGATGAGGAGATCTTCCCGTAGGCAACCGAACTCTTCCTTCATCTTTCTCAAAGCCTTTGCTGCGATGTGGAGGGCGGTCCCTTGCCTTCCGGCGTGGATCGCCGCAATCACCTTCTTTTGTTGATCGACCACAAAGATCGGAAGGCAGTCTGCAGTGAGAATGCCCAGGAATGTATTGGGAGAATTTGTGATCAGGGCGTCAAATTCTAAAGGGGAGGGAAGGGGAGGGATGGGTTTTTTCAGAAGAAGGATCCGATCCCGGTGTACCTGGTCAAGGAGAATCAAGCGGCTCGAATCAAAACCAAACGTTTTCGCAATGATCTTCTTATTCGTTGAGACGAATTCTTCCCGGTCTCCGTTCTTGTCACTCAGGTTGAGCGAACGGTAAGGGGAGAGGCTCACTCCTCCCTGGCGAGTTAGAAAGGCATGTCGCATCCATCCGATTTTACCAAACTCAGGAACTTCGAAATAAGGAAAGTTGTTTTTTATTTTCTGAGCAGATCGGTCAAGGATGTTCAATTTATTCTCCGAATGGAATAATGGAATAGCGGAATGCTGGAATATCGGAAAATGAATACGGAAGGTTCATTCTTCTTCTCCGTGTTTGGACTGTAAGCGCAACCAATCGAGCACCTCTTTCATATCTTCGGGGATGGGGGAAAGAAATTTCACCCTTTCTCCAGTTCGAGGGTGAGTGAGTTCCAATCGCCGGGCGTGAAGGGCCTGGCGATTCATTCTCTTCACACACTCTTTCAAAACAGGGTCATGGATTGCCCCTGGTCTCCCTTTTCTTCCGTAGAGAGGGTCTCCCAAAACGGGATGACCGATGGAGGAAAGGTGCACCCGGATCTGATGGGTCCGGCCGGTCTGAGGATAGATCTCAAGGAGCGTGGAGCTATCAAATTCCTCAACCTTCTTCCAACGGGTGATCGCCGCCCTTCCTCTCTTGGTCCGGGTGGACATCCGCTTTCTTTCACTTGGGTGCCTTCCGATGGCCGAATCGATTAAACCTTCGTTCTGGTGGAATTTCCCGTAAACAATGGCTAAATAGACCTTTTCCACGGTCCGGTTTCTAAACTGTTTGGTCAAATGATGAAAAGCCTGATCCTCCTTAGCAACCACCATCACACCTGATGTGTCTTTATCCAATCGGTGCACGATCCCCGGTCTTAAGACGCCATTAATCCCGGCGAGATCTTTGCAATGATAAAGAAGGGCATTGACCAATGTGCCGGAAGGATTTCCATAAGCGGGATGCACAACCATTCCGGAAGGCTTGTCAATGACGATGAGGGAGGGGTCCTCATGAAGGATGGTCAGGGGAAGGGGTTCTGGTTGGAGAGAAAACGATTCAGGAGGGGGGAGGCTTCCTGAGATCCTATCCCCCGTTTTTAGATGTGCGCTGGGTTTGGTCGGGTTTTGGTTTAAAAGGATGTGGTATTTTTGAATCAAATTTTTTGCATGAGAACGGGAGAGATTGAGGTCGGCTTCCGAGAGAAATTGGTCGAGGCGCCTTCCCCGGTCCTTTTCCGTAACCTGAATGGAGAAATGTTCGCCTGCTTCATTTTGGGCCAATGAATTCCTCGTGGTGGTTACATCCCTGACGAAAAATGGAATCACTTTATTTTTCCCTCTCCCTTGACGCCTGCCTGCGCGAAGCCGCTCCGGCGAAGGCAGGGGAGAGGGCTGGGGCACGCGGCGCAAGCGCCGGCGCTGCACGTGAGGGTGAAGATGGGCTCTTCCCCTCCCTTCATCTCCTCCCATCAGGAGAGGGGAGACCTTCCTGAGTTTTGATAAAGTGGGTTTGATATTTTGAGTCTCTATGGAATTTAAAGCAGGTCATTTTGGCACTGCTCTTAGCTTTTGGTTATCTGCTTTACCGCCCTTTCAATTCCGGCGGCCAAAAGCGGGATCTCTTCTTCGAAGACGGTTCTCACATCCAGAATCAATTCCTCTTTGCTGATTCGAGAAATAATCGGAGGATCACCCTTCCTTAGACTTTCTTCGAGGCTGTTCACGGAAAAGTCGAGAGGTTTGACGGCAACCACAACGGTTGGAAGTTCTTGAAGGGGAAGGGCCCCTCCGCCCACCTGGGAGACATCTTCTTTCAAGGAGATCGTCATCCTCTCATTCGTCATCCTCGACAACCTTTTCAGCAGCCGTTTTCCTCTCTTTTTTAGCTTCCTCATATCCAAACTCAACATGCTAAGAACGGGAATCTCTTCCATGGCTCTCTTCTCGTCGAAGTAGAGAAGCAGGGTCGATTCGAGAGCGGCCAGGGTGAGTTTGTCAATGCGAAGGGCTCGGGTCAAGGGATTGATCTTGAAGAGGTCCAGAATGTTTTTCTTCCCCAGAATAATTCCTGCCTGGGGCCCTCCGAGAAGCTTATCACCGCTAATGGTGACCGCATCCACACCCGTTTTGATCGTTTCTTGGACGGTAGGCTCCTTCTCCAATCCATGCTGGGTGAGGTCTATGAGACAGCCGCTTCCCAGATCATCCACGACGGGGAGCTGATGTTCCCTCCCCAGTTGGACCAGATCTTGAAGAGAGACCTCGGAGGTAAATCCCATCACTCTGAAATTACTGGTGTGAACCTTCAAAAGCAGAGCCGTGTGAGGGCCAATCGCCTTTTGGTAATCGTTGAAATGGGTACGATTGGTCGTCCCGATCTCCCTGAGTAAGGCCCCGCTTCGTTTCATGACATCGGGGATGCGAAAAGCCCCTCCGATTTCGACCAGTTCTCCTCTCGAGACGATCACTTCCTTGCCGTCTGCAAGGGTATTCAAGACAAGCAAGACAGCGCCGGCATTGTTGTTCACCACCAGAGCGGATTCCGCTCCGGAGAGCCGACAAAGGGTCTCTTCGACGTGTGTGTATCGGTCTCCCCGTTCGCCCCGTTCGAGGTCGTATTCCAAATTGGAATAGGTTTTCGACACCTCCATCAGATGTTTAATCGCGGAAGGATGGAGTGGAGATCTCCCCAGATTGGTGTGGAGGACCACCCCGGTCGCATTGATCACTCTGCGGAGACGGGGCTGAATCTGAAGATCGATTTCTTTCTGGAAAAGCGGATAGAGGTTCTCAAAAGTGAAAAAGGCCTCTCCGAGTTTAGGGAGATCTTGTTTGTGGAGAATGTCATCGCGCACCCGCTCCAATCCCTTCCGGATGGCTTCGACCACAACATTGCGGGGATGGACCTTTAAGAGGTCGACGACCTGAGGTCTTGAGAGGAGTTCATCGACGCTGGGAATCTTACGGAGCGCCTGTTGACGAAGGGACGGAGACATTAGGCTTCCTCCTCATCAGGAGTGTTTTAAAGATCTTAAGGAAGTTCATCCGAATGAATCGCGTGGGCCACTCCAGTTCTTTTTTCTCACAGATCGTGGACATGCTGTAATGACGGAGGGCGTGCCGTCCGCTGGCGATGGACTCCAAGATGCGTTCTCTCTCTCCGGCATCCGGAAGAGCCATGATCCGGTCGATCTCCTTCATCATCCGGACGGACGCGTCAAGCCTGATCTCGACCGATGCTGCGGTCTTCGGGTCGATCAGCCCGAATTGGGCCTTCAGTTGGTTGAGTTTTTTTCCGGCTTCGTAGGTGCTGTAAACGATCTCATCCCGACTCATCCATTCTGTTTCGTAGTTGAGGACATATTTCCAGCTAGGAGCCAATGAGGCCTGACGGTGTTCTTCCACTGTCCGACAAAGCAGGCGGTATCCGTATTTCTCGGGCGCTTCAAAGACGGCACTCCCGGGATCCAAAAAGGGGGCCAGGGGAGAAACGAAAGGGAAAAGTTTGTTGTAAGAGCGAAATCGTTCCAATAGGGAATGACAATAATCGACCGTTTTTAGAACGGATGAATAGGTTTGTTTTGGAAGGCCGGTCATGAAGAACAGATCAATCCGCTTCGAACCAAGATCGACCGCATCCCCGATCATCCTTTCCAGCGATTCATTGTTGTAGGGCCTTCCGAAAGCCCTCCGGACTTCTTCGTCGTGAGACTCAGGAGAGATTTCGATATTGAAGTTGAGAATGGAGTCAGCGATCCTTTTCAGTTGAGCCCTCGTCGGAGGAACAAAAAATTCAAAAGCGATATGGTTCGTCATGGGCTTCCTCTTCATCTCCTGAAGAAAAGTAAACCCGTATTCCTCTCCGGGTTGAAAGATGTCGCCAATGATCATCACCGGGGCATGAAGGTGATCCGAGACATTGAAGATATCCTGCGCCAGGTATCTTGGGTTGCGATAGGCTGGTTTCCCCCGGTTGGCCATCTTTCGAAAGGTTTGCGCCGAGCCTCCGCAAGTTCTGCAAGAGTAAGTGCATCCGCGGCAGGTGAAGACGGCGGTCACAGGATAGGTATACCAGTCGATGAAAGGCTGGTAGCCGGTGGGGTCGGCATACCTCAATACTTTCCTCATGATGTGACTGTAATCGATCGTCACCTCGTCAAGGGTTTCGGGGACATGGGTGAGGGGATTGACCTGAATTCGGTTTTCTTGATCCCGGTAGCTGAGGTTGGGAATATTTTTGAACTCTCCGCCTTTCTTGATGGCTCGAAGGAGTTGGACCAACGGTTTCTCCGTAGAATCTCCTCGCATCACAAAGTCAATAAACGGATATTGACGGAGTAACTCTTCATGATAGTAAGTCGCAGAGAGCCCGCCCAGGATGACGGGGATGTCGGGGTGGAACCGTTTGATCATTTCCGCGAGGGCCAATGTTCCCTGGACATGAGCCATCCAATGGAGATCGATCCCGAAAGCCACGGGCTTATTTTTCTGGATGAGCCGCTCCACATCGAATTTCTCATTTTTCAGCATCTTCATGGCCACATTGATGATCCTGGCCTTGAGACCATGGCGCTCCAAATATTCTGAGAGGCTGGCAAACCCGATGGGATACATTTCAAAGATGGGGGTGGAGGGAACGACATCGCTGATCGGACCATGGATCCCTGGCCGCTTTCTGAAGTCGTAAAGGGTGGGGGGATGTAAAAGGATGAGATCAATACTTGCCATCGTTATGACTTTGGAGAGACAGGATTTTCTGTAGCCTGGGTCCTTGCCTTATAAGCTTCAATCATCTTTCCGATATCAGGATCGTCTTTCATCTGTTCGTGCAGTACAGTGATTTGATTCATAAATTGGTTTTTACTCCGGAGCTGCTTCAGGGTTCGTTCCGTCTCCTCTTTGGCTCTTCGTAACTGAGTTCTTTCAACCTCTGGTATCCCCTTGGAGTTTAATCGGTCATTGTACCTTTTGAGGTTGTTCTCCAAAGATACTCTTGTTGCCGAATTATAAAAGGTGGGTTCCTTGTTATAAAAGAGAAGATTGAGCCTTCCTCCAAACATTCCCCGAGAGGCGGTCTGAAGAATAATGATGTTTCTGATGACTGGAGGATAGGGGAGATTGATCCCGGTATGGGCGCCCAGGATCAGATGGATTCCCGGGACTGTCTGAGCCACCTTGATATCGTTCGCGTAGCCGAGATGGCTCAGGAGAATGATCAGGTCGGTTTTAGGTTTGAGTTCTTGGACCATGGTCTTCGCTGTTTCGAAGGGTGAACGAAAATTCAATCCCTTCTTCCGAGGGTCGGAAGGGTTTACAAAAAAATCGGGTGAGAGAAGGCTAAACAGACCAATTCGAAGGCCGTTGATTTCCTTAATCAGAGAGGTGTGAAAAAGATTTTTGCCTGATGTCTCATCGAGAAGGTTGGAACTAAGCAACGGGAAGTTAGCCTTCCTCGAAATTTCCAATAGAAATTCCTTTCCTAAGGTTAAGTCATCATCCCCGATTCCCATGGCATCGTAACCCATGACATTGAAACTCTCGACGATGAGACGGGCCTTTTCGGCCATGCCGGCGAAGGCGTTTTCCGGGAGGGGATTCAGATATTTCTTGAAAAGGAGATCGCCCGCATCTAAAACGAGTATTTCCTTTTCACTCTGCCGTAAGTCCTTTATCCATGCTCCTCTTCTGGCCAGACCGCCAGCTCTATTCTTCTCCCCTCAGGTCGGGCAGGGGTCAATCTCACCGTTGATATTATTGCTGTAAAGGATTGTGAGAGTCTTTGGCGGGGTCTTACTCTGCGAAAAGGCGTGGTGGTTCGTCCCCAAGCATCCCAGAATTAAAAAGAAAATAAATAAGAGTTTCGTCTTCATCGATTTGGCAGAATTCTACGATCCGTTTTTCCCAATCGATCTAATTTATACCCCATCCCTCGTCTGAAAACAAGTATCAACCGTTCGTCAGCGAAATCCTCTCTTTTGATACCCGCCTGTATCTTTCCTCCATGATGATGGCGGCACAGTCTCCAAGAGAAAGGGGGCAATCGGTTTATTTTCTATGTCATCCAGGAGTTGGGAGCGGGTCTCTTGTAACCTTTTTGGGAGGCTAAAATATCCAGGTGGGGAGTGGCAAGATCCTCTAAAACCGGATCTGACTCCTGGAGGTCTCTGGTGTCGATGGTTTTAATATATTGATGACATTTGTCACAAAGATCAATGCGATGGGTTTCCTCGCCCTCTCCAAAAAAATAATGGAGAGATTCCTGGTCTTTGTTTTTGCAGAAAGGACAGGAGATCCGATCCATTCTCCACTGATAACCGCAATAAGAGCAAAGGAGATACCGCTTTCCCGCCTCCTCCTTCAACAGACTTAAAGTGGGGAGCGATCCACATAAGGGGCAATATCCCTTCAGCCAGGTTTCGGGGTCGAGTTCCCTGCGAAGCTGTTCCACTCCTGCTTCGACCGAAGGCCTGATGCTCGTCTGAATCAAAAATAAAAATACATCTTTGTCCAGTCCAAGTTCTTTGACCCTTTCCTCGATCCGTTGCTCCCTTGATCCGCCCGTTAGCAATTTCTTCAAATCTATTCTTTTATCGTGAATCGCTTCTTTGATCTTTTTTATCTGCGCAGCCATATGAGGATTTGTTTTCCTTCCGAACTGACAAAGTTTTTCGAAGAGCTGAACAGACGATTCAATATCCAATGGAAAATCTTCTTTCTGGATCAATGAAAACCCTTCTTGGGAGAGGAGTTTTTTCCATTCCTCCTTGAGTTGTATGGAAGCAATCTTTAACGAAGCTTTTGCCTGTTCTTGCGCTTCTTTGACGCTTTGATAGAAGTCCAGAATCTTTCCGTAGCCGGGTCTTTTCTTCTTAATCTGTTGAACCCTCTCTCTTAATCTGTCCAATTGAACCTCCGATTTCAAAAAATCTCCCCCTCCCTCGGCGGGAGGGGGAGAAGATTGATATCTCCACCCTCACCCCAACCCTCTCCCCTGCCTTCGCCCCGCAAGGCGGGACTTCACGCAGGCAGGCATCAAGGGGGAGGGAAAAGACTGTTGATGATGGGTGGTAGTGAAAAAAACGGGCCTGTTTCGTGACTCCTGCTCGAAACAAGCCCTGGGTTTCCCCCCGTAATAAACTTTTTCCCTCACCCTTCCCGTTCGGCTGAACTCGCGACGAATCCCTCTCCCCTGCCGGGGAGAGGGATGGGGCGAGGGCAGGGTTTCATCCGATCATGTGTCGAAGATCTCTCAAAGGTTGAAAGAGACGTTTGAGCGCCATCTTCCTTGTGATCCCTATGGTATTCTCCGCCACGGCGAATTTATGATACTTCTTGGGATCATCCACAAGAAGATAGATTGTCCGAACGTCTTCTGGATTGGCAAGCATGGCATCTTTATAAATCCCTTTAACCTCTGCCAGCCTTTTATTTGCCTTCTCAAGTATGTCCTTCCGATCGCCAAAATTCATTGTCCCGGTCGGGCAAGCCTTGACGCAGGCAGGAAGCATCCCTTCTTTGATTCGGTCGATACACATGGTGCATTTCGCCATGACGCCCATCCTCTCATCCCAGCGAGGAATATCGTAGGGACAGGATTCTCGAATGGACTTAAAATCGGCGGGCTTCACTCTTATCTTTGGATTAAAAACCACTGCCCCCGTGGCCTCATCCTTGGCAATGGCCTTGGATCCCGCGGATTCAGCCGTGGACAGGCAGGGTGGTTCCATACAGTGTCTGCACTGATCAGGAAAGAAGTACCACTTCGGATTCCCATCCTCTTCGAACTCGCTGAACCTCACCAGCTTAAACGTGAAGAAAGACAGGTCGGCGGGATTCTGATGGCT
>Ga0105100_10002292_pt1 | contig 11190 bp, 9 predicted proteins | sample PPLLak12cMay2015_2_FD_87033 | JGI IMG/M metagenome (GOLD analysis project Ga0105100, IMG submission 87033) | Freshwater sediment microbial communities from Prairie Pothole Lake near Jamestown, North Dakota, USA - PPLs Lake P8 Core (1) Depth... | ecosystem: Environmental > Aquatic > Freshwater >... | reverse complement strand
GCCAGCGTAAATACAAAAACGATGTCGAGATCTTCCAGAAACAATCGCCCACTCCAGTGCGCCAACTCAAGAAGTGGGACACAGGCGGGTAAAACGGCCAGCCAAGCGCGCGGCCACCGGTATAACATCACGCCGTAAACCAGTATTAGCCCCCCCAACAGGGGTCTGAAAACGGGGTAGCCGTAGATGAGGACGACCACGAGCGAAGCCAACAACATGGCAATCAGGCGACGTGGGAAGTGGGCGAATGACCTAAATGCCGGGAATGTCATGAATGCATCTTGGCAACTTGGTTTTGCTGCTGTAGCCAGAACCACAGACATCCGCCATTCTCGAAACCAGTCGGGAAATCGGAAAAGTCAGTCTCGCAGAGACTGCAATCAATGAGTCCATGATGCGGCTCATTTCCAATCACTGCCCATCAATTGCAGCAAGACAGGGGCAACCCTGGCACCAGGAAGCGATGTCGCCTGCCAACCCGGATAGGCCGTCAATTCTCGTACCAGCGAGGCGGGCAAAATGCGCGGTTGCCCGACCCCGGCAAGGAGATGCGGAGTCAGTTCGGGCAAGTCGGCCTGCAATACACTGGGCTGATAATTCAATTCGAGATTATCTGCGGACTCCGCGCCTTGCAAAGGCTTGCTGGCCTAAACCACATTAGCAATCACACGCTGGCGATAGGGCGAATTTTCTGCTTGACGCACCTGGATGCCCGTACCCGACGCCAGCACGGTATTGGAGAAGATCAGCATGTCGCGCGGCACGTCGTTGTGCGGCTGGATATGGATCGCATCACCGCTGCCGTTGATGAACACATTGTCGTATATCGCGACCCGCCCTTCCGCCTGAAACAGCGCCTCGCTGGGATTGTTCAGAAACAGGTTGCCATAGACCAGGTAGCGGTCCTCGCTGCCGGCTCCCGACAGCGGAAGATGCCCCAGCAAAACATTGGGGCGCGCCTGCGGGGCCGGCGCTGCATCCTTCTTGGAAAACACGTTGTAACGGATCACCGTATCGTAGCGGTCGGCATAATCGGTCGGCCGGGCTTTCTGATGCTTGATTTGCAGGTTGTATCCGAGCGTGTCCGACACATGGTTGCCTTCGATCAGCCCCGACATGAAAGGGTCCGATCCATCCGAATTCCCGAAATACATGCCGGGTCCCACCCGCTCGATCCGGTTGCCCCTGACCACCCAGCCAAACGCCGGGCACTTGGTGGAAATGCCCACGTTCTGCTGCGACGCAGCGTGATCGTGGACGAAGAGGTGCTCCAGCGTGATGAAGTCGGCATAGCGGCTATGGCCTTCGGCCTTGATCGCATCCACAGGCACATTGCGCCCATCGAGTTCCAGGTGGCGCAGCACCAGATGACGCACATTGACCAGGCTGACCGAGTTGGCGCCCGGCCGGGCGATAAAACGCGGTGGTTTGGCCGAGTCGGCAGCTTCGATGGTGATGGGGTAGTCGGATGTACCCGACAGATTGCTCAGCGGCAAGCCCCGGCGATAGTCACCCGGCTCCAGCAGTAAACGGTCGCCCGGCTGCAGGCGGCGCAAATGGTCACGATAATCTTCAGTATCCGCGCGGTAGTCCGTTGCCGCCGCCGTTGCCGCCAGCACGCAAAGCAGAACTGCGCAGAAGGCTCGCAGCATTCAGTTCTCCGTGTCTTGAAGCGGCAGCCCGCTCCTCAGCAGGTCGAGCTTGCCGAATAGCACGCGGGTCATGCCTGCAACGCTCTGCCGTCCGGTATCCACCACGATATCGGCCACCTCGCGATAGAGTGGGTCGCGCTGGGTATAAAGTTCATGCAGTTTGGCCAGGGGATTCCCGGTTTGCAGCAATGGCCGGTTGCGGTCGTGACGCGTGCGCTCATATAAATGTTCGGGCGTGCCCCGCAAGTAAATCACCACCCCGTTTTTACGCAGATTTTCGCGGGTGACTGCTGACAGCACCGCTCCGCCGCCAGTCGCCAGCACGATGCCCTGCTTGGCCGTCAATTCGGTGATAACGACTTCTTCGCGTTTTCGAAAACCTGCCTCGCCCTCGATCTCGAAAATCAGCGGGATCTTGACGCCGGTGCGTGCTTCAATCTCATGGTCCGAATCGTAAAACACGCAACCATAGTGCTTGGCCAGCAACCGGCCCACCGTGGTCTTGCCGGCCCCCATCAGTCCGACCAGGAATAGGTTGTCTCGCTTGCTCATGGCGCCATTCTAATAGACGCCGTCAAGGACGACCGCTCTGGGATTCGCATGTGAAAAATCCGGGCGAAAAAAAGCGCGGGACAAGCCCGCGCCCGGATGCTTCATCCCACTCAGCGAAGCGACAAGCGATCGTCGAGGATGCGCGGCGTGAGGAAAATGATCAACTCGGTCTTCTTGTCTACCTTGGAAGTTGTCTTGAACAGGTTTCCAAGCCCGGGAATGTCGCCAAAGAAGGGCACCTTGGTAACATCGTTGAACTCTTCCTGATCGAAGATGCCGCCAAGTACCAGCGTCTCGCCGTTATTCACCCGGACCTGGGTTTTAACACGCTTCGTCGCGATGGCCGGAGCGATAACGCCCGGAGCGGTTGCCACGCTGTTGTTAGGATCCAGCGTATCCTTCTGCACCTCAACCGACATGATGAGCGTGTCGTTGTTCAGGATCTGCGGATCGACCAGCAGGCACAGGAACACGTCCTTGAACGTAACGGTAGCGTTCGTAGTGTCGGTCCCGGCGGTAATGTAAGGGATCTGGGTACCATTCAGGATCACCGCAGGTTTCTGGTTGGTCGTCATCACGCGCGGATTGGACACCACCTTGCCCCGGTTGTCGGCTTCCATGGCGGTCAACTCGAGCGCCAGCAGATTTCCTGTCGCCACGTTCAGGAATGACAGGCCCAGGCTCCCTGCAGCCGCCTGAAGTCCGAGGTCGACTATGTTGCCGAACGTTCCACCAATTGCACCGGCCTGGGTGCCGGAAGCATTGATCTGGGTCTTGGAGCCCAACACGGTCGTCCCCGCGTCCGGGCCCACAATCTTCGCACCCCATTTCACGCCCAGGTCACGGCTCCAGCCGCTATCCGCGATCACCACCCGGGCCTCGATCATCACCTGGCGAGCAGGGACATCCAGGCGCACCAGCAATTCGCGGACCTCCTGAATCTTGCGGGCCGTATCGGTAATGATCAGCGTATTGGTTTTCAGATCATAAGTCGCCCGACCACGCTTGGTCAGCACTTTCTGGTCGGTGTTCCCTTGCGTGGACTGCTGCCCGCCAGTCCCCCCCACACCCTCAAGACCCTGCGCTTGTGCCGAGCAATTCACCTCATTGCTCGACGAGTTGTTGAGTGAAGAGCCGGATGCCAGCCCATACAACATGTCTTTCGCTTCATCCGCCCGCATGTAGTTGAGCGGGATGTATTCGGTGCTCAGGGGCTCCAGATCCGTCACTGCAGCCTTGGCTTCGAACTCCAGCTTTTCCTTGGTCAGCAGTTCATCCTTGGGCGCAATCCAGATGACATTGCCATTCTGGCGCTTGTCCAGGCCCTTGGACTGCATGATGAGATCGAGCGCCTGATCCCAGGGCACGTCCTTCAGGCGCAGGGTCAGGTTGCCGGATACGGTGTCGCTGGCGATGATGTTGAGGCCGGTGAAATCAGCGATGACCTGCAGCACCGAGCGCACTTCGACATTCTGGAAATTGAGCGAAAGTTTCTCGCCGACGTATTTAACCTTGCCGTCAGCAGTTTTCTTCTGGGAGTCGTCACTCTTTTTGACTTCCACGATAAAGCTGTTGTCAGTCTGGTAAGCCGAATACTCCCAGCCACCCTTGGGCTCGATGACCATGCGGGTATTGTCGCCCAGGGTGTAGGTTTCAATGATTTGCACCGGGGTACCAAAATCGGCCACGTCAAGGCGACGTTGCAGTGCCTTGGGCAGTTCGGTTCCAATGAAATCGACAACGACGCCATTCGACTGTTGGCGGATGTTGATCCCTGCCTGGGCGTCGGACAAGGTGGTCACGATACGTGCCTCGCCTGCCGCGCCGCGCCGGAAATCGATATCGCGGATGCTGTGGCTCGCCGCACCGGGCGCAGCTTCAGCGAAATGCGGACTGGCGTTGACCGGCGCTGCACTCGCACCGATGTCGCCCAGCGCGACCAGCAGCGAATTGCCTTCGATCCGGGCGTCGTATTCAACCGACTTGTTCAGGTTCAGCACCAGGCGAGTCCGCGTGCCAGCCTGCACCACGTTCACGCTGGAAAGCGGACCGAGATTGGCCGTCACCGTATTGCGTCCCATGGCATTTCCCGTATCGGGCAGGTCCAGCGCGATGCGCGGCGGATTGCCTACAGTAAAGCCGGCCGGAATGGCTGTCAGTGGATTCTTGAGATTGACGCGCACCACGATCTTGCCGCCAGGCAGGGTCGTGGTCTCGACGCTCTGTACCGCGTTGCCGGTGGGCGGCGCGTCGGCTGCGCGTACCGCAAGCGGCAGCACCAAACCAGTGAGAAGGACGACCCCTAACAGATGGCGGGTCAGTTTCTGGGCAATTTTCGGCAATGCGTTCATATCAGCCTCTTTGGAATTCAGTGTTACTTGTACCGGTAGGAGGGGTTATGCCCTTCAGGGTGTAAATCATTCCTGCAAAATCAGGGTGCTGGTGCGCTCGGACCAATCCCCGGCGCTATCCTGGACAATTTCATGCAAGGTCACTTCACTATCCGTGATCTGCGTGATGAGACCGAAGTTCTGGCCCACATAATTGCCTTTCTTGACATGGTAAATGGCGTTGTCCGGAGTTTTGACTACGACATTGACCACACCATTTTTCGACAAAGTACCGACCATTTTCAGCGTTTCAAGCGAATAGGCTTCAAGCGGCTCTTTCGGCCGGTTCATATCTGGCTGGATTCCGCCGCCGCCACTCGTGAGCTTTCTCGGCTTGAAGGGATCTGGCAGATCGAAAGCATTGTAGGAAAATGGCTCGTACGCCTTGACCTCAGGCAACGGCTCGATTTTGCCTTGCATGTCCTTGCCGGTTTCCTTGACGAAGGTTTGCAGGTCTCCCATACCGCTGCCACCACAACCGGTCAGACTCAACACGATGACAATACTGGCCAGGCGCTTCATTTCTTTTGCCCTTTCTTTTGCCCCTTGGCTTTTTGACTTTCAGCCGCTTTGCGTGCTGCAACTTCTTCTTCGTCGAGATAACGATAGGTTCTGACGACGGCATCCATGTTCAACGAACCCTCCTTGGTAGGGACCAAGGCAATGTTCTGCATGGTGACGATGCGTGACAACTTGGAGACGTCGCTGACAAAGGCGGCAATGTCATGGTAACCACCGGTGACTTTGACGCTAATCGGCGTTTCGGCGTAGAACTCGGTCACGATTTCACCCGACGGCTTGAACAGTTCGAACTGCAGGCCGCGTCCCAACCCTGCCTGGTTCACATCCGTAATCAAGGCATCCATTTCCCGCTTGTTGGGCAACTGTTTCAACAGTGCACCAAATGCCTGCTCGATATCAGCCAGTTGCTTCTTGTACGCCTCCAGATTGATCGCCTGGTTTTTCTTGGTCGTGAACACGCCGCGCAACTCGGTTTCCTTCTTTTGCGAAGCTTCCAGGGCCACCATGCCGCCGCGCCAGTCGAACCACCAGCCAGCCGCCACAATGGCCGCGCACAACAGCGCCAGCGCCACCAGTTTGGTCGCCAGCGGCCAGTCTGCGAGTGATTTCAGATCAAGCTTGTTCAGTTCGTCCAGGGTCATGCTTTGCCCCCCTTGTCATTTGCGTCTTCTGCCTGCTGACGCGTCTGCCTGACCGTCAGCACGAACTCGTTGGCACGCAGATTGTTGATCTTTGCGGCCTTGATTTCGACCAGGTTAACCGTTTCAAACCAGGGCGATTCGTCCAGGTTTCGCATCAAAGTTGAAACCCGCGCGCTTGACTGGGTGTACCCGCTGATGGTGACCACATTCCCCTCTTGCTTGAAGGATTTGAGATAGAGACCATCAGGCAGCAAACGGATCATCTGGTCGAACAAATGGACGACTTCGGTGCGATTGGACTGCAGGGTTTCAACGACCTGCTTGCGTTCCAGCAGGGCCTGGGTCTGCTCGCGAATTTTCTTGATTTCGCCGATCTGGACATCGAGCTTGGCGATTTCCTGTGTAAGGAAAGTATTGCGCGCTTCCTGCGAGGATTGGCGCGCGGCAATCAGGCTGTGACCGAGAAGAACAATCACAACCCCTGCAGCGACAGCCAGGCCAAGCAAGGTGTTGAACTGACGCCGCCTTGCGGCGCGTGCGATTTCGCGATGGGGGAGTAGGTTAATGCGGATCATTGGGAATCGAACCTCCGCATGGCGAGGCCACAGGCAACAAACAGGGAAGGCGCATCGGCAGTCAGCGCCTGCGGCCGGATCTTGGAGCCGACCGCCATGTTGGCAAACGGATTGACGACCAGCGTCGGTGCCCCGGTACGTTGGGCGACGACCTCGTCGATGCCGGGAATCATGGCGCCCCCGCCGGCAAGCAGGATCTGGTCGACCTTGCGATACTGGGTGGATGTGGTGAACAACTGCAGGGCGCGACCGATTTCCATCGCCAGCGTTTCGCTGTAGGGCTGCAACACTTCGACGTCATAACTCTCGGGCAGCGAACCCTTGCGTTTGGCACTTTCGGCCTCTTCGCTGGTCATGCCGTAGCGGCGCGAAATTTCGTTGTTGAGCTGGTTGCCGCCAAAACCGTGTTCACGCAGATAAACCGATTCGTTGTCGTTGAGGATGTTGATGTGCATGTTCTGCGCGCCCACGTCGATGATCGCCACGGTCTGGCCGGCACCGCTGTTCGGCAACAGGTGGGCGATCTGCTCGTAAGCGGTTTGCGTGGCAAAAGACTCGACATCCAGGATCATCGCCTTGAGACCCGCCGCCTCGACCACAGCCACTCGATCCTCGACTTTTTCCTTGCGCGCGGCCGCCAGCAGAATCTGCACGTCGTCCGGACTGCCCGCCGATGGACCGAGCACCTGGAAATCCAGATTCACTTCGTCCAGCGAGAACGGGATGACCTGATTGGCCTCTGATTCCACCTGGTTTTCAAGATCGATGCCGGTCAGGCTGGCCGGTGCCAGAATCTTCTTGGTGATCACGGCCGACGAAGGCAAGGCCAGGGCAACGTTCCTGATGCGCGTGCCCATCTCTTTCCAGGCGGTACGCACAGCCTCGGCCACCTGATCGAGATTGGCGATATTGCCGTCCGTCACCGCATCCTTGGGCAAGGGCTCGATGGCATAGCGCTCTACCCGCAGCATCCCCTTGCCGGCGTCGGACAACTCCACCAGCTTGACCGCAGTCGTACTGATGTCGAGCCCGATGATGGGTAGACTTTTGGCGGACAGCCAGTCCATATTGATATTCAGGTGCAAGAGTTTTCCTTTACGCTTCTGTGGGTTGGCGCTTTTTCTTGTTATTGTTTTTAGATGCTAGCAACAACTCACGGTTTTTAACAGTTTTTTTCTCGCCACACCGCAAGGGTTAAACATATGTGTCCAATTTCCAACACCACTAACGCCTATAATCGTCGGAAACTTTAGGCATCGCGTAACGGATTCGGCCAGTCGATCCTTGCGCCGGGCAACAGCCTGGTTGGCGACATACAAGGAACTGGCGCGACTATCGAACCAATATGCAATTAAAAACAGCGGGTTATTGAGACGGCCCCGCTGACCGACCCAAACCGGGACCAGGGAATTGGGTGCACATGTTTCAGGCACTTCGTGCCGTCTCGATCGATATATTAAGGAACCGGATGTTTTCCAAATGGTGGCATTACGCATTGGCATTGACCCTCAGCCTTGGCGTGGTCGGCGCTGCGCTGGCCGGTCTGGCGGCCGCGCTGATCTATCCCAATCTTCCCTCGCTTGAGGAACTGACCGACTACAAGCCCAAGCTGCCCCTCCGCGTGTATAGCGCTGACGGCGCGCTGATCGGCGAGTTCGGCGAGGAGCGACGCGCCTTCATCTCGATCGACAACGTGCCCGTTTACATGAAGCAGGCCATCATCGCTGCAGAGGACGAGCGCTTCTACTCCCATGGTGGCGTCGACACGCTGGGCATATTGCGGGCGGCCGGTGCCAATCTGTTGTCCGGCGGCGCCAAGGAAGGCGCATCGACCATCACCATGCAGGTGGCGCGTAATTTCTTCCTGTCGAACGAGAAGACACTCACCCGCAAACTGTCCGAAGCCATGCTGGCGATGAAGATCGAGCACAACCTGTCGAAGGACAAAATCCTCGAGCTTTACATCAACCAGATCTACCTCGGGCAGCGTGCCTATGGCTTCGAGGCCGCAGCACGCACTTACTTCGGCAAACCGATGCACGATTTGTCGCTGGCCGAGTTCGCCATGCTGGCAGGGCTGCCGAAAGCGCCATCTCGCTATAACCCGGTGGTCAATTTCCCGCGCGCCAAGGCGCGCCAGGAATACGTTCTGGGAAGGATGCGCACCCTCAAGTTCATCGACCAGCCGACCTGGGAGGCTGCCGTCAAACAAAAACTGGTGATCCGCCAGTCCCGTCAGCAGGCTGACGTCCCCGCTGAATTCGCAGCAGAAATGGTGCGCCAGACGCTGTTCGAAAAATACGGCGAGTCGATCTACAGTTCGGGCATCAAGGCCGTCACCACCCTGAAACGCGACCAGCAGGCTGCCGCCAACCTCGCTGTGTGGGAGGGCATCGCTGACTACGATATGCGCCACGGCTATCGCGGGCCGGAAAGGCAGATCAGCCTGCCTGCCGACAAGGCTGAGCGCGAAGCGGCTATCAACAATGCGCTGGACGACTTTTCCCCGGTCAGCGACTTGCAGCCGGCCGTGGTGCTGAGCGCCAGCAGCAAACTGATACGCGCCCAATTGCGTGACGGCACGGTGGCCGACATTTCTGGCAATTCACTCAAATGGGTGGCGAATTGGGTCGCCGGCAAAAAGGGCCGGCAACTTGCACCCGGCGCGGTGGTGCGGGTACAGGCAGTGGGCAGCAAGCCGCAATGGCGGCTGGCGCAACTGCCCGAAGTGGAGGCCGCGCTGGTCGCCCTGAACCCGAAAGACGGTGCCATTACCGCCCTGGTCGGAGGGTTCGACTTCGACCGCAACAAATTCAACCGGGTGACCCAGGCCTGGCGGCAACCGGGTTCGAGCTTCAAGCCGTTCATTTACTCGGCCGCACTGGAAAAGGGCTACACCCCTGCGACGATGATCGAGAACGAGCCGCTGTCGCTGAGCGCCGAGGAAGCGGGGGGAGTCGCCTGGGAACCGCAGAACTACGATGGCAGCACCAGCGAACCGGTGCGCATGCGCACCGCGCTCACCAAATCGCTCAACCTGGTGTCGGTGCGCATCCTGCAAAGCATCGGCCCCCATTACGCGCGCGACTACATCCGTCGTTTCGGCTTCGACCCGGCACGCCACCCGCCCTACCTCACCATGGCGCTGGGCGCCGGCAGCGTCACGCCGTTGCAACTGGCCGCGGCCTATGGTGTTTTCGCCAATGGCGGTTTCAGCGTCAAGCCCTATCTGATCGACAAGGTGTACGACAAGGACGGTCGCCTGTTGATGCAGGCCAGTCCGCAGAAAGTGGGGAGCAATGCACCCCGGGTGATCGACTCCCGCAATGCCTGGCTGATGACCACCATGATGCAGGACGTGGTGCGTTACGGTACGGCAGCGCGTGCCGCGCAGCTGGGTCGTAGCGACCTGGCCGGCAAAACCGGCACCACCAACGAAGCGCGCGACACCTGGTTCGCCGGCTTCAATCCCGACCTGGTGGCCATCTCCTGGATGGGCTACGATCAGCCGCGTTCGCTGGGCCGTGGCGAGACGGGCTCGCAATCTGCCCTGCCGATCTGGATGAACTTCATGGCCACGGCGCTTAAACGCAGCCCTCAAAACGGCTGGCCCATGCCCGCGGGGATCATTTCGGTAAAAATCGACCCGGATACCGGCGCCCGCCTGCCCGACTCGGTGCTGGGTGAAATGATGGGAGACCTGCTGGGCAACAACGATGCCGGGATGCTGGAACATTTTTATCAGGAATTTCCACCACCCGAGGCGCCGGCCGCGGGATGGAATACCGGAACAGAGCCCCTGGCCGTGCCGGAAAAGCCGGCTGATCCGCCGTCTTTCTCCGCACCAGCGGTTCCAGTCAGACCCACACCTACCGCACCTGCTGCACCGGTTTGGCCAATTTGGCCTGCTGCACCGGCCAAGCCGGCTGCCCCGCTCAAGCCCGCACCGGTCGTCCCGGCCAAGCCCGCGCCCCCCCCTGCAGGATCGCCCCTATGAAACATCAGGACATGCGCCGCCGCATTGCCCATGCCGCGGCGCGCATGCTGGCGGAAGACGGCAATCTCGACTACGGCAGCGCCAAACGCAAGGCGGCACGCCAGCTTGGCGCCCCCGACAGCGGGAACCTGCCCGACAATCAACAGATCGAGGAAGCCTTGCGCAGCTATCAGGCGCTCTATCAAGCCGACGAAACCCGCGCGCAACTGGTGCTGCTGCGGAAAATGGCGATTGAATACATGGAGCAGCTGGCAGACTTCGACCCTCACCTGACCGGCTCGGTGCTCAATGGCACGGCCGGACCCCATGCCGACATCAATCTGCAGCTTTTCACCGATGACCAGAAAGACGTCGAATTCCTGCTGATGCGCCAGAGCACCCCCTACCAAGCGGGTGAACACCGCGCATTGGACGCCAGCGGCCGGACGCATCCCCGCTTCATCATCGACGACCCGCGTGCAGCGGTCGACATCGTCGTCTACCCTGCCGCCGAGTTGCGCAACATGAAGCGTCAGCAGGCAGACGGCAGTCCGCGCCGCCTTAGATTGCCCCAGGTGCGTGCACTGATTTGACCGATCTCATTGCAGTCAGGATTGGCATGGAAGATGCTGATCTGAGTTACATGACATTCTTTGGCAAACGGCCGTGATCCGATTTTTCCGGCACTACGTGCCCCTTAACTTGTTGTTGCTGGTGCTGATCGAGGCACTGATTCTCGCTGGCGCCATCTACGCTGGTGTCAGCGCGCGCTTTTTCGATGGGGGCGCGATTCCTGACAGCCTCAATCCCCTGCTGCCCAAGGCGCTGACCTTCACTGTCGTCATGCTGGGGCTGATGACCGCCAGCGGCCTCTACGATCTG
>Ga0105100_10002291_pt1 | contig 11193 bp, 9 predicted proteins | sample PPLLak12cMay2015_2_FD_87033 | JGI IMG/M metagenome (GOLD analysis project Ga0105100, IMG submission 87033) | Freshwater sediment microbial communities from Prairie Pothole Lake near Jamestown, North Dakota, USA - PPLs Lake P8 Core (1) Depth... | ecosystem: Environmental > Aquatic > Freshwater >... | reverse complement strand
TTTCAATCGCTTCCTACTGACGCAAAATCCATCCTCGCGCTCAAATGGACTGACTACGAGCCTTACTATAAAGAACTGGAAACGCGCGAGTTGAGCAGCGAGAACATCAACGCCTGGCTCGACGATTGGTCCACCCTCGCGTCGACGGCAGATGAGCATTACTGGCGTCTTTACATCGCAACGACAGTCAACACAGCGGATAAAGAGGTTGAAGATCAATACAATCAATATCTCGAAAAGATCCAGCCTGCAGCAAAGACCGCCGAGCAGCAACTCAAGGAGAAATTACTTGCCAGTGGTCTTTCTCCAAAAGGATTTGAAACCGCTTTGCGCAGGATACAGGCAGAGGCTGAGATCTTTAGCGAAGCAAACCTGCCACTTTTGGCGGAAGAACAAAAACTTGTTACCGACTACAACAAGCTCATCGGTTCGCTTACCGTTATGTGGGATGGGGAAGAGCGCACCTTTGCACAAATGCGCGCTGTTTTATATGAGACGGACCGTTCCGTCCGCCTGCGCGCCTGGGAAGCAGCCGAAGCCTGCCTCCTCAAGCAACGACAAAACATCAATGAATTATGGGAAAAGTTTGTGCCGTTGCGCTTGAAGATCGCGGAGAACGCCGCTATGCCCGACTACAGAGCGTACATGTGGAAACAGAGATTCCGCTTCGATTACTCGCCTGAGGATTGTAAATCCTTCCATGCCGCGATCGAGGAGGTCGTCGTCCCTGCCGCGCAACGCGTCTACGAAAGGCGCAGGCAACGGCTGGGAATCGAGGCGGTGCGCCCCTGGGATATCTATGTAGATCCATTGGGAACTACCCCGATCAAACCCTACGAAACGATTGATGAATTCAAATCCAAATCTCACGCTATCTTTCAACAGGTGGATCCAAAATTCGGGGAATATTTCCAGATCATGATGGATGAAGGTCTGCTCGATCTCGAGAGTCGCAAAAATAAGGCCCCGGGCGCATACAGCCTGGGTCTACATGTGGTACACCGCCCGTTTCTTTTTATGAATAATATATACACATCATTGGATGTGCAAACAATCTTACATGAAGGCGGACATGCATTCCATGAATTCGAGCGAGCCCATGTGCATTTCTACCAACGCGGTGAGATCTATTTGCCGGCAGAGTTTGCGGAAGTCGCTTCTATGGGGATGGAACTGATCGCCTCTCCTTACAAGACAAAAGAGTATGGAGGCTTCTATACGGAAAGCGAAGCGGCGCGTGCCATGATCGAGCTACTTGAGGACTTTATCACGTTCTGGCCCTATATGGCTCTGGTGGATGCGTTCCAGCACTGGATCTATGAAAACCCTACAGAGGGTTCGGACGCTTCAAGATGTGAGAGCAAGTGGGGTGAGCTTTGGGACCGCTTTATGATCGGCATCGATTATTCGGGATGGGAGGATGTGAAGAAAACCTACTGGCACCGCCAATCCCATCTCTTCGATGGCCCGTTTTATTACATTGAATATGGACTTGCCCTATTGGGCGCGATACAGGTTTGGGCAAACGCGCGCAAAGATCAAAAGAAGGCCGTCGCGGAGTATCGCAAGGTGCTCGCTCTTGGCGCGACTGTCCCCTTGCCGCAGTTGTTCGCTGCAGCCGGAGCAAAATTCGCGTTCGATGCGGATACTCTGAAAGAGGCTGTGAACCTGATGGAAGAAGTGATCGGAGACATGGAAACAAAACTTTAACCTGCTCCAGCCGCCGTCCCCGGCGGCGCTTATCTTGTAGATCCTTCGCCGGGGACGGCGAAGGGAGCATAAAATTTAGAGGAGGAACGTATGCAATACGTCAATCTCGGAAAAACTGGAATGAAAGTCTCTCGGCTGTGTCTGGGCATGATGAGTTATGGCTCCAAACAATGGCGGGACTGGGTTTTGGACGAAGAGGAGGCCAGGCCTTTCCTCAGGCGCGCCCTGGAGGCAGGCATCAACTTCTTCGATACCGCGGATATTTATTCGCTCGGTGAAAGTGAAAAGGTACTGGGAAACCTCCTCAAACATTTCGGCGTGAAGCGTGAAACGGTGATCGTCGCGACAAAAGTGTTCAACGAAATGAGTGAGGACGTGAACGACCGCGGTCTTTCACGCAAACACATCCTGGACTCGATCGACAAGTCCCTGCAGTGCCTGCAAATGGATTACGTTGACCTCTACCAGATCCATCGCTGGGATTACGAGACGCCCATCGAAGAAACGCTCGACGCATTGAACGACGTGGTGCGCGCAGGCAAGGCCCGTTACATTGGTGGGTCATCCATGTTCGCCTGGCAGTTCCTGAAGGCGCTCAACACTTCCGAAACACATAACTGGGCAAAATTCATCTCCATGCAAAACCATTACAACCTGATCTATCGTGAAGAGGAACGGGAGATGATCCCGCTTTGTATCGATCAGGGCATCGGGTTGATCCCCTGGAGCCCGATGGCGCGCGGTTTCTTTGCAGGGCATCGCAAGGACGGCTGGGGCGACACGGCGCGCGCCCGGAGCGATGGATACGCCCAATCCATGTATTATCGCGACGAAGATTTTGCAGTCGCTGAATGTGTCGACGAAGTCGCCCAGGAACGCGGCGTCACGGGCCCACAACTGGCACTGGCATGGGTGTTGAACAAGCCTTATGTGGCATCTCCCATTATCGGCGCCACGAAATTGGATCATCTCGATCAAGCCATCGCCGCGCTCGATATCAAACTTTCAGAGGACGAGGTCAAACGATTGGAGCAGCCATACCAGCCGCATCCCATCCTGGGGCATTCCTAGCCAACCTTTAACGGTGTGGATGGTGGATCACAAGGCTCCGCTGATTTATTCCATTTTAAGTTGGTACAATAGCCGTACATTTTATTCTGATGGAGAGTTCATGACCGAGACCCTGAAAATTTTCATTCCGATGGCTGGCTGGGGGACACGTATGCGCCCGCACACGTGGAGCAAGCCCAAACCGCTCGTCAGCGTTGCCGGGAAAACTACGTTCGAACATCTGATGGGCATGTTTGATACACTGCCGGACCCTGCCAACACTGAGTTCATTTTCATTGTTGGACCGTATTTGGGAGAAGTACAAATCCCTGCCTTTGTAGAAAAACACTATCCGAATATCAACGCCCATTATGAAACACAGACAGAGATGAAGGGCCAATCCCACGCTCTCTGGATGGCGCGCAAATATATGCATGGTCCAATGATGGTGGTCTTCTCTGATTCGATCATCGAGACAGACTTTACCTTTTTGGACAAGGAGAAAGCCGATGGAGTAGCCTGGGTGCTCCCTTTTCCCGATCCAAGGCGGTTTGGCGTGGCCGACGTTGGCCCCGATGGATGGGTGAAACGCTTTATCGAGAAGCCAAGTTCCACGGAAATCAACCTGGTCGCCATTGGTTGCTATTATTTCAAAGATTCGACAAAACTGCTTGCTGCAATTGAAGAACAGATGCAACGCGACATCACGCTTAAAGGGGAATTCTTCCTGACCGACACCATCAATCTCATGATCGAACATGGCGCAAAAATTCGGGTGCACCACGGAGATAGCTGGCTGGATACCGGCACCATTGAAGCCACATTGGAAACCAATGTCTATATGCTCAACCATGGGCACGATAACTCGCAGGAAGCTTTGCAGCGCACAGGCATCAAAGTGATCCCCCCGGTATTTATCCACCCATCAGCAAAGGTGGAGGCTTCCGTGATCGGACCGCATGTTTCGATCGGGCCGGATTGCGAAGTCAACAGTTGTGTCATCCGCAACACGATCCTGGATGAGGGGGCAGAGGTGACAGATTCGGTGCTGGATGGTTCGTTTATCGGCCGGGAAGCCAAGGTGGAAGGTCATCCGACGCAGGTCAACATGGGAGATAACTCCGACATCCGACTTTAGCAGGGTGTTGGCGGGATCGTTTGCATGGTACCTGCCAGGCAAGGATCAGGGAGCGGGGAGCACAGTACCGCACGCAGCCGCAGTGCAGACTGTCACTGCACCTTGCGCGTGCCGGGGAGTTCCGATGTGGTCTCTGACACAATGCCGCAACAGCAATTTGTGTACCAATCCTAGTATAATGAACTGGCACAGGCAGGTTGGCATTTGCCTGCCCCAGGCTGTTGCAATGAATTCAAAACTGATATATAGTGTTCATGATCTTGGCTTTAGCAGGATGGGTCCTAAATAAAATGCCTGCTTTCGGTTATTTTAGTGTCTCATGGATCGGCAATGATATAGTTTTTTTTCCTTTAGATTGATTTGGGAGGCACGGGAGACCAAAGCCTACTTTTTGAAGCACATAGGGATGAACATGGACGCATTTCTAAACTGGTTATCAGACTGGTTGACAAAGAATCCCGCCGCTGCCTACTTTGTTGTTGCTGCGGTTGTGGTGTTGGTCCTGGTTGTCACTTTCATGTATATTAAAGCCTTCTTGGAAGGCCGTGAAATCTCTTTTATTCCTCCAAAGATTGGGAAAAAGCCGGAGGTACCCGGGGGAAAAGGTCCTGATCAGAGCCAGAGTAGTACGATCTTCGAAAATAGCGATGACGACCAGTTCGCCAGTCGCTTTATAGAGTTTTTTCTCAAAGCTCATCGAATTGTCCTGATTGGCACGGGATTTTATATTCTCCGTAAAGACATGATTCGTAAGAAGTTGAGCCCTCTCATGAGGCATGACCGCGAGCTGGAAATATACGCCGCCAATCCGTTCAGCCCGAATGTAGAGACGCGACTCGTCGAGGAAGAAACAGGAAATCCCAACCCGAATATTGGAAAGGCCGGACTCAACGGGTGGCTGCGTGATCTACTGGAGCAGAAAAAGCTGAATGCGCCTGCCAGGTTTTCCCTGCGGCTATTCCCTTTTTATCCTACCTATGCCCTTTTCATATTTGATGATCAGGATTATTTCTTTTACCCCTATGGTTACGCACAATTAGGTACCGTCAGTCCAGTGCTTCATTATTCAAGGGGGAATCAAAGCCACGAAGCAATGGTCAAATTTTTGGACGATCAATATAAACTGGTAAAAGAACGATCGGTGGACGCGGAGTTGATTTTCAATCTACATCCTCTCAACAGGGAAAAAGTGGATAAAAACGCACTTATTGCGTTTGCGGTCTATCTCATCCCTCCAGCCGATTCTCCCCTGTACAAATTCGGCACTGGGATTCTCGAATACGATGTACGATCAAGGAAAGAACTTCAAACGACCAGGTGGCATGGCGCGGTTGGAGCGGCGTTTGATTATGGTTTGCATGTGACCTTAGCCGACGCGCTATATTGTGCGACAAAATCGGATATTAACCTGATCTGCAAAGAGGTCGAATTTCTGGCAAACGAGTTTCGACCTTTTACTTTAAGCTTGAGCCTCGAAAAAGATTTCCCCAACGAACGAGGGATCGCTTTAACCTGTCAGGATGAAACTGGCTCGCTGGAAGCCCTGCACCATGAAATGGTCGCCCGGGTATATCGCAAGGCAGCGGCATCCAATTACAACTTTGATCCTGCCCTGGCCGACCGCGATATGGAAAAGGAACGGACAAAGCTAATGATCAAACATTATCATGCGCCCTATATTCTCCAGCGCTTCAAACCCCATTTTTCCCTGCTCTCCAATGTGCCACCAGAAAGGAAAGAGCGGATTTACACAGAGATCAGGGAACGTTACGAGAAGGATATTAAGCATTCACGGATTGAGATCGGCCAGATTGCCATTATGCACCGTCCCGATCCCAAAGGACACTGGCAGATCCTGCAGGAATATCCATTAGGTGGTGTTTCATGAGCACAAAAGTCATCATTATGTTTCCTTACAGCGGTTATGAGGCAGGCGAACCGCGGGAAAAGCTCTTCTGGTCATTGGTCGATTGCAGCCGAAAAGAGGCAAAGAATCAATCACCAGTTGTTGTATTGAACGAGGATACGGAAAGAAAAGGAAGGGCACAGGCTTTTCTGAACGATGAAAAGATCAATACTGTTATTCTCCAGCGCTGTTGGGCAGTGGATACCTGCCAGATGTGGCTCGCCGGATGGGGATTTGTGATTGACACATGTGAGAATGAAGACGACCGAATCGTGCAAATTCCAGGAGATATAGATAAAGTTAGCGGAACAGAGGAAAGGTCAGGTGTCTTTTTCAGACACCTGAGAGAGTTTATCAACCGCACCGGACCTGATATTGTGATCGGAGACTTTGGAAGCGAGGATATGTTCAGCGCAAAGGAATTGATCGATTTGTATGGTACCTATGCGTTGATGGCAAACTGGTTTCCGGATGTGGCACAAAGCTGCCGGCGCTCGCTGGAATTGAACAAGCTCAGGTCGGAATTCCTGAACATCAAAGTAGGGACACTGAAAAAAATACTGATCGAGCGAAAGTTTGCCTATGAACAGACGTTGAACATGATTATTCGTTCATGGGACTTTGACAAGAAAAAAGAGAACAGGAGAGACGGCGGCTTTTGGAAATATGAGATTACCAAGACAGACCTTGGTATACTCAGGGATGATAGCCGCTCCCGACAATATCGCGACTGTCTGGATCAGATCGAGCGAACAGAACGTATGCTTAAACTGCTCTGGAGAGAAATTAACGAAGTTCCCGAAAAGCTGCAGGAAACAAATCCTCAGGAGTATGAAGAAAAATATCAGGAGTATATCGATCTGTATGACCGTTTGGACCGGCGCTCCACCTCCATTCGCGAGAATGCCCGCATCATCATTAGAAATATGCTGGGTTGGGGACCGAAAGCGCTTGTATAAAGGTAAACCCGTGTAAGGATGAAGTGAACACTCTTATCAGTCGATATCAAAGAATTAAACTCAGGATTCGAAACAGGAATTTTCCTTGGAGGGCAAAGTGACATTTTGCCCTCCAATTGCTCATGAAGAGACTGTGCATCATGGCTGAAGCCGTTGAATGTCGTTCAGATTCAGAATATGCAGAACGTCCACTTTCCCTCCTCTGGGAAGGAGTTCGTTACGAGATCGCAGAGATCGTGGCGCGCTGGCGCGGCCCCGCTGAAAAGGGATTCCGCGTCAAGACCACAGACGGGCAGGCCTTTGATCTGACATATCGGGAAGTTCCCGATGAATGGCATATCCAACCTATTTAGGAGGCGCAATGCGAGAAGTGACCGATGTTCAACGTCTGTCGAAACGAGTGGCAGGACTCAAGCCTTCCGGCATCCGAAAATTTTTTGACATCGCCGCGACGATGAAGGATGTGATCTCACTGGGGATCGGTGAGCCGGATTTCACGACACCCAGACCAATCCTTGAGGCAGGTATTCGATCACTACAGAATGGCGAGACGCATTACACCTCGAACTGGGGCAAGTTGGAATTGCGTCAGGGGATCGCCGAGAACCTCATGCGCTTATATAAAGTAAAGTATGACCCGACAAATGAGATCATTGCCACAGTCGGTGTTTCAGAAGCGCTGTACCTCACCTTCACCGCCCTCCTTGACCCGGGCGATGAAGTCATCATTCCCACGCCCTGCTTTGTTTCGTATCAGGCCGAAGTCATCATGGCGAACGGCGTCCCGGTGGAGGTGATGGCGCGCGAAGAAAATAATTTTATGGTGGACCCCGAGGATATCCGCAGGTTGATCACGCCGCGCACGAGGGTGATCTTTATCGGTTATCCCTCCAATCCAACGGGCGCGGTGGCAACGCGTGAAGTAATGCTCGAGATCGCCAAGATCGCCGAAGAGCATGATCTCCTAGTCGTATCGGATGAAATTTATGACCGGTTGGTGTACGACTTCGAGCATGTCTGTTTCCCTTCCCTGGATGAAAATATCAAACATCGCACCGTTCTGCTCGGCGGCTTCTCGAAAGATTATGCCATGACGGGCTGGCGCATTGGGTATGCCTGCGGCCCGGCGGATATCATTCAAGGATTGGTCCGCATTCACCAGTACACCATCATGTCCGCCCCGACCACCGCACAGGATGCCGCCCTCGAAGCCCTCAAAAGCGGAAATCCGTACGTGGAGGAAATGGTCGCGGAATATGACCGCCGCCGCAGACTCTTAGTGGCGGGATTAAATCGCCTCGGCCTGCGGACCTTCGAGCCGCGCGGCGCGTTTTACGCGTTTCCCAACATCCGGGCCTCCGGCATGGACGATGAGGTCTTCGCCGAAAAATTGTTGCGTGAAGAACATGTCGCGGTGGTTCCGGGGAATGCGTTCGGCCCCGGGGGGGATGGGTTCGTGCGCATGTGCTATGCTACGGAATACAGCAAGATCGAGGAAGCCCTGCACCGCATGGAAAAATTCATGAACCGATACGGGTAAAGACTGGAATGAAAGAAGTGAAAGGCAGGCTGAAGTTACCTGCCTTTTATATTTAGAGGTTTCGCCTGTCATTCTGAGCGGAGCGAAGAATCTCTGAGACCAAAATAATGAGACTCTTCGGTCGCGGCGAACGCTCCCTCAGAGTGACATGGTATTAAGGAGGACGATCATGCAAACCCTCGGAATTGACATCGGCGGGTCAGGGATCAAAGGTGCCGTAGTGGATACGGAGACAGGTCAATTGCTCGCGGAGCGGATCCGTATCAAGACGCCAAAGAACGGAGAACCGCAACCGGTTGCGGAAGTTGTCGCGCAGATCGCGCAGGCTTTCGATTGGAAAGGCCCGATCGGTATTGGCTTCCCGGCGCCGATCAAATCAGGTGTCGCGATGATGGCAGCCAACATCTCGGAGAAGTGGATCGGGGTCAATGCTGAGCAGTTGTTCACCAATGCAACTGGCTGTACCTGCAAAGTTGGCAATGACGCAGATGTTGCCGGTCTGGCAGAGATGAGATTTGGGACGGGAAAAGATCACACAGGTACGGTCATTATGATTACCCTGGGCACCGGCATCGGCACGGCAATTTTTTTCAACGGCCATTTATTGCCAAACACAGAATTCGGCCATCTCGAGATCAAAGGTAAGGATGCTGAGGCGCGCGCTTCGGATGCAGCGCGCCAACGGGAGGATCTCTCCTGGAAGAAATATGCCAGGAGATTGAACAGATACCTCCTCACGATAGAGGGACTATTCTGGCCAGACCTGTTCATCATTGGTGGCGGCATCAGCAAACAGCACGAAAGATTTATTCCATTGCTCACCCTTCAGACTCCGGTGCTGCCGGCCCAATTCCAGAACGAGGCGGGCATCGTCGGCGCCGCCCTCTTCTGTGAAATGGAGTAAGTGATCCATCGTACGATAGGAATCAAAAATCCCCGAGATGTTCATCCCGGGGATTTTTTGTCAGAGCTCGGTCAATTAGTTGACGACGACGACGTTGCTGGCCTGAAGACCCTTGGGGCCTTGTTCAACAGTGAACTCGACCTTCTGGCCTTCCTGCAGGTTCTTGAAGCCATCGCCTTGAATGGCCGAGAAGTGGACAAAGACATCCGGGCCGCTCTCGCGAGCGAGAAAGCCGTAGCCTTTGGTCCCGTTGAACCACTTGACTGTACCGTTGATACGTTCCGACATTTTGCCTCCTTATGGCAAGAAAAAAATATGGAGGGTACTCATGGGTATTGCATCGGAGCCGCCTCAACGGCGGTAAAACAAAGCGGCTCACGGATGATCCGTGAGCCAACCTGGTAATTCCAAAGCAAACTTACTGGTATCCTACAAAGCGCAAGGATAACATGAGCAGGGCGGGGTGTCAAGAAATTGGACAAGAAAATTAGCAATCAGGGTTGTAAGGCTCCCGTGTCAACGGAAAGTCTGCCAAGGATGCAAAATCAGGAAATACAAGGCTGCTAGAGAAATAACATATAATTCGACAGACCACGATGTCAACTCAAACTCAACTTCGCTGGCAAAGCCCGGCATGGCTGAAACAAGCCCATAATTGGATTCACGAGGCGGCGAAGCGTCAATCCATTCATATCACAGGTGAGGTCGAACAGCCGCATATATATCACTGGTCAACTGTATTGCGCGTCCCAACGGATGCAGGCAACCTATTCTTTAAAGCCACCGCGGCTGAGACGGTGTACGAATCCGCATTGACCGAAATGCTTGCTGGCTGGTACCCGGATTGCATGCCCGAACTGATCGCAGTGGATACAGCGCGCGGCTGGATGCTGATGCGCGACGGCGGCGAACACTTGCGCGCCTCCATCCGCCCGACGCAGGATATCAAACCGTGGAAACCTGTCATTACGCGTTACGCCGAATTACAGATTGGACTTGCCGAACATGTGGACGAGATTCTGGCGTTAGGGATTCCCGATCATCGGCTCACCGCGTTACCCGCGCTTTATACAGAACTGCTTGCAGATGAAGTCAGCTTGATGATCGGTCAAGAGAAAGGATTGACTTCCAGCGAGTTTCAGCAACTGCAAAATCTTATGCCGCGCTTCAATCAGATTTGCGTTGATCTCGCCGCGTTTGGCATTCCCGAATCGCTCAACCATGGAGACTTCCATGATGGAAATGTCCTGCTCCGAAACGGACGCATCACCTTCTTCGATTGGGGCGATGCCAGCGTGACCCATCCATTCGTGTCGCTGCGAACCTTTTTCGTTAGCATGGAGATTGCTCTCAAGCTCGACGATTGGGCACCTCCCACCCCTGAGATGACCTCGTTGCTGCATTGCTACCTCGAACGTTGGGAACGCTTCGCCTCCAAAGAACGCCTGCTGACCGCCTACAATCTTTCGCGCCCGGCTGCATCCATTGTCAAGGCGCTCGCCTGGCATCAGGGCATTTCCCGGATGGAAGATTCCGTGCGCGAAGAATATGCCTGGATCGTCCCTGAGGTCTTGAGGGAATTTATGGTGTATGAAAAGATGCTGTCAGATTGATCGATTCCCCTCTCTCTTGAGAAGAAGGCCAGAGATAAGGTCGCTTTGGCATTTGGGTGGGCATCCACAACCTGCACTCATCATGCTGCTGACTATGAAAGGAGCAACATAGGATTATGGCTCAGAGAAAAATCCCCATGGAACATGACAAGAAGATAGCCCTGGTCGCACACGATAATAAAAAACGGGACCTGGTGGAATGGGCAAAATACAACCGTGATCTCCTGGCTCATCACCAGGTATTCGCAACAGGTACAACGGGAAAAATTCTTGAAAAGGAACTTGGCTTCAAGATCGTGAGACTCAAAAGCGGGCCACTGGGCGGCGACCAGCAGATCGGCGCCAAGATCGTCGATAACAAGATCGATTTCCT
>Ga0105100_10002290_pt1 | contig 11193 bp, 12 predicted proteins | sample PPLLak12cMay2015_2_FD_87033 | JGI IMG/M metagenome (GOLD analysis project Ga0105100, IMG submission 87033) | Freshwater sediment microbial communities from Prairie Pothole Lake near Jamestown, North Dakota, USA - PPLs Lake P8 Core (1) Depth... | ecosystem: Environmental > Aquatic > Freshwater >... | reverse complement strand
TGGCAGCTTTTTAAAAAGCATTTCCAGCGGGAAGAAGTGGGTATCAAGAAGGAACTGGCTGATAAATATTGGCCGAAGGATTGAAGCATCAAAATTTGAAGACCTGCCGGCAGGCAGGTTTGAAGATTTGAGAATTTGAAAGTTTGAAAGTTTGAAGATATAAAAGTTCCCCTCCTTGGAGGGGTTAGGGGTGGGTTATTAAAGATATGCAGACCTGCCTGCCGGCAGGCAGGTTGACAAGTTTACAGATTTTTTGTGAACCGTGAACATATTGATGAGAAATGGCCATTAATTTTCAATACAACAAAACCTCGCTCCAGCAGGTTGAAAAACAGCTGAAGATAAGGGTGCGTGCCTTGCCTACCATTAAGAACAAGGAATCGGCACTGCGGATTGAAGTTAAAAAAGCCAAAGATGAAACCATACGGCTGGATGACCTGCTGAAGCAAAAACTGGCAGGCTATGACCGTATGGTTGCCATGTGGGGCGAATTCGACTTTTCCCTGGTATCCGTTCAGGATGTTGAACTGGGGATTAAAAAGATTGCCGGCGTGAAAACTCCGGTGTTGAACAATATTGTTTTCAGCATTAAGCCTTTCAGTGTATTCAACAATCCCAAATGGTATCTTGATGGGATAGCCCTGGTAAAAGAAATAGCATCCATCGGCATTGAAAAGGAGATATTTGCGCGTAAAATGCAACTCCTTGACCATGCCCGCAAGAAGACAACCCAGAAAGTTAACCTGTTTGAAAAAGTTCAGATTCCGGGATATGAGGACGCCATCCGTAAAATAAAACGGTTTATGGAAGATGAGGATAACCTGTCTAAATCCGCACAGAAGATCGTGAAAACGCGGCAGTCAAAGAAGGAGGAGAACGCATGATTGTTCCGATGTTGAAATATGCTTTTCTGATTTACCACAAGGAATATGAGGATTTTCTGAATGAGATCAGAAAGCTTGGGGTTGTGCATGTGATTGAAAAGGCATTTGAAGAAACGGATAGTCTGAAGAATAAGAAGGAACTGATCCATGAGCTGAACGCTGTCATTGCCTTGCTGAAAAAGCGTATTCCGCTTCCATCCGGATCCCACGAAGGTGATGGAATGGAAATTTTCAGGAATGCCCAGACGCTCTATACTGAGCTGGAAGCAAATCATCAGAAATTGCTGGCCCTGAAAAAAGACATTGCCTTGCTTGAACCCTGGGGCAATTTTACCGCCGCTGATGTTAACAGGATTCGTGAGGCCAATCTAACCCTCAGATTCTTTTCCTGCTCAAGCCGTAAATTTGATGAGAGCTGGAAATCTAAATATGCCATTGATATTATTGATAAGCGTGCCGACAACCTGTATTTTGTTGCTGTTCTTGAAGGCCAGGAACAAATTGAAATTGATGCTGAAGAATTGAAACTACCGCCTTCATCGCTTGAATCACTTCAATTGACCAGCAAAGAACTTGAAGCAAGGAATACTGTCATTGCAAAAGAGCTTGACGATGCTGCCTCGCGGATTAATCTGATTGAGGATGTAAAGAAACAGGTCTTTGGTGAGGTGGAATATGAAAAAGTCATATTAAGCACCGGGAAGGAAGCTGAGGAAAAACTGATGTTGCTGGAAGGCTGGATCCCGGAAGAAAAGGCTGAATCGCTTTCATCCTTCTGCGATAAGAACAACATTCTTTATATTACTGATAAGCCATCAGCATCAGATAATGTACCCGTGTTGTTAAAAAACAGCCGTTTCGCAAAACTATTTGAACCCATAGGCAAGTTATATTCTCTCCCTTCCTATGCTGAGCTTGATCTTACCGCCTTTTTTGCACCTTTCTACATGATCTTTTTTGGATTCTGCCTGGGCGATGCCGGCTACGGCCTGGTAATCCTCGCCATTGTTACCTGGTATAAAATGTTCAAGGCCAAACCGGAATGGAAACCTTTGTTAACCCTGGCTCAGTTTTTAGGGGGAGCTACTATTCTGATGGGAATGGTATCCGGTACCGTATTTGGCATTAACCTGCTGGATACCGGTTACCTGTTAACCAACGAATCCTTTAAATTTCTTAAGGAAAGCGGTGTACCTGAGGCCGTCTTCTCAAAGCTGAGCGCCCTTACAGGACAGCATTACGAAACGCGCGACGAATACTTTAAGGCAATAACAGGCCTCGTTGGTCCCGATGCACTTAAGACATACAAATCAGAGTTTATGCGCAGTTCATTTTCTGACTATGCCATTCTGAATAAAATCCGTCACCTCATTCTTGATTCCCAGAGCATGTTCAACCTGGCCCTCGTTTTTGGAATGATCCAGATCCTGTTTGGCATGGGAATGAAAGCGGCTAACGCGATCAAACAGAAAGGATTTGTCTATTCAGTGTCCACCCTTTCTTGGATCTTCCTGATTGCGGGATTGATCGCAGTGCAGGGTGGCGCTGCGATGGGTTATATAGATAAAACATCGGCAAAAATACCAACTTACATCGTTCTTGGGTTGGGATTGTTTGGCATTCTGTTTTTCAACGATCCCTCAACGAACATTTTTATGAGTTTCGGGAAAGGCTTATATGATATTTACAGCATGATCACCGGAGTTTTCGGAGACCTATTGTCTTACATACGGCTTTTTGCCCTGGGTACATCAAGTGCTATCCTCGGGCTTGTGATCGATAAAATTGGTATGCAATTTTTAGGGATACCTTATGCAGGCCCGGTTCTGTTTGTTGTATTTTTAGTATTCGGACACACACTGGTATTATTACTGTCAGTGCTTGGAGCCTTTGTTCACCCCCTGCGTCTTACTTTTGTTGAGTTTTATAAGAATTCCGGTTTTGCCGGCGGAGGAAAAGATTATAAACCATTTACCAATAAACAATAAAAAAGGAGATTTTATATGGAAGCTAATGCTGCAATAATTCTTGCATACACAGGTTTGGCCCTGATGGTATTATTATCCGGTGTGGGTAGTGCTATCGGCACGGTTATGGGTGGTAACGCCACCGTAGGGGCTATGAAAAAAAGAGATGATGCGTTTGGCAACTACATGCTGCTGAGTGCTCTCCCGGGAACACAGGGATTGTATGGCTTTGGGGGATTCTTTATCATCAACAGCAAAGGCATTATTGGCCCTGAAATGAGCATGACCCAGGCACTGGCTATACTGGCTGCCGGCCTGATCCTTGGTGTTGTCGCCCTGATCTCAGCTATCCGGCAGGGGCAGGTGTGTGCCAATGGTATTGCAGCTATTGGCAATGGCCATAACGTATTCGGGAATACGATGATCCTGGCTGTTTTCCCGGAACTCTATGCCATCATCGCATTTGCCACCACATTCCTTATCAGCCAGTCGCTTTAATGCACTGATTGATGGACGTATTCCTGGCCATATTAGGGACCATCTGTATCATCATCGGTGTGCTGGGCAGTCTGTTACCCATACTGCCCGGCCCGCCGATCAGTTATGCCGGTGTTTTATTGCTGCATTTTACCCAATATGCACAATACAGCACGCGTTTTTTAATTTTGTTCGCCGTCCTTACAGCCGTTGTGGCTGTTCTTGATTATGTGATACCCATCTGGGGGACCAGGAAGTTTGGCGGAAGCAAATACGGAACCTGGGGCGCAACCATTGGTGTGGTGGTCGGCATCTTTATGGGACCGGTCGGAATGATCGTGGGACCTTTTATTGGCGCTGTCGTCGGCGAAATGATCTATGGAAAGAAATCGAATGAAGCCTTCCGTGCAGGCCTCGGTTCATTCATCGGATTCATCACCGGCACCCTGATGAAAATAGTCCTTTCGGTTATCCTGGCATTTCATTTCTTTAAGGCACTGGGTACAGCCATATTCTGACAGACCGGGTTTAATGTTTTAGTCCCTCTGCCTGGGGAGCCTGCCTGGCCGGCAGGCAGGACTATCCCGTTGCAATCGGGAGTCAGGGGTGGGGCCTTCCATGGATCAGTATATTTTTTCACTCTCTTTTCCCCCGGCATGATATTTGCAATAACCTTTATGTATGAAGCACCAGCACAGTTTATTAAAATATGTTTTTACGGTGCTGCTGTCACTGCTGATTCAGCTATCAACAGCAATCTCACAGCAACCGGATTATTACCGGAATGTCACCCATGAAAACTACCGGAAGGTAAAAGCATTCAACGATACTATTGAATTAAGCAACCTTGATCCGGTCAGGCTCAATGCCGTACTTTATTTTGCAACCAATGAGGTCCGTGCAAAACATAACCTTGCAGTTCTTGCCTACTCGCCCGAGCTTGAAGAAGCAGCCGGCATGCATTCCTGCGACATGGTCGTGCATCATTTCTTCAGTCACAACAATCCCGTTGACAGGTCAAGGGAAACACCTAATGACAGGGCTCAGAAAGCCGGTATTATCAATCCATTCATCGCGGAGAATATAGCCGAGGAATTTGTCCTTCAATATAAAAGTGGCAGTAATGTCTATGAAATGGGGAAAGGTAATTTCAGCTACCAGCCTGAGGGGAGATTGATCCCGCGCAGAACGTATCTTTCGCTTGCTGAATCATTGATTGAACGATGGATGAATTCACCCGTTCACAGAAAAAATATCCTTTCACCGGATGCACTTCAGGTGGGGTGCGGAACTTGTTTTTTCAATGATCCTGAATTTAATGATATGCCAACATTAATGGCAACTCAGAATTTTCAGTGGTTCGAAAAAACAAAATTGCAGCAGAAATAAAATGCCAACGAATGATCAAAAAAGTTTTCCAGGAGAAACCTATTCCTGCTGAGCTTCGCTTTTAATTTCTTCTTCCACCTTTTTGGTCGTATGTGCTTTCAGAACCCGCAGATTTCTGCTGGATACCTCCTTGCCATCAAGGGTTTTGATAGCCTCCATGGCTTCTTTTTTGTCAGGCATCTCAACAAAACCATACCCTTTAGATTTGCCCGAGCGTTTGTCCTGCACAATCTTAACGGATTCTACCTTGCCCATTACCTCGAAGATTTTACGAATGTCATCTTCGCTGAGAGAATAATTAATGTTACCAACGTAAATTGTCATGACAATAATAATTTTGAAAGTGTATACAAGTTACAAATAAATTTATGAAAAAAACAAGTTCCATATAATAAAATAACAATGAGATATTTGTAATCTTATTGTAAGGATTGGCGTGATGTTTCTAAAACGCCATTCCCGCACTCTCCAATTTGATGTTTACCTGAAAAGTAACTAATTTTAATGCAATATACAGGTAATGTATTTTTTACGGCAGGCATATCATGATTAAGGCGGTTATTTTTGATCTCGATGGTGTTATTGTATCCACGGATGAGTTTCATTACCTTGGCTGGCAGAGGCTTGCGGATGAGGAAGGCATATATTTTAACCGGAAAATCAACGAGCGTTTGCGGGGGGTAAGCCGGCTTGAAAGCCTTGAGATCATACTTGAAAAGACAGACAAAAACTATGGTCAGGAAGAAAAAAAGGCCCTGGCTGACAGAAAAAACGGATATTACCGTGAACTGCTGAATACCCTTTCTCCCGCTGATATTCTTCCCGGGGCGCTGGAACTGGTAAACGGGCTGAAAAATGCCGGAATTAAAGTTGCCATAGGATCTTCGAGCAGAAATACTCCCTTTATTCTAGAAAAAACAGGATTGGCTGCGACCTTTGACGCAGTTTCGGACGGAAACCAGATTAAAAGGAGCAAGCCTGATCCGGAAGTATTTCTGCTGGCTGCAGCTAAAATGCATATACCCCCGGCCCAATGCCTTGTGGTGGAAGATGCAGATGCCGGAGTGGAGGCCGCAATCAATGCCGGTATGAAATGCCTGGCTGTAGGATCCGCCTATTTGCACCCGGGTGCTCACATGAGGGCTAACAGCCTGATTGAAATCAGCGTGGCAGATATATTTAGTTTTTGAGGCCGACAACCGACAACCTGCCTGCCGGCAGGCAGGCCGACAACTATTACAACCATCACAACCATCACAACAATCATAACAGCCATTTCCTTTCACCTATCATTAACAATCCTTTCCTTAACCCGGAAAAACCCGGTTTCATAAAATAAATTTCCTGGATTGACAGAATTGGCTATTTTTGCCGTTCTTAATCCAATAATATGACTGATTTTTTTAGTTTTCTATTTGACTTCATTCTGCATATCGACAAGCACCTTGTTGAAATTGTATCGGAATACCAGAATTGGACGTATTTAATACTTTTCAGTATTATATTTGTTGAAACCGGCCTGGTTATATGGCCTTTCCTTCCCGGCGATTCGCTGTTGTTTGCTGCCGGTGCAATAGCCGCCATGCCGGGAAATCCGTTAAACATAGTTTTATTGGTAGTGCTGCTGATGATAGCCGCATTTACCGGTGATAATACCAATTATTCAATCGGCCGTTTGCTGGGAAAGAAAGTTTATGAAAAGGACTATAAGCTTATCAAACGAAAATATCTTGATGAAACACATATGTTTTATGAGAAACACGGTGGGAAAACATTGATAATTGCACGTTTCATGCCTATAATAAGGACTTTTGCTCCTTTTGTTGCCGGGGTCGGGAATATGAAATACTACCGTTTCCTGGGATTTTGTATTGCAGGCAATGTTTTATGGGTTAATACTTTTCTCTGGGCTGGCTACTTTTTTGGCAATATTCCCACGGTGAAAAGAAATTTCAGCCTGGTAATCTTTGCTATTATTTTTGTTTCGTTTCTTCCTCCCGTCTATGCCTTTGTTAAGAAGACCATTCAGGTCCGCAGGGAAAGCAAAGCAAATAAATTATCCGGAGAAAAATAGCCGGCTATTCAGTACAGTGAATAATTTCGTGATGAGAAAATAATTCGTTTATTTTGCAAAAAATTTATTTATGGCAAAAGTATCAGACATATCCAGGGGGAGTTTTGTGCGTTATAACGGAGAATTGGCCCAGGTTCTTGAATATGAGCACCGGACACCGGGAAACCTGAGGGCATTCTACCAGGTCAAAATGCGCAACCTGAATTCGGGAAAGTTGATTGAACAACGGTTCCGCCCTGGCGATGATATGGAAATCGTAAGGGTTCATTTCAAGGAGATGCAGTTTTTGTATATGGACGGCAGCAGTGCAGTATGCATGGACAATGAAACTTACGACCAGCTCACACTGCATAAGGAGATCCTTGGCGACAGCATTAATTTTCTCAAGGAAGGGACGAACATCAAAATTTATTTTGAAGGCGACGAGCCGATTTATACTGAATTGCCCCTGACCATAGAATTGGAAGTTACCTACACGGAACCGGGTATGCGCGGCGATACCGCCACCCGCACCTTGAAAGCTGCTACCCTTGAAACAGGTGCCACCATCAAGGTCCCTTTATTCATAAACACCGGAGACAGGATTAAGATCGACACCCGCACGAATACCTATATAGAGAGAGCGAAATAAGAGGGGACAAGTGACTAGTGACAAGTGACAAGTGACAAGCAGGGACAAGGTAGTAACCGATAATTGGTAATTGGTAATTGGTAATGGGTAACCGGTAATCGGGAACTGATAGTTACTTTCTCATTCCAGATAGGTATATCCGTAAAGCCCCGACCGGTAGTTTGAAAGGAATTCTTTACCTTCTCCGGCCGAGATAATCCCTGATTTCACCGAAGAAGTCACCCAGGTCTCAACGGTACGGACCATTTTTTTTGCGTCGTACTGCACATAATCCAGCACCTCGGCCACGGTTTCACCGTCAATTACCTGATCAATTTCATAGCCGTCATCAGTGACTGAAACATGCACGGCATTGGTATCCCCGAACAGATTATGCAGGTCGCCCAGGATTTCCTGGTATGCGCCTACCAGAAATACGCCAATGTAATAGGTGTCTCTTGACTTAATGGAATGAACTGGCAGGTAATAAGAAAAATTCCGGGTAGAAATGAAGTTATCGATCTTTCCGTCGGAATCACAGGTTATATCCTGCAGGGTTGCAGACCTTTCAGGTTTTTCATCCAGCCGCTGGATGGGCATGATCGGAAATATCTGATCAATAGCCCATGAATCGGGCAGGGATTGGAACAAGGAAAAATTACAGAAATATTTGTCCGACAATAGTCTGGGCAACTGACGGAAATCTTCCGGTATGTGTTTCGTTTCAGAAGTCATCTGGTGGATCTCGCGTGCAATTGACCAGAATAACCGTTCAATCTGAGCCCGGGTTTTAAGATCAAGTATCCCCAGACTGAACATGTCAAGCGCTTCTTCGCGGATCTGCTGCGCATCATGCCAGGATTCCAGCATCCGTGGCAGATTCAATGTGTCCCATATGGAATATAGTTCACGGACAAACTCGTGATCACCTTCTTTTATTTCCTCATCCTCCTGCCAGGTAGGGAGGGTTGTGGTTTCCAGCACATCAAAGATCAGCACAGAATGATGTGCAGTGAGCGAACGGCCCGATTCGGTGATGATATTGGGATGAGGAATACCGTGTTTATTGCATACATCCACCATAGTTGAAATGGAGTCATTAACATATTCCTGAATGCTGTAATTGACACTGCTTTCACTGTTGGATGAGCGGGTTCCGTCATAATCCACGCCCAGGCCGCCACCGATGTCTACAAATTCCACAGCAAAACCCTGTTTGTAAAGCTGATAGTAAAATTGAGAGGCTTCGCGAAGGGCATTCTTAATCCGCCGGATCATAGTAACCTGACTGCCGATATGAAAATGGACCAGCCGCAAACAGTTCTTCATCTTATTTCTTTCAAGAAAATCAAGCGCCTCAATGAGCTCACTTGAAGTCAATCCGAATTTACTGGCATCACCGCCCGAGTCTTCCCATTTGCCGCTGCCGGAACTGGCCAGTTTGATTCGAATGCCAATATTGGGTTTTATTTTAAGCCGTTTGGATATGCTGGCTATGAGTTTGAGCTCATTCAGTTTTTCAACCACCAGAAAGATACGCTTTCCCATTTTCTGCGCCAGCAGGGCAAGTTCGATATAATCTTCATCCTTATAGCCGTTGCATATGATCAGGGAATCCGAGTCGGTGTTAATGGCAATAACGGCATGCAATTCCGGCTTTGATCCGGCCTCCAGTCCAATGTTGAACTTCTTGCCGTGGTTCACAATCTCCTCCACCACTGGCCGCATCTGGTTGACCTTGATCGGGTAAATGATAAAATTCTGGGCTTTGTAGCCATATTCGTCAGAGGCAATCTTAAAACAATTCGCCATCTTTTCAATCCGGTTGTCGAGGATGTCAGGAAACCTGATCAGCATGGGGGAAGAAACATCACGCAGTTGCAGCTCATCCACCAGTTCCCTCAGGTCAATTTCAACACCATCCTTGCGGGGTGTAACCACAACGTGTCCCTTGTCATTGATGGAGAAATAATTGATCCCCCAACCGGCTATATTGTATAGTTCGGCGGAATCTTCGATACGCCATTTTCTCATTACTTCTGGATTATAAGGCGGTTAACAAAATGGAAATAATCGGTGCGAAAGTAATTAATGTATTATAATAAATTTATAATTGAGATTCTTTTTTATCAAAAATATCTTTGTTTTCACGGTTTAAGATTTAAAAGTTTAAATGTTTAAACCTGCCTGCCGGCAGGCAGGTCTTCAAATGTTCAAATTATCAAACCATTCCATTTTCACAGAAGAACAAAATAGTTTGTATTTTTATTCCTTAAACTGCCGACTGAAACATACCCAATATGAAAAACCAGGATAATCACCATCACCGAACCGTTAGCGAAGTTTCATCAAGCCAGCCGTTGCAGTTCACTGTTTCTGAAAATACAGTACTGATGAAATTCCTGCTCGCCAGCCTGAAGCATAAGAACCGCGATAACATTAAATCCTACCTTCGCAATAAGCAGGTGATCGTGGATGGCAAAATTATCACCCAATACAATCATCCGCTGAGTACCGGACAGCAGGTGGAGATAAGCATGGAAAGAATTCCAAAGGAAAAGCAATACCGGGGCATCAGCATTATATATGAAGATTCACACCTGATCGTCATAGATAAACATGCCGGGATGCTTTCCATGGCTACCGAAAAGGGAAATGAAAAGACAGCTTACAGCATGCTGAGTGTACATGTAAAATTGCAGCATCCGTCCAACAAAATATTTATTGTGCATCGTCTCGACAGGGAAACGTCGGGATTGATGGTTTTTGCCAAAAACGAAAAGGTACAGCAGCTGTTGCAGGAAAACTGGCAGACTGCGGTGTTGGAGCGAACCTATATTGCAGTTATAGAAGGCGTTATGAAAGAAAAGGAAGGAGTTGTCACTTCCTATTTAAGAGAAAGTAAATCCCTTATGATGTATTCAAGTCCTGACCCGTCAAACGGAGAAAAAGCCATTACCCATTACCAGACGATCAAGACGAACAAGGATTATTCATTGATCAGGATCAATCCTGAAACCGGCCGTAAGAATCAGATCAGGGTGCATATGAAAGACCTGGGGCATAGTATAGTGGGTGATAAGAAGTACGGTTCAAGGGTAAATCCGGTCGGCCGGCTGTGCCTTCATGCCATTGTGCTTGCGTTTATACACCCGGTGACCCGTGAGCAGATGCGATTTGAAACCGGAATCCCCCAGAAATTCTTAAGGCTGATTTGATCTGAAAAAAAGGATATGGTTAAAAGCGCTTAATACTTGGTTCTTACGACTGTTTGAATTCCCCGAATAATTCAAATCGGGTTATGGCATCCAATTGATTAAAATCGTTGGAATCAACGATTACGATCTCGTTGGGGAATCCCCGTATCCTTTTTGCCATGCATTTTTTGTACCCGTGCTTCAAAATGGTTTTGTCAGGAATATCAAGCCTGTTGGAAACAATAAAACCGATGCCCCTGGAATAGCTTTGCAGCCGGCTGACCAGGTTGATGCTGTATCCGATGTATTCATCCTCATTTCCATTCTCATTCTTCTTTTCCCTGTTATACGTTAATTTATATACCGTTCCCGCAGCAATTCCAAACCTTATCTTTTTTGGAAAATCAGCAACAGGCAGCATTCCGGATGCTTTGTCACAAATGACATAAAATGAATTCTTGAGGTTCCAAACCCTGTCGACCAAATTAATGATCTGTGTTTGCGTGAAATCATCATATTTCCAGATATATAAAATACCGTCACCCAGGAATTTCATGTGAATGGGTTTTGGGAGGGATGCAACAACAGCAGGTTT
>Ga0105100_10002288_pt1 | contig 11195 bp, 7 predicted proteins | sample PPLLak12cMay2015_2_FD_87033 | JGI IMG/M metagenome (GOLD analysis project Ga0105100, IMG submission 87033) | Freshwater sediment microbial communities from Prairie Pothole Lake near Jamestown, North Dakota, USA - PPLs Lake P8 Core (1) Depth... | ecosystem: Environmental > Aquatic > Freshwater >... | reverse complement strand
GCCGGGAATATCAGTATAAAAAAATGCATCATCAAAGAGATAGAACGCATTTATCTTATAGGTAAAGTAAGTATTGAAAATCCTATTTGATTTATGTTCGAGGATATAAGCGCGGTTCCTGGCCCCTCCGAAGAGGAGTAATCCCAATTCTGTTGCGGTCCCGAATAGATTTTCATCCCGGAAATCGAGACTTACTTGAGCCTTGTTTTCATTATCCACCCTAAAGCCCACTCTCAATAAGCTGGATATTTTTTCAAGCACATTTAAAACTACGATATTCTGATTATTTTCTTCCTTCACTGTAAGCAGGATTTCACTAAATAGATTGGTGCTCCTTAAATTTATTAGACCCTGTTCTACATCATTGATGGAGAAGTAATCGCCTGCCGAAAGAGGGAATTCGCGGGTTATAATACTTTTATTGGTATTGTAGTTTCCTTCAATTTTTATCCTATGAATCAATCCTTCATTAAAATCCAATGTCAGTTTACCTGTTTCATCATTAAAATCAATGCTGTCAACGTTCGCGAGAGAATACCCTTTGCTCCTATACAGTTCTATTATTTCAATAACTTTTTCCGCCACTTTGCTTCCGCTGTACGGTTCATTAAGGAGAGTTGAAAAAATTGAATCAACTTTCTGTTTATCCAAAATAGTAATACCGTCTGCGCTTATTCTGCTGATGGTTGGGTTAGGTGTCGAGAAGAAATTTAATGCCGTATGGGTGGGATATTTAACTATTTTTGCCTTAATATTTTGATATTCTCCATCGCAGATCATCCCATAAATATCTTCTAATATTTCGTAGTTTGATACGCTGTCTTTTAATTCGTATTTTTTCAAAAAATTATGCTGATTTTCTGTGAGGCCATTTCCTGATGCATAAATATCGGTATCCTTAACATTGTCTTTATCAATGATTACATTTTTAAAGTATTTTTTTTCTATACCTAATTTTTTTTGGAAGAGTGAATCGAGTTTATGCTTTATTGTTTTTACATATGGTATTGCAGAAATATAACCGAGCGTTATCAGCGAATCTACTTCCGTAAAGTCGGTAGAGAGCCTATCCTTAAGGTTAGGTTTTATAACTACATCAGCATCGCTCAACTGAGTTTCATTAATAAGTTTTATCGGGATGCTGACAACTTGATCCGCAATTACCCAGGGGTACAGCAGTTCTTCCAGCGGATGCAGACCGCTTGTTGTATTAATGGCTACAACTATATCGCAGCCTATATCGGCAGCAGTCTTAGCAGGAATATTAGCCACCAGACCGCCGTCTACCAACATAAGAGAATCCATTTTTACAGGTGATAAAAAGAATGATACGCTTGAACTTGCACGCATCGCCTGGCTTAACGAACCGCTGCTTATGATTACTCCGTTGCCGGATACCAGATCGGTACAAACTGCCCTGAATTTTATTTTCAGTTCATCAAAGCTTGATTTCACATGTATCGGGGCTTGTAGTGCTAAAAGGTTTAAATAATTTGAAAGTTTTTGACCGTCATTTATGGCGGTCGGGAGAACGGGTGTAAGACCTTTAAGTCTTAGTGTGAATATTGCTTTATCCGCAGTTACCTTTTGATCAACAAAAAGCTCTGTTCTGTTGGTTTGATGTTCAAATGAAAGCAGATTATCCCAATCGGTATTTCTAGCAATTGAATCAAGCTGATCAATGGAATAACCTGCGGCATATAATCCGCCGATAATGCTTCCAATACTTGTTCCGACAATTACATCTATAGGAATGCCCGCTTCTTCAAATGCGCGGAGCACACCGATTTGGGCAATACCTCTTGCGCCCCCGCCGCTGAGAGCAAGGGAGACGGTAGCCCTGTCTTTAGGCAGCTGCTGCATTAATCCGAACGGAAGACTTTTAGGAGTAGTATCCAGCGAAAGGATTAAAGTATCCTGCGAATAGCATTTAAGGAAGGAGATTAAAAGGAATATAGAAATTTTGTTAATCAGTTTCATGTATATTAAACGGGTGCGCTTAAGAAAGCAAGAGGCATCTTTACATGAAAGCTGCCTCTTTAAAAATTACCGCCTTCGTTTCTGCTGTGTTTTCGCACTCTGCTCGGCAGCTTCCATCATCTTTTGCATAAAACCTTTCGATTTTTTAGGATTCTTTACAGGCTCTAAAACCATGTCGCTGTGTTTATGATTAATATAATACTGTTGCGCGATAGAAAAAATATTAAACATGAAATAATAAAGATTCAACCCAGAAGGGAAACTCATAAACATTATTGTAAGCATAACCGGCATTACATAGACAAGCATCTGCTGTTTCGGATCTTTCACGCTCATTTTCTGCTGTATGAAAGTTGTAATTCCCATTAATAGTGCAAGACCGCTTATCTTGTCAACTCCAAAAAGCGGCAGCTTAAAGGATAGATCATAAACTACATCCGGCCTGGATAAATCGGTGATCCAGAAAACAAAGGGCTGCTGCCGTAATTCAATGGCTGCCTGAAATAATCCCCAAAGAGCAACAAAAATCGGCATTTGCAGCAGTAATGGTAAGCAGCCGCCTGCAGGATTAATCCCGTAGGTAGAATAAAGCTTCATAGTTTCCTTATTCATCTTTTGGGGATCATCTTTAAACTTCTCCCTGATTTCAACAATCTTGGGCTGAAGCATTTGCATTTTTTTCATCGATTGGAAACTGCTTTTTGTCAACGGATAAAGAACGATTTTAATAATTAAAGAAAAAACTATTATTACAAAACCGTAATTAGGTATGAATGTATGAAGAAAGTTAAATAGGGGGAGCAGAATATATTCGGCTATCGGACGCACAATAAACTTTAATCCGAAGAAACTTCCGAAGTTTACTATTGCTTCAAGTTTTTTCCCGTACTGAGCCAGAATATCATAGTCAACCGGGCCTATATATAATGTAAAGGAATGCTTCTGGTACTTCAGCTCTTTAAATGGAATTGTTAAACGAACATCGTAGTATTCATGTACGCCGCTGTTCGGAGACTGCTTGCTTCTGCCGTCAATGTAAGCTCCTTCAACATTAGCGGGATTATCGGGTACGATGATAGCCGCAAAATATTTATTTCTTATACCCAGCCAATCTACTCTTCCGTTAAATTCTTTTTTTAGATTCTCTTCCCCCGAAGCATCTACATCTACTACCTCATCGCCGTAATACACGTTTGCCATTGCATAAGTAGCTTCATCAACGGAATTTTCTTCAACAAAGCGGATCCCGTTATTCCAAACAATATCATAAGCGTTATTGCTTATAATATCGTTCATATTTGTCAGCTCAATATCAGAATCAATATGATATTTATTTCCGTGAAATTGATATTTCTTATCAATAATGCCGCCGGTTTCTGTTTTAAGTGAGTATGTGATTGTTATTGAATCATTTTTTATAAGAATATATTTGCTTCTGCGGGATGACGTATTGAAAAATAAATCGGCAGTATTTATTGCCCTTCCGTCGCTGGAAACAAAGGAAATGTTGTACGAATTTTCTATTGATTCCTGCCCCCGAGGAATTAATTGAACCTTGCTTTTATAGATACTCCCCTCATCCTTTTTATCAGCCGAATACCAGTTGTTAAATTCTTTAAGGTAGTATTTTCTAATATTCCCCCCTTTGCTGGAGAGCTCAATAACTGCAAGGTTAGTTTCTATCGTAATAATGTCTTCTTTTTTACTAACAGAACTGAAATACCGCCCTAATTTCACACTATCATGCACAACCTGAGGTACTCGTATTGGTTCTTTTTTTTCTACAATAGAAGTATCTTTTAATTCTGTTGTGCTTTTCGGCTTAACCGGCTGTTTTTCAGGAGTCGGAGTGTTAAGAAAGAGCCACAGGATTATTATGCCTGTTATTAATATAAAAGCTATTGTAGTATTTCTATCCATTATTTAAACTCAGTTAAGGAATTCTTGGATAAACTTTTTCGAAAATTGTCCGTTATTCAACCGGGTCATAGCCTCCTTTTGAAAACGGATTGCACCGTAATATCCGCCAAACAGTTTTAATCGAACCTTTAAATGCACCATACTTTGTAAAAGCCTGGACAGCATACTCGGAACAGGAAGGAGAAAAACGGCAGACAGAAGGGAATAAAGGTGAAATAACCATCTGATAAAATTTAATTAAATATATGAATATTTTCCGCATTACAGTTTTTTTTGGAGTTTCTGCATTACTTCCACAACGCCCGGCATAACATCTTTCAATCCGACAGTCTTCATCTCTTTTGAAGTTAAAATAAATGCAAAGACAACCTTTATTGTAATATTCTTTTCAATGCAAATTTTGTTTAATATCTCTTTATTTAAGCGGAAGCTCTCTTTTAGAAGTCTCTTTATTCTGTTTCTCCAAACTGCAGTGCCGTTTCTTTTACTTACCGCCGCAGCTATTTTTATTCCTGCAGACTCCGGGATGTGATCAAGTATATATAGTGCCCTGATTTTTTTATCTGAAGAGAATAAGGTTTCTCCTTCCGAAAAGATTTTTTCAAAATCCTTTTTGCTTTTTATCCTTTCATTTCTGGAAAGTCCAAACTTCTTTTTGGAATTTTCCACTTAAAATCCTTGGGAAATCCTTATTAAAACTATTTTTCATCACTAACAGTTAACTTTTTTCTTCCTTTGGAGCGTCTTCTTGCAAGTACTTTCCGGCCGTTTTTAGTCTTCATACGCTCTCTAAATCCATGCTTGTTTTTTCTTTTTCTGTTGCTCGGCTGGTATGTTCGCTTCATTTATATCTCCTTATTATTAAAAGATTACAAAGCTAAATATTCGTTGATAAATATACAATGTAATTAAATTCTGCTAATTACAGAATTTTTGCATAAATAATTTTTTTTTCTAAGAATTAATTTGCATGCTTCTCTTTTACTTTTTATCTTTTGTCCGAGCTGGGCGCAACAAAACCTTGTTTATATTTTGTGGATAACTTTTTTATGTGAAAATGTTTCACATAATTTTTATCCTTCAATCCTAATCAATGCAAATAGTATTTTATGTGGATATTTCAAAAAAGTTTCCCTAACTAAGTAAAATCTAAGGGCTTACCGAAAATTACTTAATGTTAGCAAAATGTGAATAAGGGCGGCTGCCTTCTTTGATATTATAAAAAAATACTTGTTTTATTAGCTTTTTTATTCTTTATAAATGTGGATAAATAAATTATGGCCGACACTGCTACAATTGAAAAAGGTCTCATTATGGACATAAAAGTACCGAACATTGAATGTCAATCTGCCTGGAAAGAATGCCTAAAAACCATTAAAGAAAATGTTACGCAGATGACTTTCAATACTTGGTTCCTACCTATTAAACCATTCGAGCTGAATAATTCGATTCTAAAGATTCAACTGCCGAGTCAGTTTTTCTGGGAATGGATAGATGAGCATTATAATACGCTTATAAATAGAACTATACGCCAGGTGCTGGGAGAAAATGCCAGGCTTGCTTATATTATCTCGGAAGAAAAAGAATCTGAAGAAATGCAGCCGCGGCATGCGGATGAAAAAATGAAGGAACAGGAATTTACATTACCAAAAAAAGATTTTGAAACCTTTCTGAATCCAAGATACACATTTGAAAATTTTATAAAAGGTGAAGGCAACCAGCTTGCAAGGGCTGCGGCTTTTGCAATTAGCGAAAATCCGGGAGAAACAACTTTTAATCCGCTGTTCATTTATGGAGGAGTTGGTTTAGGAAAAACTCACCTGATACAAGCAGTGGGAAATAAGATTGTTGCTATCTGGCCTGCAAAGAGAGTAATCTATCTTTCATCAGATATTTTTACCGTAGAATTTGTAGAATCTATTCAATCAAACAAAGTGAATGAATTCTCCAGTTTCTACCGCAGCATGGATGTATTAATAATCGACGACATCCAGTTCCTTATAGGAAAAGAAAAAACTCAGGATCACTTTTTTCATATCTTCAATACTCTCCACCAGGCCAGCAAGCAGGTTATTCTCTCAAGCGACCGGCCTCCCAAAGATTTAAATGGCCTGGATGACAGGCTGATTTCCCGTTTTCAATGGGGACTTACCGCAGACATTCAGCCTCCGGATCTCGAAACAAGAATTGCAATCTTGAAAAGAAAAGCCGATGATTATGGAATGGGTATTTCCAACGACATTATAGAATACATAGCAAGCAATATAACTTCGAATATCAGGGAGCTCGAAGGCTGCCTTATAAAACTGCTTGCAAATGCCTCGCTGAATTCTAAAGAAATTAATCTCGATATAACAAAGAAAATTGTAAGAGAAATCGCAACTGACCGGAAAGTAAATGTTACGATTGAAAATATAACCAAAATTGTCTGCGCTTATCTGAATGTAGATGAAAACAAGCTGAGGGATAAAACAAGGAAAAAGGAGATAGTCCTTGCGAGACAACTGGCAATGTATTTATCAAAAGAATTGACGAAGTCTTCTTTGAAAACAATAGGACTTCATTTCGGCGGCAGGGATCATTCTACGGTTATTCACGCCTGCTCATCAATTGAAAATGACATTTTAAAAGATCCTTCTTTGAATGAACTGGTGCTGCAGTTGAAAAACCAGATAGAAATTAATTGTTCTTAATAATCTTAAATATTTTTTGAATATACAAGCTCCTCCGGGAGCTTTATTTTTTTATTAGATGTTGGTATGCTGTTGATAAGGTGCGAATAAGTTGTTGGTAAGATAATACAAATTAACATGATGTTAATATCTTTGTGAAAGCGGAATGATATTAACAATAACCTTTTCAATTTTTTTATTTTTTTCGTTGATCAGGATTAAAAATTAAAGTTTATATGAAAGTCTCGGAGATATCAACATATTAACATCTTTATAATTAATCTATATTATTTAAATAAACCATATTAATAATTATATAAACCCGTTTACATGTGGATTACTGAGTTAGAAAACTTAGCGCTCATAAAAATACCGAACTGCATTTGTTAACAAAAGCGATAAAAATTTTCTTAAAAGAGGACCTTTTTAAGAATGCTTATAAATGTATAAACAAGAACATATACTAGTAGAAAAAAAACGCCAAATACCTTCTTTTTTATGGACATTTTTTTGGGATTAATGGCTCCGCAGTTGTATATTTTCCATTGAGATTCGGGCGCAATTTTCATATCTTTGAATGTTTAAAAGGAGACAAATAAATGGAATTCAAAATCAATAGCAAAGTCCTAGAAAAATTGTTATCGAAAATAATTCCAGCGGTCCCATCCAGAACACCAATGCCGATTCTGGAAAATTTTCTTTTCGATATAAAAGACGGATTGCTTACGGTTACTGCTACCGATATTGAGATTTCTTTAAAGTCCTCCTTAAATGTTGCGGCAGATGAAAATATAAAAATGGTTGTACCCGCCCGCCTGCTCTACGATATAGTAAGATCATTGAATGATACTAATATTCACTTTCAAGCGGAAGCAAATGCAAAACTTAAGCTGAAGACGGATAACGGAGTTTACAATTTGAGTTATTCCTCTCCGGAAGACTTTCCCGATATTCCTGTTGTTTCCAAAGAAAAAGAAGTAAACATAAACGCTGAAGATTTAAGAAAAGCTATTGAGCAGACGTCGTTTGCGATGAGCAAAGAAGATATGCGTCCGGCAATGACCGGAACACTATTTGAATTTTCCGAAGAGGGATTAAGATTTGTAGCTACGGATGGCCACAGGCTTGTAAAACTTGTGAACACATCCATTAAGTCGGATAAAAACGAGCAGTATATTATTCCGGAGAGAGCAATAAATGTTTTATCAAAACTGCTTGGAGAAGGCGACGTTAAAATTTACCTCAGCAAGACAAATGTCTCCTTTATATTGGGAGACCTGGAATTTATTTCCAGATTAATAGGTGAAAAGTATCCTGCATACAACAGTGTGATTCCTTTGGAGAATGAAAACATTTTAAAAATAAAAACCAGCGACCTGCACTCTTCGGTAAAAAGAATGATGCTTTTCTCAACCTCAAGCTCAAAACAAGTTAAATTCTCAATTAGCGGCAAAGGATTGGAAATTTCCGCAGAAGATATCGACCGCGGTTCGAATGCAAAGGAAATGGTTAACTGCGAATATACAGGCGAACCGATGGATATCGGATTCAACACATCGTATGTGAATGATATTTTAACTCATATCAACCAGGAAGAAATTTTATTTAAGCTTCATTCTCCGACTAAAGCATGCATAATCGAACCTTCAGAGAAAGAAAAAAATGAAGACTTGCTGCTGCTTCTGATGCCTGTACGGTTAAATAATTAAATATGATTTTATCTTCAATCAATTTAAAAAATTTTAGGAGCCATACAGAAATTCAGCTAAAATTTTCCGGGTCATTAAACTACATAGTAGGCGGTAATGGGCAGGGGAAAACCTCAATACTTGAAGCAATTTATTATCTATGTACGACTAGAAGCAATAGTTCAAAATCAGACAGCGAAGTGGTCAGGTTCAACGAGAATGAATTCGAAATAACAGGCTTTTTCGAGACAAAAGCCGGAGTAAGCGGCAGTGAGGCAAGGGTATACTATTCTTTAATTGAAAATAAAAAATTCTACTTCCAAAACAATAAGCATATAAACCGCGCCGCTGATGTAATTGGAAAATATCCCGTTGTTTTGTTAACCCCTGCAGATCATTCGATAACCCAGGGATCGCCAGGAGACAGAAGAAAATTTGTGGATTCTGTAATTTCACAGGCAAGCGATGCTTACTTAAAAAATTTGCTTGACTACAACAGAACTCTGCGGCACCGGTCCTCACTTTTAACAAGCATAAAGGAAAACAGAAGCAGAAACTCATTTGATGAACTCGAAGCCTGGTCGGCAAAATTAATCCAGACAGGAGCGGAGCTGATTAGATCAAGAATAAAATTTGCAAATGAATTTGATGAATATATATCCGTCTCATATAAAAGAATTATGGAAGATGAGGAGCTGCCTAAAATAAAATATGCTTATTTGCCGGGGGAAACCGCAAGCGATGAAATAAACGAAAAGACAGATATTGAAGAGAGATTTTCCGAATTGCTAAACGGAAGAAGGGAAGAAGAGATTAGAAGGGGAATCAATTTAGTCGGGCCGCACAGGGATGATTTTATCTTTGAAATAAATAATTTAAACCTCAGGATGTTCGGCTCGCAGGGGCAGCATAAAACGTTTCAGGTTGTATTAAGATTCGCAGAATTCTTTTATTTAAAAGAGGTAACCGGGAAAGCCCCGATATTTCTTCTTGACGATGTTTTCGGAGAGCTTGATGCATCCCGTTCACTTAAGATAAGCGAATATCTGCGCGAAGTAGGGCAGGCATTCATTACAATTACCGATTTTGCAAATTTTTCTTTCCTAGTAAAAACCGATGATGACACAATCATAAAGTTAAATAAAGGAGAAGCTGTATATGCTTAAAGGATTTGCCAGCATCGGAGAAATAATTAATAACGAACCCGGATTTGAAAAAATCCGGAATGTAATCAAGCAGTCGGATGTCGCAATTGATTTTCTAACAATCTTCCCTGCTCTGGATAAAATTGCAAAGCCTGTGAAAGTTGAAAAAAAAGTTCTGTATCTGAAGGTTGAAAATCCGGCATGGAGGAGTGAATTAAAGTTTCAGGATTCAATTATCGTTGGAAGAATAAATAATTATTACAAAGAAGAACGGATAAAGTGGATTAAATTTCTCCCCTGATTAAGTTTTATTAACATAGGATTCAATATGACAGCTAAAAGCCAAAGTGAATATAGTGCGAAAAGTATAAATGTATTAAAAGGATTGGAAGCCGTACGCAAGCGGCCTGCAATGTACATCGGTGATGTGGGTCCGCGAGGACTTCATCATCTGGTTAATGAAGTGGTTGACAACAGCATAGATGAAGCATTGGCAGGGTATGCCGATTATATTACGGTTAAAATACTTAAGGACGAAAGTATTTCGGTCGAAGATAACGGCAGGGGAATACCGGTTGATATGCATCCTGAAGAAAAGCGCTCGGCGCTGGAAGTTGTAATGACGATGCTTCATGCAGGAGGTAAGTTTGATAAGGCCAGTTACAAAGTATCCGGGGGACTGCACGGGGTTGGTGTGTCTGTAGTAAATGCTTTATCTGAATGGCTCAAGGTTGAAGTAAGAAGAAACGGAGCCGTTTACTTCCAGGAATATAAAAGAGGTGTTGCCGTAAAGCCTGTAAAGGAAATCGGAAAGTTAAAAAAGAAGGAATCCGGCACAAAAGTAACTTTTTACCCGGATAAAGAGATATTTAAAACATTTAAATTTAAATTCGATACCCTTGCCGAAAGGATGAGGGAGCTTGCATATCTGAATAAAACCATAACCATCAAGCTCGTTGATGAAAGAGAAGGCGGAGAAGAAGAAACCTTCCATTTCAAAGGAGGATTGGTTGAGTTTGTAAAATATCTCGATGAAAATAGGGAACCGCTGCATAAAACAATTTATATTGAAGGTGAAAAGGATAATACGCCGATTGAAATTGCATTCCAGTACAGCGACAGCTACACAGAAAATATTTTTTCTTACGTTAATGATATAAATACGCACGAGGGAGGTACCCATCTTGTTGGATTTAAAACTGCACTCACAAGAACCCTGAATAATTATGCTTATAAAAACGGATTGGTGAAAGAAGGAAAGATTGCACTTACAGGGGATGATTTTAGAGAAGGACTAACCGCGGTTATTTCTGTTAAAGTAGCAGAGCCTCAGTTTGAGGGTCAGACAAAAACTAAATTGGGCAACAGTGAAACCAAATCTGCTGTAGAAACTTTAGTCGGAGAAAAACTTGCCGAACATCTCGAAGAAAATCCGTCTATTGGTAAAAGAATAATCGAAAAATGCATGCGTGCTGCTGAAGCCAGGGAAGCTGCAAGGAAAGCTCGGGATTTGGCCCGCAGAAAAAATGCGCTCGACAATATGAATCTTCCGGGTAAACTTGCAGATTGTTCGATCACCGATCCTGAGCACTGCGAGATCTACATTGTTGAGGGGGATTCCGCGGGCGGTTCCGCTAAGCAGGGAAGAGACAGAAGATTCCAGGCGATTCTTCCTCTGAGAGGAAAAATCTTAAACGTTGAAAAAGCCAAGCTGAATAAAATTCTTGAGAACAATGAAATCAAAGCATTGATATCGGCGATCGGCGCCGGGCTTGGACCCGATTTTGATC
>Ga0105100_10002286_pt1 | contig 11197 bp, 11 predicted proteins | sample PPLLak12cMay2015_2_FD_87033 | JGI IMG/M metagenome (GOLD analysis project Ga0105100, IMG submission 87033) | Freshwater sediment microbial communities from Prairie Pothole Lake near Jamestown, North Dakota, USA - PPLs Lake P8 Core (1) Depth... | ecosystem: Environmental > Aquatic > Freshwater >... | reverse complement strand
CAATGTGCAGTCGCTTGGCGATCTGGAAGCGGGAGATAAGGCGCAAGCCAGCCAGAATCTGATCGTCAATGTGACCACCAACCCCGGCGCGTACCCGATGAGAGTCACGTTCTCGTACTTGAACGATAAGGGCGAAGTGATCAACGATGAGCAGGTGATCACACTGCTGGTGTACAGCCTGCCGAACGTGGACGTCAGTTTCTACCGGCCGCCCGATCCATTTTTTGTGGGGCAACCGGGAGCGCTGCCGCTCCAGGTTGTGAATCTTGGGAAGCGCCTGTCGGTGCTGGGGACGATGAAAGTCTCCTCAGCGAATGGAATGATCGAAAACGGGACCAGCCTGATCGGGTCGCTGGACGCGGGCGGCTATTTCACCCTCGATTCCACGTTGATCCCCGAACAATCCGGTACGATGGATCTTGAGATCACCATCGACTATACCGATGACTTCAACCAGGCGCGCACGATTACCCGTACGCTCGAGATCGAAGTGATGGAAGGTTTTGAAGAGCCGATCGTTGATCCCAGCCTGGATCCCGGTATGGAGGGCGGCGAAGGTATGCCAATTGTCAGTGAAGAGACGACGCTGCAAAAGATCTGGCGTTTCGTCCTTGGATTATTCGGCCTGGATAGTGCACCGCCCTCGAATAGTGACCCCGGCGGTGGAATCATCGAGCCTGCAGAACCCCTGCAGGGACCAAAACCCGGCAGCGGGAAAGGCTAAACCCTGCTCACTGCGCCGTCCCCGGCGCAGCATTTACATGCAACACGCCGCCGGGGACGGCGGCGTGAGCGAGTTGTTAAGGATGAAATTTCTCGACCTGATCCGTCTCATTCTCGGAAACCTCAGCCGCCGTAAAGCGCGCGTGGGGTTGACCGCGATCGGCGTGGTGATCGGTACTGCGGCGGTCGTGATCCTTGTCTCACTCGCGATCGGGTTGCAGAGAAACGCCAATGAACAGTTATTCGGCATCGGGGATCTGACCCAGATCCAGGTGAACCCGGCCTATGGCATGGAGGGAGGACCCATTCAAGTGCAGGTAGGTGGCGGGGGAGGTGGTGGCGGCCAGCCGGACCAGCCGCGTCTGCTAACCAATTCTGCGCTGGATGAACTGCGCGCCATCCCGGGTGTCGTGTCTGTGATCCCGCGTGAGTATTTGATGACCGGCGTCATCATCAAATATCAGAAGCTGGAAGCCGGCGTGAACATTATCGGTATCGATACAGAGGATCTTTCCAATCTGGGCGTGGAGGCCAGCCAGGGAGAGACCACGTTGAGTCGCGGCAATGTGGTGATCGGAGTGATGGTGCCGATCAATTTTTACGATCCGCGCATGCGGCCCGGGCAGGAACCGCCTCCGCCGCCCGACCTGTTGGGGCAGCAAATCCAGATGGTCGTCACGAAATGGGATGCGGAAGGAAACGAAACTCGCAAGAATTTCAGCCTGCGCGTAACGGGCATTTTGAAGGAGACACGCGGCGAATCGGATTGGACGATTTATTTTCCCCTCGATCAGATCAAGACGCTCAACGAGTGGGCGCAGGGCCGGCGCATCAATTACAACAAGGAAGGCTATAGCCAGGTGATCGTCAAAGTGCAGGATGTGGATCAGGTGCTGGATGTCTCTGAGCAGATCACAGAGATGGGCTTTCAGGCCTTCACACCACAATCTTTTGTGCAGGGCATCAATAACTTTTACGTCATCCTGCAAGTGATCTTCGGGGGAGTTGGGGCCATTGCCCTGCTGGTCGCGGCGATCGGTATTGCCAATACGATGGCCATGTCCATCCTGGAACGTACGCGTGAGATCGGGCTGATGAAAGCCGTGGGAGCAACCAACCGGGATGTACTGGCGATCTTCCTGGGCGAGGCGGCGGGCATCGGTTTTCTCGGCGGGTTGGGCGGTGTGATCATCGGCTGGCTGGCAGGACAGGGGATCAACGTGATTGCCATTGTTTATCTGGCAAACCAGGCCTCCCAGCAGGGAGGGCCGCCGCCCAGCATTGCGGTGTACACTCCTTTCTGGCTGCCACTGTTTGCGCTCATCTTTTCCACGTTCATTGGGATGCTTTCGGGCTTGTATCCGGCGCTGCGCGCCGCGACCATGATCCCGGTACTTGCATTGAAGTACGAGTAAGAGATTCTGGTTTCGTTCATTGTCAGGGTGAGAACATTTGAATGTTCTCACCCTGATTTTTTTAATGCTTGAATAGGGAATCACCCGAATCAGTAGGAACATCCCCCATTGATACGAGCATGGCTCACTTTTATAGTTGATAGTACCTATCAAGAAGTTGAATGCTTCTCGAATGGTAATTCTAGTAAACGATTAAGAATAAGGAGAGAAAAATGAACAAGTACCAGAACATCCTGGAAGGGAAATGGAAACAGTTGCGGGGCGAGATCCGCGAACGCTGGGGCGAACTTACCGATGACGAGCTGGATCAGATCGCCGGAAAAGCCGACAAACTGTCTGGCATGCTGCAGGAGAAGTATGGCTATACCCAGATGGAAGCCGAGCGCCAGGTGGATGAATTCCTGCAGGATTGGGAAGTGCGCCACCCGATGTAGGGTTCGATATTCTGAAGATTTGCCAGAGGAAAGCCCGATCAAATCTACCTCTGGCAACTTAATAAAAAAGGAGAAAATACATGAGTACCATTCTATTGATTGTCTTGGTTCTGTTACTGTTGGGAGCATTACCGGTCTGGCCGTATAGCCGGAGCTGGGGTTATGGTGGCAGCGGCCTGGTTGGCTTCCTGGTGCTGCTCGTGATCCTGCGTATCCTGTTCAATTGGTTCTAAGCAGGACCCCATCTCACTAATGATCTTGGTGAGCGTAGCGATTGAGACCGACTCTGCCCTCCGGGCAGAGTTTGATTTCCAGACTGGACGCTCGCGCCCGGCGTGAAGTTAGACCCAATCGGTCGCTACGCTCACCATCACCCGCTGGCTGTTTCCAATCCGGGTGCGGATCCCTACCCGGGAGGCTGTTTCCAATGGGAGCCTCCAGAAAGATGAAGGTGTATGTACGATGTTAAGAAAATGGTTTGTCTTGATCGTGTGCAGTGGGTTGATTCTCGCGGCCTGTGTCCCTGGCGCAGAACCTGCCATCACTCAGATAGCACCTACGCTGGAAGGGGCCATACCGCCTGAAGTTGCCCTTGAGATTCAGAATCGAATTAGTGAACAATTGGGGGTTCCCGTCGAGAGTATCCAGATCGAAACGATAGAAAAGATGGATTGGCCAAATGGCTGTCTGGGCTTACCCGAACCCGGGGAAACCTGTACGCAGGCGATCACCCCCGGCTGGCTCGTGGCCTTCAGTGTAGATGGCCAACGATACAGATTTCGTGTGAACGAGACCGGGACGGTTATTCGGCGAGAGCCATGAAGTCAGGATCTTCATCTGAAAAAGTACTGGCGTGGACCACAGGTCAGGTTGTCCTTGCAACAATATTTGTGGTCTGCGTCTTTTTAACTTTCTGGTTATTGTACAGGCTGCGCATCCTGATATTTCTTTTGTTTGCGGCCATTGTGATCGGAATCGCGATCCGCCCGGGGGTGGAGTGGCTTCAGCGACGCGGGATATCCCGCGTTATGGGAATTATCATAATTTATACCCTGATCGCCAGCCTCGTGGTCGGGTTTCTGGTCCTGACGCTTCCATTAATTGCTGATCAAAGTACGGAGCTCTCCCGGAATCTACCTCAATATTATGCAGAGATGCGCGGGGCCCTGGTGGGCTCCGATAATCGTTTGTTGCAAAACATTGGTCTGCGAATCCCATCCCGGCTAACCCTTTTTTTGAGCAGGGGTCCTGCTACTGAGGGAGAGCTGCTTGGTCAGGTAACGCAAACTGTCCTTTATGCCAACCTGGGGATAAAAGGATTATTGAGCATACTGGCAGTTTTTCTGCTTGCCTATTATTGGGCTCAGGAAAGCAGTCTTATTATCCGAACGTTGCTTCGTCTGGTGCCTCTGGATCGAAGACACAAGATCCAGGAATTCTTCTATCTGGCAGAAGGAAAGATCGGAGGTTATATCCGAGGTCAGGCAATCCTCTCTTTTGTTGTAGGTGTGGCCGCTTTTGTTTTTTATACATTGATCGGACTCCCATACACATTGGTATTGGCCATACTTGCCGGTGTTATGGAAATGATCCCCGTTTTTGGTCCCGCTCTTGGGGCAGTTCCGGCTCTCCTGGTGGCGCTGTCCACAGATTCTGGAAAAGCTGTCTGGGTCCTGGTGGCGACAGGCGTGATCCAGGCGATGGAGAATATCTGGCTGGTTCCGCGTATCATGAAGAATTCGATGGGTGTTAATCCGATCATCATCTTATTATCGCTGGTGGCTTTCGGCTCTGTCTTTGGTTTTGCAGGCGCACTACTGGCATTGCCCCTGGCGGCAATTATTCAATTGATTTTTGACCGTATTTTGATCCCCACAGACAGCCCTAACGGGCAATTCTCAGAAAAAGAAGCCGATGTACTGTCATTGATAGATGAAAGTAACCGGTTGATGCAGATTTTTGATGAAACATCCAATGATAAAGACTCCCTGCTTAAGGAGATATCAGAATCGGACCGGCTGGAAATCAAAGCCATCTCGGAGGAGCTGGGTCAGGTCCTGCAAACACTAAAAAATGAAGGTGACGTCATATGACGAGGGTGATCAGGTATACCGTTATTGTCGTCATTACCCTGGTGGCTGTATTGTTGTTGTGGCAATTCAGCGTTGCCATTGTCTTGTTTCTTTTGTCACTGGCCGTTGCGGCTGCCTTACGGCCGCTCATTAACAGCCTGATGGCGAAAAACATTTCGAAACGGCTTGCGTTAGGGATCGTCTATTTTCTAATGGTGGGTTCAATTGCTGGCTCCCTGTTGTTGATCGGCCCGCCTTTTCTGGAGGAACTGCAAAGAGCCAGTGATGATTTTGTTGCCAGTTATGAGCGCGCGAAAACAGAATGGCCGGTCAGCGGGACTTTGTTTCAGCAGGCACTGGCAGAACAACTGCCTCCTTCTTCTGAATTGTATGAAGCACTGATAAGCGAGGAGGGGATTCCCGCCCTGCAGGGGGTTGTTGGATTTGCGCAAAATTTTTTCTCGCTGCTGGGCCGCCTCGTGATCGTCATCGTTCTAAGCCTTTACTGGAGTGCAGATCAATTGAGATTTGAGCGTTTGGGCCTTTCCCTCCTGCCGGTTGAATATCACTCTAAGGCTCTTCACGCCTGGCGTTCCATCGAAGCTGGAGTGGGCGCCTATCTTCGAAGCGAAATCGCGCAAAGTGTTCTTGCAGGATTGCTCCTGTGGGTAATCTACTGGGCCTTGGGCATACGATACCCCATCCTTCTGGCATTGTGGGGGGCTACTGTGAGACTCATCCCGTGGTTTGGAGCTTTGATTGCTGTTCTTCCTGCATTGTTCATTGTGATGGGAAGTTCACCGGCATTGGGCCTCGTGGCAATCGCAGCGACAATTACTGTTTTATTCCTTTTGAAGGAAGTGATCGAACCACGTGTCTTCCACAGGCATAAATACAGCTCATTGCTGATTGTTTTGTTTGTGATCGGCCTGGCAGAAGCCTTTGGGTTTATCGGGGTGATATTGGCGCCACCCTTTGCAGTGGCTGTCCAAATCCTGTTTCGTCAGCTCTACCCTTTCCCTTCATCCATGTTCTCCCAGGAGATATCAGAAAAGGTTACGAATATAAGAACACGCCTCCTGCAGTTGAAGAGGCGCATACAAACTCATACCAATCGCAAGAACAGGCTTTTGATCAACCGCATCTATTACCTGGTGAAGCGAACCGCGGATTATCTTCAGGAGTATTAACTCTCCATTTTCCGCCTGAGGAGAAGCCAGTCGACCATGAAGAGCCCTACACCAATGATTGTAATTCCCAGAAAAATCACCCCGGGGACGGAATATCCACGCAGCATAACATCCTGTAACATGCGAATGCCATAGGTGGCAGGCAGTGACCATGCCAGCGCAGTGATTGGTTCCCGCATCAGGCGCAGGTCCAGAAAAAATCCGCTAAAGAAAATGCTTGCCAGAAGCAATAACATCGAGTATTGAACGGCCTGGGTATCGGTTTCTGAGATCAGAGAGATGAGGAATCCCACCCCAAGGGAGGTAAAAAGCAATATTACCATAGCCAATGCATAGTCCTGCCAGTGGCCCAGCATGGGAATCTTCAGCAGCCAGACGGCCAGGGCAGTAATCACGCTGGCAAGGATAATTTCAAGGAACAGGTAACTAAGATATTTTCCCACCAAAGTTTCAAAGGCGGTGATGGGAGCCACTCTGAACAATTCCATGATTCCGGAATTTCTTTCCCGAACAATGGACAGCGCCGCAAAAGTTATCGATAAATGCTGGAGCAGCAGAACGATCACCGAGGGGGCAAAGAAGCCCGTTACAGTAAATTGGATACTGGACAGCCCGTGGGTCTCGACTGCGAATGGATTGATCAAAACGCCGGAAGCCAGCGAACGAAATGTGGTCAGGTTTTCATGCAGGTCAGTGAGGTCCGTCTCAAGCTCGGTAACTTGCGTTGTGTTCGCGTCCCCCGGCGGCATGGCCTGCCGCAGGGCCTGTGTCTTTGTGATCGCGGTCTCCAGACCGCTTTGCAGGGAGCCGGAGTCTTCCTGGCCCTGCTCAGTGACAGTCTGCAAAATTTGACGATTGACCTCGTTCACATAAATGTTCGCTATGGTTTGAATATACCCGATCTGGAACGGGTCCACCTCATTATGATAGACCTGAAGCTTTGCCTGTTGATTGTTTTGAATGCTCTCGAACGGCGCATCCGGTATGACAATGACCAGGTCGGTTTGATTACGAGCCAGCCTGGACAATGCCAGCTCTTTATCCGTCTCTACCCCCTGGTCAACGATGGTTGGGCTGTATGAGTCGGTAAATAGCTTCATTTCCTCCTGAAACGCATTTGGGTTGGTGGTGACAAACGTTGTTCTTAAAGCACGGTTCTGGTCAGGATAGGCCAGTCCGAATAGAAACATAATTAAAAATGGTCCCAATACCAGGGTCAAAATGAGCCGGGGCTGGCGCAGAATTCCGGTCAGTTCCTTGCCCATGAACGAGGAAATGCGGATCAGGAACTTAAACATGCGCGGCCTCCGTTTCAATTATTTTGACAAAAATGTCATCAAACGGAGGAGACTTCTCTTCAATCGTTTCGACAGTCAACCCTTGTGCCCGGCACCATTCCATGAGTGAGGGAATAGCCGAGTTTGCTTCATCAACAATGACATCAGTTTCCTGGTCATCGATCACCTGTACCCTGCCATGCACAAAAGGCAGGCTTTCCAATTGAATGCGTTGTTCGTGACGCATTCCTTCCGTCGTTCTGATTCCGACCACATCTCCACCGTATGCCCTCCTGCGCAGCCCATCCGGCGTCTCGATCATCAGTAGTTTTCCCTCATACATCACCCCAACCAGGTCGCAATAGGCCGCCTCTCCCACATATTGTGTCGTGACAAATAATGTGTGGCCCTCTGCCTGCAGTTCCTTGAAATAATCCCAAAACTTCCGGCGCAGGATCGGGTCAATTCCGGCAGTGGGCTCATCCAGGAAAATCAATTCCGGGTTGTGCACCAGCGTGGCCGCCAGGTTGAGGCGTCTCTTCATCCCTCCAGAGAGGTCCCTGGTTAGTTTATATTTGTCTCCCGATAACTCCACGAAATCGAGCAATCTGTTCAAACGACCGCGCCGGAACGGACTTACGCCATAAAAGGACGCTGCAAAATTCAAGTTTTCCCAAACGGTCAGTTCCGGATATAAAACAAACTGTTGAATTAGATAGCCGATCCTCTCGCGGTCGGACTTCGTAAAATCGATGGGATTTTTGCGAAGCACACTCAACCGACCGGAGGTCGGCTCATAAACCCCGGTCAATAAGCGAACCGTCGTCGTTTTTCCACAGCCACTTGGCCCAATAAAACCAAAGATCGTGCCTCGCGGGATTTGCATCGTTAGAGAATTTACCGCGATCTCATCCCCAAACTTTTTGGTTAAACCCTCCGTGGTAATAACGTCCATGGTCGATTGATTATTGTTTTTAGAGTTCATTTGATCCTGTCTAAACCATTTCGAATAATACGCGCCGGTATCGGCGATGGGATTTGATTCACCGCCGATACCGGCATTATTGAAGGCACTATCCAGTTGGCCGTATTTGTCCAGGGCTGCGTTGACCAGTGCCTGACAACCAGCCTGGCCCCCTCCCTTGCATAGAACTGACATGCCGCGAATCCAATCCCTGAACCACCGCCTGTCACCATTGCAGCTTTTCCATTAAGGTAGGGCATGTTACTGTCTGGCTACTGCGCCTCCATGTTAACGTGGCTTTCGGCGATCTGCGTCAGCTTTTCATTCGCCGTGGACTCTTCATCGAGAGTCTGCTGGAGCAGACGGGCTGCATTGTTATAGCCCATCCGTTCCGCCCAGGCGCGGGCTGTGCCATAACTCGCAATTTCGTAATGCTCCACCTTTTGAGCCGCCGCGATCAAACCGGCATCCAATACATCCGGTTCCACATCTTCCTTCAAAAGTTCATTGCCTTCCTCGACCAGCCCTTCCATGCCGACGCATTTCTTGCCGCGCGGAGAACCCTCCAGTTCAGAGAAGATGCGCTCGATGCGCTCCACATGTTCCTCGGTCTGCCCAAGGTGCTCCTCGAACGCCTTTCGCAGGTCAGTCGATTGAGCCGCCTTTGCCATTTTAGGCAGGGCCTTTACCAGTTGCTTTTCCGCGCTGTAGAGATCCTTCAACAGATCCATATAGAGATCTTCGAGAGTTGCCATTTTTGAAGCCATACCACTACCTCCTGATTTAAATAGTTGAAATTTCCTGATTTGTGCCCGGATTTTACATTTCGCCAGATTGATAAACAATGGGGGATGCTTTCGGAAGCTCAGTAGGGCTTTCCCTATTTGAGCAGTTGCATATGCATTCAATTACCTGCTTGCTTTTTTTATGGTTTCCCGGTGAGGGATTCCTTTTTCGGCACGTTCCTGTTCTGTAATCTTCACCATATCCGGGTCGGGCACGATCTTCGAACCATACTTGTTTGCATACACTTGCGTGAACTCGGCGCCGAAGAAGAGGATCTGGGCCGAGTAATAGATCCAGATCAATAGGATGGCGAGCGACCCGGCCCCGCCGAACGTGTTCCCCACCTCACTGCGCCCCAGATAAAACCCGATCAGGAACTTACCAAGACTAAAGAGAGCAGATGTCACCATCGCGCCCAACCAGACATCTTTCCACGCAATATCCACTTCCGGCAGGAATTTAAAGATCATGGCAAAGAGAAACGTGACCACGGCAAAGGAGATAACAAAGTTGATCAGTTCGAGCCAAAAATCCGCCAGCGGCCAGCGGGCGCCGATATATTCGCCCAGCGCGCTCAGCGCCGCGCTGATCACCAGTGATGCCAGCAGAAGAAATCCGATGCCAAGCACCAGGGTAAAGGATAAAAGCCGGTCGACGATGAAGCGTTTAATGCCATCCAGGAACCCCCTGGCTGGTTTCGGCTTGACCTCCCAGATGGTGTTCAGGGAGTTTTGTAACTCACCAAATACACCCAGCGCGCCAAATAGCAATGTCACTGCGCCGATCGCCGTTGCGACCAGGCCGGTCACCGGTTTGCTGGCGCTTTCGATCATTCCCTGCACGAATTCGCGTCCTTCAGCTCCCAACAAATCCTCCACTTGAGCCATGGTCTGGTTTTGCGCCGCCTCATGTCCGCCAAGCAGCCCGGCAATGGCAATGACCAGCACAAGGAGAGGGGCAAGCGAAAAGGTGGTGTAGTAGGCGAGGGCCGCGGCCAGCCTGGTGGCGCTGTCCTCGCGCCATTCACGAAACGTCTCCTGGAACAAGCCGAGCATTTAGGCCTCCTCCTTTACCAAGTTCTCACTCTCCAACAGAGGTAACAACTCACCTTCGAAAAATTTGAGGAAGCCTTCCTGATCGGGTCCGACCTGATGGATGTAGACATGATCGTAACCATTTTCCTGCATGGATCGGATGGCTTGTAGATATGGATCAGGGTCCGGGCCGAGGATCGTATCTTCGGGGATTTTCGGTTCTCCCATGGCGTCGACGACATCCTCGAAGTGCCCGGGCGTGGGCAGGTCTGAATGCAGCGAGCCGGACACCTCCGAGGTGGGCCACCAGTGTTTTACGGTCCTGCTCGCCTCTTCCGTGGAGGAGGCCCAGCAAACCTTGATCATCCCGAAGCGGGGCTTGTCTGAGCCTCCCGCCTTCTTGAAAGCGCCTACAATTTCATTCCCGGGCGTTGTGCTGATCAAGCCATCTGAGATTTCGGCAGCCAGTTCAGCCGACTCCGGGCCGGAGGCGGCTATGTAAATGGGAGGCAGTCTTTCAGGGAGTGTATAAATCCGGGCATCCCGCACCGTAAAATAGGTTCCGTCAAACGAATACTCCTCGCCTCTCCATAGTTCCCTGATCACCTGAATCGCTTCAGACAGCATTTCCTGACGAGTTTCGATGCGGGGCCACGGATCACCCAAAATATGTTCATTTAGATATTCGCCGGTCCCCAGCCCCAGAAAAAAGCGATTCGGCATCATAGCCGCGACGGTCGCCGCGGCCTGAGCGACCAACGCGGGATGGATGCGCAGTATTGGACACGTAACGCCAGTCCCTACGCTAATGGATTCCGTGGCGTGAGCGATGCCGCCCAGGACGCTCCAGACAAATGAACTCTCTCCCTGCTGGCTGACCCAGGGATGGAAGTGGTCTGAGATCAACAAGAATCGAAACCCCGATTCTTCTGCCAAACGAGCATGGTCAACCAATTCGTTCGGCCGATGTTCTTCGCTTGATAATGCATAACCTAATTCGATCAAGGCATCCTTCCTTTCTTATTTCGGGAAATGACGGGCAAATGTGGTTCGGGCTGGCGAATCACTCGCCAGCCCGAACATTGACCGGTCGGCTGCTCCCTGCCTTTTGAAAAAGAAAAATGGAGCAGGGAGCCTGACCAGGAATATTTATTTGGCAGGTACACTCTTTCGGTCTATCTGGCGACAATTGTTATGGCCCACTATAGCTTTGCCGTTCCTATCTTTCAATTCAGGATATGCCTGCAAACGTAGTAGGAAATTGATCTGAGACAATAGGGCATTCCCCTAATGCCTGTAGGT
>Ga0105100_10002285_pt1 | contig 11205 bp, 9 predicted proteins | sample PPLLak12cMay2015_2_FD_87033 | JGI IMG/M metagenome (GOLD analysis project Ga0105100, IMG submission 87033) | Freshwater sediment microbial communities from Prairie Pothole Lake near Jamestown, North Dakota, USA - PPLs Lake P8 Core (1) Depth... | ecosystem: Environmental > Aquatic > Freshwater >... | reverse complement strand
GAAAAGATCCGCCCTTCCCGGTCCTCTGATCGCTCCTCCTGTGTCCTGGTTCAGAACAAATCGGGAAAAATTCTCCCAGGAGACAATCTCACCCCTGTCGTTCACTTTGGGCTTCTGCGTCTTTCTCCACCCTATCGCTCCGGCCGGGAAAAGCCGATAATCCAGGGCCAACGTCCTTCCCGGAGTGATGGGAGTGTTGATGTTGCCGAGCAGGGGGCCCTGTCCCAGATCGCGGAAGAAAACGTAGGATGGATTATAGTTCAGAGCCTCTTCAACCATCTCCAGCCGTTCTGCAAGGATCCGGCGAATCGCCTGCATGGACATCTCCTGGCTGGTGATCAGCCCTCGCTCCAAGAGGTAGCGTCCGATCGGGCGATAAGGAAGTCCGTTTTTTTCCGAATTCCCGACGCGAGTAGATTTGCCGTCTCCGAGATCCAGCCGGCCGGATCCCTGGATCTGCAGAAAGACGACATCCACCGGGTCCTTGAGCCAGGCCAGTTCCAAACCCTTCCCTTCCAGGGCCCTGCCCTGTGCGATCTGCTGCCTTGAGTAATAGGGGATAACGCTTTTTCCGCCGATACGAGCGATAATGCTTTTCCCCTTGAACTCCTCGCTAAAAAGAGAAAGGTCAATCTTGATGAGGTCGTCGGGTCTCCGGTAGATTGCGTACTTGAAGGTACTGTCAGGCCTTAACCTGCCTTGGAGGATCGGTTCGAAATATCCGGTGAAAAGCACCTGCCCGTCTCGACCGGCGGCCTTGTAGACGAGAAAGTCCTTCCTGACCCTTTCATTCAACTCGTTTGGCCCTGAAGCATTCCTGATCGTTTCGAGGAGAGCGGTTTGGCTTTCCATCACTTGTCTGGATGTGTATCGGTGGGGACCATAGACAAACGCTTGCTCCGGACTCAGTCTGGCGAAATACTGCAGATTTCTTTCAAGAGCTTCCCGCAAGGAATTCAAATCCATGTCGTCTTCAAAACGAGGATAAAACCAGCGCACGGGCATGAGCGCTTGCTCCGGTCTGTCAGCCTCCTTGACGGGAGGAGGATAGCAAGCGGTGAGAAGAGACAAGGCCAGCACAACGACCACGATCAGGGTTTGGCTTTTGTAAGACCTGGGCATGGATGGCTCCTTTCCCGATGGAACTAACCCTTTACGAATGAAGGATTTTTGTCTTCATCCTATTGTAGCGTCTCAATTTTTGCTTGTCATCTCGACCCCTTCGAGCGCCTCAGGATAAACTCCGGGAGAGATCTTGATAGCCTTTGAGTGTCGCAAGATTTCTCGCATTCGCTCGAAATGACATCGTTGGAGATGGATTGCTGAGACAGCACACTAGCCTTGATGCTTTAGCCGCACAACACAAAACTGACCTATGACTGTGTCACAAGCGACTTCGAGTGTGGTTTTTTTGCCATTTCCAGCCTTTTATCGGAACTTCTTTCTGAGATAGCTCAAATAAATTTTCATTGTGATTCTGAAAGGTTATATTGCATTTATAAACAATTTTCTTTGTTTTCCAAGACCTGGCATGATGATTGCTGTTGATTGTGGTGATTGTATATTCCTGAACAAAAGGAGTCGAGGTGGATTACAGGCAGCGAACCATAAAGGATGAAACAAGTTGTACCGGCATAGGGCTCCATTCAGGACATCCGGTCAACCTGACAATCAAACCCGCCCCGGCGGATACCGGTATCACTTTCATTCGAAAGGACCTGCCTTCCCGGCCCGAAATAAAGGCCGCTTTCGAGAATGTTGTTGATACAACCTTGTCCACCACTCTCGGTTCCAACGGCTTCAGGGTGTCAACCGTGGAACATCTCATGGCCGCCTTTTTCGGGTTGGGTATTGACAATGCCCGGGTCGAGGTGGACGGTCCCGAAGTTCCCATCATGGACGGCAGCGCAGCTCCTTTCATTTTTCTGCTTCGCTCTGCAGGCATTCGAGAACAGAAAAGCCCAAAACGTTTCGTTGTCATCAAACGACCTTTTGAGATCCGCGAGGGTGGACGCTCGGTGCGCATCAACCCTTCCAAGGAACTCAAGGTCTCCTATGCCATCGGTTTCAACCATCCTCTGCTGCGGGACCAGAGCTTTGAGCTTCACTTCTCCGGAAAGGACTTTGTCAAGGAGATCAGCAGGGCGAGGACCTTCGGTTTCCTGCGGGACATTCAGACCCTGAGAGAGAACGGCCTGGCTCTTGGTGGTTCTCTGGACAACGCCATTGTGATCGATGACTTCCGAATCCTCAACGAAGACGGATTGAGGTACAAAGACGAATTTGTGCGGCACAAGATCCTGGATTTCCTCGGCGACCTCGCGATTTTGGGTTGCACGGTGATCGGCCATTTTATAGTTAAGAAGTCAGGGCATGCCCTGAATCACCAGCTCCTCAAAAAATTGATTCATTCGGAAAAAACCTGGGAGGATCTGGCCATCACCAGCCCCGAGCAGGGGGCCGGCGAGAGATTCACCGTCCCGGTTTTTGGTTTTTCCGATCCCCTTCACGCCTAACAAGCTCGGAGTCCCTTCCGCAAGCCCCCGCTTTAGAGCCTTGAAGTAAAACTTCTTCGCATGATGCAAAGATGTTTTTAGCCCGAACCGGGCTCAAGCGAAGCTTGGTCTCGGCCAGAGGCCTGCATTGGGGGATATTGATTGCATTTCCCGGCTCTCTCCGATAATATCCCATCTAGTCAGAATTCTTTAAGTTTTCTCCTTATGCTCGAATGAATGATCCCCCTGGGAAGAAGGGTTTTCGGTTTAGATCCATGAGAGGGCTGAAAAGCTTGCTGTTGATCATGTTCCTTTGGGCTGCCTGGGCCGGGCCGGCCATGGCAAAGGACGCCTATTTGTCGGACTTTGTCGTCACCAACACCCGGGATCACCTCCTGGTTTACTTCACGGTCAACAACTGTTTTACCCCGGAAATGAACAATGCCATTGAGAGTGGTATTGAGACCTCGTTCACATTCTTTGTTCAGCTGCATGAAAACAGGGACCTGATCTGGGACAGGAAGATTGCCGATCTGGAAGTCAACCACAGCATCAAGTATGACAGCCTGAAGAAAGTTTATTCCGTGAGGTTTTCGGAAGACAATAACAGGGAGGTCACTGCGAGGACCTTTGAAGAGGCCAAGAAGCTGATGGCAGAGGTCGTGGCCCTGAAGGTCGTTCCCATGCATCAACTGAAAAAAGGAAAGCGCTATCAACTGCAGATGATGGCCCAGCTGGACAAGATAAGGCTCCCCTTCTACCTTCATTACGTGCTTTTTTTCTTGTCCCTCTGGGATTTTGAAACCGACTGGTACGCTGTAGACTTCAGGTATTGAGGTTCATGAAGGCCTATCTGGAAGCTGAAAAACAGGATTTGAGGAGGCGGCGAAGAGAAAGGATTATCATCGCCTGCCTGGTGGTTCTGATCCCCATCATCGCCTATCTGGGGATAAAAGTCCTCGATCTTGGACTCGACCTCCCGATCGCCAACAGCATCCTTATTTTTGTCCTCATCGATATCAATGTCATCCTTCTTCTCCTGCTGATCTATCTGACCATGAGGAACCTGGTCAAACTGGTTTTCGAAAGAAGGAAAAAGCTCATGGGAGCCAAGCTGAGGACAAAGCTGGTCATGGCCTTCATCACCCTTTCTCTCCTGCCGACCGTCATTTTGTTCTTTGTTTCAGTTCAGTTCATTTCAACCTCCATTGAGTACTGGTTCAACATCCCCATGGAGAGATCGCTCAGGAGTTCCCTTGAAGTCGGACAAAGCTTTTACAGCCGAGTGGTGGATGAACTGCTTTCTCACGGGAACACGCTCGCCCGCCTTATCAGCTACCACGGCTACACGCTCATGTCCCGCAACGAGGAGGTGGACAAACTCATCGGTGAGAAACGGGTCGAGTACCAGCTGGGCTCCATTCGAGTGTTTTCCCAGAACATGCAGCAGCGGGCCGTTTCCCAGGACGAGAAGCTCGACCTGAGCCCGTTCAAGGGGCCCGGGGCCGATGTCTTGAGGAAGAGCTTTGAAAAAGGGACGGATGCCCATGAAATCCAGACCTCCTCGCACGGCCAACTGGTCAGCGGCATCGTCCCCATTTTCTCCAGAACCGAATCCAAGGCGGTCGTGGGGCTTGTGGTGACGCAGAAATTCATTCCCGGAGATCTCGTCAACCGGCTCAACGAAATCCCCGGCGGGCTTGACGAATTCAAGCAGTTCAAACTGCTCAAGAGGCCGTTTAAGACTTTCCATCTCATCACCCTGTCCATCGTGACGCTGCTGATCATCTTCGCTTCCGTGTGGTTCGGCCTTTACCTTTCCAAAGGGATTACCGTGCCTATTCAGGAGTTGGCGGAAGGAACCCATCGGATAGCCTCGGGGGACTACGATGTCTTCATTGCCCTCCCTGCTGAGGACGAAATGGGAGTTCTGGTCAACTCCTTCAACCAGATGACGATGGATCTCAAGAACAGCAAATTGCAGTTGGAGGAAACCAACAGGGAACTGGTCCGGAGCAACGTGGAGATCGAACAGCGGCGTCTCAATATGGAAATCGTCTTCGCCAATGTGGCTGCAGGAGTGATTTCTACCGATGCGGAGGGCAAAATCCTGACCTTCAACAAATCGGCCGAAAAGATGCTCAACCTCAAGGCTGACCAGATCGTGGGCAGAGACTACAAAGAGGTTCTTAACAGGGATTATCTCAGAATCATCAACGAGTTTTTCCAGGATCGTTATCTGGTCCGCAAAGGCTCCTTCAAACGGCAGATCAGCCTGACTGTGGGAAACAGGACCCTTCCGCTCCTCGTTTCTCTTAATGTGCTGCGGGACGACAAAGGCAAATCGCACGGCGTGGTCGCTGTGCTTGAAGATCTGTCCGAAATCGAGAAAGCTCAACGAATGGCAGCCTGGCGAGAGGTGGCCAGGCGCATCGCCCATGAGGTCAAAAACCCTCTCACCCCTATTCAGCTTTCCGCGCAGAGGCTCCAGAGAAAGTATGGCGCAACCCTGGCCAAAGACGACAGCAAAGTTTTTGAAGAGTGCACGACCATGATTGTCGATCAGGTGGAGGGATTGAAGCGTCTGGTCAACGAATTCTCAAGTTACGCGCGCCTCCCTGCCCCGAACCTGAGCCTCAACGACCTCAAGCAGATTATCCAGGAGTCCGTCAACGTTTACAAAGAGGCCCAGAAAGCGGTCACCATCGTGTTTCACGATGCGGCGGAGGTGCCTGAGATCAAAGTGGACCGGGAACAGATGAAACGGGTCATGATCAATCTCCTCGACAATGCGCTGGATGCGATTGACGGGAGAGGCCGGATCACCATTGGGCTCTCTTATGACCAAGACCTGCAGATCGTCATCCTTGAGGTCGCGGACAACGGCAAAGGGATCCCCCCCGAGCACAAGGCCAGGGTGTTTGAGCCTTACTTTTCTACCAAGAAGCACGGTACCGGGCTCGGGCTGGCCATTGTCAACAACATCATCAATGACCACAACGGCTCTATCCGGGTTCAGGATGAGGACCCTCAGGGCACCCGGTTCATCATCGAACTTCCTCTGAAGGTTTAGGGCGGGCCTCCCCGCTCCCGGAATGGGGGACGCCCTTAAGCAACTAAATAGTTCCAGGCGCCAGCCAATAGCTCTTTTCCTGCGCGAGGGCCTCGCCCCTTCGGACCGCATACCCGACGCCAGGGGGAGTCATTCGCACACTTCTTGCCACTTCCGTCATGGAGATCCCCAATTCTCTAACCGCCCAGAAACAGAATAAATCCCTTGCCCTCACCCGCTCTTGCTGTCTGCCTCTTGCAAAGATAACCCTCTCATCGATCTCGCAAACTCTTGCCACTCTCTTGGCAACCCTCTGCAAGGTGTACCCCCGTCTTCTCAGCTCCGCCTGTCGCGAGTAGTGCTCATCGGCCCTTGAGAGCACTTCATCCACGAATTCCGAATCTCCCAGAATTCTTTCGTCACTTTTGAGATGATATTTTCCGCCGGAACGACGGCTCTTGACCTCTGTCCAGCCCCCAAGGCTCCGGATGAGCCCTCCGCCTATGAGATCTTCCCGGTGCCCCTGGCTGATGCCGGCCTTCACATAGGAATGATAAGCTCTCCTTGCCTGGCCGACTCTTTTGCCGAAAAAGCCGAGAACGTAGTCCAGGTCCTGCCACGCTCTCTCCCTTTTTCCCATCAGAGCGCTATGACCGCAGTATGGGTAGGCGCCTAACTTCGTTAAACTTGTCACCGTTCGTGCCCGGACGGGATTCAGGTGGATGTACCGGACCAGATCCTTGAGGTATGCCTCCTCCTGGCAGGCTATGGATTTGTAGCGATTTTGAAAAAGGTAGCCGTGTCGATGGTACCGGTGATTAAAGCTCACCACATATCCTGTCAAAAGCCTTCTCATCACTGTTGCTAGAGGGACCAAGCCGGTCCTGATGAGAAAGTGGGCATGGTTAGGGAGAAGAGCCCAAGCATAACAGGTCGTCCGAGTTGTTTCCAGGAGGTCTCCCAGGCGCTTCAGAAAATCTTCTCGATCCGAATCGCTTCTGAAAATATTTCTGCGCTCCATGCCCCTGATAATGACATGGTGCAACACTCCTGGAGCATCAAGACGTGCGGATCTCGGCATGTCACCCAAGCTAGGCGGAGAGGAGGGCTGTTGTCAATTGAATTAGTTAAGGGCGTCCCTCACGGGATGATTTCCTTGACGCGGCCTACGACGCCACTGGACAGGCGAACCTTGATCCCATGGGGGTGGACCGCCGAACGGGTGAGAACATCCTGGACGATCCCTTCGGTGAGTTTTCCGGAACGCTGATCCTCTTTCTTGACCACTTTGACATGCGTTCCCTTTTTGACGGTTTTTCGATCTGTTCCGTTCATGCTCTTATCCACTGAAAAATCTTGTTTTGGCTGCTCTGATCGTCTATTTAATATAGATTGATCATAGCGAAATCTCAATACAAGTTTTTGCATATCCTTGGCGCAGCGCGACGGAATAGGCTTTATGACGGATTGGCCAAAGGTTCACGAAAAAACAACTCTTTCTCCAGCCATGATCCCTCTTGCCGGTCTATCCTATCTTTACGGCCTCGCTGTCAGGATCAGGACTCGAGTGTACGAAAATAGAAGGAAGAAGGAACTGCCCGGGTTCGTCCTGAGCATCGGAAATCTGACGGTGGGGGGAACGGGCAAAACTCCCGCAGCGGCCATGGTCGCAGATTGGGCACTCAAGGAAGGATACCGTCCGGCGATTCTGTCCAGGGGTTACGGCAGCCAGCACGGAGGCAAGACTTTCGAGGTGTCCGACGGACAACATCTCTTGTGCACTCCGGCGGAAGCAGGGGATGAACCTTATCTGCTTGCAAAGAATCTTCCGGGGGTTCCGGTGATCCTCTCCAAGACTCGCTATGAAGCGGGCCTCCTCGCCCAGGAGCGGCACGGCTCGAACTTTTTTATCCTGGACGATGGATTTCAGCACATGGGCCTCAAAAAAGACCTCGACCTGGTGTTGCTGGATGCGACCAGCCCATTCGGCAACATGCACCTTCTGCCCCGTGGCCCCCTGAGGGAACCGGTCGATCACCTGCGAAGGGCGGACATTTTCATCCTCACGCGGACGGGTCCTGGAACCAACCTCATCATGATGAACTACCTCAAGAAGAAGTTTGGGGGCAAGCCCGTGTTTCAGAGTGAGCACGTGCCGGAACGTCTCGTGCTTCCAAATCTTAACAACACCCATGCTCCCGACTTCATCCGAGGCAAACGGGTCGTGGCTTTTGCAGGAATCGCAAGACCCGAGGTTTTCAGAGAGACGATCCTCAAGCTCGGCGGTGAAATCACTCATTTCAGGAGCTTTCGAGACCATCATGTCTTTCTAGGATCCGAGTTCCAGAACCTGGTCGCTGAAAGACACAGACTCCGCGCCGATCTGCTTATCACAACCGAGAAGGACTATGTCCGCTTCGGGCAGCTGGCTCCGACGGACGACCACCTCGGCTATCTCACCATACGATTCCGGATCATCTCGGGGGCCGAGATTTTTTTCGACATGATCAGGGGGAAGGCCAAGGAAGCATGCTCGAGGTCATAGTCTACAGACTCCTCCGGCTCTTTGTGCGGATGGTGTCCTGCATCCCCCTCCCGGTGGTGCAGTTCACGGGGAAGATTTTGGGCGCCCTGGCCTTCCTGGTGCCCATGAGCAGGAAAAGAGTCGCGCTGGACAACCTGACACAAAGCTTTGGCCGTGATCTGACCGAACAACAGGCCAAGCGACTTCTCAGAAAAGTCTACATCCACTTTGGACAGATGTTCCTTGAACTCCCGCATGCCCTAAACCTCCGTCCCGGGAACCTTCACCGATATGTCGTGTTCGAGTCGGAAGAGCATTTTGTCGAAGCGTTGAAGAAAGAAAAAGGAGTCCTTGTTCTAACAGGGCACCTCGGCAACTGGGAGATGAAGTCCATCGCCGTGGCCGCGCGTTTCGGAAATTGTGCAGTGGTGGCAAGACCTATGGATTTTGAACCACTGGAGAAGCTGATGATCGACCTGCGGTCCATGTACGGTACCCAGATCATTCCCAAGCAACGGTCCATGAGAAAGCTGCTGACGAGTCTCAGAGCGAACAAAATGATCGGGATCCTTCTCGATCAGAACGTGGACTGGTATGAAGGGGTTTTCGTGGCTTTTTTCGGTCGGCCCGCTTGCACCAACAAGGGATTAGCTCTTGTTGCGTTGAAGACCGGGGCACCCGTTGTCCCCATCTTTTCGGCAAAAGCAAGAGACGGCCGGTATCGGATTAGCATCGGCAAGGAAGTCGATCTGATCCGGACTGGAGACAAGATCAGGGATGTGGAGGCGAACACGGCTCTTTTCACCAGCATCATCGAGCGCCAGGTCAGGCAGCACCCAGAACAGTATTTCTGGTTCCACAAACGGTGGAAGACGAAAAATTATTGTCCACTCCCGCCGGAGTATTTTTCATGAAGAAAGTTCGCGGGGCTCTGCCCATTGACAAATCCAAGATCCGAGGAATCCTCATCCGGGCCACGAACTGGGTAGGCGATGCCGTCATGAGTATGCCGGCGTTCGAGGCGGTGCGAGAGAACTTTCCGGAGTCCCATATTACCGTCCTTGCAAGACCATGGGTGGCCCCTCTGTACGAAACCCATCCTGCTGCAAACGAAGTAATTCCCTACAAACGAGGGTTTGGAGTCTTGAAAGACTCTTCTGAATTCCTCAGGGTTGTTCGAAGGACCCGCTCTCTTCACTTCGACATGGCGGTGCTCTTTCAGAACGCTTTCGAGGCTGCACTCATCGCACGCCTCGCCGGAATCAAAATCCGAGTCGGGTACAATACGGATGCGAGAGGCTTTCTTCTGTCCCATTCCGTTGTGAGAGGGACCGAGGTGCTCGAACGGCATCAGGTGGAATACTACCTCACATTTTTGAGGGCTCTCGGCTGGGATGCACCGACCAGGGACCCGGTGTTAAGAGCCGGTCCTGAGTCCGTCACCCGCGTGAGGTCTCTCCTGTCCGCCAAGGGAATCGAAGATCAGGATTTGCTTGTAGGACTGAGTCCCGGCGCAGCCTACGGCCCTGCAAAGCGATGGCCGGTTGAGCGATTTGCCGCCATTGGCGACCGAGCGATCAGGGAGTGGGGAGCTAAGGTGGTGGTCATCGGAACCGAAAAGGAGAGAGAGCTTGGAGAAACCCTGGTCTCCGCTGCAACACCGGGAGTGGTCAACCTCTGCGGCATGACCGGGCTTGGGGATGCTCTGGCGCTCATCAAACGATGCCGCTTGTTTGTGAGCAATGATTCAGGGTTGATGCATGTCGCAGCGGCTCTGAAGGTGCCGACAGTGGCCATCTTCGGGTCTACCGACTCCGTCGCCACAGGGCCCCGCGGCAAGAATACGCGGATTGTGAAGCAGGACATGGAATGCTCTCCCTGCTTGAAACCCGAGTGTCCTGTGGGTTACCGCTGTCTTCTCGCTGTGCAACCGGAGGATGTGTGGAGGACCATGGAAGAGCTTAGAGCACAGAGCAGGGAGCAGGGAGTCTAGACCAAGGAGCGTCTCGCGCATGCGAGACTTGAGGAGCGTTGGGCTGGAGGGCAAAAGGCTCGGTGTAATTCCAATTGCTTTTCTGTGCCGGCCACTGGATTCTTGATTCTGGATGCTTTATACTTGTGACTCTTGACTTGTCACTCGTCACTTGTAACTTGCCGCTTTGTTTGGACTGGAAGTGAAATGAAAAAACCTGCGGTATTCATCGATCGGGATGGGACCATCAATGAGCAGATGGGCTACGTCAACCATCTGAGCCGTTTTAGAATTCTTCCGAGGGTGCCCCAGGCCATAAGAATGCTCAACCGTCACGGGTTTCTTGTCCTTGTGGTTTCCAACCAGTCCGGCGTGGCCAGAGGCTACTATCCTTTGGATCTTGTCAAAACTCTTCACCACCTTCTGGTCACCCGGATCAGGGAGAAGAAGGGAACCATTGACGGAATTTTTTTCTGTCCCCATCACCCTGCAGGGTCTGTCCCCGAATTCTCCCGCGACTGCGATTGCAGAAAACCCAAGACAGGGCTTATTGAGCAGGCATGCAAATCCTTTGAGATCGATCTCCAGCGATCCTTTGTCGTAGGCGACATGTGCACCGACATGGAACTGGCTCAGAGGGCCGGAGTACCGGGTGTCATGGTCAAAACGGGTTACGGGCTTGGAGAGATCGAGTATATTCTGCCTCGCAAAACCGCGAAACCCGCGCACCTTGCCGAGGATCTTCTGGATGCCGTCCGCTGGATCATCGGACGCGGAGAGGTCGATCTACCTTTACACAAAACTTCTTGATTGAAGGAGAGTGACCATGGCGATCAGCAAAGAGCTTCTTGACATCCTGGCATGCCCCAAATGCAAAGGGGACATTTATCTGAACGAATCGGGAAACGGGCTCATCTGTGACAAGTGTAAACTGCTTTACGAGATCAGAGATGATATCCCCATTATGCTGATTGACGAGGCGAAACCTCTGTCCTGACCATGGGCAGGCCTCCCTGAAAGGGTTTTGGTTACGGAAGGAGTTGAGAGATGAAGTATAAGAAAGTAGCCCTGATTTTCCCTGGGCAAGGGTCCCAGTATGTGGGCATGGGAAAAGAATTCTATGACCGGTTCAAACTGGTCAGAGATATTTATGATGAAGCCG
>Ga0105100_10002281_pt1 | contig 11215 bp, 7 predicted proteins | sample PPLLak12cMay2015_2_FD_87033 | JGI IMG/M metagenome (GOLD analysis project Ga0105100, IMG submission 87033) | Freshwater sediment microbial communities from Prairie Pothole Lake near Jamestown, North Dakota, USA - PPLs Lake P8 Core (1) Depth... | ecosystem: Environmental > Aquatic > Freshwater >... | reverse complement strand
GGAGGTCATCGATATCAATCCCCAGACACAGAAGGTCATCCTTGCGGACGGCGATCTGCACTACGACTCACTGGTGCTGGCGACCGGGGCACAGAACCACTACTTCGGGCAGCCCGCCTGGGAAGAACGCGCCCCCGGCTTGAAGACTATCGAAGACGCGGTGGAGATCCGCCGCCGGGTGCTGCTGGCTTTCGAGGCCGCCGAGCGCGAGCAGGAACCGCTCCGGCGCAAAGCCTGGACGACCTTCGTGGTGATCGGCGGCGGTCCGACCGGGGTGGAGCTGGCGGGGGCAATCGCCGAGCTGGCGCACGTCACCCTGAAGGGCGAGTTCAGCCGCTTCGACCCTGCCCAGGCGGAGATCATCCTGCTGGAAGGTAAGGCTGCCATCCTGCCCGAGTACCCGCAGCAGGCCTCCGCCCAGGCGCAGGTGGCGCTCGAGAAGCTGGGCGTGAAGGTGCTGACCGGCGCCATGGTGGAGGATATCCAGCCCGAGGCGCTCACCTACCGCCAGGTGGATGGCGCAGCCGCCCGCATCGACACCCACACCACCCTGTGGGCTGCCGGGATGAGCGCCTCGCCCCTGGCGCAGACCGTCCACCTGCGCACCGGCGCCCAGCTCGACCGCTCCGGACGGGTGGTGGTCGGCCCGCAGTTGACAGTCCCCGGCTATCCGGACATCTATGTCATCGGCGATATGGCCCATTTCGCCCCGCCCGGCGGCGTAGAATCTGCCGGCGGCGGTGAATCTGCCGGCGCAAAGCCCTTACCCGGGATTGCCCCGGTCGCCATGCAGCAGGGGCGCTACGTGGCAAACCTGATCCGTGCCCGCCTGGAAGGCATAACTCTGCCTGGCTTTGCCTACCGGGATAAAGGCAGCCTGGCGGTCATCGGGCGCAACGCAGCCGTGGCGGTTTTCGGCAGGCTGCGCATCCACGGCTTCCTGGCCTGGTTCGCCTGGGTGTTCATCCACATCTGGTACCTGATCGAGTTCGACAACAAGCTGATGGTGCTGGTACAGTGGGCGTGGAACTACTTCACCCGCCGGCGCGGGGCGCGCCTGATCACCGGCCGCGAATCTGGCATATTAAGCCAAGAGCAGAAACACAAAGAGCACCAAGAAAGCACAAAGGCTCACGAAGAAATATCTGGTAGGGGCGCTGCAAGAGAAGTCCGAATTGCCGTTAATTGATTTTTTTGCTGCGCCCCTACGACATGCCTTAGTGCGCTGCGTGGTTCAATGTTTAATTTCCGCCCTACAATGCCCTTCCACTGTCAGACCCTAAGGGTTTTTGAAACCCTTAGGGTCTGGGTAAATCTTCGACTCCGCTCAGGGCGAAGCAGCTACAAACTCCGTGCCTTGGTGGTTGAATCTTTGTTACTACTCCCCGGTATCAAAACTCACTTCGGCGCTCATCCCGGCGCGCAAATCCGGGAGAGGTGTATCCAGATCGACCGTCGTTTTGTACACCACATCGCCGCCAAGCGTGTCTGCCGTCGGCGCAATCAGGATCACCTTCCCGGGCACATCCTGGTTCAAGGCATCGATGAAAACCGAGACAGGTTGCCCGACTCGAATCTTGGGGACATCGCGCTCGCTCAGGTCGGTGGTTTCGACGCGCAGGTGCTCCAGGTCGACCAGCTCCACGACCGTTTGACCCGGCGTTACCCATTCCTGACCCTGGAAATTGACCTTGCTGACCGTCCCGTCAAAGGGGGCTTTCAGCTCCAGGTTTAACAGGCTGGCGCGGGCGGCATCTGCCCTATCCTGAGCGGTTTCCACCCGCGCCAGGGCCAGAGCCAGCTCGTCGGGTGCCGGACCGCCCTTTAGCAGCTCAAGCTTGTCTTGCGCCAGCTTGAGCCTGGCGTTGGCAATTTCCAGCTCATACTGCGCCTGCTGGTAATCGAACTCGGGCACGATGACACCCGTCAGGCGGTTATACTGCTTGAGGGCATTGTCATAACGCTTCTGGGCGTCCGAAAGTTTGCTGAGCAAAGCCGCCCGCTTGAAGTTGCTCTCCGGCTTTTTCTCGTAAGGCTTAAAGTCCTTCTTCGCCTGTTCCAGGGCGCGCTCAGCCAGGGCCAAATTCGAGCTGGCAACCTGGATGTCGATCGGTTCAGACGAGATATTGAAACCATTGATCACCCGCTGGGCATCCCGCACGGCATCCCGCGCTTCCGTGTACGCTTGTAGCGCGGCGGCTTGCTCTTCCGGCAAATCGTCGCTGAGCTTTTGCAACGCCTGCTGAGCGACCCTCACCTCCAGCTCGACTACTGAGAGAGCCGCCTGGAGCTGCTCGGCGCCAGCCAGACGGGCCAGCACCTGACCGGCCTCAACCCGCTCGCCGACGGCTACTTCCACCGTCTCCAGCTCGCCGCTCAGCGCAAAAGCCAGCTGCGCTTCTTGGGCCGGGACAATAACTCCCGAAGCGACTACGCCGCTGCCGCTTACGCTTAGGCCGGTCGAGGTTGTGCCGCTGGTATCCGAAGTCGTGGCACTACTATCCAGCATGACGGTGGGCAGCGCCTCAGGAGTCGATCTCGCAAAAGCGCTGCATCCCGCCAGGGCAAGTGCGATCAACAAGATCACAACCAACTTTTGCGCCAGTGTCTTGCAGCTCATATTATGCTCCTACGCCAACCAGCTCCTCATCTGTCTTTTGGGCAGCATGATTCTCAACGATCAGGCCGTCTTGTAAAGTGATGACGCGCCGGGCATACTGGATGACGCGCGGGTCGTGGGTGGCAAACACGAAAGTAACGCCGGTCTCCTGGTTGATGCGCAGCATCGTCTCCATGACCTGCTTGCCGTTGGCGGTATCCAGGTTGGCAGTGGGCTCATCTGCCAGGATGAGGGCCGGTTTTGTTGCCAGGGCGCGGGCGACTGCCACGCGCTGCTGCTCCCCGCCGCTGAGCTGGTCTGGGCGCTGGTGTCCGCGCTCCGTCAGGCCGACTGCCGCCAGCAGATCACCCACGCGCTGGCGTCGCTCCGCGGCGCTGTGACCATTCAAGAGCAACGGCATTTCAATGTTCTCGTAGGCTGTCAGGGTGGGGATCAGGGCAAAGAACTGAAAGATAAAGCCGATCGCCCCGCGGCGCATATCGGCCCGCTGGTTGCGGTTAAGCCTGGAGACATCTTTGCCGTTGATGAACACCCGCCCGCTGGTAGGCTGGTCCAGGCAGCCGATTAACTGTAAAAGGGTGGTCTTACCCGAGCCGGAGGGTCCCACCAGGGCGGTGAAATCACCGCTCTCGATGCTCAAATTAACCCCGCGCAAAGCCTGTGTCTCCAGCTTGCCGATCTGGTAAATACGGGTTGCGTTTTCAATCTTGACGACTTCCATGTTGTCTCTCCTGACGGATATTCATTTACTTTTAGTAGTTATGCAGTTCAGGGGAAGATGGGGGTGTTTGGGCGGGCAGCGCCTGCCCAAACACCCCCTCCTCCCACGCAATGAGTGCGTTTATTTCTCAGCGCGCAGGGCATCGACGGGCTCCATCCGGGAAGCCAGCACTGCCGGGTACAGCCCCGCCAGCAGGGTAACCACCAGCGCCAGCAAGGACAGGCTCAGCGTATCTTGCAAAGTCAGCTCGGCGTAGATCGTCTCGCTGAGCAGGTAGCCGGTTACTCCCATATTGCCGATGTAGATGCCGTAGCGGGTGAAGTAAGCCACCACCAGCCCACCCAGGATCAGCCCCAGGGCGATTCCGCCGAAAGCGATCAACGACGATTCGACCAGGAACAGGGCCATGATGCGCCGGCCTTTCATGCCGATGGCAGCCAGGATGCCGATCTCGCGCGTGCGCTCGAAAACGGACATGACCAGGGTGTTGACCACCACTGTGGCGGAGATCGCCAACACAATCAGGTAAAAGAAGATCATGAAGCTTTTGGACAGATCTTCCGTCTGGACGATCAGCTCGTTCAGCTCTAGCCAGGTCAGCACGTCGTAGCGCGAGCCCTGCAAGGCGGCTACCACGGCATCGGTTTGGGTGGTGTCATCCAGCAGCACAAAGATGGTGCTGGCGTGATTTCCCGCCTGGGTGATCGCCTGCGCCTTCGCCAGCGGCAGAAAGACGGTAAAACCGTCAAAACTGGGGGTGCGGGTGGTATAGACGCCCCGGATGGTGAACATCTGCTCGTCCACCTCGCCGTTGGAGGTGTTGACCGAGAGATTGACTTGATCGCCAGCCTGCAAGCCCAGCTTGTCTGCCAGCGCAAAGCCGATCATTACACCTTCGCGGTCGTCGGGGGTGATAAACTCGCCGCTCACCAGCTCTTCCTTGTAAGGTGCGTTGGCTTCGGAGAGCGGGTCGATCCCGTAGACTCTGACCCCTGCCGATTCGTCGCCCACAGACAGGAACCCGCTGGCAAACAGGCGCGGCGTGGCGACCTTCACCGGGGGCAGGGCAGCGATCTGCGCTGCCACCTGGTCTGGATTCTCAACCAGGTCTTCCCATTTGAGGCTGGTCTTGCTCTCGTTATAGGTGCTGGCCCGCACCTGCAAATGCCCGCTCTGCAAGCGGATGGCCGATTCGATGGCGGTGTCCATCTCTCCCTCAATCACAGAAGCCAGCAGCAGCAACAGCGCCAGACCCATCCCCAGCGCCAGGGAGGAAAAGAAAGTACGCCGGCGGTTGCGCCCCAGGTTACGTAAAGCCATCTTAAAAAGCTGTATCATAGGAACCTCATACGTAGTGCAGGGCTTCGGCTGGCTCGCGCTGCGCCGCTTCGCGGGCCGGGATCACTGCCGCCATCGCGGCAATGATGGCGACCGTCAGGGCGCGCCACAGCAGCTTGTCCACCCCCCAGCCGGGATAAACGCGATCATTGATCAGGGCGGTGTACTCTGTCATATTGGAGAAAGCGGTAAAATCCAATCCCACATAGCGCAGCAGTCCGTTGAAAATCAGACCCAGCACAATTCCCGCTGCCACGCCCACCAGCCCCATCATCGCCCCCTCCAGGATGAACAACCAGGAGATCTGGCGCGGCTTGAGCCCCAGGGCGCCCAGCACGCCGATCTCGCGCGTGCGCTCATAGACCGCCATCAGCAGCAGGTTCAGAATGCCGATCCCGGCAATCACCAGGATCACCACGCTGAAAATATTCATTACGCTGCCTTTGGTCGCCAGGGCAGATTTAAGCTCCGGGTAGTTGTCTTCAAAAGATTCGATCTCGTAACCCGGCAAAGCGGGTTTCATAGCCGCAATCACTGCGGCTTCCTGCCCGATCTGCTGCAGCACAATCCCCACCTCGGTGGACTGCCCGCTCAAACCGTACAGGTCTTGCGCTTCTGGCAGGGTGACATAGACCGAGCGCTTCTCGATCTCAGGCATGCCCAGGTCGTAGATGCCGGCAACGGTCATCGTGCGCTGACGCATCTGCTCGTGCCTGGAGCGCCCAGTGAGGGTGATGCGGTCGTCGACCTGCACACCCATGGCATCTGCCAGGCCTTTGCCGATGAAGATGAGATCTGCATCGCCGTCTGCCAGGAAGCGCCCGGCGGCGACATGCTGTGCGGCAAGGTTGACATTTTTTTCGATCTCTGGCTCGATGCCTGTAATGCTCACCGCAAACGCGCCCTCCCGGCTGCTGGCCAGCCCGCCGGTGTTGATGCGGCGCAGGGCCGCCACCACCTGGGGGTTCGCCAGGGCTGCCTGGACGACAGCCTGGTCATCTGGCAGCGGCAGGAGCGGCGCCTGGCTGGCTTCGGCGCGGTAGCCTTCTGCATGCACCTGAATATTACCTCCCAGCACCTTGATCGCATTGCCGTAGATAGCCTGGTTGAATCCTACAACCAGCCCGTCGTACATCATCATCATTGCCAGCCCCAGGCCCATTGCCACGATGATGATGAAGGTACGGCGGCGGTGGCGCCAGATATTGCGCCAGGCCAGGCGAAGATACAGTTTCATACTCGACATTCCTTCCTGCAATGTAAATAATGCACCAGCTGTGTACAAATACTCAAGATTCAAGCGCTCCTGCGCCAACTGACAGCGCCTGGCTGGCAGGGTTGGGCAAGCTCTCCTCGTGAACAAACCACTCCTGGAGAGTGGCAGTGTCGATCAGGCGCAATGAACCGCTGGGGGTGCCCAGGACGCGCTCCAGCGCATCGGTGTAAGCCGCCACGGTGCTCTCAACAAAAGAATAATCCGCTTCTTGTCCCAGGAGCATCCTGGAGAACGAATCACCCAGGGTTTGCCAGAGAGACAGAAACAACTCGCCCGCCTGGTCTGGATAGGGGGTTTTGATGACCCCTTCCTGGATGCCCTGGCGGATAATTGTGGAGATGATGGGCGCAATCCGCTCGACCGTCATGGCAAATATTTTCTGGCGCACGATGGCATTTTCGTCTGCATACCAGACATGCACCAGCGCCATCATATAATCTTTCCGGTCTGTTTTCCAGCGCGCCGCCGTGGCAAAATAGCGTTCGAGCTTATCCAGGGCAGACAAACTCGGATCCTGGATGACCGGATCAAGTAATTTCTCTACCTCGTCTAGCAAGCGTACGACGAGCGCCTCCAGAAGCGCCCCTTTCGAGTCGTAGTAGTGATAGAAGGCACCCTTCGAGATTTGCAGCTCATCCAGGATATCCCGGATCGCCATCTTCTCGTAGCCTTTGGTGTAGATCAGGCGCTGAGCCGAATCCAGGATCTCGTTCCGTCTTGCGGTGTATTCTTCTTCTTTGATGGTACGCGCCATAGCAATTCCCTAAATAATAAACCGACGGTCGGTTTTTTATTTTAGGGAAATTATATCCGCTAAGCGGGTGGGAGTCAATAGGGTTGGAGGCGAGGCGGGCATAGCTGAACCGCAAAGATCGCCAAGATCGCCAAGGAAGATAAGCAGCAACCAGGGGTCTTGTGCAAAAAACCTTTGCGCTCTTCTTTCTTCGCGGTTAACCGCTTTTCTCTGTGCTCTCTGTGTCTCCGTGGTGGAAAAACCGGGCGGAGCAAGGGAACCCTTCCCCGGTTGGGCGCGGCTCTCTTCTGCTCCGCCCCTACAAACAACTCCATGTGGTAGTTTTAATAAAATAAACTTCGTGCACCTTGGTGTCTCTGTGCTCTCTGTGGTTAAGGGTTTTCTCTGTGCTCTCTGTGGTGATTATTTTTGGGTCTTGACAAGCGACCGGCGTTCGCTTATAATATAAGCGACCATTAGTCGCTTTCAAGGAGCACCCATGCCCAAAGGTATCCCCCTCACCGATGAAGAGCAACAACGCCGGCGCAAGGAGATCTTCGACGCCTCGGTCCACCTGTTCCTGGAGAAAGGCTTCACCGAGACTTCCATGCGCGAGATTGCCAAAGCCGCCGGGCTGGGCAAATCCACCCTGTACGACTACTACAAATCTAAGGACGAGATCATGGTCTCGTACTTTGAAGAAGAGATCAAAAAAATCACCATCCATGCCGAGGAGATCATCCAGGCAAACTCGACCATTGCCGAGAAGCTGCGCAAGATCATGCAGATGCACCTCGGCTACCTGGTGGACAGCCGGCAGATCTTCCTCAAGCTCAGCCTGGAAGCGCAGCGCCTCTCGGCAGACAGCCAGGAGCAGATCCAGCTTCACCGCCACGCCTACCAGGATATGCTGCGCAAGCTGATCGAGGAAGGCATCCGCCGGGGAGAATTCCGCCCGGTCAACCCGTTGTTCACCGCCCGCAGCATCTTCTCGCTGCTGTCCATCTCTGTCTTCACCACCCGCCCCACCGGCACGCCCGAGGAGATGCTGGAGCAAGCCCTGGGGATCCTGTTCGAGGGCATTCAAGCCTGAACTTTTTTTGTCCAGTTGAGCGACCACTGTTCGCTCACAATCGTCCAGTCCTTAAAGTCTACAAAAGGAGAATGCCATGATAACCACCCAGAAGAACCCAGAGCCAAAAGCAGACAACCCATCCACACCGCTCACCCCGAATGCAGCTGCCCTGAAAATGCTGGTTGGATTCCTGGCAACACTGCTTCTGACCGCGCTGCTGCTCTTCGGCGGCGCAGGGCGCCTGGATTGGGCTCTGGGATGGCTATTTCTCTGCGCCTGGATATTGCCCAAGCTTCTTTTTCTCACCCTGCTGCGCTGGCGCCACCCCGACCTGCTGGTGGAGCGGGCCACCCGCCACAAAAATACGCAGCATTACGACCGCATCATCCTGCCAATTTACTTTGTGCTGGCGTTTGGCACCTTTCTGGTTGCCGGTCTGGATGGAGGTCGCTTTCATTGGTCAGGTGCCTTGCCAGTTGCGGTGATCGTAGCCGCATATATCATCTACTTATTGGGCAACGGGCTGGCGGGCTGGGCGATAAACTCCAACCCGTTCTTCTCGGCTGAATCGCGTATCCAGGCAGAACGCGGCCAGCATGTGGTCAGCAACGGACCCTACCAGTTTATCCGTCACCCCTCCTACCTGGCAACCTTGCTGCTCTGGCCAGCCACCGGCCCAATGCTGAACTCTTGGTGGGCTATCCTCCCCGGAGTGCTGACGGCGCTGACGATGGTCGTTCGGACACTTCTTGAAGATCAAATGTTACAAGCTGAGCTTCCAGGCTATGCAGATTATGCCAAAAAGGTCCGTTACCGCCTGATCCCTGGAATCTGGTAAAGCGTAAGGAGCAGAAAATGAAACCTTACACCCTCCCCCTCTCCGACCCGCAGGCCGACCTGGAGACCGTTGGCGGCAAGGGCGCCTCGTTGTCCCGCCTGGTTGCCGCCGGGCTGCCCGTGCCGGACGGTTTCCACATTACCACCCAGGCTTACCGTCAGTTCGTCGGCGCCAACAACCTGCAAGCAGGTATTCTCGCCGCCCTGGGCAAAGTAGACGCCTCCCGCCCAACCACGCTGGAGAGCGCTTCTCAGGCCATCCACCGCCTGTTCGCCGGGGCGAGCATCCCCAGCCAGCTGGCTTCCGCCATCGTAGAGGCTTACGGGAGCCTGCCTGGCGCCAATCCGCCCGTGGCGGTGCGCTCGTCTGCCACCGCCGAAGACCTGCCCGAAGCCTCCTTTGCCGGACAGCAGGAGACCTACCTCAACATCTCCGGCGCGGAGCATGTGCTGGCAGCCGTCAAGAACTGCTGGGCTTCCCTGTGGACCGGGCGCGCCATCAGCTACCGCCTGCGCCAGGACATCCCCCCGGAGAGCGTGGCTCTGGCGGTGGTGGTGCAGCTGCTGGTGAACGCCGAAGCAGCCGGGATCCTGTTCACTGCCAACCCGCTCAACGCCCATCGTGATGAGATGGTCATCAATGCCGCCTGGGGGCTGGGCGAGGCGGTGGTGGGCGGGGCAGTAACGCCGGATACCCTCACGGTCCGCAAGGCGGACGGCAAGATCATCCACCGCGAGACGGCGCAAAAGCAGGTGATGACCGTGCGCACGGAATCCGGCACCACCGAGCAGCCGGTCCCCGATCCCCTGAAGAGCGTTCCTGTGCTGAGCGACGGGAAAGCCGCCCAACTGGCCCGCCTGGGCGTACAAATCCAAGACCTGTACGGCATGCCGGTGGATATCGAGTGGGCGTTGAAGGACGGGCAGTTCACCATCCTGCAAGCCCGCCCGGTGACCGCACTGCCCGAAGCGCCGGTCGAGTGGATCCGGCCCAACTCCAAGGGCGTCTTCATGCGCGGCAGCCTGGTGGACCTGATGCCCGACCCGCTCAGCCCGCTGTTCCTCACTCTGGGCATCCCCACCTTCCTGCGCCAGATGCGCCCGTTAGGCAAGCGAATGATCGGCGCAGAGCCTGATCTTGGGGAGTATTACCTCACCCACATCAATACCTATGCCTATATGAGCGCCAGCTTTCCACTCAAGGGATGGCTATGGGTGCTGTTCCGGCAACTGCCGGCTTACCCGCGCCTGCTGCGCCAGCTGGTGCCGCTGTGGCGGGACGAGATGCACCCCCAGTACCAGGCATACGCGGCCGGGCTGAAAGAAAAGCACCCCGCCGAGATGGACTCCGCTGAGCTGTGGCGCACCTCGCAGGAGATTCTGGATGCCGCCATGTACTATATCTGCGCCCTGATGTTCGCTACGATGGGCGCCTCATCCGGCTCAGAGATGCTGCTCACCCGCGCCTACGACAGACTCGCCAAACAGGAAGGCGACCCGCCCGCCAGCGCTTTGCTGATGGGCTGGGACAATATCCCTGCCCGCTCGGAGAAATCGCTCTACGATCTTGCCCTGTGGGCCGCCCAGGACGAAGGGCTGAAGGCCCACCTGCTCAACACCCCGGCTGAGGTCCTGGCGGCGCAGCTGGCAAGCCCAGACAGCGCCCCAACCCCCTCCTTCCCCGAGTTCGCCACCCGCTTCCAGGCCCATCTGAAGCAGTACGGGCATATCATCTTCCAGCTCGATTTTGCTGCCAGGCTGTCCCTGGACCACCCCGAGCCCATGTTGGAAAACATCAAGATGTACCTGCGCGGCGAGGGCGCCGACCCGCACGAGCGCCAGCGTGCCAGTGAGCAAAAGCGCATCCAAACCGGGGAGACTGCCCTCTCCCGCCTGAAGGGCTGGCGGCGCTGGGTGTTCAGCAAGGCACTGCGGGCCGGACAAGCCATGGCACAGGTACGCGAGGACGCCCTGGCAGATATCGGGCTGGGCTACCCCGTGCTGCGGGCGATGCTGCGCGAGCTGGGCAGGCGCTTCGCCGCGGGCGGGGCGATCGAGCAGGCGGACGATATTTTCTGGCTGGAGAAAGCCGAGATCGACGCCCTGATAACAGGCCTGGTCACAGGCCTGGTTGGTGGAGACACTACCCCCCGCCAGGCGCAGGTGGCAGAGCGCAAGGAATACTGGAAGCGCCTCAAGCGGGAGACGCCGCCGCCGATGATCCCGATGCAGAAGCGGGTAATGGGCGTCAAGGCCGATATCTTCGTCGCCCATTCGCAAGAGGGTCAGGCGGCGGATGTGATCAAAGGCGTGCCGACCAGCGGTGGAAAAGTCACCGCCCCGGCATGCGTGCTGCACGGACCGCAGGACTTCGACCAGATGCGCCCCGGCGACGTGCTGGTGGCAGGCGCCACCACGCCCGCCTGGACGCCGCTCTTTGCCATGGCCTCCGCTGTGGTCACCGATATCGGCGGGCCGCTCAGCCACGGCAGCATCGGCGCCCGCGAGTACCGCATCCCGGCGGTGATGGGCACCGGCGTCGCCACCCGGCGCATTGCCGATGGGCAGATTATTACCGTGGATGGCGATGCCGGGACGGTGGCACTCGGAAATGG
>Ga0105100_10002279_pt1 | contig 11219 bp, 10 predicted proteins | sample PPLLak12cMay2015_2_FD_87033 | JGI IMG/M metagenome (GOLD analysis project Ga0105100, IMG submission 87033) | Freshwater sediment microbial communities from Prairie Pothole Lake near Jamestown, North Dakota, USA - PPLs Lake P8 Core (1) Depth... | ecosystem: Environmental > Aquatic > Freshwater >... | reverse complement strand
CGTTTGCTCCTCGTTGCGAACCAACATCGTTGAGCAACGTTACCGCCTCAAAGACCTCCTCTGCTGTCGCCTTCAGGTTGTTCTTTTGAATGACGACAGGATCAACGCTTTCGACGCCAAATGCTGCGACATCACCAGCAGTATGATACTGGATGATGCTTTTTGCGATCCGCCGACATTCCTCCGGATAGCGCGCAATGACGCCGGGGTTCGCGTTATCGATATGCAGTGTTTCTACATCCGGTGCAGCAGTGCGGATCCCATGGAACAAATATTCGAGTGCTTCAGGATTGGGTTGCGGGAACTCCATGGATCCTGCATCCTTTGCCATGTACGAGAAGATACAGGGTTGATTTCCGATACGGAAATGACGTATCCCTGTGTCGTACAATGCAGCAATTTCCTGACAGATTCCATTGGCAGCCCGAAAGCTCGGGGCTCCTTTGCTTGGTTCACTACAGAAGGAACAACCCCCGGTGATACTCCGGGGGCATCCCCGATAGGTCTCAATCTCTGTGATTAGATGATCTGGGAAAAAAGGATGCTGTACTACAATGCGTGCTCCTTTCACGGCAAACTTCTGTATCGCCTGTGGATTAGATCTGCAGAGAGAAGGATCAATACGATCGCTGTTCAGACTGTTTTTCAGTAACTCGGAGACAACGATTTCCCCGTCTCCGGTTACGATAACATCAAAAACGTTTTGTACGACCTCGGTTCCGGTGACCGTTTTTCCCCCTGACATCCCGAATCCGTACCGTGCTGCGGGTCCACAGAGGAGTGTGACTGGTTTTGACACCACATCAAGCAACGTTACAAGCTCGTGAGGGCTGACGGGGAATCCGGAAAGATATCGACCTGGGACAGACATACCTGCGATGACAACGAGAAGATCTGCTTTTACCAAGGTATTGCAGAGAGCGATATCATTTCGAATCTGATCGATGGTGACATAGGAAATATTCGCACGTGGGTCAAAATCCCAGATGGCACCAGCGATATATCGAGGATAAGGGCTGATGTATGGGGGGACACCAAGGCAGGTTGGTTCGTCAACGTACCCATCGAGTATCGAGACATGGAGCATCCTTTCTTTGAACCCTGCTGTTGTTTAAAAAACTTCTTCTCACCAAAAGAATGATGCGAAGGAAGGTAGATTATTGAAAAAAAGGATTTCAGCTATACTAGAGTACGAGAGAATGTATCTGTTTATGATGTTTTGATTTTTTATGAGGTCCCTCTAGTTCTTCCTGGGGAAACGGAAAATTATCGATATATGTCGGATCTGGTGACTCAGGGTTAAATGAGTTCCAAAGCACAAACCGACCCCAGCGTTCGACGCTGGTCTCTACTTTTTCAAAGCAACTCCGACATATCAAATATTGCACACCCCTTGTCGGATGGCGATATCCTTCTAATAAACTAAGACTTTTACCACACTCAATGCATTTTTTCTTATTTACTTCATCAACCACTATGGTTTTACTCACCTACGTTTCACCTACTTTTATTTTGTTCTTGGTACTCCTAATATTGAGAGTGGAAGTGGCAGAATTGTGGAAGTATATTCAGGGGATAAATATGAAGAAAAAGATATACTGCCAACCTCCCTTCCTTTTTCAGATTCTCTTCCTCCTCTCAACATCAGATTATTCAAAACATGAAGCGGCGAACCTTGAAGTCTTCAGCATAAACATATCGGCTCGTACAAATATTTGGTTCATGTTCCTTTCTCCCGTGATAAGAAAATGACTCATCATTCTTAAATATTTTTCTGTCACAAATGGATCATTGATAAATGTTATAAAAAATTATAAAAAAGATTTTTTAACCTAAAAATAACAAAAAATTTATTTTTGATGATGTCGATTCAAACCGATATCACGGATGTTCCTTCTTTTCTTAATCCTCTATCGTTGATGCCAACTCCCAAAAAGACCATGAATGTTCAGCAAAGGGTACGACGATGAGAATAAGAATCTAGAGGAATTCTTTCAACCTATCTTTATCAGGATTGAGGATGTAATGTTTTTTTATAAAAATCAACGTTTCTAGGATCGTTATTCTCTCGATCACCTCGGGATGGAACGCGACTAATGAATCAGAAAACTTTTTTGCCTGTAAAATATCCTTCGCAGTAAACGTGATGATCCAGTCATACTCCCCATGGACATACCAACTGCTTTCAATCGTGATATCCGCTTCTTTGTTATAATCTTCAAGCTTCCTGGAGACGATCTTATCGATCGTTGTCTGGTCGAGCCGTTTCATTGATCGTTTCACCATCAGCATAAAATGCTTCAATTCCATTTTCTCTTCATTGAAAATCGCGGTATAGCCCCAGATCAGCTCCTTTGATTCCAATCGCTTGATGATTCTCCATGTTTTCTGTTTTGAGAACCCACAAAGATGCGCGATCGTCTCTATGTTCTTATTCGCGTTTTTCACTACTTCGGAAAGAACCTTTTTTTCATCCTGACTCATTTGATCCTTACTACTTTTTGACATTTTTTCCCCCAAAACGGCAGTTCATAACATTTCTCTGTTTAATAAACTATCTATTGTGATTATTTTAACATTTTAAAAGCAGAATAATAAGGATGTAATACAAAAGTCATAAATTTTTGAACGATGAAAACCATCTCAACCTCATTTCTTTTTCAGATTATTTTCTTCTCTCAAACAACGACACTTCCTCTTATACAGATAACTTTATACCAACAGTTAATATTCCGCGTGAACGATGGGTGAAGAACCATGATTAGCGCATACATCCTGATCACCATGCAACCAGGGAAAACCGATAAAGCAATCAAGGAGATGAGACAGCTTGACAATGTCGCAAAAATCTCCATTATCGCTGGGGAATACGATATCGTCATCAGAGCTCAGGTGAAAAACCTCGAAGAACTGTTGAACGTCACCGATCAAATCCAGATGATCGAAGGAGTCACCAAAACGACTACCCAAATCATCGAAAAAGAAATCAGCCTGCAATAATGAGACGAAAACATGATCATTAGGAAAAAATACCTGTTTTATGTCCTGGCGATCACGTCATCATTTATTGCTGCAGCAGTCACCGGAATCGATAGTTTTGTTGGCAGTCAACCCGTGTTCAAATACGATCCCTGGGCGTTCGCGTTCGCATTGTTCTTTGTCGGAACCATCATTACGCTTCTCATCACACTGGCACTGTCTATAAAAATTAAAGGAGGAAGCATCGGAGCAAAAATACTCGATCCTTCCTTCAAACAAATCCGGATGGTTCAGAAAAGCGAAATGAAATATCATCTCATCGCAGGCTTGGTCAACGCCATCAACACCGTCGGGTACTGCGCGATCATCTCTATCGTCCAAGACCCAAGCATCATCCTATCCTTCTCCCAGATCGTCATCCTATATCTCCTGCTCATGGAATCGATTACAGAAAAAGACGTCCCGACCCTCGTGGAGATCCAATCCTCCGTTATCGTCACCTTCGGAGCGATCCTTGCATCCATTAGTCTGACCGGGGAATTCCAGATATTTCCCATTCTCATCGTCTTCCTTGTGGTCAACCCCACCTGGGCGGTTTTCTCTATTTATCAAAGAAAATTAAAAATCATGAAAATTCACAATCGACCAAACGATTCGATCAATATCAGATTCTGGAACGTGTTGTTCTCCTGCATCTTTACTGCTCTCCTCCTCTTTATTTATGATATCGTCACCAGTGGAAACCACCTGATTACCGGTCTTGTCACATCAATAGATCCGTACTATTTCCTCTTGCTCGTCCTGACCATGGGGACGACGTTCTTCTCCTATGTCCTCTATATCCGTTCTCTGGGTATGGGGAAAGCCAGCGTTAACAACGCGATTCGCGCCTCGACCATCATTTTTGCAATCCCTTTTTCTATCCTCCTCCTCAAACTAGGTATTATCACAGAATTCTCCACAGACCCGGTCATGCTGATTATTAAGGTCATTGGAATGGTTCTTATCGTCATGGGCATCATCTCCTTTGCCCTAACTGTCGTCAAATCCTATATCTTCATCACCGTCAAACCAGGAACACCCATAAAAGAGACAATGCAGAAGCTCTGGGACATCCGTGGCGTCTCCCATGTATCCGTCACCTCTGGAAGATATGATTTCGTCGTCAAGGTCTCGACCCGTACCCTACTCAAAGGCTATGAGCGGATCATCAGAAAAATCGAGGGAATCGAGGCAATCAAAAAATACCACTGGGAATCTGTGTTAAAAGACTGGGAGAAAATCTAACCTCGGTCAGAAACTCTTTTATCATTTCACTTGTTCTCATCATGGGTTAGACCTATGATTGATAACCGATTAGAGAAACTTGCCACGATTTTAACTCGTTACTCACTAAATCTGAAGAAAAACGATCTCTTCCGCATCTCCGGGAGTTATCTAGCGGCACCGTTAATACAAGAAGTTTACCGCCAAGCGGTCAAGCTTGGTGCCCATCCATTCACCCATATCGGCATCGATGGACTTTCTGAGACTTATTATCGACATGCCTCAGAACAACAACTCACATACGTCTCTCCTCTCAGCAAATTCGAAATCGAACAGATCGATGCGAGCCTGTCCATCATCAGCCCGGAGAACACGCGCAATATGACGAACGTTGATCCGAAAAAACAGGCGATGAGCAGTGCAGCCCACCATCAGATTCACGAGATATTCATGAACCGGGCAGCAAAACAAGAGCTCCGCTGGTGCGTCACCCAGTACCCAACCCAGTCATCCGCACAAGACGCAGAGATGTCGCTTACAGATTATGAGAATTTCGTCTTTCATGCTGCCCATGTCCAGGCAAAAGATCCGATTCAATACTGGAGAACCGTACACAAAGACCAGGAAAAGATACGGACATTTCTGAATAAAAAGAAGATCCTCCATGTCATCGCAAAGAACACGGACTTAACTGTCTCTGTTGCAGGCAGGACATGGATCAACTGCTCTGGACGAGAAAATTTCCCGGACGGCGAGGTATTCACCGGTCCAACCGAAACCTCCGCAGAAGGACATATCAGCTACTCGTTCCCTGGTTCGTATAACGGCAGGGAAGTCAACGACATCGAGCTGTACTTTAAGAAAGGAGCGGTGGTCAAAGCAACCGCCTCAAAAGGAGAAAATCTGCTTCACACGATGCTAGCCATGGACCCTGGCGCTAAACGGTTAGGAGAATTTGCGTTTGGGACGAACTACGGAGTGAAGAACTACACAAAAAACACCCTGTTTGATGAAAAAATCGGGGGGACGATCCATCTCGCGGTCGGGAGTGGATACCCGGAAACAGGCAGCAAAAACAAATCGAGTCTGCATTGGGACATGGTCTGCGATCTACGGAAAAACGGGGAAGTCTACGCAGATGATGAATTAATCTACAAAAACGGACGCTTTTTGAACCTCTGACGATACACCCTACTTCCTCTTTCAGCAAATATTTAAATATTCTATTAATATAACATTATAAGAGATAAAAACTATAATTTCTATTCTGTAAGCGAAGGAGGAAGAAGAATGAGTAAAATGTATCATTACAACCCCATCTTCCAATCGATGTGTACGTTCCTTATCGCAGGTCTGTTCATCATCCCAGTCTCTGCAAACGTTTTTCAGGAACAACAACAAAATGGCTATCAAGGAGCTGGAAGAGGATTGACGATTTACGTTGACGATAACAACGTCAATGGACCATGGGATGGAACACTCGATCATCCGTACCAATATATCCAAGATGGTATTGACCATGCAATCGATGGAGATACCGTCTATGTTTTTGGCGGATTTTATCGTGAAAATGTTGTAGTGAGCAAATCCATTGAGCTGATCGGTGAAGAAAAATACCCTTACCTCACCGGGTACGGTTTTGGGACTGTGATAAAAATCATCGCAGAACATGTCATCCTAACCGGGTTTACAATCTCTCATTGTGGGAGTAATTCGAATAACGCAGGAATCATGATTCATACTTCCAATAATATCATTACTAACAATGATATACAATACAACGATTATTATGGCATCTATGTAACCGCTTCAGACAACGTGATTTATCACAATAACTTTATAGAAAATAAGTATCAAGCGTTTGATGTCATCGCAGAGAGTACTTGGGATGGTGGATATCCTGTCGGTGGAAATTACTGGGATGATTACAATGGAATCGATGAGAATGAAGATGGGATTGGAGAGATACCATATCCTACAGGCAACAGCTCAGCTGATCGATATCCGTTGATACATCCCTATGGTTCCGTCACTAACGCTGTTACTGATGAGATTTTCTTATCCATTCAAGCAGCGATCAATGATGATGATACCGAAGACGGTCATACAATAACAGTCCGGGAAGGGACCTATTGGGAACATCTCCGAATTCACAAATCAGTCATCTTGAAAGGGGATAATTACCATCAGTCAGTCATTGATGGGAGATCCTCGAGTGACGTGGTGGCCATCTGCGCCGACGATGTTTCTCTTGAAGGATTTCGGATTCAACACAGCGGAGGCGGAGAACAAAACGCTGGGATTATCGTCAACGGAATGGATTGTTCCATCCTAAATAATATCGTCTATGATAACTTCCAAGGAATCATTGTAAAACAATCTGTTGAACATACCTACATTGCGAATAATGAGGTTACGGACAATGGATGGAACGGGATTACGGTGACCTCAGGATGCAAAGAGAACCATATTGTTGAGAACACCATAGTTGATAACTTCTACGCAGGGATTGGCATCTCTGATGCGTCCAATAACTATATCTATCATAATACTTTCAAATCAAACCGCCATCAAGCCTATGACGATGCAACCAACATCTGGGATAATGGATCTGCCTCGGGTGGGAACTACTGGAGTGATTACACCGGGCCTGATAATAACGGTGATGGTATCGGTGACACCCCGTATCTGATTCCTGATGGCATCAACAAAGACCTCTATCCTCTCATGGCACCCTACAGCGGTGAAGACACAATCCCGCCCTTCGTCAAGATCCAAAGCCCAACGAACGGATTCTATCTCTGGGGACTTCTCTTGTTCTCCGGGTTGTTCAAACAAAGCACCCTCATCTATGGTCCTATCACCATTCAAGTAGAAGCAGCAGATGCACAGTCATGGATTTCGCGAGTCGAGTTCCTCATTGACGATTCGGTGACCCCGAATTTTGTCGATATGAAAGCACCCTACAGCTGGAAATGGTCCCAACCATACCTGTTCATGCGCAAACACACCATCATTGTCATCGCATACGATAACGCGGGAAACTCTAACTTCGACCAGCTTGAGGTCAGAAAATACATTTAAACAGAGGATAACGACCCGTGCAGAAAAACCAAAATCCCTCCTCCTTGTTATCCTCTCCGATGAAGCTGCTCTGCGATCATATGCTTGGCTCGCTTGCGAAATGGCTTCGGATTTTTGGATTTAATACGTTCTATCCTGATGCGACCATGAATGACAATGATGTTCTTCAGATTGCCCACCGTGAAAAACGACTGTTGATCTCCCGGGATAAGGATTTACTAATACGAGCGAAAAAAATCCTCATCCCTGTATTAGAGATTCACACGACAGACCTTTCAAGACAATTACAACAGGTTCTTACACAAATACCAGTACATCAAGAAAAAATCCTTTCACGCTGCACGCTGTGCAACACTCCGCTTCGCTCTATCGATAAAGAAGAGATACAAGGAAAGATCCCTGAAAAAGTGTATCAGACAAGAAATGAGTTCTGGTTTTGTCCAACCTGCTCGAAGTACTATTGGATGGGAACGCACTATGAGAACATGAGAGAAAAAATCAACGCCCTCATACAGAAAGAACCATTGTAGTACTCACACCATATGAACGATCTGCGCGTGCGGGACCCCTTTGATCTTCAATATACATTCTGGATCGACCAATCCAAGGTCGATAGCGCAGGCCACGGTTTCATTGCCTACGAGGTTTGCTATCGTCGCGTCACGCAGAAAAGACCCCAAGGTTTTCCTATCGATTCGTTCTCCGTCATAGAACCGTTTCGCTACATCGATTTGGAGTTTTCCTTTGCGGAACTTCTTGCCAAGGAGATGCTCGTCACAGGCACCGACGATAACATCATCACCTTGTTGGTAGACTTTGACACTGATCATGCAGGTACGTCCTTTGTTCACAGTCGTTATGGGTCTATTAGGAACTTCTGTTTTATATAAATTTCGAAAAAAGAGGGGAAAAATAGGGGGTTCATACCAGAAGAGTTGCTCTGTTATTTACTGCATGATGATAATGCAAAGCCCAAGTATAATAAAGAAACACGCAATCATTAATTCAATACCTTTTGTTTTAGATGATCGGTGATATTTTTGACGAGTAGTTGGACAGAAAATACTGGTATTGTCTTTTCTCCGGAGAATTGTTTTCATAAGGCTTTCCTCAACTACTAGTGTGGTCGCTCGCGTTATAAAGCACTTGTTGTACAACCCATACCGATTTTCTGAAGAATGCCCTTTCGAAGTTTCTTAAAAAAAATCTTCGTGCATCGCTTTGTTGTCTGCGTGGAGGATTTTTATAGCGGCGGATGATAAAGAAAGAGAATTTATCGTTGTGATTCGATTACTTCCAGTTCTTTTGTTTTTGTTTCATACGGATGGAACAGGAGAACAATAATGATTGCTAGTATCATCAGAAGTCCTCCTACGACCCAGAACCATTCCATGGTAGGATCTGCTTCCAACATAAGAGCAGCAGTCACCGGTCCAACAACATACGAGATACGCGCCATTGTTGTTGTCCAACCAAGACAAGCTCCCCTCCGTTCTGTTGGGAATATCTCCGGGATATAAACAATAACCCAAGCATACGAAAACGCGATGAAAAATCCTATAAGAGCACCGAAAATTGGAAGGAAAGCTACTGGTCCAAATCCTAATAAAAACAAGGAAAGAGCAAACCCTGCCGCTCCGATGATAAATCCTTTTTTTCTACCTATTTTATCCATCACATACCCACTAACTAACCCGCCAATAATCATCATGATACCTGAGGCAAGAAAGACCATGAGCCATTCGGTACGAGCGTACCCATGAATTACCATGAAGTAATACCCCATCCAACGGATGATAAGAAGAGAATTAATTAACCAGCACATCCAAATCATCGCGGAAAATATGATATACCGAACGTCACATCGATTTATCGACCCAATTCCAAAAAAATGTTTTTTCATTTTCCCTAATTTACGTTCCTCTTTGATTTCTTCATAACGTCCGGTTTCCTTCATATATATCCAGAGGACAAGTACTGGTATCATGAAGAAAAACATGATTCCATACATCCATTTCCATCCGAGCGTTGGAATAACGTAAAGAGGAATGATTGCTGAAAGTGGAAAAAGACCTATCACATAGACAATTGAGGTTAGGTTCGCACGTTTCTGCGCTGGTGATTCTTCACTAATTGGGATCGTCCACATATTTGATACCGTCGTAAATGTAACGACAGCATAGAAGATCATGAAGAGATGAAATGTTGGTGTGAAGAACACAATCGCGAGTGATGAAAAACCCATGATGAGGATCAGGAGAAGGATGGAAAATTTTCGTCCAATTATATCAACAAGTCCGTTGAGTGCAAAAATGAAAAATGTAGGAATTAAATAGAGTGCTTCCCACCATTCGAACTGTGATGCTGTCAGTCCGTATTCGGTCAGAATCGAATCCATATAGGTGATTGGAACCATGGATAGATATTGGTCCATGATCGCGACAAGCCCCATAAACAGAACAAGATAGACGATGTATTGTTTCGATCGTACCTTTATAAAACCACTTATTTTTTGTTGCTCTGGGGCCTTCATTTTTTTCATTCCCCAAAAACAATCCCTTTGTTATCGGATAAATCAAGAGTTGGTGCTTTCGACGCGCGTTTTTTGCGTACCATCGCGTCATAGACCTCTTTACCACCTGCATCTTCAATTATTTTTTTTCCCATTTGATTCTGATGTTGAATGCTGATATTGACACGTTCCATTGAGCCGGGAGCAATCCTTTTTAAAATATTAGCCCCCGCACCTAAACCATAGGGGATCGATTCCATATTCATCGTTGTTCCAGGTAGTGCAAAGAACCAGATGCCAAGAGAACCTTCTCCGAATTTCGTAATAGGGATGCCACCTGCTGCTTGCCGTTCTGCGGTGGGGCCGACATGCGCAGCGACCCATTTTCCATCAATAAATGCCTCTCCTTCCCCTTCCATCATAAAGAATCCCATTTGGTCGTACCATTTTTTTACCAATGGATCCGACCCGACCATAGCATCGTACCATGTTTGAATCATGTTCATCGCAAACGTCTTGTATCGTGCCTTGATTCCAGCGCAACGACACAATGCGATGAACACCGAGATTAAATGAAAACAGGTTCCCGTACCCCGACGTATCGTCTCTTCAACAGCATCCATCTGACAAATTTCTAAATCAAGTTTTTCTTTGACGAATTCAAAAGCAGCTTTTGCGAACTCATAGTCTGTTTTCTGAAATGCGCCAAGCTCGTGGGCAAGAGCCACAACCTCAGGAGCGCATGGGTTACAATAAAGTGTGGGTCTGAGGTATTTCTCATCAGTGACGCCACATCGCATCCCTTCCGTATAAGGCGGTAATTCATAGGGTCGTTTTGGTCTGATATATCGTTCCTCGGAACCTTGGATTGTTCGGAGTTTTTTCAAATCACTAGGGTTGGTGAGTAACACCTTCATCAAAGAAAGACTACCGCCAATCAGCAGTTTCAGATAGGTTCCATGTGGGATGTATTCCCTATCTTTCATCTCTCGAAAACTTATCATACAAGTATCTCCCAGAAACATAAGGGGCATATTATCTTTTCCAAATGGTTTTTTAACAAAAAGGTATTCTCTTTCTCCATGCGGGCTCTGGTGACAGGTGGAACAGGTTTTATCGGCAGTCATCTCGTCGATGAACTCATGGAACAAGGATATCATGTAAGAGTATTACGACGAACTACGAGCAATACCACATTTCTTAAGGATAAAAAATTGTCTTTCGTGGTCGGTGATCTTACCGATAGAGAATCATTGGTACGAGCGTGTCAGCAGATTGATGTAGTGTTTCATATTGCAGCGCTTCCGCGGGATTGGGGTCCGAAGAAAACCTTTTTTGAGGTGAATGTCGATGGAACAAAAAATCTTCTTGATGCTTG